>Ga0182030_10000411_pt1 | contig 78237 bp, 56 predicted proteins | sample 812S3MmetaG_FD_121299 | JGI IMG/M metagenome (GOLD analysis project Ga0182030, IMG submission 121299) | Permafrost microbial communities from Stordalen Mire, Sweden - 812S3M metaG (Illumina Assembly) | ecosystem: Environmental > Terrestrial > Soil > Wetlands > Permafrost | place: Sweden... | reverse complement strand
TTTGCTCACTGGACCCTCTTAGGCTCGAAACCAACGATTTGATAACCGGAGCCGTGTAACGGGAGACTGTTACGCACGGTTCTAACAGAATCTCGGATTGAGATGTCCGGGTTTACTTACTAGGGTCACTTACAAATGTCGAGTTCTTTGAATTTGAAATTTGGTGCTATGTAAGAGATGGCTTACTGCGGCATCCGGCGTATAGACAGAGTTCAAACCAAGGCTGGCGCAGAACGGGCAGAGAGGCGAGTGGTTCACCAACTGGCTGCCTGCGGTAAGTGGTAAATCGATGCGGTCCATGAACGAGAAAATGGGCAAATGGGCGGTGCTGAAAAAGACGACGAATACGCTACAGGGGGTAGCGGCAGATATCAACCCAGTGCTGACCGGCTGGATCAATTACTACGGTAAATTTTACAAGGCAAAACATGTCAATTTTATGCATATAGTCAATGTAAAACTTGCGACCTGGGTGAGACGAAAATACAAGCACTTACGAGCCAGCGAGATGAAAACGATAAGATGGCTGAACGGGGTATCAATTCGCCAACCAAAGCTATTTGCCCACTGGGCGCTCTTAGGATCGAAACCAACGATTTGATAACCGGAGCCGTGTAACGGGAGACTGTTACGCACGGTTCTAACAGAATCTCGGGCTGAGACGCCCGGGTTTACTTACTAGGTGTTACAAAATTACTAGGTGTCACAAAAAGCGATGATAGAAAACCGGATGCGCAAATACGTGCGCGTCCGGTTTTCCAATAAACAGTCACAATGAGAATTCCTATTGCGCTATTTTTTTGTCTGTTTGTTTATTACAATACTCCAGCCCAGGTAAAAGAGCCATATGAGCCAGTTCATGGTGGAAATTATTCCGGGCTCGCTGTAAGCGGTTCTCCTAAAATGGAGAACGCCGCCTGGATCGAATTCGACAGCCCTGATCTTGCCGATAGCGTAGATATGAGCATCAGCGAATATGATCAGCCTCCCGCTTATCCATCAATTTATCCGCCAAAGATAGGGGCTCCGAAAAAATACGGAAACACCTACCGGCTCGAATTAAACACCGATCTATATGAGGGTGTACGGTACGGCTGGATTCATGTGCGGACATTTTCCAGGCCGTGGCATATCACCGCAGTGCGATTGGTTTGTCAGACCCAACCAGCCAATTACAACGGAACTTTTTCCTGTAGCGATACAATGCTCACTCGAATTTGGTATACAGGAGCATACACTGTAAAGTTGAATCTGCTTAAAGATTACCTTGGTGCGATTTTAATGAATCGCGGCGATAGGTTTTCCTGGACCGGTGATGCATACCCTGCCCAGGCAGCTTCGATGGTCGCCTTTGGAAATTATGATTTTGTAAAGAAAAATATCGATTTCACCGCCAGCCAGAGCAACGGCATCAGGAGTTATGCGCTTTATTGGGTGTTGAGCCTGATCGACTATTTTGAATACACTGGGGATTCCGCAACGCTGAAGAACTATGTATCGAACGCCTGTGCAAAGCTGGATGACGCCTACACGGTGTATGGAACCAATCCGAATTTGGAGTATTACGGCTGGGACGAGCGGTTGGGCGCTGGATTTGAACACCCGAACCTCCCGGAGCCACAGAATGCTTACAAAATGCTTTCAATACGTGCCTGGAAAGAATTTTCCGCAGCAATGAGTTTCTATGGCCGGACAGACCTGCGGGACAAGTACAACAACTATGCAAGGGAGAAAATCCTTGCCTTAAAGAAAGATACTGCGTGGTACCAGGGAGATTTGGCCTTCATGCAGCCGCGGATGCCGTTACAACCCGTCTATTGAGTGCTGACGACGTGTTGCCCGGAGTCTATAACTTCGTTACGGTTTATAGGGGCGCTACGCCCCGGTTTTCCGAACCTGCCTGGATCTATCCTGCAAGTTGTACAGGACTCGATTCCATAACTGGCGGGAATTGGGGAGGAGCATATGGGAAAGACGGCTACTTACTGTGTAATTATAGTGGGAACGGCAGCGATAAAGAGAACCTGCCGCCCTATGTTGCTTCTATTAATTACTATAAGATAAAGGGCAATGATAAGCCCCTTAATGCCATCTGGGAATCAAATACCGATGATCGCAGGGCACTGGCTCCGGATACATCCAACAGTTTCCCCAGAAATGCCACTTGTCTATATGCGATGGATGCCGATCAGATCGGTTACACCTTTACCTCCACCATTTCAATAAAGGGCAAACATGACTATAAAATATCACTCTATTTTCTTGACTGGGACGATCGGGGAAGAAAAATTGCAGTTGAAATGTTCGACGCAGCAACATCCAACCTCATTTCACCTGTAGAAATAGTAAAAAGCTGCCTAGGTGGCGCGTACCTGACCTATTCCTATAACAAATCGGCGAAGTTCCGGATTAACATGGTGCGCGGAGACAATGCAGTATTGAGCGGAATATTTTTTGACCCGCCGAATACTGATAGACGCCCTACCGCCTCTTTGAGACTACTGTGCAGAGATGAGGGCACGGTTTTAAGACATGGTGACGGCATAGATAGCTGCGACGTCTATGGCGCCAGGGAAGCGATAGTGAACAAGGTCGGTGACTCTTTTTACCTGTTTTACGATGGGGCGGGAAAGGATGGCTGGGAAGCCTGTCTGGCTAAAAGCACCGACCTTAGAAATTGGATTAAAATCGGGCCGGTTCTCCCATTGGGCGATTCATCCAGAAATGATTCCAAAGCAGCATCCTCGCCATGGATAATAAAAAGCAAAGACGGCTGGCACATGTTTTACCTGGGTACCGCGCATGCTACACTGGCGCCCGACCGGATTCCTGCTTTTCCATATCTGACTATGAAGGCAAAAGCCAACGCTATAGAAGGGCCCTGGATCAAACAATATGAGGTAAATCCGTTCACCCCAAAAAAAGATAGTTACTACTCCTTAACGGCCAGCCCGGGCTTTATCATAAAATACAAGGGAGCGTTTATCCAGTTTTTTAGCGGTTCCATGATGGATGGAAACGCCATCAAAAGAACTTTGGGAATCGCGAAAACGAAAGACTTAAACGGGTCATGGAAAATAATGGATAAACCCATTTTTCCATCGGAGGAGCAGGTTGAAAATTCGAGTATATATTTCGATCAAAAGAGTAAGACATGGTATTTATTTACCAATCATATAGGAATTACAAAGGACAATGTAGAATATACGGATGCTGTCTGGGTTTTTTGGTCGAAAGATATCTATCATTGGAATGAAAGTAACAAGGCGGTCGTTCTGGACAGCTCGAATTGTAGCTGGGCCAAAGGGGCGATTGGAATGCCGTCAATTATTCGCGTCGGCGATAAATTGGCCATGTTATATGATGGCGCTCCCGGGAATAGCATCGGTCATATGAAAAGGGATATTGGTCTGGCCTGGATACCGTTGCCTTTAAGAATATATTGAACAACATGGTTCCGCTTAATATGCCAGAAAGTACAACAAAAAGGAGGTCCTGTCAATGAGATCCGGGTCCTTTTGATATACTTTTGAAATCCCGAACCTGCAATTTTAAAATTTTACAATGAAAAACGAACTTTCGATTGAAGAGTTAGCTCAGTACCAACGTGATGGATTCTTAGTCAAGGAAGGCTTTTTGTCGCCCGATGAGCTGGGGTTTTGGCGTGAAGCGCTCGATGAGGCGGTTGTAAAACGGAACGGCAGCAAATTGCCCGACAGGGAAGAAGTATATGGTAAGGGCGATAATGACGACAAATTCTATTTCGACAATGTGTTTGACCAACTGATCAATCTCTGGCAGGACAATGAAAAGATGAAGAAGATCATGCTTGACGAGCGCCTGGGCCAAATGGCCGCGCAGCTCGCGGGCGTGGATGGCATCCGCATTTGGCACGACCAGGCGCTCATTAAGAAGCCTTGGGCCAACCCCACTTCCTGGCACCTCGATACGCCTTACTGGTCTTTCAGCGACCGGCGGGCCCTGTCCATATGGGTGGCGCTGGACGATGCGACTTATGAGAACGGCTGCCTGTTTTTCATCCCCGGTTCTTACCGACGGACAACCTTCGAGAACCCGGGCATCGGCAAAAATATGGGGGCCATTTTTACCACCTACCCGGAATTCAAAACCAGCCGGTCCGTAGCCGCGCCCATGAAAGCCGGCAGCTGTTCCTTCCATAACGGACTCACTATCCACGGCGCCCATGCGAATATGACACCCGGCTATCGGCGGGCCATGACCTGCGCTTATATGCCCGCCGGGTCTACTTTCAACGGCATTCAAAACATCCTGAGCGATGCGGAATTCAATCGCCTGAAAATTGGCGACCTCCTGAATAACGACGCCCTGAATCCCCTTATTTACAGCCAGAAAAAATAGTATTATGCATTTGAGCAGGATAGCTATTGCGTTCATGTTATTGTCCGTGCTGCACGCAGCAGCCCAGCCGAAGTCGGTCACGATCCGCTCAGCAGGCATCAGTTTGCAGCTCATGTATAGCGGCAAGGCATCCATTGCCTCGCTCAGCGTCAATGGCCAAAAGGTCATCGACAGCCCTGACGGCGTTTTTACGTCGATCAAGCTGGGGGGCACAACCTATTCCTCCCTCCAACTGACCTCGACGCCCGTGCTGACCAGGAGCAAAGACACTATCAGGCTCTCCGGGATACGCTATGGGGATGCCCGCCTGACCATTTCAGAAGTATGGACCTTCACTACAACCCACGAGTCGATCGGGTGGAATATCCGTCGGAGCCTCTCCCGGGCGTTGCCTTTGGAAGCCTCTGAAAGCCCGGTGTTCCAGTTTGATGACATCAACACCTGGGAAGGCGCCTACCAGGGTTACGGCGGCCTGGCCTGGTTCTATCTTTTTAATGAGAAGCTTTGTACCTACGGTGTACATACCCGGGTCTCCAACTTCTGGAACAGTAAAACGGGGAATGGGTTTTCCGTATCAGTGGATGCCCCCGGGAAACAGGTCGCGATGAGATATACCCGAACCCTGGAGAACAGGCTGGCCTATGCCATCACGGTTTCGGACCAGGCAATGGTTCCCCGGTTCGACAGTGGCACGAATAGACGCCGTTATATCCGCGGCAGGACGGATGTATGGGCGCCCTTTACGCCGGCCTCCGGAGAATCCGAGCAACGCATCACTCTCCGCGCCTTTGATTTTAATGAACGCTATGGCCGGGGCCAGCTTGCCGGCGTAAACGGTCAGGCCGTCGGCGCCGTATTGAACACGATCGCCCGGATCGGCGTCATCGACAGCCTCCATTTCGGGGGGAATAGCTGGCATACCCCTTACGGGCCCATCTGCCTGCATGAGCAATATATCGCCCAACTAGGCCTCGCTATTGACGACCCCGCATATCTGAAAGGCTATCAAAGCTGTTTGGACTATTACCGTGACCATGCCATCGAGCCGGACGGTCGTGTCTTTGCACGCTGGGCCTATTCAGACGAGGATATGATGCCGGGGCAGGGGAATAAGGAAGGATTCTACGAAGCGCAGTGGGGCTTCCTGATGGATTCGAACCCGGACTTGGTCTCTAATGTTTCCGATTTGTACGACCTCACCGGCGATAAAGCCTGGGTACAACGCCACCAGTTGTCTTGCGAACGGGCGCTGGACTGGATCCTCCGCCGGGACAGCAACGGGAATGGGTTGGTGGAAATGATGACCGACAGCGAGAAACAGCATCGGGGCAGCGACTGGATAGACATCATATGGGCCTCTTATGAAAACGCTTTCGTCAATGCTAAACTCTATCACGCATTAGTGAAATGGGCGGCCATCGAACGACAGCTGGGTAATTCAGGCAAAGCGGCCTACTACGAGGACTTTGGCGCCCGGCTGAAAACCAGCTTCAACAAACCCGTGGATCAGGGCGGCTTCTGGGATGCCGCCGATACCTGCTATGTGCATTGGCTCGACCGGGATAAAAGCGCCCACGGGCGCAATATGGTCACCCCCGTGAATTTCATGGCCATCGCCTATGGACTTTGCGACGACCCGGCCAGGAGCAAGGCCATCCTGGACAAGATCGAGATGCAGATGGAACGGGAACACCTGTTCTTCTGGCCATTGGCGATGACCTCTTATGCCGCCGGAGAAGGTAGGTCGTCGCAATTCCCTTTCCCCGCTTATGAGAACGGGGACCTGTTCCTATCCTGGGGTTCCATCGCGGTAAAGGCTTATGCGGATTATGATCCGGCGCTGGCCCTTCGCTACGTCCGGAATGTGCTGGACCAATACAGCAAAGACGGGCTGGCCTTCCAACGGTACGGCCGCCTCCACCAGGAAGGCCTGGGAGACGATATCCTCTCCGGGAACAGCCTGGCCATCGTGGGGCTGTACCAGGCCATTTACGGCATCAACCCCCTGTATAACCGCTTTTACCTCGACCCCCATATCACCCCGGAACTGGCAGGCACCCGGCTGAAATACAATTTCAGGGGCCAGCGCCTGACGATCCTCCTGGATACAAACCATTATTCGGTTTCCGACGCAAAGTTCACCGTGGTCTCCCCCATGGCCTTTGGTTTTTGTGCGACGAAGAACGAGGTATCCTATTTCCATGGGAACAGCTCCACCCCCTCTCTGGAGGCTACTTCAGAAAATGCCTTGACCCTGGCCGTTACCCAATGGAGCGACAGCGCAATGGCTTGGACCCAGACCGCCGGTACTACACCAGCCCGCGGGACGCCGCCCGCCACATTGCGTTACAGGGTCGGTCAGTTGTCCCCTTATACGACCTATGCTTTGTCGGTCGCGGACCGGCCGTTCAGGCATTACCGGAGCGACCTCCACGGAGAGCTGTCGATACAAATCACTCCCGGATCCTCGTCCGAAAACATCAACCTGACCCGTGACCGTTAAAATACTTAGCCCGCTGTGGGGGCACGAGCACCTTCCCCTCACCAGTTTCCTGGACCGTATCCGGGCGGCGGCCTATGACGGCATAGATACCTGGGTGCCGGAGAATCTTTCCGATAAACGTCTGCTGTTCGATTATCTGGACCGGCATGGGATGTGCTGGGTGGCTCACCAGCATCGCGCAGAAGGCGCCACCTTCCAGTCCTTCCGGGAGTCCTTTGCCGCCAACCTAAGCCAATGCTCGGAAGGCGCGCCCCTGCTGATCAATTCACACACCGGCAGGGACTACTTTCCCCTGGAGCAGCTCATCGCGCTGGCGGACATCGCCCTGGAGTTCACTGGGCGGACCGGCATCCCTGTGGTGCATGAAACCCACCGCGGCCGAATGGGGTATTCTCCCCAGGCCGCCGCCACACTCTTTTCTTTACGTAAGGACTTGTGCATCACCGCAGACTTCTCCCATTGGGTATGCGTCACCGAAAGCATGTTGGAACATTTTGAGGTCACGTTGGCAGAAGCAATCCGCCGGAGCCGCCATATTCATGCCCGGATCGGCTTCGAGCAGGGACCACAGGTGCCTGATCCCCGGGCTCCCCGATGGGGATACGCAGTCAACAATTTCCTGGGCTGGTGGGATCGCATTGTCGAAAGCAACGCCAGGAACCATATACCTGTCTTACCCATCACAACGGAGTTCGGGCCTCCGCCTTATATGGCAGTTACAGAGCCTGAAGGTCTGCCCGCCTTTGATCAGTTCGAACTCAATACCTACATGCTGGGTCTGCTTCGGGGTAGGTACAGCATGTACCTTTAGTTTTCGTTGCGATAGCTCCGGGGAGAGACCCCGTTCTTTTTCTTGAACAGCTTGGAGAAATAGTAGACGGATTCAAACCCGGTATGATTGGAAATTTCATTGATATTGAGCACTGTTGAAGTCAACAATTTCTTCGCCCTGTTCAGCCTGACATTCAGATGATATTGGTTGGGCGATTGCCCCGTCATCCGCTTAAAGGCTTTTCTGAACGCGGAGTAGCCCATCGGGAGCTCTTCGGCCAATTTCTGCATATCGATGGTATGTTCAAACGATTCCTGGATCATGAATTTCGCCTTGGCGATCAATTTGCCGACCGGGTCGGGGTGTTCATCCCGGTGGAGCGCGACATTATTCAGCAGCCCGAGGATGCGCATGGCGATGCCGGCGATCTGTTGGGGATACCCCGTCAGAGACGCCTGCACTGTCTCCAGCAGTTCCTGGAAAAGGACAAGTATATCCTTGTTCATTCCCAGGGCGACGAAGGGATTCTGCCGGCTGAAAAATCCAGACCCCATAAGTCGTTCGATATACGTTCCGTTAAATCCCACCCAGTATTCCTGCCAACCTGCCGCGGGGTCCGGCTTATACCGGTGCCAGACTCCCGGGTATAAAAAGAAACAGGTTCCTGCCTCGATTTCTGCCGGTGTCGTATGCGCAGATTCATATATCCCCTGGCCTTTCGATATAAATACGACGTAATAGTCATTTAGAATGCGGCCCCTGTTCCAGGTGAGATGATGGCTTGAAGGATGTTCCTGGTTGGGATAGTGATCATGGGGGGCGACCCTGGAACAGCCTGTGGAGGTGATGTACATACCCCAACGTTCCTCAATGTCGGTTATCGTCAAGTATTTAAAGTAGTTAGCAAGCATAGCTAAAATGTCAGAAAGTACAAAAATTAAAGCCAATAGTACAAATATGCCCCTTCTCCGATTTATCGCTTTATTTCCGACTGCTAATTTAACTGAATTTGCCATTAAAAATGATTCGCCTTTTGTAATTCAGAAATTATTGATCGATTCCAAAACGCATCTGAAAGCTTGCCCTAGCTTGTAGCAGTTAAGAACATCGTTTCCCATGTAAGCGGCCACTTTAGCTCAAGCAATAAACCAACCTTAGTTATTTTCGTTTACTAATTATTAGGGTTTCGATTTTGCTAAACATAAGGACGACCACCTAATAACGGTAAGGAAGGCTGCTCCAAATGGAACAGCCTTCTTCATTTTAAGTGGAAAGGAAATACGGCATCTCTTCCGGGGCAGGCAAAGTAGACACTGAAGCCGTTTGATCCGCAGGTCGGTACCTTTTATAAGTCTTAAAGACGTGTTCTGTAGTGGTATGTCCCATAAGATAAGCGACCGTTGCCAAGTCTACTTTTTTGTCCTGTAATAAAATGGAGAAGCTTAGACGGGTACAGGACCAGGGTATGTATTTATCAATTCCGGCGCTCTTTACCCATTGCTGGAGTACCTTATTGCATCCGTCGTTTGTCGGCAATTGAAATACTCGCCTTGTCGGTTCAGTCACACACAATTTCCTCCTTTTATTTAGTATGGCCCTAGCAATCGGATGCAGGGTAAGGACAACTGGCTGTCCCGTTTTACGCTGAATAATACGGGTAGTAAGCTGGCTTTCCTTTTGATCCTTCCACTGAAACGCTTTGGCATCTACATAACGTAGCCCCGTATAACAGGAAAAAATAAATCCTTCCTTTACGGCCTCATTCAGGCAAGGTGCAAAAAAGGAGCTTTATATATTCGTCAGCTTCTAAATTCTCTTTCATTTTCTTACAAGGATTCATTCGGGATTGTACTCCTTCAACTGGGTTATTCCGCCAATAATTGTCTTTAGTAGCTGCCCTTAGAACCTGTTTAAAATTGTAGAAATGGTTGGCGGGAGTTGCTCCTGTAAATTTGCTCAACAGGTGTTTTCTGAAACGCTTACATAATTCTTCCGTGATATCAACCGGAGCAATGAAATTTTTCTTCAGGAAAAGCTCAAACTGTGCCCTGCTGTTTTTTAAATGGCGATTGCCGTCACGGGCATTATTTTTAACGAACTCATCATAATAGTCAAGGAAGTTTGCCTTGTATTTATGACTTGGAATAAACCCGGTTCCAATGGCCTGCTGTTCCAGCAATAATTCTGATTTTTTTGTTGCAACAAGGATCAGCGCTTCTTTATTATGATGGAGACATATAGGATGATTTAAGAGAGCATAAAGATACAGAAACTTATCCAATTTGGATAAATACTTATACATATTGGATAATAAATTGCACAATTTTTACAATCCCTTTTGCCTATCCAGGAGATACGTATTTTTAGCGTCCAGATATGAAAAAGAAAAATACCGATCTAAATCTTATTGAAGTTGTCCTTGCCGAATTGGGCATGTCTCACCGGGAATTGGCCGCGGGGGTAGGCCTGGGGGAGGTGACGATCAGTCGGTACTGTAATAATAGGCGTCAGCCGTCGTTGGAAATATTAAACACCATGGCTAACTATATGAAGGTAGATATTCGGCGGCTGCTGGTTCCGAACAAGTTTGCAACGGCTGATGTGCAAAGTAAATGAATAGGGGGCTGAAAGGTATATGCGGTTACTGATCTTTCTTAGCAGGCGTCTCGTCTTCAGGTAAACCGTATTTGGCTATAAATGCGCGGGCTCTTTCGGCCTTTTTTGCAAAAAAAGGGTCTTTGCTTAAATCCGGCAAATCATTATTGATAGTAATACCCGGTAAATGCTCCTTGTTGGTTTTTTCTGACATAGAAATTGTCGGAAGGTTATTTGTTTTTCTTAGCAGGCTTGTCGTCTTTGGGTAACCCGTGTTTCGCAATGAATGCGCGGGCTCTTTCGACTTTTTTGATAATAAAGGGATCCTTGCTATGGTCACGCATGTTGTGGACAATAGTTATACCGGGCTCTTCTTTTTTGTGGCTGATTGTAGACATACAATTTTATTAGATCAAATTTACGAATTTATTTCCTTGTAATCAAGAACGCTTCATAGTTCCTGCCAATTTGAAAGATTTCCCATTGCTCGTTTATAAAACCCCTTATTTCAAACCTTTCATTGATTTCCAGTAGGTTATCTCTAATCCCCATTTGGTATAGCCTGGTCCTCGCCGGGGTGCTTCCTTCTGCAAATATTCTGGCCTCTGGAAACTGATTGGTAAAAAGAAGCGCGGTAGATGCCACGGTAGCCAGGACCTTATTCCGGTCCCCATTATTGGTCCTATTAGAATCATCTAAACCTTGGAGTTCTTCATTCCAATCACCGAAACCAAGGTTGAAAAGATTCCCTTCGAGTTGTGAATAAATGACCGTCTTTTTGATCCTTCCCCGTGGACCCTCGCTGTAGAACTCATACATGAATCGTTCATCACTTGCTTCGATCTGATATTCCGGATGATTCATAACGGTAAAATAGCATTACAAAGTTAATTATTAAGAGACGTTTTTTTTAAATAAATATGAACATTCGGTTGTACATTGAAGTTATATTTTTTCATTTGCGGCATAGGATCATCTTCACCATTGGATCGGCAGGGTCGGCCGGGGCCTGTGGATCGTCGGGGAGGGTGGGGGCGTGCGCAGCTGGCAGGACGGGCACCTTGTATTTCTCCACGCAGCGATAAAATCCAAGCATTCATGCGCCCGGGGTCCCATCGAGCGGGCACCGCATGATGGGCGGTCGAACCCGGCCTTTGGCCGGCGACGCAAAAGGAAAATGTTGTCGGTCGGAGCGTTTTGGATGAGATAGGTATGTGCCATTTTTCATTCGCATTTTGCGTATCGTTTTCGATTTTCCTTCGCATAAAGGGCACTGATTTGCACGTATTTTTGGCATTTTTTGGGAAGGACGCAGGTAGGAGTAGGTAACGGTTGCGGGTGTTTGTAATTTTCCTGACAAATGTGGGTTATGGAAAAAGAGATGCGGGGTGTTGAGTTGTACACAACTTTATTGAGGGATATGCTGGACGGACTGGAGAGGGCGGATGCGGATCGTCCACTGGGAGAGGGATATGGGGGCATGATCCTGATTGTGCGTAAGAGCATCGGGGAACTGCGGGCTGGGATGGAGTCTTTCACTGACCGGGACGCGGAGGTGACCTTCTTCCGGGGTGTCTGGCCGGTATTCTTCGGGAAGCTGTTTTATTATTTATTGCTGCATGGATTTGAGATGGACCGGCTGGGGCTGCCGGCGGGTGCGCTCTCGGAGCTGATCGGGCGGGGGGAGCGTGAGGTGCAGCAGTTTTTCCGGCGGAACAGGGACTTTTGGCAATATTACAAAACGGGATCGTCGCTGGTCGCGGAGCAGTTCACACGGGCGTATAGTGACGGATGTCTGTTCGATCCGCTATGCCAGGTAGTGGACCGGGAATGGACGACGGTGGCGAGCTGTCGGGCGGCCCAGGGGCTGGCATACGAGGAATATAAGCAATTCCTGCAGGAGGAAACGGAGCGGGCGGCAGGTGGCGACCAGCGGCGGTATGAATGGAAGGAGGGCAAGACGGCAGCGGTGGAGCTGATCAAGGCGCAGGTGGAGGCGGGGTCGATTTATATTGACGGGAAGCCGGCGACGGCGGTGCAGTTGCGGGCGGATCATGAGGCACGGTACGGAGAGGATCTGAAGGATTTCGACAAGCTGCTGTATGCAACGGATACGCGGAAGAAGGATCAGACTCCGTATTTGACGAAGCTGGTGCAGGCGTTTGTGGGGAGGAAGGAGAGGCTGGGGAAGTAGCTCGAATCTTTTTGTGTTTGATCTTAGACGACTGGCCAATCTGGATATTGGTTTTCAATAGGTTAGGCTTTTTATAGTTTGAGCTTCAACCTGTCGTTGTGGAGAGGAAATCCATTGACTATGAGACTCCTACCCATCCTTCTCCGTTATAGGCACTAAAAACTTTCTCTATCCGTTATTAACAGGTCAACGCCATATCCATGTTAAACGATAGGCTTATGAAAATGCCCTTTACCCTCCTTGGAATAATAGTGGTCTGTTATTCCTGCAGCTCCACCAATCTGATGTCGCTGAGTAAAAATCATTGTGTTTTCTTAAGAACGTACGCCCTTCCTTCGAATAAATAAAGAATTCAGAGCTGTTCAAACTTGCATATCCCTTCAACAGGAGATTGATCATTCTTTCAGAACGGGCGTCAACCCGAAGCCCTTGCTTGTAAAAATCAACGTGCCCATCGTTATGTGCGATACAAAAAACATCACCAATGGCAAATCCCTTTGTTCTGTCTTTCCGCGCCCTTCCGCCTTCCAATCGTCTGACGATCCCGCTTCTGTTATTAACATAGTAGTATGCCGGACCTTCGGCAAGTACTGCTTCATATTCGTCGAATATCCAAAATGCGGCGGCCTGAAAGAGCCGTTCTAACAGTCGTTGTTCACCCTGCGCATGAGACCTTACCCGGACCGCCTCTACCAGTCGTTCAACGTCAAAAATGCCGTTGGAGTGGTAACTAATCAGCTTTCTTTGTAACCGGGTATATTCGCTATCCAAGATGATGCGATAATCGTCCGTAACCCGGTTAATTGACGAATCGTCAAAATTCGATAAAATAAGGATCCTGCCTTGTAGCGTTTCGGATAACAATGGGAAACGATTGCTCTTAAGTACCGGCGTATTGGAGGTATTGTATACCCTGAATCGCTGGCCGTCCCACCTCACCAGCCCATTGTGTGTTGCGATCCACAGAAAATGGTTTTTGTCCATCAGCAGATCGTTGATCGTGTTCTGAGGAAGACCGTTGTCGCTGCTATATTGAACGATATTGTAGTCCTCATTACCCGAAGGTACAGAGACCGCCACGGTCGTCTGGCTTAAGGTGTTACATGTAGGAATTAAAGAAAGGAACAGAAGCAGTATTCTTATATAGCGCAAAAGACCCCATTTAATTAAACACGATTATATACTATTCGCACAAATGATCGGTTCGGTTAACATTAAATCAAGGGCACGGAACAAAAAATGACCGGGGTGGTGCCCCCATTGATTCTAATCTCCTTGGGGTGACATTCCAATGCAGCACATGGTATTTTCACGGTCCATCGCCGCAAACTACCTGTGGTTGTCCGGACGGGGAACGGCATGCAAGGTCACTACACCATCTTTTAATCCGTTCGAGGAGACAGTGAGCGTTATTTTACCCGTTTTATGGATGCTCCTGATAACGACCAAGGCCCTGCCGTGCCAAGCCTTCCGCGGAGGTCCGGCATAGCTATCGGTATCTTTCAGATCTGCATTCCCTACCCCGGCCAGTATTGCCGGACCATCCACCTTAATCACCAGCCGGTTATCCGCATTGGGATCGATGATGCCCCGCTTATCGACCAATTCGACCTCAACGTAAGACAGGTCCTGCCCGTCCGCTGTCAAAGTCTTACGGTCAGCGCCTAAATCAATGGCCTCCGGCTTGTCGGCAGTTTGTAAAACGGTAGAGTCTGCTGTATCGTTCCCGTGGACACCTACCGCCTTCAACGTACCGCGTGAATAGGGTAAATTAAAGGTCGCTCTGTATTCCTCCGCCTCGGTGCAATTTCGTTCACCCACCAGCGTGTCGTTCAAATACAACCGCACTTTTTCGTCCTTCGAGTAGACCTCGACCTGAATGTCTTTTCCTTCTCTACCCGGCCAGGACCAGCTTTCCCGGGTGGGCCAAATCGACCATAACGTCTCCTTGATGTTTCCGGTATCCGGTTTTGGCTCCCGGACGGCCATATACAACTTTTCGGTGTTGTTATTCAGGATATTCCTGTAATGCGATATCGGTTTTCTCCGTCCTGTGAGATCGATATCGCCGCAATCAGACCCGTGCCAGGGGAAAAGTTCTCCCTTCCAAAAATCCTGATCGGGTTCACCCGGATAAATGTTCCGTCCTATGCCCGACTCACCCAGGTAGTCGATCGCCGTCCAGACAAAGTCACCGATAATATAGTTGTTGTGCCGAATGATGCTCCAATTTATAAAAGCATCCCGGGGGTAGGATTCGGTTTGTACGATAACCCTGGAGGGGACCCTCTGATGATCGGAAGCCGCTCTATACAACTGGTAGTTATAGCCGCTGATATCCTGTACGCCGAAAAGCGGATCGTACATTTCCCACTCGTTATCCCATGTCGTCATTGCCGAAGTCACCGCCCGGGTAACATCATATTCATGAACAAGCGAAACCAACGCTCTGGCCGTCTTAATGGCTTCAGGCGATTTTCTTTCCAATATTTCGTTTCCTACGCTCCAAATGATGATGGCGGGGTGATTACGGTCCCTCAACACCATCGACTCCAGATCGCGTCTCCACCAACTGTCGAAATATCTCGCATAATCATAGGCGTTTTTGGCCTGTCTCCAGCCGTCAAATGCTTCATCGATCACTAAAAGACCGAGCTTGTCACAGGCGTCCAGGAACGCAATCGACGGCGGATTGTGCGCCGTTCGAACGGCATTGAAACCTGCCGCCTTTAACAACTCAACTTTCCGAACCTCTGCCCTGTCACAGGCGACCGCGCCGATACACCCGTTGTCATGGTGCATACAGCCGCCGTAAAGTTTGATCGATCTCCCGTTTAGCTGGAAACCATGTTCCGCCGAGAAGGCAACGGTTCGGATGCCGAATGTGCTCGTATACTCGTCCCGAAGTTTGCCGCCCTGGGTCAACGTCATCGTTGCGCGATACAAACGGGGGCTGTCCACTGACCAACGCAACGGCCCGATGACAGGTATCGTCCGGCCAACCTGGCTCTCTCCCTTTCCCGAAAGTCGCAGGTCCACCCTATCACTGGCGACCACCTTGCCGCCCGGGTTCATGATGACCGTCGACAGGACGACATCCCCGGATACGCCCGAATCGTTTTTCAGCAATGCCTGTATATTAACAGTAGCTTGATCATCACTAACATTGGGAGTCGTGATGGCTACTCCCCAGGGATCGATATGTATCGGGTCTTTTACCAGCATTCGCACATGGCGATAAATGCCCGAACCGCTGTACCACCTACAATTGATTTGTTGCGAATTATCCACCCGCACCGCAATGGTATTTTCCTTGCCCAAATCCAGCAATCGGGTTATGTCATAGTAAAAGGTCGAATACCCATAGGGGTGGACGCCCAGCGATCTCCCGTTGACGAAAACCTCGGCATTCATATACACGCCTTCGAAAAAAACAGATATTTCCTTACCCTTCCATGACAGAGGCGCCGGGAATTTCTTACGGTACCATCCTATCCCGGTGGGAAAATAACCTCCCGCACTCTTGGAAGGATTGTGTACATCCGGCACGCCTTCGATGCCCCAATCATGCGGCAGTTCGACGCTCCTCCAGGTTTTATCGTCAAAATCCTTCGCCATTGCCGTTTGATGGTCTCCCAACGCAAATTTCCAGTTATCGTCGAACAGCATACCCTGCGCGTTATAGCCTCTCTGAGCATCGGCGAGATAAAAACTTAGGATCAGTAATAACGATATCGCATGCTTCTTATCAAGGGTCATTCTTTGCAAGATTGAGGATAAAAAAACTGGTGTCATTTGAATTCAATAAAATCGGGTTCATACGCAGGGATCACAAAACTGCCGGAATAATCCCGGTCGAAGAGGATGCTCCGGGAACTGCCTTTGATCCTTATTTCTTTTGGATCTCCGCTGACATTCAAATATAGCATATGATTTTTATCGATCTGCCGGGCCATCACGCCCGCGGGCACTTCGGGGCCTTTCCGGATGGAAAGCTCGTCCATCAACTCGTTGACCAAGGGGCCCAACACCTCACTCCTGGCCGGAAGGCCCACATAGATCGCCTTCCCCTTCCCATACCGGTTGACCGTCATGATCGGATAATCCTTGTCCATGCTGGTAATGCTGCCAATCACTTCCGCGCCCCTGGGCTCGATGACCTCGAAATGCGCCGATTCGGTGGCGATAGAGGTCCCCTTATAGGTGAATTCGAGCTTTTTCCCCGTCAGCCGCTCCGGCGACAGCTCGTTCATCGATTCGGTCTCCTCATAGCCCGCGACCCGAATGCCGAATACATCGTTCAGCAATCCGGGATGCGTCGATGCAAAGACCTTCCCGGTTTTATCGACCACCGCCGAGTTTCCGGTCATTACCACCGTCCCACCCTGTTTTACGTAATCCCGGACCTTCGCTGCCGTCGCTTCATCCATCACCGAAATACCCGGCAGAAAAAGCAGCTTGTAGTCCAAGGCGCTCCGCGCAACGTCGATAATCCGCGTATCCATATTTCGATAGGCGAACAGATCGAAGCAGCTCTCCAACTGATCCTGGTGCTGTTCGGGAAAATACCCGCCTGCGATCACGCTGGGAAAGGAAAAAGCCAATCCCACTTCCGCCTGCACCTTATAGGGGAAATATTTTCCGATTTTGCTGAACTCGACGGCGATCTTCTTGTATTCCTCATATTTCCGGTTGGGCGTGCCGTCCCAATCCAGCATCCCTTCCAGGTACTGCTCTTCGCCTCCATGCATACTCTGCCAGGTCCACCCGCAGACCATTTGATTGCCATATAGCAGCGATGCATACGCCGACTTCCGGATGGAGCCGGGCACGGCCGTCATCGTCGTAAACTCGGTACACCAAAAAGGATTGGTGCTTTCGAACTGGATCCGGGCCATCCCGAATAACGCACCCATAACGCCATAATTGGTTCTCAGGGAATTGCCGGGATAAAAACCGCAACCCTCGCGCGTCATCTTCCCGGAATAAGCGATGGCCGTATAGTCGAAAAATTTCATCTGGCTATAGTACCAGGCGTTGGTGTTGACCAGGGCTTGGGGCGCATTAGCATTCACCTTGTCGATCACCTTGAAAAGAAACCGGTTGACCTCATCCGACACGAAACGCCGGAAATCCAGCATTCTTTCCGGAGCACCGTTGATATTCCCGGAAACAGGCAACCCGATCTCGTAGAAAGCACCTATCCGCCTGGACCAGCGCTGCGTCGCCCAGGCCTTATTCAGGCTATCGAGGCCGCCATACTTTCGCCGCAGCCAGGCGATGAAGCGTTGTCGAACCGTCTCCGAATAGGAAATCGGTCCGTCGCCAGATTCGTTATCTATTCCAAAGGCTAGCAAGGCCGGATGATGACCATAGTGGCGGGTCAAGGAATCCGCATACCGAACGGCATATCGTTGGTAGATAGGATCGCCAACATCCTCCATATATCGATGATTCGGATAGAGCCTGTTTCCGGCGGCGTCCGTGACGTCGATGGAAGGATATTTGTGGTGCAGCCAAATGGGAGCAGGTCGCACCGCGATATCCAAAATGACCTTTATCCCGGCTTTATCCATCAGATCCATGACTTTATCGAACCAGCCGAAATCGAACCGGCCCTCAGCAGGCTCGTAGCTGTCCCAGGCCAAATGCCCCATACGAACTACTTTAAACCCGGCAGATTTCATTAACTCAATATCCCGTTTTATTTTTTCAATATTTTTGTCATCATGAGGATGATAGTTTGTGCCCACATACAATACCTGAGATTGCGATATAACGGTAAAAAAGAAAAAGATAAGGGTTGGAAATAATCCTTTCATTCTACTCATTTTTAATAAAATTACTTTTTGATAAGATTGATGAGATAAACATCATTTTCGCAAAGTTCAAATTCCTTTGAAAAGATTGATTTTGGTTTTACTTCAATTCTTTGCGTAATTATCGGCGTACCGTCATTTTTCCTTTCCAACAGTTCAACCTGTTGCTTGCTGAGTCGACTGGGCTTTCCCAAATCCAGATAACTGGTATAAACATCATTTACCCGGTAACCAACTTTATAAATTTCCATCACATACTTTCCAGAAGGAATATTTGCTATATTTATTTTAATTGTTCCTTTCTGTTTTGCCGGTAAATCTTTTACATAATAAACTTGATTATTGGTTGAATCGGGTAGTGTATACGTAAAATCCCAAAACAGCAATTGAACATCACCTTTATTATTTTTACAAGCCCAAGATCGAATATCGCTATTCTTAAGTTCTATCTGTCCCAATTTATTCATGAATTGATAAGAATAAAATGCAGGTTTATTAAGCCCTTGAATGGTTAATAACCCAAAGCCGCCATGAAAAGGCGTAAATCGGGGGCCGGGCTCTTCAAAAATATCGGTAAATACCCAATAAGACATGGAATTGGCTGTATTGCCTACTTGCTTAATTTTTTCTAAAATATAGGCTGCTTCGTGGTAGCTGTCGTGTATGGGGTCGGCGGGGGTGTAGGATGAACTCCACTCGGTATAATGCAGTTCCAAACCCTTTAATACAGAATTTAAAATTTGTTTTTTAGAGTTGATAACATCCCTGCTCACTGCAAAAGGGTCTTTACTCAGCACAGTACCGGAGTTTCCATATTCATCCAAAAAACCTTGCCCCACACCATAAGAATGAGTACTAATAAAATCTATCGGAATATTATTTTGGCTACAATGATTTATCATATCTGGCACCCATGCTGCCCCTGCTGTTGCAGGCCCGCCAACTCTGTATGCTGTATTTACGCTTTTAACTGCCTGTGCGGTATAATCGTACAGTTTAAAATATTCATCCTGTGTACCAGACCAAAATCCTGGGGAAAGATTAGGTTCGTTCCATACTTCAAAATACCAGGTTTTAACTTCTTCTGCACCATATCGCTGCGTAAAATGCTGAACAAGATTTTTAATTAATGCTTGCCATTTATTGTAATCTTTAGGTTGCGTTACATTGCCACGCCACCAAAATATAGTTCGTTTGCCGCTGGCTAGTGCATTTGGCATAAACCCCAATTCTACAAAGGGTTTCATACCAATACTTTGCAAATAATCCATCAACACATCTACATACATATAGCTATACTCCGGGTTTCCTTTGGCATCTTCGGAATATACGGCCATATCGTCGGACAGCAAACCGTGCATACGAATGTATTTAAAGCCGCAGTTCTTTTTAACGTATGCAAGTTGTTGTTGCCAATCTGCCCGCAATCCTTCATTGGCACGGCCGGCGCCAACACATGTTTTAAACATGGTATTTAATTTGCCGCTTGTTTTATTAAAATCTACACTTATTGTTCGTTGTCCAATTAGCAAACCAACATTTAGCAACATTATAAAAAGTAAGAACACCTTTCTCATTGTATAATATTTATCATTTCAAAAACATTATTCAGTCCAAACGGATCATACACAAAACAATGAACTTCATAAGTATTGTTTACATCTTTTTACCAGCCAATAAAACTCCTTGCATTATTGCTTCTACCGACGATTTATCTACTATTTTGCCATTTTTTCGGTTGAATAATCCCATATTTACATCCCAAACGAACGGAATTAAGCCTCTGCCGGCAGCAGATTTTACAAAATATTCCTGAAAATATTCTATCGAAGCATCGTGTAATTTTTGGTCGGATGGTGGTCTCAATTTTCGCCTGAATGCCCCAAACTCACCGATGATGACAGGTATTCCTTTATCCACAAATTTCGCCTTCATTAATTCTAACTTTTCGTCCATCCTGCTTTCCTCTCCATATTTCGCATTGCGGGCACTATCTGTTTTTGAATGATATTTTTCTCCCCAGTAATAAAACATTTTTCCCCAGCTTGCATCTTTTCCCATTAAGCAAAACTGAAATGGAGAGTAGTAGTGGACTTCTACCATTAACCTGCTTTTAGTATTGTCTGCCGGCAAAGTGTTCATCCATTTATTTGTTTTATCTATATCTGCATCTGGTCCCTGGATAATAAGCGTTCTATAACTGTTGTTGCCCCCCGTCGAACGTACGGCATTAATAAACGTTTGGTAATAGGAAACCAAAACATTCATGGCAGCTGTGTCTTCCACACCGGGTTCATTCGCCGCTGCAAACAATAAATACTCATTGTAATCTTTAAAATTGTCGGCAATATCAGTCCAATATTTTTGCAACCGGTTATTCACTGTTTCTTCATTGGCTTTGTTCACCCTGTTTTCCAGCCAACCTTTATCCCAGTGCATATTAAGCACCACATATAAGCTATCCTTAACGCAATAATCCACCACTTGCTTTACGCGTTCCATCCAGGCTTTATCAATCAGGCTATTCACGGTATCGGAATGACAAAACCACGAGCAGGGTATGCGCACTGTATTAAATCCTGCAGCCTTTACAGAATCTATCAATTGTTGAGTGGTGATTGGTCCGCCCCATGCAGTTTCGCTACAGGTAGCTTCTAAAGAATTTCCAAGATTCCAGCCTACTTTCATTTTGCCTGCTATTTCCCGGGCAGTTGGCAATTCATTTATTTCAATTTTAACTTTTATTTCTTCCTGATTTCTGAAAATCAGCAATTCAGTATTTGTTCCAATGACGGATCTTTCTGCATCCAAAAAATCTCGTAAATTGTTTACCTGTTTGAAATTCAACGCCAGGATTACATCATTAGGGTGCAAACAACTTGATGCAGCCGAACCGGCTTTCACCTCTAAAACCAAGAGGCCTTTAATTGCATTGATCCCTGTTGCTGATTGCTCACCTGGAGTTGAGAGCTTTTTTATTTTTGCTCCAATAAAATCACTTGTTTCATTGTCATCAATATTATTCATCGAAATAACAGAAGGGATTATAGTTGCTTTTGCAATAGCTTTTAAGTATAGGGAAATAACACCAAAACTATCCATTGGAAAGTTTTTGAATCCGGTTGAAAAGGCAAAGGAATCTTCTTTTAAACGAAAGTCTCCCTTTGAAGCATTTACAAAATTCAATTTACCATAAACGGAATGCTGGTCCGTTCCTCTTCTCCTTGCTGCATTTAGTGAAGCGGAGTCAGGAAAAACATTGTAATCGACCTCTTTGCCCCAAACAGAAATCCCTACGGGCAAATAATCAGAGGAAACGATATTGTGCCGGAAAATGTCGTTGCTGTTAGTAAACCAAACGTGCGGATGAAAAGTGTTGTTAATGATTATATTGTTTTCAACAATGCGGTTTACACCTTCCCTAAGTTTTATGCCACCATTTAAGCATAAATTGTTCCGGATGATATAATTGCTTGAACCATCATCCAAATCAATATCCCAACCATGGTCGCACCGCATGCGGTTATTTTGAATGATTATAGGCTCTAGTACATCGAGCAAAGCGAGATTGAAATTATTTTCAACAATTGAGTCAAGAATCTTCTTATCAAAATACCAGTAACGATCACGGCCCCATGAATTGAACGATCCGTGGTCACCACTTTCCTTCACCGTATTAAAAATATCGTTGTACTCAATTAAATGTCCGCCCCAGGTTCCTTCATTCACATTTATTCCAGCCCTGGGCACATCATATATGGTGTTATGGCTTACAGTAATATCCTGGCACATAGAAAGTTGAACCCCAGCCGATTGTATTTCAATTAACCCTATATCATGTATGAGATTATTATATACTTCACACCTCGCAGGATAGTTATTTGTTTTAGGCCCCCGCGTTTTATCCATTTTATCAATTGGCACAAACTGATAATATTGAAAACTTGGCGACCGAACAGCATTCGCATCTCCAACAAAGCAAACAGCACTTGCCCCAATATTGAAAATTATACATTCCGATACTTCACAATCGCGATTATAATTGTTGAAAAAAATTGCATTACCACCTAAATTATCAAACAAACATTGTTTTAGAAAACAATTTTTTGCTCCGTTATAAAACACTGCACCACCGCGATATATTGTCCAGTCGCTGCGAAGCAGGGGTTCTTTATTTTGCATGAATGTCCGAAGCGTTTGCGTAAACTCAATTCCTTCTATGCCTATATTTTGAACACTATTTTCTTCTGAACCAATAAACTCAATTAAATGTGCAATTTGCGGCGTTTCAAATTTTGCAGTTTTAATATTCACATTTTCAGGAGGAAAGTAATACAATATCTTTTTGTCCTTGTCATAAAACCACTCGTTTGCCGTATCCAATTCTTCAAACACATTTTCAACAAACCGGTACTTTTCATGCATTCCCATTTGACGGTTGTTTTGCCATCCTCCTTCCAGAACAAGTTCTCCGTTTGGCTTTTTCCCTTTGATAATATAATGCAAATCGCCCCACAATGAGCTATGCATTGCATGAATATATCCGCCTTCTGGCATTTGCCAGTTTGCCACCCGCTCTTTGGAAAGCACATCAGCGGCGGTGCCCCCAAAGTAATGTGCAGATGAATCGTAGTTTGGATAGCGTGCCATGTGTTGCAACCGGCCATTGACAAATAATTCATCAAAAATGATGTTTTGCGAAATTTTGGCTTCCCAGATCCCGTTTTTATATTCTTTCCACTTCAACTTTAAAACAACGCTTCCGTTAAATGTCACCTTTTGACTCTGATAATTGGTTATAAGCAGCTCTTCATGCTGGTTTCGCGAATCACTTGATGTAAGAATGATGGGTTTGTTCATATAATAAACACCGCTCAGCAAATTAATTACAACTCTTCCCGGGGTTTTTCGTGCTTCAAGCAATGCCCTATCAATAGTTGCATAAGGTTTGGAATAAGTTCCCCTATCAGTATCTTTTCCTTTTGTAGAAACAAAGAAGACTTTTTGAGCGCAAACATTTATAGACATTACAAAAGGAAGAACTATACTGAATAATATTTGTTTATTCATTTCTATTTAAAAGTATAACATCTGATAAAATCAAAATTTATTCAACCTTGATAACAATCTCATCACTTTCTAATGTTTCGGAACAGGCCCTCAACCTAATTTGGCCGACTTGTTTATTTGACTGAACAAGTACCAAACAATAGCCATTAAAAGCCATCCGTTGGATCGCCTTATCCGGCTCGTGACTGCTTGGGTTTCCGCTTCCAGTACCAATTATGCTGCCTTGTCCTTCGACAAAGAATTTTACTAAATTATGGGCAGTTGGAACAACCCTTCCTTTTTCATCTTTTATGGCAACCCTGATAACAGCTACATCGCATCCATCTGCTGTCAAGATATTTACATTGCTGCTTAGTGAAATTTTAGCCGGTGTGGTTGTGGTTTCGACAATATCGTTGACTACCAACTTCCCTGCATTGTAACCCCGTGCTTCAAGTTTTCCGGGTTGGTATGTCAGCGGCCAAATTAATCGGGTATATGGAATGGCCCTTTGCCTTCCTAGTCGTTTGCCGTTCAAAAAGAATTCAACTTCTTCGCAGTTGGTATAACAATAGACTTTTATACTGTCCCCCTCTTTCCCCTGCCAGTTCCAATGCGGGAAAATATGTACCACGGGTTTGTCGGTCCAGGCTGCTTTGTATGCATAATACCCATCCTTGGGGAAACCGCATATATCCATAAATCCGAAATGCGATGTAACACATGGCCATAGGTATGGAGTGGGTTCGCCACGGTAATCGAAACCCGTCCAAATAAAAGTCCCTCCCAGATAGGGATATTTAACAATATCCGCCCAGTCTTCACCAGGGAACGGCCCCCAATCGGGCTGCCATTTAGTAAGGTTGGAAACATAGCCCTTCCCGTAATCGTTTTGGTATTCGCCGCGGGTAGAAACAAAACTGGTAGATTCGGTACAAAACTCAATTCTGTTTGGATATTCTGTATGGTCTTTTACATAAGCCATACCCTTATCGCCATAATTGTATCCTACCACATCAAGCACATCACTATATCCGCCTTCGTTGCGACCATGGTTCATCGCTGCGGTTACTTTGCGTGTGGGATCTATATTGTGAACAATATTTGTCATTGTTTCCAGTATTCTTTTCCCTGTTATTGAACCTTCAAGCCATTCTTCGTTTTCCATGCTCCACATAAAGATGGAAGGATGATTCCTGTCTCTGTATAACATAGTTTGCAAATCTTTTAGACCTTCCTCACTGCTCGATAAACAGCGGTTTTCATCCAAAACCAGCAGACCCATACTGTCGCACATATCCAGCAGTTCCGGCGTTGGGGGATGGTGGGAACAACGATAGGCATTGCACCCAACTTCTTTAAGCAGGTTTAATTTATACTGGTTTATTCTATCGGGAAGGGCAACTCCCAGGCCGGCAAAGTCCTGATGGTTGCAAGTACCCTTTACCAGATATGGTTTGCCATTTAAAAACAAACCATTTCGGTTTAATTCAATAGTGCGCACACCAAATGTGGTTTCATAAGTATCAACTACATTTCCTTGATAAATAACTTCATTCAAGACCTTATAAAGATTGGGGGTCTCGGGCGACCAAAGTAAAGGCTGATGAATAACTTCTGTTTGAGATATTTCTGCTTGAATATATGGGGCAATAGATTGGATCGAAGTTTTGGTATCAAGCACCATTCCTTTTATATCCACGATTTTTGAAACAAGCGCAACAGTTTTCGATTCTTTACTGTCGTTTTTCAAAAGTGTCTTTATATTTACTGTTGCTTCTGATTCCGAAACCGAAGGCGTTGTAATAAATGTGCCAAACCTGTCCACATGAAGCCTGTTCGTTTTAACCAGCCAGGCATGCCTGTAAATACCTGCACCTTCGTACCACCATCCTTCGGGTTTGTCGGCATCGACCTTCACCAATATTACATTTTTACCTTCGTTACCATAACGCAAGATGTCTGTTAAATCATAGTTGGATGGAGTATAGCCACTTTGATGATTTCCCATAAAATGGCCATTCACCCAAACGGAGCTATTTCTAAATATCCCATCAAACTCAATAGATATTTTTTTCCCCTGGTCTGCCTCTGGTATAGCAAATTCCTTTCTATAAAACCCAATACCTGTTTGCAAATAACCGTTTCCACCCGGCTGACTGCCCAGAGAATCATTATGTACAAATAATCCTTCAACAGCCCAATCATGAGGAAGGCTTATTTCCTTCCAATCGGGGGGGTAAAGATTTGTTATATCCCCTTGCCCGCCGGCTTTTACAGCAGATTTCATGGCAATATCCCCTTTATGAAAATGCCAGCCGAAATCAAAATTGTCCTTTACTCTTTTTGACCATATATATTGATTGCTTTGAGCGGATGTAAGTTGGCCACTCAATAATATAGTAACACAACTTAATAGCAGTAATGGCGAATTATTAATAATGGTTCTCATTCTTAGTACAAAATTCCGGCTATGCCAGTGCCAACAATAAATATAATAATGGCCTTTTTATTGCCCCGATGCTGCCTGCAACGAATCCAACAAGATGGGATCCCCCACCACATTATTTGACCTGTCGAATACATCACTGGCCCATAAAAAGACAGGTATGTTATTTCTTTTGCCGGCTTCAATAAAATGTGCCCTGAAATGCTCTTGCGACCTACGAGAGAGGGTGGAATCCTGTGTATATCCAGTCAATGTATTATTGTGGCCCTGGCAGTCGTATTCCCCAATCAATACAGGCATTTTTTGGGAAACATATGTTTTGCCAGTATAATTTACTGTACTATCCATATATCCCTCTTCGTTTGCCTGGCAATTGTATTGCAGTAAAGCAGGGTTGGAGGTATGATAATTGGCGCCCCAAAAACACCATTCGATGCTACTGGGAGTACCGTCACCCAATATGCAGAATTGATAGGGTGTATAATAGTGATATTCAATAGCCAATTGATTGGCTACCTGGTCTGAAAAAGGCCCAGGTATACCATTAGGGGTGTAAGCATCTATCAAATCGCCTGATCCGCTAAATCCTTGTACAACCAGGGTACGGTACGCATTTTTACCACCAGTTGAACGAACAGCATTAATGAAAATTTGAAGGTACTGCCAGAGGGTAGCCACTGCCTGTTGTTGTGTTACATTAGGGTTGGGTGTACCCTTGGCACCATAACGATAGTCAGCATTGGCGGGCTCATTGGCACCTGCAAACATTAAATGCTCATCAAAATCGCGCATGGTGGTGGCCACTTGTTCCCATATAGCTTTTTGAATGGCTTTCACGGTATCTTCGGTGGCACCCGTCGCACCACAATCCAAAAATCCATCATCACTATGACAATTGAGTAGTACATACATATTATCATTAACACAATATTGAACCACTTGCTTTACCCTGCCAAGCCAGGCAGTATCAATTACTCCGGTAGCAGGGTTCATGTGAATATGCCATGCACAAGGAATACGGATGGCATTAAATCCGGCGCTTTTCATCATATCTATTTCGGCCTGTGTAGTATACGGAGACCCCCAGGCGGTTTCGCCATTGACACTTCCTATAGTATAAGGAATATAAGTGCTCGTTTGATGAGCTTCAAAAGTGTTGAAAAGGTTACATGCCAATTTTATATTCGATAATAGCTGAGCAGCAGTGCTTCCCATACCAGTATTGTCCGGAGCAACAGGAGATGTATTAAAAGACGGATAGATTACAGGGTCTTGATAAACTGTAACTTGCCGGCCTTGCCCATTGGCAAAAGTTACATACAATTGCACCGAATGGCTTGCTCCTGTGCTATCTTTTGCTGCCGTACAATGAATCGTCGAAGAACCGTTATTGCCTGATATCTGGCTTACTGTAAGCCAGCCAAAACCTGCAGTATCAATCGTCCAGGAACTATTGGAGGTAAAACTAAATGATATGGTTCCGCCTGTATTGGGTATGGTGTCCGTTTGATTGGTCAGAGACAGCGCGGACGTAGTCGATGACTGCACTTTTTTACAGGAAACAACGCTAAACAAAGCAGCAATAAAAAGGCCGGCTGCTCCATAAATTAATTTATTTTTTATCTGTATCGTTTTCATATCTGCATTTTAAGATTTTGGAATTTCACTAACAGTCCAGGGGTAGAAACCCTGAAGACGTTACTATTGGTATTATTTAATTTGTACAACCCTGAAATTATCAAAAGCACCATAGAAACCCGTTGAAGTTGGATTAGATGAATAATTTTCTATCCAGATAATTAAATCACCGGAAAGACTGCTTACAACCAAATCAGTTAAAGTAGGAACTGGACTGCCGGATCCTCCCGGAGGCGGAGCGGTGGCTGTTGAGAATGCCGAGAGCGGAATAGTAACAGTTGTCCATCCATCAGTAGTAAACGGTGCTGTAACAGTTGAACTAACTTGCCATGGTTGAAAGTATGCAGTATAGGCAGTATTTGGGCCTTGAATGGTAAAAGTCCCGCCATTCCAGGCTTGAGGTACATCGCACTCAAATTTAAGCGCCCAATTACCGGTGCTGTCTCCAAGATGTGAATTGGGCACCCATTGGTTAGCATTCATCCGAAGTGCGTAACTGCTGTAGTTATTGCCCTCACCAACCCCTAATATTGACGTCTGTAAGGTTAAATACTGGGTGGCATTACCTGGAAAACTTGAGTTGCCGCTGGACAAATTGGCGCCACCCCAGTATTGCCAATTCATTGTTCCGCTCCATTCAAAATCCGAAATAATCCCATCTGTTAAATCATTTACCTTATAAAAGGTTGATGCTGTCCCAAATATTGTGGTTACGGACGCAGGGCCACTTTGAGTCAGCGTAGGCGCTACAAAACCAACGGAAGTACCCGAAGCATTTGAAGCAAAAGAAGGAATGGAAGTGCCGGCAAAACTTAACGACTGAATATGCAGGAGGTACGTACCATACAAATAAACAGAATCGCCGGGAGAAGGGTTTTCATTCGAAACGCTTGTAATCGTGGGAGTTGCTTGTATGGTAAAAGTGGCAGTACCAGACTTTGTAGTGATTACTGCCTGCCCGGAGTCCACAGCCGGACTGGGCATTACAAAACCGACGGCAGTGGCAGAAGTGTTTGTATTAAACGAAGTAACATTTGCACCGCCATAAGTAAAACTTTGAACAAAATTAAAATTGGTACCGTAAATATATACTGAATCGCCGGAGGTGGCAAATACATTGGATATTGCAGAAATCGTTGGTGCCGGTGGCAGTAATGTAAACGAAAATGATGTGGTACCCGCTGTTGTGGCGTATTGTATGGTAGAGAGTTGATTGGAGGTTACTGATGAAAACAAGATGGAAGGGAGCTGCACAACCGCACTGCCAGGCGCAAATAAGGCGTTATTGATAGATGCCGGCACACCATCAAAAGTGATACTAACCGCATTTTGAAGATTTTGGCCCACAATAACAACCCATGACGTTTGCCCTGAATCTGCTATGCTATGCAAAATGGTATCATTTGGAGATGCCGCATAGTTACGCACATTGGTGATTACAGGGCCATTACCTTCGGCTAATTTCTTTTTACACGCAGAAAAAATCACCAACCCTGCCAGGCAGGTTAGAATGATGCGTGAAATGGCTGAATATTTCATAATACTTTTATTTAACAATTAATAATATGCTACCGGGGGATTGGCTAAATTGGGATCGGATGCCAAATCCGCCGCTGGTATGGGCAATGCAAATGAGTAGATGGTGGCAGGGACAATGGTACCGCCGGTAGGACTGGTTGGCAGTGTAGCAACCCCATTGGAATAAGTGAACACATCCCTGTTCTGGTTATTAAGAATATATAAAGCTTTTGCAGGATCATAGTAAGAAAGCCTGACTATATCATCCCAATATTGTCCTTCAAAAGCCAACTCGATTCTTCTTTCATTCATAATTGTATCAATAGTCAGCATCGGTGCCGGGTCAACGCCGGCCCTTTGGCGCACCATGTTGAAATAATTCAAGGCTACTGCATCGGTAGTAGTGGCGTTGTTGCCTAAAATGGCCTCGGCATATACCAGGTACACATCCGATAACCTCAACATTGCATCATCTTCAATAGACGATTGCGCAGTCATCGCAGGGCTATTATTATCTTGTGCCGTACCAATAACATGCTTTTTTAGCCCGGTGCCACCTGCTGTATAACCACCAGATGCAGCCTCCAATTCAGGATAATAATCACCAGTAAGCATCATGGTAGCCTTGCGCCTTACAGTATCTTTCCAGGTATAGGACTGATACAAGTCGTAAGTGGGTTGCAATGGGTTCCATCCTCCCTGCCCGGCCGGCACAAGGTTACCCGAGGGTGCATAATACTGTTGCAGTTGATTTCCATTACCCCAGGTTACACCCGCTGCCCATTGAAGCGCAAATAAATCTTCGGGTACATTGTTGTATTGCGCCCTGAACAGATCATAATAACTTGGATATAATGATATGCCGCTGTTTTGACATACATTACCTGCATATTTTATAGCACTGTCCAATAGCGGCTGGCTGCGGGTGCCGTTTTGCCCCAAGCCCGCCAAAGTTAAATAGACTTTACCCAGCATCCCTTGGGCCGACCATGTATTTACCCTTCCCGCGACATCAGAAACAGGCAAGTTTTGTGCTGCATAAGTAAGGTCGGTCGTTACAAATTTGTACACATCTGAAACAATATTTCGGTTCAGCAACGGTTGTTGTATCAGTTTTGTATTATCTGCGATGATTGGCACCGCGCCCCAATCAAGGGCCAAATAATAATATGCTACGCCACGTATAAACCTTGTTTCGGCAAGTGCAGCATTTATACTTGCCGCCGGAATACTATCTGCTGCATACTGATTAATACCGTTAATTGTTAGGTTACACTGGGCAATCACATTGTACAACCCCGTCCAGCCATACGAAACAATAGAATTTTGTGAAGTAATGGTGCGCGTGAAAAGTTCATCAAAATCGCCATAGTATCCTACATAGGTATTCCCGCTTAAGGCGTCGCCAATGGGAATAAAAGCATAAGTATGCCATTGCCACCAGTTGGCACCTCCATAAAGGCTGGCAGTAGCCAATCTCAAATCGGAAGTGCTTTTGTAAAAATTATTAGAACTTATTTGAGAATTTGACGGACGACTCAGGTAGTTTTTCCCACATCCGCCGATGGCAAAAGCCAATAGAATAAGACCTGCTATTTTATTGATTAATTTCATAAAAAGCTTTTTATTTTGATAATTTCAAATTTAGCCCGGCAGTCATCATCCTTGGCTGGGGATAGTATCCATAATCCCAACCAGCTTGAAGTGGGTTCCAACTGCCAATTTCAGGATCCATGCCAGTGTATTTGGTAATGGTAAATGCATTAACAACTGACATATACACACGAAGTGTATGTAAATGGGCCTTTTTCATTACATCTTCAGGAAATGTATAGCCCAATGTGATATTTTTACACTTTAGGTATGTGCCATTTTCTATATACAAATTAGAAGGGCGGGTATTATAATTGGTATTATCATTTCGTAGTCCGACGATATCTGTTTTCGGATTGGTAACATAATAATTGTTCACATCACTCGCATTGCCATTTTCGGGGTTGATTTCAGCAACATTGGCATAGTTCAACACCGAAGTAAAATAGTTGGTGTTATTTTGTGGGTTATTTTGCGTAACTGACAAGGTGTTCAATATTTTATTGCCAATATTTGAACTAAAGAATATGTAAAAATCAAGGCCCTTAAAAGTAATGGAATTGCCAAAGCCCAATTGAACCTTTGGAATGGGGGAACCTAAAAAGGTTTCGTCCCTCGAATCAATAATGCCATCGCCATTTATGTCTTTATACTTTCTGTCGCCATACCAAATACCGCCTGATTGTTGAACAGGATAGGGGATCCCGGCCGAATTGGCCGATAAGGCATGTGTTCTAAAATCGCTGGCTTTTGCAAAAATGCCGTCATAAATATATCCATAGAATTCTCCAATGGGCTGACCTACCACTGTTTTTTCCCAAACGTCGGTTTGACCACTTATGCCGGATGTTTCGCTGAGGTTGGCATTATTACCTCCAGAACCTAAACTTAATACCTTGTTGGCATTATGCGAGATGGTAAAATCGGTTTTCCAGATAAAAGTTTTATTGCTAAAACCGGTAATTCCGATGTGAAGGTCGAAGCCCTTATTGCTCATGGAACCAATATTTACGTAAGGCGCATTCAATGCACCTGGCGAATAACCAGTAGTGGTGCCCGAATACAATGGCAACGGAAGTTGTAATAAAAGCCCATTGGTCAGGCGGTTATACAAATTGAAGGAAAAATTCAATTTCCAATTAAAAAATGTGCCATCCAGCCCGACATTGCCGGTATTGGTTTGTTCCCAGGTTACATTGGGATTGGGCAGATTGGTTTGATATTGTGCATTGCCGCTCAAACCATTGGCAGCCGTTGTAAGCTGGGCTGTATAAGTGTTTCCTGGGATATTCTGATTGTTAGTAAGGCCGTAGCTTACACGCAATTTTAATTCATTAATTTCTTTTACACTTTTCAAAAATTCTTCATCACTTAGTCTCCACGAAAAGGCGCCTGAATAGTCGGTTGCCCAACGATTATTGGCAGGAAAAACCGAAGACCCATCGCGACGAATATTACCAGTAAGTAAATATTTATCGTTCCATGTAAAATTAATACGGGCAAAATAAGACTCTATTGCTGTTCCTGTGCCAAAGGTACCGCTATTGGTAGCAGTGGTAGCATCGCCGCTCGAAATGGATTGTACATCGTTTGAGGGAAAATTACTACGGCCTGCAGCAACATTTTGAAACGTACTTAATTGCGCTTCCTGCCCTAAAAGCGCATTTAGAGTATAGTTAGTGAAATGATGATTATAAGTAAGATAATTTCGTACTACTGTATAAAAGTTTTGACCGTAAGAATAGCTGGCAGTACTTATTGAATTAACATCTTTGCCAAAAGCGTAGGCAGGAGTAAAAGTATTATTGGTATTAAAATCGAAATTCCCGGACAGCTCATTTCTTAGCGATAAATCTTTGGTAAATTGCACTTCAGCATACACATTGCCAAATACCTGATTCCTGTGTTTTTCATCGGTATTAATAGCAGTAAGCCCGACGGGGTTTGCAATTGCATTTACCCAACCGGCAGTATTTGTAACACCTCCATAACTTCCATCAGGATTTTTTACAGAGATATCGGGTGTCATTGAAAGGGCTGTTTGAATAACATTGGATGCCGTTGCGTTCACACTTTCATCAATATGCACCAACTGAAGGCTTGTTCCTATTTTCAACCAATTGGTAGTTTTATTATCTAAATTCAGCCGCACGGAATATCTCTTAAAATCAGAGCCGAGTGCGATACCTTCCTGGTCGAAATAAGTGGTTGAAAACATATATTGTGTCCTGGCATCACCCCCGCTAACTGCAACCGTATTGTTTTCCGTAGGGGCATTACGGAATAAGGCCTTTTGCCAATCGGTGCCTGTGCCTAAATATTGGGGATTGGCAAATTGTGGTCTTATATCAAAGCCCCAAACAGCCCCTCTTGCATTTAAAACAGTGGCAAACTGCTGTAAATTTACAGTTGGAAGTTTTTTGGCCAGCTGCTGATTGGCAAGATAGCCATCGTAAGATATCTGGGGTGCAGATATGCTGCCACGCCTGGTAGTAATAACCACGACACCATTGGTAGCCTGAGAGCCATAAATGGCAGTTGCTGAGGCATCTTTTAATATATCAATGGTTTCAATTTCCGAAGGGTTAATAGAATTTAATGGATTAGAACCTGAACCGTCGCCGGGATCGCTTGGCGGAGGGATAATGACTCCATCAATTACATATAACGGTGAATTGCTGCCGGTTATGGAAGATATGCCATGTATTTGAATAGATACAGCACCACCCGGCTGCCCGGATATTTGTTGTACTATCACGCCGGCCACTTTTCCCTGTAAGCCTTGTTCAAATGTTGTAGGCTGTGTTTTAAGCAACTCATTGCCCGAAATAGAGGAAATATCTCCGGTAAGGTCTTTTCGTTTTACTTTGCCATAACCAATAACCACAATATCGTCTAAAGTTCCTGACCTTATATCAAGTTCAATATTGAGAGTATTGCCATTCCCTACTTTTATATCGCTGGTATTATAGCCAACATGGGTAATAACAAGCGTTTCACCTGTTTGGGCCATTATGGTAAATTTGCCGGCACTATCTGTAATGGCGTTGTGGCCTTTTACGGTTATGGTAGCACCAGGAATGGCCAACCCCGTTTTGGTATCGGTAATTCTACCTGTAATTTTCCGGGCATCCGATTGTGCAAAAATTTGCAGGCTCAGAAGCAAGAATACAAATAGCACCGGCAGCAGTCTAGATGCCACATTTATTCTTTTCTTTTTTTTCATATACAAGCAATTATTGTTTAACAAAACAAAATGAGGATAGAGCAACTGTCAGTTCCAGTCATTATTGATTTCACTTGCTACAAGAGGATTATAATCTTTTTCCACATCCGGGATGGGTAACAATACATTCTTAGGTTGGAAAGGTTGTGTGCCATCACCCGGTTCCACCGCCCTTTCACTATTGATCGTTTGCTGTGCGATGCCCCAGCGGACCAGGTCAAAATAGCGGCTTTGCTCGCCGCATAGCTCGAGCTGTCTTTCCAGCATGAGGACATTCATGGCGCTGGTCTGATTAGCTCCGAGTGTTGTGTAAGGGACCGCTCCCACTCTTTGCCTCACCTGGTTGATGAGCCCCATGGGAGTACCCCCGAAATCGCCTTGCTGGATATACGACTCGGCCAGCATGAGGAGCACGTCGGCGTACCGGATCACCTGGCCTCCGATAGAGCTTTGAGGTCCGCCAAAAGAAGCCACAAGGTTGTAATATTCATATTTCCTCCAGTTGTAATCACCCTGAGGATCGGCTGCGTTGAAGGGATAGGAGATCTTGCCGCCCGCGCACTGTTCGCAATAGACCGTGTCGCCACCGCTGGCCTTGGTGCCATAGAAAGTCGAATAGGCCCGCGGGTCCACATACGGAGTGACTCCATCCGCCGGATTTGGGTAGTGAAAAGCATTGACGGCCCTGGTCGTGATATAGGTGTTCCACCAATCGTTGAAACCGTATTCCTGGGCCCGGTCCGAATGGGTGGCCGTGCCTCCCCAGGTTTCCTGGCCGCCGAACATATAATACTGGTTGCCGATGCCCCAGCTGGTCCAGGCAGCATTCATGATATGAAAGATATTCTCGGGGCTGTTTTGATTGCTGGGGCTGAAGATATCGTCATACGACGGATCGAGCATATACGTAAAAGGGGCCTGGGTCAGTTGGGCGAGCGTCGTCTGTGCGAGGTTCCATTTTTTCTCGTAGAGGTAGGTCTTGCCTAATAAAGCAGTAGCCGCCCCTTTGGTTGCCCTTCCCAGGTCGGTAGCGGAATCGTAGGCCACAGGAAGATCCGGGATGGCGCTGGAAAGATCGCCTTCGAGGAAGGCCCAGATTGATGCCGCGGGGGTCCGCGGGAAGTAGTGGTTATTCACGACGCTGTCATAAGACGTGATCAGCGGCGCAGCCCCCCAAAGGTTGACAATATTAAAGTAGGCGTAGGACCTAAGGAACCTCGCTTCCGCGATGTATTGTTTGGCCAGTTGCGGATAGAGAGCGGCGCTGTCGGGATTCCAGGCATTCACCCGGTCGATGACGACATTGGCGCGGAAGATCATCCTGTATAAGGAATTCCAAAGTTCACCTACTTCCGTCTGGCTCGAATTGAAGTTATATGACCCCAGTTGGACAAGGTCCGATCCCAAATTGGTGGTCTTCTTGGCGTCGTCGCCCAGGAGGTCGAAAATATAGTAGTATTCTCTGGCCCACAGGCCATCGTGCAATAAGGTGGAATAGGTACCAATGACCGCCTGGTTGAGCGCGGATTGTGTGCTGAAGAAAGTGGTATAATCATAACTGCTCTTACTGGGAAGATCCAGCAATGACTTTTTGCAACTCCATAAATTGACTACTGTGCTTAGTGCAAGCAAGTAAATGAATATTTTTTTCATACGCTTCGTTTTTTAATGATTTAAATTAACGCATCAGAATCCGATCTGGACGCCTCCGAGAAATGTCCTGGGCTGGGGCACGGCGCCGCCGTCTATCCCCCTGGAAAAGATATAGTCGGGAGACGACGCGCTCGACGCGCTGATCTCCGGATCATACCCTTTGTACTGGGTGAAAGTAAAAAGGTTCTGGGCCGCCACATAAAACCTTATCCTGGTAAAGACGTGACCATCGCCGATAAGCGAAAGCGCCTTCTGCGGCACGGAATATCCAAGGGTAACATTCCTAAGACGCAGGTAATCTCCTTTCTCCAGCCACCAGTCGGAAGGCACATAATTGGCTGCAGGATCCTGACCGGCTGCCGGAAGCGCCGCCACGTCGCCTGGATTTCTCCAACGATTCAGGATTTCGGTTGTACTATTGTGACCGGTACTTTCCTCCGCCGTTATTGATTTAATTCCATCATCCAATTTCAGACCCGCCAAACCGGAAAAGACCAGGTTGAGGTCGAAGTTCCTGTAATTGAGGCCGGCATTGAACCCATAGATGACTTTGGGTATGGGATTACCCAACACAGTCTGGTCGCTGTCGGTTATCACGCCGTTGTGAGTAATGTCCTTGAAAATAAAATCGCCCGGCTTGAGCCCGGCCTGGTATACGCCCCCGGGCGCCTTGGCATTCAGCGCGTCGATCTCGGCCTGGTCCTTTGCCACATGGTCCACTTCATACCCGTAGAAAGAGCCGATGGGCGAACCCGGGGCCGTCCGGGTGAAAGCCGGCGAACCTCCGCCGAAGATGGGTGCGGTGAATTGATTACCCAGCGACGTGACGTTATTCTTGTTGTAGGAGAAATTGACCCCGACGTTGAAGGTCAGGTCATGAGCAAGCTTGTCCTGGTAACCCAGCATCACTTCGATACCTTTATTGACGGCGGAAGCAGCATTGGCGTATTCAACCGGCTGGCCTCCGCTGAGGGATGCACCGGTGCTGCCCGGCTGGTTGACCTGGACCAGTAGCCCGCTGCTGCTCCTGTTATACCAGTCGACCGTAAGGCTCAGCCTTTTCGCAAGGAAGCTGAGGTCGATACCGATATCGGTTTGTTTGGTCAATTCCCACTTTATATCCGGGTTGGCCAGGGTATTGATGGTCGTACCCGGCGTGAACGCTTCATTGCTCCCCAGCGAATATACCAGGTTGCCGCTCGGGCTGCCGCTGAAAGTAAGGACAGAAGTGATGCCAACGGTAGGGATATTATTATTCCCGGTAGTACCATAGCCCAGTCGCAGTTTGCCATCGCTAAGAAAGGTCAGCGGCTTCATGAAATCCTCATCGACAAACCTCCAGGCAAAGCCGGCGCCGACGAAATTGCCGAACCGGTTATTGGGCCCGAAATTAGAAGCCCCGTCACGTCTCCAGCTACCCGATAAAATGTACTTCTCGTCATAAGAATAGATCAACCTGCCGTACTCGGAAATCACCGAGGAACGTGCATAGCCGTAATTCGAGCCTGTAACCGTCTCGGTTTGGGCAACACTGATATTCTGAACATTATCGTTTGGTATATTGGTCCCCGTTACCGTTGTTCCCGAACTGGTGCCGGGGTTCAGGTAGCTGTTGCCCAGGGTTGCGGAGAAATTATGCCTGCCGAAAGATCTGTCGAAGGAAAAATAATTCTCCAGCGTATAAAAGGAATAGTCATTATACTGGAGGATGGCCTCGCGCGGTTGACTCAGGAAATTGGATTCAGTATAGGCGTGCAGGTAGTTAGTGAATTTACCTCCCCCGATCTCCCCCAGGATCTGCGATCTGAACTTCAATCCTTTGATCAGGCTGACTTCCCCATAAGCCTGGGGGAAAAGCACGAACTCGTTGGTAACCGGGTGCGTAAGGTTCTGCGCCTGGAGGGGATTAGTCGCATTACTGAAATCCTGGACATTGGATTCGATGGAAAATCCACCCAGGATACTGGGATCGTGCACGGGTTTATACGGCGCGTATTGAATTCCATCGGTGATATTGGACATGACGCCCACAGTATTGGTATATCGGATGGCCATGGTCTGTCCGAAGCGAAAACGACCGAGCGTCTCGTCCAGCGTGAACCGGGCATTCAGCCGGTTGTTGGTCAGCGCTTTTACGATGGATTCCTGAGAGATATAACCCAGGGAAAGGCTATACAGCACTTTTTCGCTTCCTCCCGAGATATTGACATCGTTCTCTGAAACCGGGGCCGCCCGGAAGATCTGGCTTTGCCAATTGTTGCTGTCCACCAGGACGGTAGATGTGTTGAATTTGGCGGGCAATGTCGTGTTGTTATTCGCTGCAAAATCCTTCAGCAGATCGACGTATTGTGCGGCGTCGAGCAAATGTAGCTGCCGCCACGCTTTGGCGACGCCCCATTGTGAAGTGATAGAGATCCGGGGCGCTCCCGGTCTTCCCTTCCGGGTGGTAATGATCACGACACCATTGGCGCCGGAGGAACCATAGATCGCCGTAGAGGCGGCGTCTTTCAGGATAGTGATGTTCAGGATATCCTGGCTGCTGAGGCCGTTGAAAAGGTTCTTATCCGCCTGTACCCCGTCGATAATATAAAGCGGCTCGACGCTGGTAAACGACCCGGTGCCCCTGATGAAGATCTGGGCATCGGCGCCTGGCGTGCCGCTGGACTGGACCACTTGTACTCCGGCGGACTTGCCGATGAGCAATTCCGAAGGATTGGTAGAGGTGGTGGCGCCGGCCTCTTTTGTATCGACGACATTGACGGCACCGACAACATCTTTTTTCTTCACCGTCCCATATCCTATTACGACCACCTCGTCCAGCTTACCCGCTTCTTTATCCATGGAGAGGTAGACGGGGCCGGAGTCGGCGATCTTTATTTCGATCTTAGCATACCCGATGGCGGTGATGGTGAGCGTCTGTCCCGGAGAGGCATCGATGGTAAAGGCGCCGCCCTCATCCGTCGCTACGGAGGCTTTTGTTCCTTTCACAGATACAGTGGCACCACGCACGGGATCGCCCGAGGCCTTATCGGTGATCTTCCCCCTGATCTTCCCGCCGCCGTGGGAGTCCTGTGCGTTTTGGGCACGACTATTCGCAATTAAGGTGAAGCAGGAAATCAGCGTCCATAGTAAGACTTTCCATTTCCTTGTCGCTCTGAACATTTTCATAATGCAAGTCAATTTTGGTTAAGAAATAAAGTTCGATGCTATTTGAGCCGGACGGTTATTGCTTCTCCTTTGTAATGAACGGCGGGGCCTTTCATTAGATCGAAGCGGAGAGCTACCGGATTATTTTTTGATACCCCTATTATCCTGAATGTCCTTCCTTTCAGCATACCGGGAAAGGAGCCTTCCCGCCTGCCAATCTTCAATGTCCGGGTAGATTCTTCATAGTTGATGGGGATATCGGTAAATTCCCCATTCTCATAATTATAGTTGACGCCTTCGTCTTCATATAGGGTAAAATGAGCGTCCTTGCCCGTGTAGACGAACAGGGTGATCGTATCCGCAGGTTTTTCGCCGGTGTATTGGAGTGCAGGTCCGAAAGGAAGGATGGATCCCTCTTTTACGAACACGGGCATTCTTTCGTATGGCGCGTCCACGGCCAGTCGCTGTGTGCCCGTGAAATATTTCCCCGAATAGAGGTCATACCATCCCTGGCCGGCGGGCAGGTATATTTCGCGGCTGCGCGCGCGGTATTCCGTCACCGGCGCTATCAGCAGGGAGGGTCCCAGCATAAATTCATCGGCAAGGTTTTTCACGGCCGTATCTTTCCCAAAGTCCATCGCCAGGCCCCGCATCATGGTATAGTCATCGTGGCAGACCATACCCGCTATGGAATAAATGTAGGGTAGCAAGCGATAGCGCAGCTTGTCATAATACAACATGCTCCGGTAGGCAGGGTGGTCTTCCGGCGCGACATGATATATTTCCCGGTAAGGGTATTGTCCATGCACACGGAACAAAGGGCAAAAAGCGCCAAACTGATACCAGCGTGTCATCTGCTCCCGCCATTCCTCCAGGTCCTTCCCTTGCGCGTGCTCAAAGCGGTGCTCGACGGCGAAACCGCCGATGTCCGTGGTCCAGTAAGGGACGCCGGACATGGAAAAATTGATGCCGGCGGCGATCTGGTCCCGCATGTCCGACCAACGCGCCGCAATGTCCCCGCTCCAAACCGCGGCAGCATAACGTTGCGAGCCGGCAAATGCGCTGCGGGTCAATATAAATACTCGTTGATCCGGCCTGGTGGAGCGCTGGCCTTCATAAATGCCTTTTGCATTTTCCAGCGGATAGGCGTTCAGGTATTCCGCTGCAGGACCAATGGCGGTAGGTGTCATAAGCTCTTCTCTTTTATCCGGGCTGACATTCGAAAGAATATCCGGCTCGCTGGCATCCATCCACCAGGCATCGACGCCCTTCGTGAAGAGCTTCTTGTTCAGGAGTTCCCAGAAGCCCTTACGCGCCCAGGCATTAAAGGCATCATAAAAGGTAGAAATATATCCGTCACCGATCCAGTCGCGCTGCCGGTCCGCGATGTTCCGGTTGTACAGCCAGCCTTTCGATTCAAACTCCTTATAGGCCGGGATCCCCTCATAAAATTTGGGCCATACGGAGATCATGAAATGCGCATGATAATCATGGTGCAGCGCCCCGATCATGCTATCCGGCGAGGGGAAACGTCCAGGGTCGAAATCCTGACTGCCCCAGGCGTCCTGCGGCCAATAGCTCCAGTCGAGGACGATGTTGTCCAGCGGTATCCGGCGGGTCCGGAACTCCCTTACCGTGCTCAGGATCTCCGCCTGGGTCTTGTATCTTTCCCTGCTTTGCCAAAAACCCAACGCCCATTCCGGCGGGATTGTCGATTTGCCTGTAAGATGCCGGTAACCCGCAATGACCCCGTCAAGGTCTTTCCCATAGATAAAATAATAATCCAGCTGTTGCCCAGCCTCAGAAGCGAAGCTGATCTCGTTTTCGCAGGTGCGAGGCAGCGGGTCTACCCACTTCACGCTGAGATAAGACTCGTCTCCGTCTGGTACCCACTCTATTTTAATCCGCACCTTCTTATCTTTTTCCATCGGCAGCCGGAGTAATGCAGACCCGGGATTCCATGCCTGGCGCCAGCGGTCCAGCCGGAGGCTCCCGTCGATGTATACCTTCAAATATCCGGCATAAGTGAACCGGAAGATATGATCACCCGTGATCCCCGATGCGAGCGCTCCTTCCCAGGTCACCGATCCTTTTGCAGGAGTGAATGTGGCCGGCAGGAGCCTTTTGGAATCGCCCAGCCAGGCGTAATCGATATCGGCTGCGGCCAGCTGCAGATCGGCGGCAGAAGGATGCAGTCTGTCATTGTGAAAGGTGGCGGTAAGCCAGCCCTGCTCACCACGCGCCGAATAAAGCCGGATGGCGGATAGTGATTTGTAGGGCCGGATGTCCCCCACAGTAGTTACAGAATAGTTGTCCCAGAGAATGCCGTAATTCCTGCTGGAAAGAAGGAAGGGGATAGCCACTTCGGAGTTGTTCTGGAAAAGTCTTACCTGGTAGCCTTTATAGTTGACCAGGCCATTCTGGTGCTGTCCAAGGCCATAGAAAGCTTCATCCGGAAGCGTTTCGAAGGTCTGGCGGATATGCCACGAAGGCGTCCCGTCGCAGACAGCTTCATCGAAGATGCGTCCTCCTGCGGACTTTTCCGCGAGTATCGGCCGTCCTGCGGCATCGGCAAAACGAACGGCGCCGGTGGAAAGGTTGACAATGGCCGTTAGCAGGCGCGTGTGCAGTACCACCTCGCTGTCGTTTTGTGCGATGTCCCATTTCAGCGAGGAATCGACATTATAGGTCATAATCAGGCTTTCCGTCCGGCGGACGGGGTCACCCACGGGGCTGCAGAGGACACGGATGATATTGTCAGCCACCACCGAGAGCCTGACCGCGGCCGCCTGGCCGGAAGATTGGCCCTTGGGGTAGACAATGACTCCGTCAAAGGTGCGGACATAAATCTCATTGGCCTGTAGCCGGGGCGCGGCGAGGAAGAAGATTAACAGCAGAAAAAGCAGCTTTTGGTCGAGCATAGCAATCGGTTGTAAAACAAGCAAAAATAGACTGCTGCTTCAAATGAGAGGGTAGGATAACTGGCAAATCAGGGGAGCGGATTGTTACCCCCCAGGGTATGATTCTGTTATTTTTCGGGTAAAAATTGTTCAACGCCCGGTTACGGTCACCCTTTTCGTTTCTCTGCCTGGTAAACGCTGGGCAGCTTGCCATACACTTCCTTGAAAAAACGGGCGAAATATTTAGGATTGTTGAAGCCTACGAGGTAAGCCACCTCCGCGACGTTGTGCCTGGTCTTTTCCAACAGCTGCGCCGCTCGTTTCATCCGGAAATGGCGGATAAAACTTATCGGGGTTTTGCCGGTAGCGGTGACGATGCGTTTATAAAGCGTCGTCCTGCTCAGCCCAAGCTCCTTAGCCCAGTCCTCCACTGAAAAATCGGCGTTTGCAATGTTCTTTTCCAGCACGGCTACGGCTTCCCGGATGAAGTCCGCTTCGGTCTTTTCGGGCTCGAGCTCTACCTCACCGGGCTCGATATCAACCCGTTTTTTCAGCGTCTGTTCCACGGAGCCCTTGAATTGCAACAGGTTTCTGATGCGTGAGATCAGTATCTCGACATTGAAAGGTTTGGATAGGTAATCGTTCACTCCTATACCCAGCGCCCGCAGCTGGTCCTGTTCGTCGGAAAGCGCCGTCAGCAATATCACGGGAATGTGCTGTACCCGTTCATCGCCTTTTATCTTGCGGCAGAGCTCGAGCCCATCCATCAGGGGCATATTGACATCGCTTACCACCAGGTCCGGCTGGGCTGAGAGCGTCTTCTGCCATCCCTCTCTGCCATTGGCCGCTTCCAGAACGGTGAACAAAGGAACCAGGTTGTCTTTGAGGTAAAATCGGAAATCATCATCGTCTTCCACCAGGAGCACCTTGAACTTTTCACCACCTTCCGAAGGCGCCCCGGGTTCATTATTTTCTACCGCCGTCTCCAGGCTTCCCTTTAGGTGCGCTTCCGCTTCGCCCGCCATAGGCGGGGCCGCAGGTCCCGTCGAGAGCTGCGGCAGGATGGTCACCGGCAAGAGCACCGTAAAGCAGCTTCCCTTGTCAAGAGCACTTTCCACCCGGATAGTTCCGCCGTGCATTTCCACGAACTCCCGTGTAATGGCCAGGCCGATCCCCGTACCCTGGTTCCGGATATGCCCCGGCGTTTCACCCTGGAAGAACGATTCGAAGATCTTCTCCTGCAATTCCGCCCGGATGCCGATACCTGTATCCGTCACGCGGAGCTGCAGCAGGGCGCCGCGTTCATCCTTTTCGGCGACGGTAAGATCCACCATCACCGAACCGCCGGTCGACGTGAATTTAAAAGCGTTGGAAAGGAGATTGAAGACGATGCGCTCGACTTTATCCCTGTCGAACAGGGCCGGAAGGTGGTCCATGTCCGAACGATAGTCTAAAGCGATGCCCTTCCCCTCCGCCAGGTCTGCAAAAGAATCGGTCGTTGCTTTTATAAATTCCGCTATGTCCCCACCCGACATATTCAATTTCAGTTCATTGACTTCCATTTTTCTAAGGTCGAGCAGTTGGTTCACGAGGTGGAGCAATCTTTTTGCGTTGCGTTCGATCATCATTGCCAGCTGCCGCCGGCTGGCGTCTTCGGCGCTCCGGATCAATTTCTCCACCGGCGAAAGGATGAGCATCAAGGGCGTTCGGAATTCATGACTTAGATTGGTAAAGAATTTGATCTTCATCCTGTCCAGCTCATGTACCCGTAATGCCTCACGCCTTTCTTCGGCGAGTGCGAACCGTGCCCTGGCGCGCCTGATAATACCCTGGCGTCCCAGGTACAGTGCCGCCAAAATGACCAGGACATAAATGGCATAGGCAAGGGCCGTCTTCCAGAACGGTGGCCGAACGATCACCCGGACGGTGATCCCCTGGTCGTTCCAAACCCCATCGCTATTCGAAGCCCTGACTCGGAAGACATACTCCCCGGGATCGATATTGGTATACGTGGCCCGCGGGTTGCGGCCGTCCGTCAGCATCCAGTCTTTGTCGAACCCTACCAACTGGTATGCGTACCGGTTCTTACGGGCATTGACATAGCTGAGCGCCGCGAACTCCAGGGTGAAATTGTTTTCCTTATAGGATAACACCAGCTTTCCGTCCATCGGGACCGATGCCGGTAAAGGGACCTCCTTGTTATAGAGCTGTAGTCCCGTAAGGACCACTGGCGGAATATGCCTGTCGCTGCCGATGGATTCCGGCCTGAACAGATTGAATCCTTTTCCACCGCCGAAAAGCAGCTCCCCTTCCCTGGTGCGCAGGGCGGCGTTCTCATTAAATTCCCGGCCTTGTAATCCATCATATTCATCGAAATTCACACATTTGATCCCGATATGGCCACCCTCCCTGGAAACAGTGATCCTGGAAAGGCCGCCGGAAGTGCTTGCCCATAAGCAATGTTCCGCGTCCTCCAGAACGCTCAGCACCGAGTTCGAAGGAAGCCCATCTTTCATATGAAATACCTGGAAGGTATCCCTACCCGGCTGCAGGACGCTCAGTCCCTGCCTGGTGGCCACCCACATATTCCCGCTGTGATCACAGGTAATGCCATAGATCACATCATCGGGCAGGCTGTTGGCGGCCTTGGTATAATGAATATATTTACCCGTCCTTCGACTTAGCACCTCGATGCCCCAACCCGTTCCGATCCATAGGTTCGACGCCGAGTCTTCCGCCAGCGCGGGGACATAATTCGAGTGGAGCGAATAAGGCACAGCCATACTATTATGGTAGAACTTCCCCTTCGCAACGTCCAGCCGGTCCAGTCCGCCTGTCATAGTGCCGACCCATAACGCTCCGTCGGCGTCTTCCCGGAGGGCGTATACCCTGTCATCCGCAAGGCTGGCTGGGTCCGAATCCTTGTGCCTGTAATGGATAAACTTTCGGCCATCATAGCAATCGAGTCCCCCCTGATAGGTGCCGATCCAGAGTCTCCCCAGGTGATCGACTGAAAGCGATACCACAACGTCATTGCAAAGGCTATTGGTATTGGCCGCTTCATGCCGGAGCCGGCTAAACCCGTTCTTCGCACGGTCGAAATAGATAAGGCCGCCGCCGTTGGTGCCGATCCAGATATTGCCCCGGGCGTCCTGGGCAAAGCAGTTTACATCGTCGTAGGGCAGACTCCCCGGGACTCCCGGCTGACGCCGGTAGAGCGGGAAACGCAACATGTTCTGCTGGTAATAGCCGATGCCGCTTTTGAGCGTTCCCGCCCAAACCGTCCCGTTATTGTCGCGGTACAGTGTCGAGATGGTGTTCTCGGGAAGACTTCTCTCCTCATCGGAATGCTGTAAATACTTTACGGTCAGCTTAGTCCTGTCCATCAGGTCTATCCCCCCTTGGTCCGTGGCGATCCAGACGAGCCCCTTGTCGTCCGCGATAACACTGCCCACGATATTGCTGCTTAGCCTGGCCTGGCCGGAATCCCGGCTGAAATGAGACAGTGCACCGTTATGCCCGTCGAACTCCCACAGCCCCGTTAGATTGCCCGGCGCATAGAGCCAGAGCTTATCCAGGTCATCGATGAAAACCTTGTATCCATACTGTGCCTGCGGCTTTGCCTGCTGTAATACAGCTGTACGCAAGGTGATCCTGCCCGTCGACAGGTCGATGCGTTCCAGCATTTCATTCCCATAGGACAGCCACAACCCGCCCGACGAATCAAGAGCGGCGTCCTCTACCCAACTCTGCGCCGGTCCCGTCACACCGGTATCCGGTCCCAGCCGGATCGCGGCCTTGTCGTGTTCAAACCTGTAAACCCCGGAATCCTTATAAATAAAATAATAATGGTTGTCCTTTCCGCGGACGATGTCGGCTATCCCCAACCGCGAAAGATGGTGGTCCTTAAAATAGTCGTCGGTGTTACGTACGAACCGTTCCGTCACGGGATCATAGATGTCGATGCCGCCTGTGGCGCCACTTATGTATAATTTATCCTCCGGCCCTTCGCAGATCAGCTGCACATTGTCATCCGTAAGACTGGTGGGGTCCGAATCATCGTGCCGGAAAACCTTGAATGAGTAACCGTCGTACCGGTTAAGTCCCAATCTGGTCCCGAACCAAAGGTATCCGCGGCGGTCCTTAAAGATGGTATTCACATGGTTATCCGACAACCCGTCCTGAATATCCAGTTTGGAAAAAGGATAGGACTTGACCTGGCCATAAGTATCCATTCCAGCCACAAGAAAAAAAAGGAAGACTAGCCATCTCATGAGGCTGAAAATAGACAATTCCTCAACATATTCTAAACTTTTTCACTATATTTCCTATTTTACCTGCTCCCCCAATTCGACCTTGATACCCAGCACTTTCCAATCAGGCAGCAGCGCAGGTTTTTCAATGACCAACGCATCATCCTTCTGCTCCCAGCGGATTGTAGCCGAACTGCCCAGCAGCTTTACCGATCTGATCCGGCGGTTGTTTATCGTAGAGGATTTGCCCAGCGATTTGATCCTGATGTCACCGGCAGGCGTATCCAGCACGAATGCATAAAGATTGTTTCCCCTGGTGGTGAAACGAATATCCTCCGCCGTGTATTTGATGCGGCCCTCGTTGAAATTGCCGGCCTTTACGGCAGCGGCGCCGGCGGGGCGTTCGCCGAAGATCTTCCATGGCCTGGAGCCATAGATTCCTTCGCCGTTGACGGCCGTCCATTTTCCTATTTCGTCCAGGGTCGCCAGCATATCGCGCTCCAGATCACCCTCCGGCGTCTGTACAATATTGATCAGCAGGTTCCCATTCTTGCTGACGATATCGACCAGCATTTGCAAAATGTCGGTCGCGCTTTTATATTGCTGCCCCGTGGAATAGAACCAGTCGCCGATAGAGGTATCGGTTTGCCAGGGGTAGAGGCTGATGGTGTCCTGCACGCCGCGCTCTAGGTCCTGCGCCCACATGCCGTCCGAAGGTTGCTTGCAATTGTATATGGCTGTCATTTCACCATGGTGATACGCGAGGTTGCCATTGTAGAAATTGGCGAGCATGCTGCGGCCCACTTCGCCGAAGGGCAGCTGACTGTCGGAATACAGCAGGTCAGGATGATAGCTATCCACCAGCTCTTTGACCACTTTATACCATTCCCCGGGCCATTCTGTGCCGGTTGTGAGCCATCCGTTGTCACCGGGTGCGGCCCGGGTGTGGTACAGATCGGCATATTGCGGATCGTTGCCGTCATAGGGAATGCCCTTGTAGGGCCCGGAAGTGTCGGCCGAATGCGCGGCCTGAAACCAGGTGTAGCTTGCGGCCAGGTGCTCGGAAACGCCAAACTTAAGCCCGTATTTCTGGGCTGCTTTTTGCCATAAACCCACGACGTCCTTGTGCGGTCCCATTTGTACCGCATTCCAGCGGTGGATCCTGGAGTTCCACAAATAGAAATTGTCATGATGGCTGCCCATGCTTACGAAGTATTTCGCGCCGGCTTTTTTGTAAAGGGCCATCAACTTTTCAGGGTCCCATTTCTCTGCCTTCCATAATGGGATGATATCCTTGTACCCGAATTGCGAAGGATGGCCGTAGCGGGAAAGATGGTCGGTGTAGTCGTTGTCTCCCTGCTGGTACGTTCTCCTCGCATACCAGTCGCCGCGCCTCGGGACGGCCTGTGGCCCCCAGTGCGCCCAGATGCCGAACTTGGCGTCTCTGAACCATTCCGGGTACCGGTATTGCTTGAACGACTCCAGGGTGGGCTTGTACGGCCCCTCGTTTACCGGCAACGGCTGGGCGCTGGCCATCTGGACTGCAGCAGACAATGTGACTGTGACGGCTATGGTCTTGTACAATTTCATTTGAAAATATAGTTTATTGCTATAGTTTATTGCGTAATGACATCGAATTCCGCATAGCCGGCCGCATCGTTGTTCTGCGTGTTGTGTAAAGCACGGAACCTGATATAGCGGGCTTGTACCGGGGCGAATTTTCTAATCTGCCATGCCGGGTTGTTCCGGATATTGGAAAACTCCCCTCCATCCGCCAGTTGCCATTCCGCATTGTCCATGCTGATATAGAGTTGGTAGTTGGTGATAATACCCGCCGGCCAGCCCTGGTCCGGCAGGTAACGGAAACCGGCAAGGTACTCCACCTTCCCCAGGTCGATCACCAGGTCCACCGGCATCTTTCCGCTGCGCGGCTGCTGCCAGGCCGTTGCCGGATCTCCGTCGAGCAGGTTATATGCTTTTTCATCATCCGCCCCCACGATCTTCCATTCCTTCCTGCTGATGTCGAATTGCTCCCGGCTCACAGGGCTGCATTTCGCGGACACGGGATCGCATGCGATCGCCTGCACCTCTACCTTTCCGGCTGCCGGAACGGGCCCGGTATACTTTTTCGACCCTATGCCTGGTCCGTTGCCGTCAAGCGTATAATGGACGACTGATTCGGGGTCGGCCGCATGGATATTTATTTCGCCCGACCTGTTCCGCGTAATTTCCGGGGCGGTCAGCACCTGCGGGGCATTGAAAATGCCCATATTGGAGATCACCGGGCAGCTCTTCGCATCTGTTATAGTAAACCGCACCTGCGCCGCCTTAACCGCCGGAAAACACAGGATCCGTTTATATCCGATGGTCGTCCCTTTGGCCACCTCCTTCCATTCCCCGCCGGCCAGTGCCTCCACCTTAAAAGCTCTCACCCGCTGCCCCAGACGAATATATTCCTGTGCCTCGAATCGATTGAAAGTCGTCGGGCCGCCCAGATCCAGCGTCAGCGACGCCGTCGTTACACTATCATCCGTAGCCCAATAGGATTCCTTATCGTCATCTATCGCATTTTCCGCTCCAAACTCCTTCGCCCCGCCGCGAACGTTCGAAGCCGTCGCTTTCGCTCTCCCAGCAAGATTCACCGCAAAAGCTGCCCTTATAGCTTTGGCAAATTCCAGAACGGCCCTTTCATCATTTTCATGGATCAGACCATGCCGGTCGATAGGAAAATTGAGCAACAGGCTCCCATTGCGGCCCTCGGAGCTATAATAGACGTCCAGCAGCTGCGGCAATGATTTCACCCGGCTGTCTTCGTATTCATGGTAAAACCACCCCGGCCGGATGGACGTATTGACTTCGGCGGGGACCCATGAATCCCCGTTCTCCACCCCAAAATGCAACATGTCATAGGGAACGTCACCTGTAGCGTTCAATAAGCTCCAGTTAGTTTCACCCACATTACCCGCTTCCGTCCCCACCCAGCGGAGATCGCCCCTGTCCCCGCCATCGTTCCAGATGACGGCCTTAGGCTGCAGCCGGCGGACCAGCTTGTAGGTATTCTTCCAATCATAATAGGTTCTCCGGTCGATTTGGCGAGTCTCCCGGGCGCCCCCATAATAACCTGAGCCGCCGTTGGCGCCATCGAACCAGACCTCGAAAATATCCCCGTAGTTGGTCAGCAGCTCCCTAAGTTGGTTTCTGAAATAGGTAATATACTCCGGTCGCCCATAAACTGCACTGCTTCTGTCCCAGGGAGACAAATAGATGCCTAATTTCAAGCCGTATTCCTTGCAGGCATTGGCCAAATCCCGAACGATATCGCCTTTCCCGGCGCGCCAGGGAGAATTTTTCACCGAATATTCCGTGTATTTCGACGGCCAAAGACAAAACCCGGAGTGATGCTTGACCGTCAGGATGATCCCTTTCATTCCCGCTTCTCTGGCAACGCGCGCCCACTGACGGCAATCCAGCTTGTCGGGATTGAAGATCTTCGCATCTTCATCGCCATTCCCCCATTCCTGGTCGGTAAACGTATTGACAGACAAGTGGACGAACGCATAAAACTCCATTTCCTGCCAAAGCAGTTGATTCCCATTGGGTACAGGGCCGAAAGGTTTGGGCGTGGCCGTTTGGGCAGGACAAAAACCGGTGAAAAAAAACAAAAGGATCGTAACCGCCGAAAATATCCTGATCATACAATGTGATTTATTTATCGCGGGTATTTGCTTGACCGACTTGTAATGGCTGTTGCACCCGGCTGCTGTATAAGCCAGGAAGGGGGAATACAGGCGCAATGCGGCGCAGACAAGCAATACTTCGACATATACGAATCTGATCTTCCATCAGCATCTCTATTTCAAATGTACTATCAATACGCCCTTTACCAAATACATTAAAAAGACTTTCTTTTATACAAATCCGACTTTTTTGTACCTTATCCCAAATTCCATGTATGAACAGGCGGGTCATAGGGCATACGTTCTCCCTTTTGCATATCGACTACGTTAAGCTCGATGACAAATGGAACTATGCCAATGTGATCAGTCCCTATTTCCGGATTTATTATATCGACGAAGGAGCGGGATTCGTCCTGAGCGCCGGGGATAAATGCCGGCTGGAGCCCGCTTTTATTTACATCATTCCGAGCTTCACCTTTTGCCACCTCCGCTGCGACGACTACCTCAGCCAGTATTTCCTGCATTTTTTCGAAGAGTCGGCGGCAGGCATCTCTCTTTTCGAATACAACCGGAAAGTAATCAGGGAACGAGCCCGGGAGACGGATATCCTGAACTTTCGACGATTGCTGGAGATCAACCGGGGTAGAGGCATCAACCGGTCCGACAACCCGAAAATGTATGAAAAGGACGCTTACTACAGGGACTATCAGCAATTGAACAACACCGTCAGCGACGCCGCCTACCTGGAGACGCAGGGCATCATCCTGCAATTCATTTCCCGCTTCCTGGGTTCGCAGCATTTCAAGCTCAACAATCCGGTTCTCATGCCGTCGAAGATTCTTGAGGCAATCAGCTATATCCAGCTAAACTTGCATGAGTCCCTTACCGTTTGCGATCTGGCAAAAAGAGCCAACCTTCATGAAGACTATTTTTCCCGATTATTTATGCAGTTCACCGGGGAAAGACCGTTGAACTATGTCCATGTTAAACGGATCGAACGCGCACAATACCTAATAGCTACGACCAATATGTCCTATACCCAAATTGCAGAAGAAACCGGTTTTGCGAACCTGCCTTATTTTTCGAAAATCTTTAAAAAGGTGACGAACCTCACTCCTGCAGAATACAAGCGTTCGAATGAGCGTGTCTGAAACAATTGAATCAAAATTTACATTATTTTGCGAATCTATGTTCCTAAACGTTGCAAGCTAAGGTGAAGATGGAATTACCGGAAAACAGCTAGTTATGAAAAACAAAATTGCATCCTGGTTCGTGTTCAGCTTCCTGGTAATTTTAACCAGCGAGTTGAACGCGCAGACAAAAAACGATAAAACGACAGATGCCAAAATAGCGGGCATTATAAAAAAGATTACGCTGGAAGAAAAAATAGCGTTGCTGCACGCAAATGGTACTTTCAGCACCGGGGGAGTGGACCGATTGGGTATACCCGGGTTAATGACTGATGATGGTCCTTTGGGTGTACGTGAGGATGTCAAGGAAGGCTTTGGTCGCGCCAATCTGACCACCGATTCTGCAACTTTTTTTCCGAATGGATCGGCCTTGGCGGCTACCTGGAACCCTGCATTGGCGTACCGTTACGGGCATGATTTGGGTGAAGAAGCCAGGGCCAGAAAAAAATATATCATGCTTGCCCCCGCATTTAATATAGCCCGCACACCGTTATGCGGCAGAACGTATGAATATTACTCAGAAGACCCCTATTTAAATGCCCGGCTGGCGGTGCAATCCGTAAAAGGGATACAAAGCCAGCACATTGCCGCTTGCGTAAAGCATTTTGCCGTCAATAACCAGGAAGTTGATCGGAATCGTGTGAGTGTGAATGTTGATGAACGCGCCTTGCGGGAGATTTATCTACCTGCTTTTAAAGCTGCCATAACCGAAGGCGATGCCTGGACCATCATGTCAGCGTACAACAAATTGCGGGATGAGTATTGTTCTGAAAATGACTATTTGCTCAAAAAAATATTAAGGGGTGAGTGGAAATTCAAGGGTATTGTGATCAGCGACTGGGGCGGAACACACAGTACAGTGAACGCCGCCAATCATGGCCTCGACCTGGAAATGGGCTCGGAGCCGCCCTATAACAGCTATTATTTTGCCGACAAGCTACTTGATTCGGTAAAAGCCGGAATAGTAAGCATGGAAGTAATCGATGAAAAGGTGAAACATATTTTATGGGTGATGTATCATACTTCCTTGTACGACAATCCGCCCGAAGGAAAAATAAATACACCCGAACACACCAAGACGGTTTATGATATAGCCGCTGAATCGATCGTATTGCTAAAAAATGACCGGCATTTGTTGCCTTTGTCTGTCGGATCGATAAAGCGCATTGCCGTTATTGGCGACAATGCTACACGCAGTTTTCATTTAGGCGGTTTTGGCGCAGGCGTAAAAGCAAAGTACGAGGTAACCGCTCTGGCAGGCCTGCAAGACAGGCTGGGTCGATCCGTGACGATCAATTATGCGCAAGGTTATTCGGGGGTTTACAAGCCTTCACGCACTAATCCCAGCCCGTCAACCGAACCGGATTCAGCGTTGATTGCGCAGGCCGTCGTAACGGCCGATAGTGCGGATGTGGTTATTCTGTTTATTGGCGGCAACCGAGACTATGAAAGCGAGGGGCGTGACCGAAAAGACTTAAGCCTGCCATTTGGCGAACAGCAATTGGTAAACGCAGTAACCGCTGCCAATTCAAATACTATCATAGTTATCATTGGCGGTGCGCCTTATGATATCGGAAGGATCAAAGCGAATAATTCTACCATAGTATGGTCGTGGTACAATGGTTCAGAAAATGGTAATGCACTGGCTGACGTGTTGGTTGGAAAGGTAAATCCATCCGGTAAGCTGCCATTCACTTTTCCGGCCGACCTTAAGGACTCGCCTCCGCACGCATTGGATGCTTATCCTGGTGAAAATTTGAAGGTGGATTATAAGGAGGGCATACTGGTGGGCTATCGCTGGTTTGACACAAAAAAGATAGAACCGCTTTATTGCTTTGGCTATGGCCTTTCCTATACCACTTTCGACTATTCAGACTTAAAGACCAGTAAACCAAGTTATCAGCCTACCGAAAGCATTAACGTCACTGTAAAAGTAAAAAATAGCGGGAAATATGCCGGTAAGGAAACGGTTCAATTGTATGTAAGTAAATCCGGCTCCGCGGTTGATCGTGCAGAAAAAGAGTTGAAAGCATTCAAAAAAGTAATGATCGCCCCCGGCGCAACGGCTATTGTTAACCTATCTATCCCGGTAAAAGACCTGGCCTATTATGACGATAAGACGGGCAAATGGATAGTCGAACCGGGCCAATACCAACTGATGGTGGGAACGTCGTCGAGAGACATCAAAGAAACGACTATCATAACCTGTTCAGGACTTCCCTGAGAAAACTGAGTACGTATACAGGAACTACCAATGTGGTTCTTGTGCCGGTTCAACAGGATTCTACGCGTTGGTAGAATGTGTGTCTAAAGGCGATCGTTCTACGGGTCTCCGCTGATCCAAATATTTCTGCCAGGGTTCCGATACTACAGACGATTGGAGTGGTTGCAACGGACTAGAATTGTGTCGCGTTCTGCAGGTTTTCATCCCCGGCTTTCCGCTTGAACAGCGAAAAATCCATCTTTCCAAACCGGTAGCTTAGATTTACCCGAATCAGCTGCGGATCGCGCAGCCGGTTGTAGTCCTGCACAAAATAAGCGCTCTCGGAATGCTGATTCGACACGCGGGTGCGGAAGACATCCGATACGCTAACGCTCGCCGTCATTGCGTCGTTCTTCAGGAAGCTGCGGCTCATCGCCAGATCGACGCCCCATGACGGCCGGATATAGCCCTGTGAAGAGCTTTGGGACTGCATGTTCGGCGGGCTGCCAAAACCCGTATTTTGATTTACAGGCAGGTTGGTCTTCGATTGATAGATGGCAGTCAATTGGAATTTTAATTTGGCCGGCAGCTTGAAATTGCTGTTCAGCTTTCCAAACCAGCTCCACAAAGCCTCCTGCGCCACGGCATTGACAAGACCCGTGTTTATAGAAGATCGGTAAGCATTTATGTTTGTCATAATATCCCACCAGCGCGTGATGGTGTTTTGCCCGGTTAACTCGACGCCCGTGGTATAGCTGGAATTGGCGTTAATGTAGGTATTGATCACATCCTCCTTTCCGGTAAGCTCGTTCACAGCCGTATCGAGGTAACTGGTGATCAGGCCGATCGTTCGTTTGTAATAGACGGATGCCATCACCGTATTGCTGCCCGCGAATTGCTTCGTATAGCTCAACTCAAAAGAGTAGGTGAACTCCGGAACCAGGGCTGGATTGCCCCGCGTGATGTTAAGGCTGTCAGAATAGTCCGTGTAGGGGATTAGCTGGAAGAAATTCGGCCGGTTAACCCGTCGGGTAAAGCTAAATTGCAGCTCTTGCCTGTTCTTTAATTTCTGACTTAAAAAAAGGGAGGGGAACAGACTGATGGGATAGTGGTTGCCGAAATGCGTGGACGTACTGATCAGATCGCCGGAATAATCCGAGCTTTCCGCGCGCAACCCCAACTGGTAGCCAAAATCTCCGAGCACGCTGGTGAAAGAGACATAGGCAGCATATACATTGTTGTCGTTCTTGTAATTCGTGCTCGCTGCAGGGATCAGGAGATATTGTTTGGCCGAATCGCTATAGGTGTAATTATCGGTGATGTTGATCGTATGCTGCAGACTGGCGCGAAGTCCTGCCTCCAACTTGGTGGCAGGGCTGAAGGGTTTGACATAGTCTGTCTGAACGGTAATAAATCGCATGTCGCCATAACCATAGGTATTCTGCAATAGATTCCCCGTAACGGCTGATCCGGGGCCATTCTGGTAGTAGTCGGTTATATAATCGGTGTTGTTGATATTCTTCCCGGAAAAATAGTTTGCATCGACGGTCCATTCTTCACCCTGGTGAGGAAACTGATGCCTGAAGCCTGCCTGCACCCCGGTCCCGTTGAAATTCCTATCGGTAGTAGCCGTCCGGCGGTTATAGGCGGAGATAGTTCCGGTCTGATAAAGACTGTCCGTGGTGATGATCATATCCTGGAACGGCGACAGGCTCCCATGGGCGCGAACACCCGAAATGGATAGCGTATTCCGGTTGCTGATGAAGTAATCCAACCCCAGCCGGCCAAAGGCAAAGCCGCCGTGGTCTTTCTGATAGTTGGATTGCTTTACTCGCGTCTCGGGATCGTCCGTGAGGTTCAAACGGTCGGTGGTTCCCCGCGTAACTCCTCTCATCTGGTGAATCATCACATTGGCGGACACATTAATCTTGCCTTGCCGGAGATTAAAATCCCCGCCGCCATCTATCGCACCGTATTTATCCACGCCGGCTCTTAAGTTCCCATTGTAACCTTTTTTCCGGTTCTTCTTCAGGACTATATTCAGGATACCCGCCGTTCCGCCGGAAGCATCGTATTTCGCCGAAGGATTGGTGATCACCTCCACACTTTCTATCGATGAGGAGGGAATCTGATCGAGCGTAAGCGTCGTCGGCCGCCCGTCTATATATAATGTTGGCGTGCTGTTGCGCATTGTCACATTACCATCGATATCCACCTGCACCGAAGGAACATTCCGCATCACGTCGAGCGCCGTTCCGCCCAAACTGATAATATCCTTTTCGACGTTGTAGACCTTCTTATCGATCTCCATTTTCACCGTTGGCATTTCGGCTGTGACCGTCACTTCCGCCAACTGGGCGACGTCGCGGGAAAGATGGATATTGCCAAGGTCCTTCTCCACCGACATCCCGCCTTCGGGCATCCCTCCGGGCGGCATTCCACCGGGGGGCATCCCACCAGCAGGTGGCGGCTGCATTCCACCTGGCGGCGCACCTTCGCCCATCAACGGCACTTGCTGAGCAATGGTCTTATAGCCCGTGGCGGAGACTTTTAAGCTAAGCGGTCCCTTCACGGAGATATCTTCGAAGTTGAATTCGCCGTTGGCCTTTACGACCCCACCTTGCAATAGCACTTGCTTCGGTTTGGTCATCCCGCTGTCCATTTGCTGCTGCAACAAAACCACGGACGCCCCGCTAATGGGCTTTCCCATGCTGTCCGTTATCTTACCAAAAAGATGGGCATGGATGGCAGGCGGTCCGCCTTTGGGTACCCCGCCGGGAAAGGACGGCGTCTGGGCTGTAAGCCGGTCGGTAAAAGGGATTGCCAGGATCAGCGAAAGAATGGCTTTCTTCATGCTGCAAAAATATCCGGAAGAAGTGCCGCCATTTGAAAAATGCGACCATTTGAAAAAATTCAGCTACCAACAGATTACGGCTCCCGCCTCCCCGTGAGGGCATCCAGCCCGGCCCGGTAATTGCTGCCCACCGGCAGTTCCTGCTTCCCGATGAAAATGCCGTTCTTGCGGATGGCCGTAATATGCCGGATCGAAACGATATAGGATTTATGAACACGGATAAAATCGCTTGGCGGGAATTGATCTTCAAAGGTTTTCATGTTCATCCTTGTAACGATCGGCTTCTGGGAATTCTGAAGATGGATACGGATATAGTCCTTCAGGCCCTCAATCCATACGATATCGGGTAAATTCACTTTTACAAGACTGTAATCCGAATTGACAAAAATATAGCCCGGATGGGATGATGCCTGCACCGCAGGGGGGGTGCGAACCTGAAATAGTTCGAACGCCTTGTTGCAGGCCCGCACAAAACGATCTAACGCAACCGGCTTGAGCAGGTAGTCGACGACATCCAGCTCAAACCCATCCAAGGCATATCGTTCATAGGCGGTGATCAGGATTACGATCGGCCACTGGCGCTGGCTCCTGAGAAACTGAAGGCCAGTCATCCCCGGCATCTGGATATCGAGAAACAGCAGGTCGACGGTCTCTTTCTGCATGAATGGCGTCGCCTCAAGGGTATTCGGGAACTTCCCCACCAGCTGCAGGTAAGGCACCTGGCGGATGTTATCGGCTAGCAGTTCAAGTGCCAGTGGCTCGTCATCAATCGCGATACATCTCATCATGGCTGAAAGTTTATTTTTAGCGAAGTGACATAATAGTTATCATCTACCTTTGTAAGCAGGCAGTATTTCTGGTCATATAGCAGATTCAGCCGCCTACGTACATTGGGAAGGCCGATGCCCCTGGTCTTGTCCCTTATCTCGGCCGATGCCGGGTCGAACTTATTTCGTACAAGAAAGGAGAGAGCGCCATTGGCCGCTTCCAGCCGGATGTCGATCTGCGCGTCCCGGATCATGCCGGTCCCATGCTTAAACGCATTTTCTACAAAAGGGATCAGCAACATCGGCTCGATGACATACCCGTCTCCTTCCATTTTCATATCTACTTTTACTTTTACATGATGGCCGAAGCGCTGGGATTGCAGATCAATATAGGCCTGGAGATATTCGATCTCTTTTTCCAGCGGCACCTTCTCTTCATCGGTCTCATAAAGCATATAACGGAGGAGCCTGGAAAGCTTGATAAGGGATGGTTCCAGCTCTTCCGACCTTTTGCGGGCGAGGGCCACCATATTGTTCAGGATATTGAACATGAAATGTGGGCTTACCTGTGAGCGGAGGAAGCTGAGCTCAGTTCGGAGGTTCTCATTTTCCCTTTCTTTGCGCAGGCGTTGGGCTTTCAATCGTTCGCGGATCAGCTGGTAAGCAGTGCTGCAGGCAAGCACAAATAAATATGGGTAAAGGCTGAAGAAAATGATGGGCTGCCATAATAGGGGGGTATGCACGGCCGCCGTCCGGATAAAGAGCCAGTTGCCCCCGAACAATACCATAAAAAGTCCCAGATGAGTCAATGCGAACGCCCACCACCGATGCCCATGGGCGAGGCGGGGCATCAACAATCGCTCGTTCAGGTAGAAGGACAACACCAGCCAGCCCTCGACCATCCGGTGCAGGAGATTGAGCGCCCCTTCGTCCGGGTTCACGGTCGTGGTCTTGTTTGCTTCGAAGGGCGGCCGAAGCAGGTAAGGCAGCGAAAAAAGCAGAATCCAGGCAATGGAATGTAATATTACGATCGCCCACTTGCGGAAATACCAGGGACCACTGCCAGTGCCGGGGGAGTAGATTAACATTATCGTCAAAGCTAGGAACAACACCGGCAAAACCCCTGCAAATGAGACCAATTCCTGCTTTTTGTCTACAATGTCACGAAAATATCGATTTGGAGCCCGCTATTGCGGCATAGTTGCTGATCAATGTGCGGACAAGGGTGAAAAAAGAAAGGAACAGGAGTCGCTTGTGAGATATTATAAAGTAGTTGTTTTGCGAATGGATTGGGCGAGGGCGTTCCGGAACGTCAAGCCGATGGGGAAGGGCATCTCGCCCAGAAACACCTGCTTGTAGTCGTAATGGCAGATCTTGTCCACCGGTACGATGAATTTCCGGTGAATGCGCACAAATTGCCGGGGCGGCAGATTATCAGCCAGATGACGCATAGTGATGTAGGCATCGACTGGCGGCTTCCCATACCTATAAATTCTAACGAAGTCAACCTTTGCGGCGATGTACTGGATGTCTTCGAACATTATCTTCACCAGCTGATATTGTGATCGCACAAAGATGTACGGCCGCGCGGATTCGTTCATAAACCGCCGGATGCGCATTGCCCTTGTTGTTTTTTCTATCGCCTGCCGGAACCTGGCCTGGCCGAATGGCTTTACGAGACAATCGACGGCATCTATATTAAAAGCATCGATGACTTTATGGCTTGCGTTTGCCAGGCAGATAAGTAGGGGTTGCGAAGACAGGCTACCGTACCACTCCCGGTAGTTCGTTCCCGCGAAATCGAGGTCCAGAAAGACGAGATCCACGGGGACCCTATCGCTGACGACCATCTTGTCGCCCGGGCCCATGATGACCGTAGACAAGACGACATCCCCGGATACATCCGAATCGTTTTTCAGCAGGGCATCGATGTTAATGGTAGCACTATCAGGACGGACATCGGGCGTAGTGATGGCTACTCCCCAGGGATCGATGTGGAGCGGGTCTTTGACCAGCATGCGCGCATGGCGATCCGCCAGGAGAGATTTCCTTTTCATGCTGCTAAGATATCAAATGATGGTATAGTTTCTTCCGGCGATGGTGGGGAAGGGAAAGATCCGTTTAACCGGCAAAACGATACGGCACGTCTTACCATCATATGAATGGATGATGAGTCGTTTTATTTTGCCGTCCTTCCAGGTCATGTCGATGGCAAAGCCATTCCTTGCCCTGATACCCCGGATAGCGCCATTTTGGAAGATGGCGGCCGAGGGCAGGGCGGGCAACAGCCGGATGGTATCGCCTGTGCCCTGGCTTTGGACGAAGAATTCCATGATCGCCGCCGTAGCACCAAAATTGCCGTCGATCTGAAAGGGAGGGCAAGCGTCGAAGAGGTTGCGATAGGTGCCGGCGCCGGATGCATCGGAGCCTGCGGGTTTCCACAATGCCCTGAGCATTTTATAGGCGTGGGTCCCGTCGCCCAGGCGCGCCCAGTAGGCGATCTTCCAGGCCCGGCTCCAGCCGGTGCCTTCATCTCCCCGGCGTTCGAGGGTTTTTTGGGCGGCAGTCGCCAGGGCCGGGGTATTCCAGGGGGTTATCTCGCTGTAAGGGTATAGGGAAAGATAGTGCCGGTTTCCCGGAAGTCTGGTCGCTGACGGTATTTATTGAGGATCTTGGATGCCGATTGGAGCATAGGGACTGCGGAAAGTTCGTCCGTTTTTTGACGGTAGATTTTGCACCATACGGTGCCGTCTAGTTCCCATTCAAAGTGACTTTCCCTGAGCGCCATTGCCTCAGCGAAGGCAAAGCCGGTAAAGCAACTATGAAGGAACAGGTCTTTGACGTAGCTAATGGCTGGATCGGCGAAGTATTGCTGCTCGATGGCTACAACAGATTGAATAGGGAGCTTCTTTCGTTTCGTCTTGGTCATGGAACATTTGTATTCCTCTACCAGGTGCGCGGTGATCCATTTGATCTCTTTGGCCCAACTGATAATCCGTTTGAAACGCTGGATGTGTTTGGCGAGGCCGTTGCCCACACAGGGATCATGGTCTTTGATAGGGTTGTAAGTGATATAGTGCTGGAAGTTGGTCATGAATTCCATGTCAACCTGGGACAGGAAGATGTCTTTGTCCGTGTAGTTAAGGCCCAGGAATAATTTGGCATATCCGATGGTGGTTTTGATTTTTTTAAAGCCACCCGGTTTCAATTGCGGCTCCCATATCTTATAATAGTAATCCAGCAGCTCGACCAATTTATAACCTTTTAGCGCCGTGAGCGTACCCAGGTAGGCTTGTTTCACGGTTTCTCCGGTGACCAGCATTTCCTTGTCGCAAAGGGCTCGGTATTTCTCCTTGATCCTGAATCGGACGTCTTCTATGTACTGATTCAAGGACTTCACCTGCTCGGTTTTCCCTTTCACTATTTCTTTCTTCGAATCCCAATCAGCGGCGTCTATCTGTTCCTTGAGGGAGATTTCCTTCCGTTCTTCATCGACTGTGATACGGGCATAAATGAGGGCTCTCTTTTTGTTATCCTTGCACCGGCGAATAATAAAGTCGATGCCGAAGGAATGGGTCGTTTTCATGACATTTCTTTTGACAGGTTTTGAAATAAATCGAATTCGCTCTTCACATTTTTGTCAGGCCGCACGTTCGAATCCATTTCGAATCCAATCAGAAAATGTCAAAACAAATTGACGTAATATTCTATGATTCAATGAATTGAAGGCTGTGTGGTGAGTTCAACATCCGTGCCGGAATCAACTCACCTGGCAGCTCACCGGAAGTTTGATATTTTCTGATATTTTTGGACAGGCGGGAAAAGAAAAAAGCCTGTCAATATTGAATATTTACAGGCCTTGATCGAATTTGAAATTCATGATGTCGGGACGACTGGATTCGAACCAGCGACCCCTTGCACCCCATGCAAGTGCGCTACCGGGCTGCGCTACGTCCCGAAAATGACATCCGACGGGGTGCAAAGGTAGGAAAAAGATCGATTATTTGTTTTCAAATCCTTTAACTTTTTTTTGACAGCCCCTTTTAAATATTTGGCGCAATACTTGCGTTAGATTCTCAACTTCAAATCTCTGTGTATAGCGAAAAATCTACTATTTTCTTATCCTCTGTACGTTTCGTCGATCCCTTAGAACAATCCACCACCCTTCGTTAAACCACTCAAACGCTATTACCAATTAATTTTAAACAGGAATGAAAAAGCTTTTGTTAGCGGCGTTGTTATCGCCGCTACTTACCCAAGCCCAGTGGGACGTTAACTTATTCGGTGGTTTTTCCAATTACGACGGTGCTTTGCAGTCCCAGGCCTACACCACTCAGCAGTCACACTCCGCACTCGGGGCAGGTATCCAGTACGATCTCAACATGCATTTTTCCCTGCAATCCAATCTGACCTACGCTAAGGTGGGGGCGTCGGACAGCTATTCTCCTTACGCGGACCTGAGGGCCCGCAACCTGAGCTTTGAAACCAATATCGGGGAATGGAATGTTCTGGTCGAATACAACCTGCTGGATCTGCGGGATCATCGGTTCACCCCCTATGTTTTTGCCGGCGCGGCGGTCTATCATTTCAATCCTTATGCCTACGATACGACAGGTAAAAAGGTCTATCTCCGGCCTTTGAGTACGGAGGGCGAGGGCCTCCCGCAATATCCCGGCAGGAAAGAATATGCGTTGACCCAGATGGCCATTCCCTTCGGCGGCGGCATCAAATTCCGCATATCCGACAGGGTGGTACTCGCCTATGAGACTGGTTTGCGCAAATTATTCACCGGATACCTCGACGATGTCCATACCACGTACGTCAGCGAGGCCATCCTGCTGGCCGACAAGGGGCCTGAAGCAGTGGAAATGGCCTACCGGGGTAACGAAGTCAAGGGCGCAGGCGGCTATCCCCCGGCCGGAACCATCCGGGGTGATTCCAAACACAATGACTGGTATTATATGTCCGGGATCAGGGTGACGATTGCCCTGGGTAACTCTGCCGCAGAAAGCTATCGGCGGCGCCATGGCATTCTCGATTGCCCGAAAAAAGTGTATTAATAATACTTGTCACCTTCAACTTATCGGGTCGTTTTGTGTTTTACTTTTGCTCATCCACCGGCCGTGCGCCGGAGACCATAAAAGTGAAACCTACCCTCATGGCCTATAAGAACCAGCAGGAGTTCATCCATGCCCTCGAAACTGCAGGCGAACTGCTGCGGATCAGGGCATTCGTCGACCCGAAATTGGAGATAGCCGAAATCACCGACCGCATCAGCAAGAGCGGGCGGGGGGGGAAGGCGTTGCTGTTCGAAAATACCGGCACGGAATTCCCCATCCTGATGAATGCCTACGGCAGCGAAAAAAGAATGTGTATGGCCCTGGGCGTTGGGCAGTTGGACGATACGACCCGGGAGATCGAAGGATTGTTCAAGCTGCTGTCCGCCCCCCGCGAGGGGTTGCTGGACAAATTGAAGCTCCTTCCCAAATTAGGACAGTTTGCAGGCTGGATGCCAGCCGTCCGCGGCGGCAAGGGTGAATGCCAGGAGGTCATCATGAAAGACCCGGATATCGGCCGGCTGCCGGTCATTACCTGCTGGCCCAAGGATGGCGGCCCCTTCGTGACCTTACCGATTATTCATACCAAAGATCTACACACCGGTACCCGTAACGTGGGCATGTACCGCATGCAGGTCTTCGGGCCGACGCTGACGGGAATGCATTGGCATAAGCACAAGGTCAGCGCCCGGCATTTTGCCGAATATAAGAAGGCCGGACAAAAGATGCCGGTGGCGGTCGCCCTCGGCGGCGATCCCGTCTATGCCTATAGCGCCACCGCGCCGCTGCCGGAGAATGTAGATGAATACATGCTGGCGGGGTTCCTCCGGAAGAAGAAGGTCGAGCTGGTGAAGTGTATTACACAACCAGAGATTGAAGTGCCGGCCGACGCGGACTTCGTGATCGAAGGATATGTCGATCCCGCCGATGAGTTGATCTGGGAAGGCCCCTTCGGTGATCATACCGGTTACTATTCCCTGCCCGACTGGTATCCCCGCTTTCATATCACTGCCATTACCCACCGGAAAAATGCTGTCTATCCTGCCACGATCGTAGGCATTCCGCCGCAGGAAGACGCGTGGCTGGGAAAGGCTACGGAAAGGATCTTCCTGGCGCCCATCAAAATGACGTTGGTCCCTGAGATCGTCGATATGGATATGCCGGTAGAAGGGGTCTTTCACAATCTCGTGATCGCGCAGATCCGGAAGGATTATGCCGGACAGGGGCAGAAAGTGATGAACGCCATGTGGGGGGCAGGGCAGATGATGTTCAACAAAATACTTGTCATCACCGATGAGCCGGCGACGATCCGGGATTACCGGCTCCTGGCCCGGTATGTCTTCCGTCACCTGAACCCAGCGACCGATGTGTCCTTTTCCCAGGGACCCATGGATGTGCTGGACCACAGCTGCAGCAAACTGGGATTTGGCGGGAAGATGTGCATCGATGGGACGGACAAGATGGAAGAGGAGACCGATACGGAGACCTGGCAACTGAAGGACGTGGCCTATGACCGTTTGTCCGCGGCCGGGCTGCAAACCCGGTGGCCGGAAATTGCTGCCGCTAACCTTTCCCTGCTGGCAGAGCAGATCCCCTGCCTGGTCCTGGCCGTGAAGAAAGATCGTCCCGGTCATATCCGGGCGTTACACGAAGCTATCTGCGGGCTGGAGGAAATGGAAGGGATAAAGATGGTCCTGTACGTCGAGCATACCGTTGATCCGGGCGATCTGCCGGTTGCGCTCTGGCGGTTCTGCAATAACCTCGACCCCCGACGCGACCATTTACTGACCGTGCGTCCGTCCCGGATCGATCCGACAAAACAGTCGGCCTGCCTGGGCCTGGATGGCACCCGGAAGACGAAAGAGCTGGATAATTTTCAACGCGACTGGCCCAATATCATTATTGCGGATGATGCCACGATCCGCGCCGTCGATGAAAAATGGGCGCAGCTCGGCATCGGGGCTTTCCTGCCCTCTCCTTCGCTGAAGTTCAAGCACCAGGTGTATGGAGAAGAGGCAGTCGTCAATGACCAACCATACGGCGCGGAGGCCGTTGTATCATGAGAAAAAAATCATTTTTACTGGCGGCGGCCCTGCTGACAGCCGCCCTTACCTTTTCCCAGACAGCGCATACCCTGCTATGGCGGATTTCCGGAAAGGGGGTCACACGACCTTCCTATCTTTTCGGCACCATGCATATTCTGTGCGCCAGCGACGCCCTGCTGACGGATAGCCTGAAGGCCGTGATTGCCGCCTGTGACGAGGTCTACTTCGAGATCAACCTCAGCGACATGTCCGATATGCTGAATTCCATCAAGTATATGCGGATGAATGACAGTAAAAAATTATCTGACCTGCTGAAGCCGGACGAATATGCCCGGGTAAAGGACTATTTCGCCAAGCACTCGTCCCTGTTGCCTTTCAGTATGCTGGAACGATTCAAGCCTATGCTGATCAGCGGGCTGATCGAAGAGCAGGGGCTGGACTGCCAGACAACAGACGGCATGGAGCTGATGATCATGAAGGAGTTGAAAAATGAAAAAAAACCCGTCAATGGACTGGAGACCGCCTCTTTCCAGGCGGGGCTATTTGATAGTATCCCTTATGAACAACAGGCAAAAGAGCTGGTCAACTATATCGACAGCGCGGACGAGAACAAGAAGGCGACCCGGCAGCTGGCGGAATTGTACATACACCAGGACCTGGACAGCATCGGACAGTTAAGCGATAAGGATGATCCCGGAATGAGCGGGTATATGGACCTGTTGTTGTATAACCGCAATCGGAAATGGGCCAGGGAACTCGACACATTGTTGCCCGGAAAATCCTTGCTGATCGCGGTAGGGGCGGCGCACCTGCCGGGAAAGGAGGGGGTGATCGAGCTGTTGAGACGGGAGGGATATACCGTTGATCCGGTAAAAAACCAATAGGTTTTGAACGGGGCTTCCCATTCAAAACCTATCTCTATATTTAAATTCTTTCCAATCCGCTGAAGAAGAAACTTCCTTCGATAGCAGCATTTTCGTCGCTGTCGCTGCCATGGATGGCATTTTCCCCCACAGAAGCCGCAAAGAGTTTACGGATCGTCCCTTCATCGGCTTTCGCAGGGTCGGTAGCCCCGATCAGTTTGCGGAAATCGGCTACGGCATTGTCTTTTTCCAGGATAGCCGCGATAATGGGTCCGCTGCTCATGAAATCGACCAGTTCGCCGTAGAAGGGCCTTCCCTTGTGAACGGCGTAAAACTCGCCGGCTTTTTCTTTCGATAACCGGGTGAGTTTCAAGGCCACCAGCTGGAATCCGCTTTTCAGGATCTTGTCGATGATAGCACCGGAATGACCCTTGGAAAAGGCATCCGGTTTGACCATGGTAAAGGTTCGATTGCTCATATTTCCTTGTCTTTTTTGGGTGGCAAATGTAGTACATTGTTGCGGAATAACTTAAACTTGGGATTTGGCATTTATTTCTGCAACTTTGCAAACATTTTGAATGAAGTCCATAGAAGCCATATACCCCTTATTGGAGCAACCTCGGAAAGTGGTCATTATCATGCACCAGAAGCCTGACGCCGATGCTATGGGGTCGTCGCTGGGCCTGTTTCATTTTCTCAAACGGCTGGGACATGATCCTGTCGTTATTTCGCCGACCAATTGGGCGGACTGGCTGAAGTGGATGCCTGGCTGCGGAGGGGTGATCGACTATGAATACAGCACGGACAAGGCTATAGCCGTTTTGGACCAGGCTCAGTGGGTGTTCTGTCTTGATTTCAATACCTTGGCCCGCACGAGGCATATGGCTGCCCGGCTGAGAAAGCTACCCGTGACGAAGATATTGATCGACCATCACCAGCAGCCTGAAGCCGAATATTTTGAATATGGCGTGAGCGATACCGACAAGAGCTCGACTAGTGAAATGGTGTATGACTTGATTGTCGGATCGGGGCTTGCCGGGCTGATCGATATCGATATCGCCGCCTGTTTGTATGCCGGGGTGATGAGCGATACGGGGTCATTCCGCTTTCCCGGTGCGTCGGCTGCCGTGCACAGGATGGTGGCGGCGCTGAAGGATACGGGGCTGAATCATACGCAGATCCATGAGAACCTGTTCGACAATTTCCTGGAGAACCGACTACGTTTTACCGGCTTCGTGCTGCAGAACCGGATGGAGATCTTTTACGAGCACAATGCGGCGCTCATCGCCATCCCCTGGAAAGACCTGGTACGCTATGAGATCAAGACGGGCGATACCGAAGGGCTGGTGAACTATCCATTGTCCATACAGGGGATCCGGATGGCTGCCCTGATCATTGACCGGGACGAGGAAGTGAAATGTTCTTTCCGGAGCAAAGGCGATTTCGATGTCAATGTCTTCGCCCGGAAGTATTTCGAGGGGGGTGGCCATGTCAATGCTGCCGGAGGAAGGAGCAGCGAAACCCTGGAATTGACCGTACAAAGATTTGTTCACGCATTAAAAGAGAATTCTTCACAACTACAATAATTATAATAAGAATGAAAATCATCTCGTCGTATCTATGGGTTAGCCTGGTCCTGCTGGGAGCCATTTCCTGCACTAACTCAGATTTCAAAAAAACGAAAAGCGGCCTGCTATATAAAATTTATTCCGACGGGAAAGGTCCGACTGCCAAAAAAGGAGAGTTCCTGAAAGCGAATATCAGCGAGAAAATACGGGACTCCGTCCTTTATGCCAGCTACGGGTCGTTGCCTTTCTATGGGCGGGTAGACAGTACTGGTCCGACATACAGTCCTTCGGAGATCTTTGCTATGCTCCGCAAAGGGGATAGTGCAGTCGTTGTATTGCTGGTCGATACGATACAACATAAATCCGGCGGCGGTCAGTTGCCGCCCTTTATGAAGAAGAAGGACAAGATCATCATTACATTCAAGATAACGGACATTTTCGCCTCACAGGACCTGCTGATTGCTGACAGAGCCCAGGAGTTGCAGAAGGAAAAGGACAGGGAGATCAAGGATGTCGAAAATTACCTGGTCAAAAATAACATCCAGGCGCAGAAAAGCGCGCTGGGTGCTTATTATGTAGTGGAAACCCCGGGGGATGGTCCCAAGGTAGACTCCGGCAAGCAGGTATCCGTCCGGTATACCGGTAAATTATTTCCGAGCGGAAAGGTCTTCCAGTCTAACATGACGGGTCCCGGTAATGCACCATTCAAATTCGTAGTAGGAGCACACCAGATCATCCCCGGGTGGGACGACGCGCTACGCAATTTCAGGCAGGGTGGCAAGGGTACACTGTATATCCCGGCATTCCTGGCCTACAATGACCAGAAAGGACCCGGTGGCAAACAGTTTGAGGACCTGATCTTCGATATCGTAGTCGACACCGTCAGGGATGCACCGCCTGCGTCGGCGCAGTCACCCATGGGACCTATGCAGCGGATGCCGATGAGGCCCGGGCAGATGCCCATGCGGCCGGGACAACCGATGATGAGGCCCGGTGGTCAACCGCAACCCCAGCAGCCCCAGCCCTCGCATTAATTGATTGTTGCCGAACATATCGAAAAAGCGCTGACCACTGTCAGCGCTTTTTTTATTGGGAATTTTGATAAGCCTCCAGGAGGCGGATCGCCTCCCTGGCTTCCTTAGGATCATGTACACGAAGGATGTCCGCGCCATGCAGCAGGCCCAGGGTATGGACAACGGTGGTCCCATTAAGAGCTTCTTCGGGCGTGACCCCCAGCGTTCTGTAAATCGTCGATTTGCGCGAGACGCCCAGCAGCAGGGGCTTGCCGCACATCCTGAAAACATCCAACCGGTGCAGCAGCTGAAAATTATGCACCGATGTTTTGGAAAAGCCAAAGCCGGGGTCGAGGATGACATCGTGAATACCGGCCTTCCGGCAATCCTCGATCCGCCGGATAAAGAAGTCCAGGACTTCCCTGACGACATCTTCATATACGGCCTCGCGGTTCATCGTTTGGGGCGTCCCCTTCATGTGCATACAGATATAGGGCACGCCCAGCCGGCCCACGGTCGTAAGCATGGCAGGATCCAACTGGCCGCCGCTGATGTCATTGATAATAACAGCCCCCGCTCCGGCTGCCTCCGCGGCTACCCGGGCATACCAGGTGTCGACGGACAAGGGAATTTCCGGCCATCGCCGGTGGAGCAGGTCGATGGCGTCGACGACCCGGCGCAATTCTTCCTCTTCACCTACAGGCGCCGCACCCGGTCGGGTACTCTGGCCTCCGATGTCGAGCCAGTCAGCACCTTCCGTGATCATTTTTTCCGCCTGTTGCAGCAGCGCCGTATTGTCAGGGAACCGGCTGCCGCAATAAAAGCTATCGGGGCCCCTGTTGATGATGCCCATGATGAGCGGCCGGCGGATAGCCAATATTTTGCCCTTTCCATTCAGAGTGAACATTGTAACTTCAGTTATCTTTACGGCGAAATAGACTAACCGTCCATCGACCGGGAGACAAAATTCAACAATAAAATCGATAATGGAGAAAACAGTGGTCGTGAAAAGTACGAATCAGCAATATGACCGGGCAGTCGGGGATTGCCGGGATATTTTCATCAAAAAGACAAACGACTACGGCACTTCCTGGCGGGTACTGCGAACGATCTCCATCGCCGACCAGTTGTATATCAAAGGCCGCCGTATCCGGACCCTGCAGGAAACGGACGACCCAAAAGTGAAGGAAGACAAAGCCGGGGAATTCAAGGCGATGGTCAACTATGGTATTATTGGCCTGATCCAACTGTCTCTTGGCGCCGATGTGCCGGAAGACCTGTCCGCTGATGCGGTTGGCCGGTTATACGATGAAAAGATGGCGGTCGCAAGGGCGATCATGGTCGATAAGAACCATGATTATGGTGAGGCCTGGCGGGAAATGAGCCAGGAAAGCTTCGTAGATCTGATACTCATGAAGATCCTCCGGATCAGGCAAATTGTCTCTAACGATGGGGCTACCCTGATCAGCGAAGGCATCGATTCGAATTACATCGATATCATCAATTATTCTCTTTTTGCCCTGATCCTGATCGGAGAAGGCAAGCATACCTCATAAATCTTTTCGTTCATGAAGATCCTTATCTCCATTATCCGTACGCTGGTTGGCATCCTCTTTATTTTCTCCGGGCTGGTAAAAGCTGATGACCCGCTCGGGCTCAGTTACAAGATGCAGGAATTTTTCGAGGTGTGGAATTTTCATTGGCTGGATCATTTCACGCTGGCGTTCTCCATCCTCATGATCGTCTTTGAGATCGTGGCCGGGGTGGCGATACTGCTGGGCTGGCGGATGAAATTATTCAGCTGGCTGATATTGCTGCTGATGATCTTCTTTACTTTTCTAACCGGTTACGCCTACCTGTCAGGCAAGGTAAGAGAATGTGGTTGTTTCGGCGACTGTATCCCGATCACCGCCGGCCAATCTTTCACCAAAGACCTGGTCCTGCTGGTGCTGATCATCTTCCTCTTTCTTGTCAGAGACAAGATCAGGCCAGCCCTGCTGCCGGCCCTCGGCATAGCGGTGCTTGTACTGGCAACGATTTTTTCTTTTGCGGTACAATGGTATATGCTGGTACACCTGCCGATAGTGGATTGCCTGCCTTATAAGGCCGGGAATAATATCCCCGAAAAAATGAAAACGCCCCCCGGCGCCATCCCGGACAGTACTGTCATTACTATGGTGTATGAGAAGAACGGGAAGAAGATGGAATTCGATGCTGCTCATTTCCCGAAAGATTTCGACGATTCCTATCATTTCGTCAGTCGTTATGATAAGCTGGTCAGAGAGGGTAATGCTGTGCCGGCCATCAAGGATTTCGTGCTGACCACGGGAGAGGGGACGGATACCACGCAGCAGGTGCTGGTAGCCAGGGGATACAAGCTGTTCGAATTTGTAAAAGAGCTGGATGAGGCGCATCCCGCGGAGCAACCGTTCGGCGTCATCCTGACCATGGCCAAGGCCAAACGGATCCCGGTGTTCTTGATTACAGGAGATTACGACAACCTAATGGAGCGTATTCAGCACATGGGGATTGCGGCGGACGTGACGGTCCTGAAATGTGATGCCACCGCCATCAAGACGGCGGCAAGGGCCAACCCCACGTTGTATCTCCTCAAGGGCGGGACGATCCTCGCCAAATGGAGCTATGCCGATTTTGGTAAGGCGATACCCGCAGTCAACGAACTGCCGGGGCAATAATATGCTACGTTATCTCATCAAACGATCTTTTTACGGGCTGCTGGTCCTGCTGGGCGTAGTGGTGGCCGTATTTTTCCTGTTCCAGGGCTTCGGAGATCCATCCCGTCTTGTCATTGGGCAGCGGGCGGATGCGGCGACGCAGGACAATATCCGGAAAGAGCTTTACCTCGATCAGCCGCGGTGGAAGCAGTTCGTCTATTATCTGAACGATATATCCCCGGTCGCAATCCATACCCGCGAGGGGATCCGGCAAAAAGGGTTGAAAGGGATATTCATCGGCAGGAATACCTGCCTGGCTGTCAAATGGCCCTATCTGCGAAGGTCGTACCAATCCAAAAGAGAAGTCTGGGATATCCTGATGGAAGCCTTGCCGGGGACGATGCTGCTGGCGACGGCGGCCATGCTTCTGGCTACGGTAGCAGGTATCGCTCTGGGTGTGCTGGCAGCAGTGAAGAAGGGCACCTGGATGGATACTTCGGCGATCTTCTTCAGCGTGATCGGGATTTCGGCGCCTTCTTTCTTCATGGGGATCGTGATCGCCTACGTATTCGGATTTGTGCTCAGCGACTGGACGGGGCTGCATATGACGGGCAGTCTTTTCGACACTGACCCTTTCACCGGCCGGCACCTGCAGCTGCGGAACCTGGTATTGCCGGCCTTTACGCTGGGAATCCGGCCACTGGCCATCATTGCTCAACTAACCCGCGGCGCACTGCTGGATGTCCTCGACCAGGACTATATCCGTACGGCCTATGCCAAAGGTCTGCCGGCCCGGGCAGTTATCTGGCGGCATGGCTTGCGAAATGCCCTGAATCCGGTGATCACGGCTATTACCGGCTGGTTTGCTGAATTGCTGGCGGGGGCTTTTTTTGTCGAGACGATATTCGGCTGGAAAGGGATCGGAAAGGTGACGGTAGATGCCCTGGAAAAGCTGGATTTCCCGGTCGTCATGGGTTCGGTGCTGGTAACCTCCTGCTTTTTTATCGTGGTAGGACTACTGTCGGATTTGTTATACGGACTGGTCGACCCGAGAGTGCGGCTGAATGCCTAGGATCATTTAATCACGACCTCGCGGATGACATGTTCACCCAATGCCTCATTGACGAGCTGGACGATCCTGTCTTTTTGAAACAGCAACTCCTGGCGAAGCGGGGCAATCGCCGTGTCGATATAGAGCGTCTGACCGTGGATGCGGATCTTATCGGTATAGCGCGCAACGGTCTTTCCCATGATCTGCTCCCAGACCTCTTCTATCTGTAAAGCTTGTATGGAACCTTTTAACCGACTCTGGGAAAGGAATTTTTTTAAGGCGTCTCCTAATGAATGTTCACCCATATACGCAAGTTAGGGAAAGCTTTGAGAGTAGCCAGCATAATCAGTGCTCCTGTTATGCACATCAGGACAAACATCAGGACGGGCTTCTTCTTTTCCCCGGTCCTGGCCTGTCGCACGGGCTGCTCCTTTTCGGCCAAAATATTTCCTCTGGACTCGTATTGGGGAAGAATACCTGCGATGAGATTATAGCCGGTCTCGCTGAACATCCATTCTTTGGGGGTAAAAAAGATGGGCTTTATTTCCTTATGGTCTTCTTCTTCCAGCAGCAGGGAATTTTTCAGCAGATCGGCAGCATATAAACGCAAACCTTCTTTGTTGGCCTTAATAAGACCATATTCTCCGGTATCGTCTACGGAATAGGAAAAATAAGCGTTGTTGGGGTTATTCGCTTCTTCTATTCGCCGGATAGAAGATTCAAGGTCGGATGACATAGCAATCAAATTTTCTTCAGGTATTTTACTCGGTATAAATATATGGGTTTTTCATCACTCATTCCTACTAAATAGCTAAAAAAATATAGGTAATTACGGTTAAGGCAGCTGCGGTTCAGAGTGCAATAATCTGGCAGCGGACCGACAGCTTATCCAGTTGCTGCCGGATGCGCCCGGGATGGGTATCGGTGATAAAGATCTGACCATCATCCTGTAGGCAGACTTTGTCCAGCAGGTTGCGCATCCGGATCTCGTCCAGTTTTTCGAATACGTCGTCCAGCAGGAGGAGGGGAGAGTAGCCCTTATCCGCCTTCAGGGTCTCGTATTCCGCCAGTTTGAGCGCAAAGAGGAGACTCTTTCGCTGTCCCTGGGAAGCGATTGATTTGAAGGGCTGATCGCCGAATTGGATGGCGATATCGTCTTTATGGATCCCGCTGCCGGTACGTTGGAGGTATAAGTCTTTTTCCAGTCCCCCCTGCAGCAAGTCCGGAAAGGGAGTCTGTAATAACTGGCTTTCATAAGAAAGAGACAGAGGCTCTTCCGAGCCGGCGATCAGGGTATAAAAACGTCCGGCGAGGGGCAGGAAATCCTTCAGGAACCGGTGCCGGCGGTCGAAAAGCCGGGCCCCGGGCTTGATCAGCTGCGAATCGTATACCTCGAGCAAGCTGCGGTTGGTCAGTCTTCTGTCGGTGAGCGATTTCAGAAAACTATTACGCTGCTGGAGTACCTTATTGTATTCGATGAGGTTTTGCAGGTATTCAGGGTCCAGTTGGGAAAGGAGAGCATCGAGGAACCGCCGGCGTTCTTCGCTGCCACCGGTGATGATCTGAATATCGTCCGGGGCGATGATCACGCAGGGCAACCGGCCGATATGGCGGGAAAACTTTTCATAGGGTTCCCCGTCCGCCAGGAATTCCTTTTTCCCGGTCTCCCGGAGGATGCAGACGATGTCCGTCGCTTTGCCCTGTTTTTCGAAATGGCCTTCAATGCGAAAGCCGGCTGCGCCCTTGTGTACATTCTGCTGGTCGGAGCGGGTAAAATAGCTTTTGGTGAAGCAGAGGTAATACAGTGCATCCAGCAGGTTGGTCTTGCCGACTCCATTATTGCCGCAGATACCAACGATCCTTTCGTGGAACCGAAAGGTCGCCTGGCTGTAGTTCTTGAACTGGATGACCGATATGTCTTTTACGCTGAGCAACGGTAAATGAATTCGCCCGCAAAGTATTATCTTTCCGTGAAACAAACTGCTATGAAAAGAATTTCGACATTGTTACTATGGAGTGGGCTGTCGTTGCCGGCGCTGGTCCACGGCCAGCAGGAAAAGATCGATACGGCCATGATACAACGGATCCGGCAGGAGGAGATGAACCATTCACAGATCGCAGAGATCGCTCACCAGCTGACGGATGGCTGTGGTCCGCGGCTGACCAATTCACCGGGCTGGCATCATGCCGCAACGTGGATCACGCAGACTATGCAGGGATGGGGGCTCAGCAAGGCCGGACAGGAGGCCTGGGGCGAATTCGGCATGGGTTGGTCGGCCGAGAAGACCAGCCTGTCGATGCGTGTTCCTTATTACAGCCAGCTGATCGCCTATGCCGTTCCCTGGAGCGGAAGCACGAACGGGCCTATTTCGGCGCCGGTGTTTGTAGTAGAAAAAATGGATTCTTCATGGATAGCCGGGCACCTGTCACAGATGAAAGGCAAGGTATTGCTGATCCTGGCGCAACCCCAGGATACCGTATCGCCGGCGCCTCGTTTCAGACCGGATGCGGAGCGCTACACGGACAGTGCACTGGCGGTCCTGACTGACACCTATATGCTGACCAAGGCAGAGTTGAGCGGCATCATTCCCATTTTCGTGCAAATGATGCAGGTGTCGAAAATGATCAGGTCGAGCGGGGCACTGGCCGTCCTGACTTCACAAGGCGGAAGGGATGGAACGGTATTCGTGCAGAGTTTTATCGGCTATCGCAAAAAGGACCAGCCGACCCTGCCGGGCCTGGCAGTGGCTAAGGAGGATTTTTTGCGGCTAAGGCGCCTGGTTGAAGATGGCCGGGAGGTGACCGTCGAACTGCAAAGCGATACGAAATTATATGACCAGGACCTGCAAGGCCACAATGTAGTAGCGGAAATACCCGGTACCGATCCCAGGCTGAAGGCGGAGGTGGTCATGCTGGGCGGCCACCTGGATTCGTGGACGGCCGGGACCGGTGCGACGGACAATGGAGCGGGCAGCATCGTAGCGCTCGAGGCGGTACGAATACTCGAGGCGTTGGGGGTAAAACCGAGGCGGACTATTCGGATCGCGCTTTGGGATGGGGAAGAACAGGGGCTGCTGGGCTCGTTCCATTATGTCAAAAATCATTTCGGGGATCCGATCGACATGCGGCTCAAGCCGGAACAGGCAAAGATCTCCGCCTATTTCAACCTTGACAACGGTTCAGGCAAGATCCGGGGGATCTATGCCCAGGGGAATGACAAGGCGGCCGCCATCTTCCAGCAATGGTTAGTGCCCTTCCAGGACCTGGGCGCATCGACCGTCACCCTGCACAATACAGGGTCGACGGATCATCTGAGCTTCGATGCAGTGGGTATCCCCGGTTTCCAGTTCATCCAGGATCCCCTGGACTACGAGACACGGACCCACCATAGCAACGAGGACAATTACGATCACCTGGTGATGGATGATATGAAACAGGCTGCCCTTATCGAGGCCAGCTTTGTATACGATGCGGCCATGCGGGATGAAATGTTGCCCCGGAAAGCGTTGCCCAAGCCGGAAAAGTTCATCTTCGACGATCTTATCCCTTAAATCGCCATCAAATCGGATTTCGCCGTATATTTGCCCCCGCCCGAGCGGGGGTTATTTTTTGCGCTAGTCCCGTAGGCGCATGACCCGCGCCCGCCGGCGCCGGTTTAATTATTCGGTGAAACTTTAAAAACTGTTTAAAAAAAGTGGCTACCAAGTTTTCAAAAGAGACATACCTGTACTGGTATGAATTAATGCAGCTCATTCGCCAGTTCGAATTGATGGCAGAAGAAAAATATAAAATGGATGGCAAAATCCGCGGCTTCTTCCACGCCTATGTCGGGCAGGAAGCGATAGCGGCGGGGTGTATGACGGCGACCAAAGCCGACGATCCTTTTATCACAGCCTACCGGGATCATGGGCTGGCCCTGTCCAAAGGAATCAGCGCCAATGCATGTATGGCCGAATTATACGGCAAGGCAACGGGTGCGGCCAAGGGCAAAGGGGGAAGCATGCACTTTTTCGGCGTTGATGTAAAATTTTTCGGCGGCCATGGCATCGTGGGCGCGCAGATCGGCACCGGCGCCGGTCTTGCCTTTGCGGAGAAATATAAGGGAACGGACAATATCGTGCTGACTTTCTTCGGCGATGGAGCGGCGCGTCAGGGAATGCTGCATGAAGTATTCAACCTGGCCATGCTGTGGAAGCTGCCCGTCGTATTCATCTGCGAGAACAACAATTACGCCATGGGGACCTCCGTAGAGCGGACCTCCAATGTAGTAGATATTTACAAACTGGCAGATGCCTATGAGATGCCGGCGGATTCCATCGACGGGATGAGTGCGGAAGCCGTTCATGAGGCGGTAGCCCGGGCTGTGAAAAGAGCCCGGGAAGGAGACGGCCCGACCTTGCTGGAAATCAAGACCTACCGGTATAAGGGACATTCCATTTCCGATCCGCAAAAGTACCGGACCAAGGAAGAGGTGGACGAGTACAAGGCGAAAGACCCGATCCAAATGGTGTTGCAAACCATTCTGACCAAGAAATATGCGACCCAGGAAGAGATCGACGCGATCAATCAGCGGGTGGGCGAAACGATCACGGCAGCGGTGAAATTTGCCGAAGAATCACCCTGGCCGGATGACTCCGAATTATTGAAGGACGTTTATATGGATAAGCATTACCCCTTCATTGTCGACTAGACAGTAACCCCTAACGAATTATTGACCAGCTAAAAGCCAAATAAAACAATAAGATGTCAGAGATCAAACACCCTGCACACCTCGAAGATGAAAAAAACCCGATCGCTGAGCTCCAGAATGTATGGGAGCGGTACGGTAAGCAGGCCAGCTATGTTCTACTGGCGATCATCGTGATCGTCGCAGGTTTTTTTGCCTATCGTAACCTTGTCAGCGAGCCCAAGGAGAAACAGGCTACCGAAGCTATGTTCAGGGCCGAGCAATATTATCGCCTGGATTCCGCCCGGCTGGCGCTGAACGGAGACAATATCAACGCAGGTTTTCTCAAGGTCATTGCCCGTTACGGTGGCACCAAGGCTGCCAACCTGGCCTCTTTTTATGCCGGCAGCTGTTATCTGAAACTGGGCGATTATAACAATGCGATCAAATACCTGAAGGATTTCTCTACTCCGGTCCGGCAGCTGCAGGAGCGGGATTATGGTTTGCTCGGTGACGCCTATTCCGAGTTAAACCGGAAGGAAGAGGCCGCTGAGCAATACAAGAAAGCCGGCACCTATTTCGAGAAGGACGAACTACTCTCACCTGAGTATCTCTTCCGTTCGGGCTATTTGTACGAGAGCATGGGCAAGACCCAGGACGCCATCGCCATGTATCGCCTGATCAAGGATAAATATCCTACTTCCCAACGGGGCGCCGATATCGATAAATACCTGGCGAGACTGGGTGTGGTTCAATAAAACTTATCTCCTATGGCTGAGGTTGCCAACAGTAATTTATTGCAAACAGGTGCGGGCTTGCCGCGGGTGAAAGGTGTAACGGTGGTCATCATCCGGACGGAATGGAATGATGCGATAGTGGGTGCGCTGGAAAAAGGATGCCGGCAGGCATTGGAAGATGCGGGCGCTGTCTGCAGAGTGATCACGGTACCCGGTGCTTTTGAGATCCCTTTCGGCGTCAGGGCTTACTGGGATGTGTACAAATACCGGGATGATCGCCCAAAGGCCTTTATTGCCCTGGGTTGTGTCCTACGGGGTGATACTCCCCATTTCGAGTATGTATGCCGGGCTGTAACGGACGGTGTATTGCAGCTGAATATGACCCTGCCCATCCCCACGATCTTCGGCGTTTTGACGGTAGACAACCAGCAGCAGGCGGACGAACGGATCGGGGGCAAACATGGACATAAAGGAGAAGAAGCGGCTATAACGGCCTTGAAGATGATTGCCGTCCAAAAGAGCATGTAAAGACTTGCCGAAGACATTCAATTGATAAATAGTGCGTGATCTGTGACAGTCCAGTTATTCATACCATGCTTCGTGGATCAGCTCTATCCGCAGACGGCTTTCAATATGGTGAAAGTGCTGGAGAGGGCCGGGGTGGAAGTGGAATACAACACCGATCAGACCTGTTGCGGTCAGCCAGCTTTCAATGCGGGGTTCCGAGGCGACGCACGCGATGTTTGCACGAAATTTCTGCAAGATTTTTCCGGCCATGATTACGTTGTCGCACCCAGCGCCAGCTGTGTAGGTTTTGTCCGGAATTACTATTCGACATTATTTGATAATTCCTCTCTCCATAATGATGTTCGGGACCTCCAAAAACGGATCTTCGAGTTCTCCTCTTTTTTGGTGAATGTACTGGGTGTGGAAGACGTAGGGGCTACGCTATACGGAAAGGCTACTTATCATGATTCCTGTGCCGGGTTAAGGGAATGCAGGATCAAGGAGGAACCGCGTAAGCTGCTTGCCCATGTGAAAGGGCTGGAATTGCTGGAAATGAATGATGTGGAAACCTGTTGCGGTTTCGGCGGGAGTTTCGCCGTCAAGTTCGAATCCATTTCCGTGGCCATGGCCGACCAGAAAGTCAACCACGCACTGCAGACAGGCGCCGATTATATCATCTCCACCGATCTTTCCTGTCTCATGCACCTGGACGGGTATATCCGGCACAAGGAATATCCGATCCGTACCATGCATATCGCCGACGTGCTGGCGAACAGCTAATAATAAGTAGATCAACAACCGCCATAGTCGGACGGGCGCCGAAGACAGCGCGGCGCCGGTGGTCCGACGGAAAAAAAAGGCAAAAAAATAAGACCACCCATATAACCTAAGTTATCGGATGGTCTTGACCCTTAAAACAACCTGTCGCAAGCGTTAAATAGGGTTAAAACCAGGCCTCGACCTTATATACGTAAGCTGGTGACTTCCGGATTTAAAAAAACCCACTTTTTTTCATTAAGTAGGTTTGTATTGATTGTCAACATGTTATCTTTTCTATCACTCAAATAATCTTCGTTATGGCGCATTGGCTCGTTAAGTCAGAACCTTCTGTTTACAGCTTCGATCAATTGATAAAAGACAAATTGACTTGCTGGAGCGGCGTCCGCAACTATGCCGGCCGCCTTCACCTCCGCGACATGAAGAAGGGTGATGAGATATTATATTATCATAGCAACGAGGGCACCGATATCGTCGGCATCGCAAAAGTCATCAAAGAGGCCTACCAGGACCCTACTACCGACGACGATCGCTGGGTAGCCGTTGATCTCGTACCCATTCGGCGGTTAAAGAACGCCGTTAGTCTATCTCAGGTCAAGGCAGACAAACGGCTTGTCGGCATGGCACTCGTCCGCATCGGCCGTCTCTCGGTGCAGCCTGTGACCGACAAGGAATGGGCCGTGGTGCTGGAACTGGCGGGGGAGAAGTAAAATATAAAAAATATGAAAAGACTCGTGGTTTTAACCGGTGCCGGCATCAGCGCCGAGAGCGGCCTGAAGACCTTCCGGGATTCCGACGGATTGTGGGAAGGGTATGAAGTGACGGATGTCGCTACTCCGCGGGCATGGCGCAAGAACCCCGCGCTGGTGCTGGATTTTTATAATATGCGGCGGCGAGA
>Ga0182030_10000410_pt1 | contig 78257 bp, 64 predicted proteins | sample 812S3MmetaG_FD_121299 | JGI IMG/M metagenome (GOLD analysis project Ga0182030, IMG submission 121299) | Permafrost microbial communities from Stordalen Mire, Sweden - 812S3M metaG (Illumina Assembly) | ecosystem: Environmental > Terrestrial > Soil > Wetlands > Permafrost | place: Sweden... | reverse complement strand
TCGATGGTTACCTGATCAATAATCACCCCGCCGAAATCCTTGACGAGTGTTGTGATACGGGGGCGGAACTCCTCAATCTTCTGGTTAAGTATTTGCTTAAGTGCCATGATTGTTCCTTCTCCTGATTTACCGAATAAAAGAAATCGCGGCGTAAAAATGATCCATTTTGGCGCTCAAGTATGTGAGAAAGCTCACACATATTTGTGACGAAAGCATCGAGTCCGAATTTCGACTCCTCACACAACCCATCTATCATGCCGATTCTACATGACTTAGACGATCATTGAGAGTACGCCGACAACTCTGAGTTCCGTCGGCGACCGGGGAGCGGGAGGGCAATGGCAGATGGCCTCCCGCCCTAATATACGTCGCAGACCACGAATATTCGTTAGTCGGAGATCTTGACCAGCACCTTGCCCATCGGTCCCTGATTGAGCCTCGCAAAGGCTGCTTTCACTTCGGCGAAGGGGAACACTCCGTCGACCACGGGGCGCTTGCCCAGGCCGTCGAGGCGAGCGACGATATGGCTCCAGGCGGCTTGTGCCGCTTCCGAGGAATAGTCTCCCACTGAGACGCCGCCGATGCGATTTCTGCGGAAGAACAGGGATGCGGTGTTGAACTCCGGAACCCCGCCCGCGCTCCTGCCGACGACGCTGATGCGTCCCGCATAGCCCAGCATGGCGATGACCTCGTTGAACAGCGCGCCGCCTACGCTATCCACGGCAATGTCCACGCGCTTGGGAGCGATGGCCGCCAGCACAAGTTTTCGCAATCCTTTTTCGGCCGGGTCGAAGACAAAATCCGCGCCAAGCTGCTTGAGTTGTTCTGCCTTCTCGGCACTGCGCGACAATCCCACCACGGTCAGCCCCATCGACTTGCCGAGGAGCACCGATGCCGAACCTACGCCACCGGAGGCTCCGGTTACCAACAGCACGGAGCCGGGCGCGGGCGGCGCCGCAGGATCGCTCCACTGGGTCAACGCCTGCCACGCGGTGAGAAAAACCAGCGGGGCGCCGGCAACCTCCGGCAGGGACCAATCGGGCGGCACCGGAACCAGGAGAGCGGAATCGACGGCAGTCTTTTCGGCTAGCGTCCCCCAGGTCTCCACGCCGTTTTCTCCACGGAGAATACCGACGGTCTGGCCGAGTTGCAGATTCGCAACTCCCGCCCCTATGGCCACGACCTCGCCGACGCCATCGCGCCCGAGCACATGCGGCAACTTAGGTTTGGCAGGATATAGCGCCTGGGCAAGGAAGGCGTCGGCCGGATTCAACGCCGCATATTTCATTTTGAGCACAACTTGTCCGGGACCAGGCTCTGGATCGGGAACCTCATCGAACCGCAGCTTCTCAACGCCCTCATATGAGTCCATCAACCATGCACGCATTGCGTCTCCCCTTTCTCGAAAGCATGTTGCTGACAGCATCATAGTCTACCGAATGTTTTGTCGAACGATGAGTCATGCGCAGAGCTGCCGATACGGATTGCATCCTTCCCCTTTCGCGGCGGCGCATACCTCTGGCATCGGCTACGCGGACGAAGAACCACGGTCCGCTGCGTCCACTGACGGAATCATCCTGCAGAAAAGAAAATGAATCCTCGCAGTCCTATCCGGGAATAATTTTCATTTCTGCCGCCGATGCGGCATCTTCGCGGACTGGACATGATTCTAACTTGCGAAATCGTCGCTTTGAATGCAACTCTCGTGCAAGGAGGAATCCGTGAGTGATTGCAGGCGAGATTCACAGCCAAGCCCAGACGCTACAACGATCTTTCACCGCCGGGCCAAGGAAAGACTTGGACGGCCAACAATGAGGTTGGCAGGGTTGATTCTGGGGTTGGGCATCTTTGCCGTATTAGCCCAAGGCTCAACGGCGAAGCCGCCTGACTCTCAGAACTATGCCGATCCAACCAGCGGCTCGCAATACGTAGGCGCCGAAACCTGCAAGGGCTGCCATGAAGATAACTTCAAGAACATTGACGCGAGCCCGCACTACAGAACCAACCTCCCCAAGGTCCGGGGCGAAGAGGTTCATGGCTGCGAGTCGTGCCATGGCCCCGGGTCGGCGCACGTCGCGGGAGGCGGCGATAAGACCAAGATCTTTACCTTCAAAGGAGCAAAGCCGGAGGCCATCACCAAGCGCTGCATGACCTGCCACGAAGCCAATCCCGAGCAGCGCGAATTCATGCTTTCCACTCATAACCAAAACGGCATTACCTGCACATCCTGCCACTCCGTGCATCACTCAAAGCTGGAAAATCAACTGGTGCAGAAGCAGACGCCGCTGTGCTTCTCCTGCCACGTCGAACAGAAAGCCGACTTCCAGAAGCCGTTCCATCATCGCGTGGAAGAGGGGCTGATCCAGTGCAATGACTGCCACAATCCGCACGGGGCTTTGAGAGACCGTCAACTCCGGTCGACGCCGGATCAGGATATGGTTTGCTTCAAGTGCCATAGCGACAAGCGTGGACCGTTCGTCTTCGAGCACGAACCCATCAAGGGCGAGGGCTGCCAGACTTGCCACACCGCGCACGGCTCGGCCTATCCGCGCATGCTGCTGACCGCACGCGTCAACTCGCTTTGCTTGCAATGCCATGCGACGATTCCGACCGGTCCGCACCCGCAGAACGCGTTCCGTCAGGATTGCATCCTGTGCCACATGAGCATTCACGGCTCCAATATCGATCCAACATTCTTTAAGTAAGAGGAGGAGAAGACGATGGCCTACAACAACCAAAATTCGCTGCGGCCTCTCCTCCGGGAAGAAGCGCCGTCGGATCGGTGGCGAAGTATGAATATGAATAGGAAGAAGAGGACGCATCGGATATCGTTCGCGGTCCTGATGCTGGCGCTGCCGCTGTTGGCCCTGGCTCAGGACGATGCGCCAGCCCCGGCTGGAAGTGTTCGGGGCGGATACGTCATGCAGCAGTCCGTGGAGTTTGGCGGCCGCATTGCCAGCGTCGACGGCAACGTGCTGTTGTACGATACGCTGGTTAACCTGAGGAGCGGTCCGCGGCTTCTCGGGCAGGAACTGTCAATGCGCCCGCTGACCCGCGGCGGAGGAGTCTTCGACTCCTTGTATCTGAGCAGCTTTGGATTCGGCGGCGACCCGAACGACATGGCCCGGCTGCGAATCGAGAAGGGCAAGTGGTATAACTTCATCGGCCTCTACCGGCGCGATGAGAACTTCTTCGATTTCAATCTGTTTGCGAATCCGTTGACTCTGAATCAAGGTATCGGCGCCGCGCTTAAAAGCACTAACTTCAACCCGACCACGATGCCGTGGTACGTAAATAGTCCTCACATGCAGGACATGACCCGCAACATGGGCGATTTCAACCTTACCCTGTTTCCCCAGTCGGCTATCCGGATACGCCTGGGCTATGCACGGAACGTTAATGCAGGAACGCTGGACACCACCATGGAAAGTCCGATCCGGAGCATCATGACGGAGTATCAGCAGTGGCGCTCCGACCGATACCAGTTTGGTATCGACTTCAGGGTAATGAAACGGACGACGATCAGCTTCGACCAGTTCTTCGAGCACGACAAGGTCGATCCTAACTTCAAGGATGGAAATCAATCATTCTTCGATAGCGCAACCGGGACACCCGTCGATATTGGTATTCCCTTCCCGCCTTCCGGATGTACCATCGCCCCTGGCGTCACCTTTTCTGGCAATGTCTTTACTCCGAGCGCGGCCTGCAACATCGGCCTGTTCAGCTTTCAGCGCTCGGGTAACGTACGAACCAGCATTCCAACCTCACAATTATCATTGCAGTCCAACTACATCCGGAAACTGGATGTTACCGCCTCAGGCACCTATAGCTCCGGACACTCCGACTTCCGGAACTATAATGAATTCGCCAATGGCTTTGGCGTCTCCGGACATGTGCCGAGCCTGCTCACCGCCTCGACTAGCACAGACCGTGTATCGGGCAACGCAGATCTTGGATTAACTTATCACCTTGATCGGAGTTGGAGTGTTTCGAACAAGTTCCGCTGGCTTGACTGGCGTAACCCGGGCGTCTCCAATCAACTGGGATTCACCTGTTCTGCCGTCCCTGCCCCTGGCTTGACGCAAGGCAGCGCCGGTTGTACAACCGCGGACCCCGGGAATACCAACCTCTATCAAACCTTCATAGGCGAGCGTACGTATTCCAACACGTCGAAGTTGAACTGGGCTCCAGGCCGTATGTTCAGCGCTTACCTCGGCTACCGCTATGGGCGTCGTGAACTTACAGGCGACCCATCGGGCGACTCACAGGCACTTAACAGCTACTACTTGATCGTAGACGGTGTGCCTGACGCCCCGAAGAACACCACGAAGATCAACGAACACACGGCTCTGGGTGGAATCGTGCTCCGCCCGATCACTGCATGGCGGATCAATGCCGACGTGGAAGTGCTAAGTGCCGATAACTCCTTCACCAATATCAGTCCGCGCCATCAGCAGCGGGTAAGACTCAATACCACCTACAAGGTCAACCGTTGGTCGAGCATCAACGGTGGCGTGCATTTCATCGAGACTCGGAATGACTTTGCGGAAAACATCAATGCCGCTGCAACCGTCCTTCCGCCTTTTAGTCCCGCGAATCCTAACCTCTTTCCGACTACCGGTGCAAGCACCGTCCCTGGTGCCTACGGACACAAGGACCACTGGCGTTACTACACCTTCGGAGCAAGCCTGAACCCCAACCGGCAGTTCGGATTCGATTTCGGGTGGACTTACCTGGACCAATCGATCAATTCAGCGACCTGCGTACCATCGACTGGGACGCTCGTAGGAGGCACTCCTCCGGCTCTCTGCAGTAACTTCGAGGGCACTGCCTCCCTGCCGCTGACCCAGGATTACCAGGAGAGAACCAATACCGGATATGCCATTCTCACCGTCCGGCCGATCCATCACGTTGCCCTGAACTTTGGCTACGAGCTCACCAGCACCTCTGGTCATAACCGATGGCTGCTTCCGGGCGGCGCCGACGGCACTGGCCAGTTATTGATGGTAAGCGACATTTATGGCAACAGTCCGCCGCTCGTCGGCAACCCAACCGCGCCTTGTCCGGGAGCGTCGACAACAGTGACGGGCGGCTGCGCCTTTGCTGGTCCGTTCCCCGACGCCCCGTTGTCCCAAGCCTTGAACTGGCATAAGCCATCTGCCGGCATCGCCGTTGATGTCTGCAAGAATGTCACGCTCAAGGGTAACTTCGCCTTCTACGACTACAACGAGAAGGAAACTCAGGGGCTGCCACTGGTAACCGAACCACGGGACTTCCATGCAAAAATGGGAACCATGTCGCTGAAGTACGTATTCTAGCCCGATAACTCGCGAGGAGCCTCTTGCTGCTACAAACATGTTGCTGAGACAGGGTTTGTGGTAGCAAGAGAGCCCCTCGCATCCTGACCGTTCCTTTCACAACGTCGAGTGATGCACCAGCCACCCTGAACAAGGATGACAGCGCACGACAATGTTAGGATGATCTTGACTGGTACGTTCGCATTTTTGCGACAAGAGAAGTTCTACGAGTAAGAGCGACCCAAAGTAAGGGAGTTGAGTCACGCATGACGTTAAGAATTCACCGCACGCTTTTCGACCAGTTACGGCGGCATGGTGAGGAGACTTATCCGCACGAGTGCTGCGGCGTGTTGGTGGGTGAGTTCGAGGAGGCTGGCGGTAAGACGGTCAGAAGCGTTGCCAGATGCGGCAACACGCGTACGGACTCGCCGCAGAACCGCTATCAGATCAGTCCGGTGGATCTGTTGCGCATTCAGCGCGAAGCCGAGATGGAGGGCCGTGATCTTGTAGGCTTTTATCACTCCCATCCCGATCATCCAGCCTTGTGGTCCAGCACCGATCTGGGAGAGGCGCATTGGAGCGGGTGCTCGTACGTAATTACCAGCGTCGAAGATGGTAAGTCGATTCTGACAAACTCTTTCTTGTTGGTGGGAGTGGGAGAAAGCAAGCATTTTGAGAACGAAAACATCGAGTTGGAAGACGTATAAGTTTGAGAAAGTAACAAGGTACGACGAAAAGAGCCGAGCTGTTTGAAAAATCAGATTCGGTTACTCGTCGTGGGCTCGCGCCGCCTGCTGAATGACGGGTTGAGCGCGGTATCGATGAACTCAATCAGGTGGAAGACGGGCAGGGGATGGCCCGCTCTCCTGAGCCCGCTGGCGATGTGAAGAAGGCAGCCTGGGTTGGCGGAGACCAGCGCCTGCGCCGCGGAGTCGATGATGTGTTGGGCTTTGCGGTCGGCAAGTTGGCTCGCCGTTTCAGGCTCGACAAGGTTGAAGATCCCTGCGGAGCCGCAGCAAATCTCAGCCTCGGGAAGTTCGATCACCTCAAGGCCGGCAATGGCGTTCAGCAACTGCCTCGGTTGAGCGCGGATGCCTTGCGCGTGCTGGAGATGGCAGGAGTCGTGATAGGCGATCTTCAATTGAATGGGTTTGGCTGGACTTACAAACCCCAACTCAGCCACAAGTTCGCTGATGTCGCGGCACTTCGCGGAAATAGCCTTGGCCCGTTCCGCGAACTCAGGGTCATCGCGCAGCAGGTGTGTGTATTCCTTGATGTTGGAGCCGCAGCCGGCGGAGTTGACTGCGATAACATCGACGCTGGCACGCTCGAAGATTTCGATGATGCGCCGTGCTGCATTCACTGCCTCGGACTCGCGTCCGGCGTGCGCCATCAGTGCGCCGCAGCATCCCTGCTCGGGCGGCACCACGACTTCACAGCCGAGTGCGGCGAGCACGCGAACGGTTGCCGCATTCACATTACCGAACAAAACCCGCTGCACACAGCCCAGCAGCACACCAACGCGAAGGCGTGGTCTGCCTTGCGGCGTGGCTCCCGGGTAAACGCTGCGCGGAATCGGCGCGAAGAGAGTGCGAAGATGGATCTCGGGCAAGAGCGATTCCATCGAGCGTAGGCGCTTCGGAAGCAGACGGAGCAGTCCGCTCTTGTGCAGCAGCCAACGCAGGCCCGACCGCTGATAGAGCCACAATGGAAGCATCAGCCAGCGCAGACGCTTCGGATAAGGAAACAACGAGAAGATCAGCTTGCGAAAGAGCCGGTCAAGGAACGGACGTTTGTAATTGCGCTCAATCTGCGCGCGTGTTGCTTCGATCAGCTTTCCGTACTGCACGCCGGAGGGACAGGCGGTGACGCAAGCCATGCATCCCAGACACTTGTCAAAGTGGCTGACGAACTTTTTGTCCATGGACGCCACGCCGCCTTCGGCAGCCATTTTCATGAGGTAAATACGGCCGCGCGGAGAATCCATCTCCTCGTTCCAGAGCAGGTAGGTTGGGCAGGTGGGAAGACAAAAGCCGCAATGCACGCACTGGTCGATCAACTCCAGCGCGGGCGGATGATGTGAATCGTAGGCGCTCGGCGCAGCGTGTGTTACGAGGGATTCGGCTGAAACAGTCGACGAAGGCTGCGTTACCCCCTGCGTCGTACGCTCCGTTATTCGCTCCGTCATATTCCCCCCACGAATCGTCCGCGATTGAGGATTCCGCGAGGATCGAACTGTTCCTTGATCCTCTTCATCAGAGGCAGCGCGGTACCGGCAGAGCCCCAGAGATCCACTTTCTGCCGCAGTAGCGGAGGCGCTTTCAGCACCACCGCCGTTCCGCCAGAGGACGCAAGAAAGGCTCGGATCGACGAGATGAAATCCGCGATCCGTGCGCAGTCGGCGGCATCGAGTTGCAGCCACGCGAGCCCGGTTGAGTGCATCAGCAAAGTCCAATCGGCGTTGTCGCTGAGCGCTTCCCGAATGAATTCGGCCGTCGAACTTAGTTGGGTAGGCAACAGGCTCAACTTGCAGAGGGTTGCGGAAGCACCGCTGCTCCAGAGTTGCTCGCGCGCCTGCCACGGATCGACGTTGGACATGGAGGAACTAGGTTCGAAGGGATTCACATTGCCCGCGAGTTTGCACACTGTTTCCGCCTGCGCGGCAACTCCCGCCGCAATACCGTCGATCCTTACATCAACCGCGATGTTTCCGCTCGCTCCGGTTCTCATCTGCAAACCGGTGGGAACAACTACCGAGTCGGCGATCGAGAGCATGAACTCGTTTGCCTTTTCGCGATTGAGAAACGAAAAGCTAAGCGTTTTTGACTCCTGCGGCAGAGGATGCAGTCGAAACACGGCGCGGGTAATAATTCCCAGGGTGCCGAGTGCGCCCGACATCAGCTTGGGCAGGTCATATCCAGCGACGTTCTTCACCACTTTGCCGCCACTGGTAGCAATGGTGCCATCGCCTAGAACAACGGTGATGCCGATGATGAGGTCGCGAACACTGCCGTAGCGCACGCGCAAAGCCCCGCTGTCATTGCTTGCGATGACGCCGCCGACGGTCGCACGCTCCGGCCACAAGGGATCGAGCGCCAGCCTTTGCCGATGCTCGGCAAGTGCGCTTTGAAGTTGCGCGATGGTTACTCCGGCCCCAACCGTGACCGTCATGTCTCCGGGTGCGTACTCCAGAATGCGGTCAAACTTTGCGGAGGAGATCATGAGGTCGATGGATTGCGCAGCAGAACCCCAATCCATCTTTGTGCCGCCGCCACGCGGAGCCACCAGCATTTCGGCGCGGTTTGCGTACTCCAGCACCCGCGCCAACTCAGCCTCATTGGCGGGCTCCGCATACAACTCCGGCACTACTCTGTAGATTTCGTCGGCAGAGACACCTCGCCGCACAACTCCTTCGACGACGATCTCGCGTAGTGCGTCGAGTGCTTGCGCCGAAGTTGTGTTTGCGAATCCAGGCTTCGCTTCCATCCACGCACTCGCTTAGAAGAACTGCGCCTCGCCAGAGATTTCCAGCGGGTGCGGAACGTACGGCCCCTGTCTCTCCGCGCACAATGGAGTGCGGGGAAATATCTTTCCGGGGTTCGCCAGATGGTCGGGATCGAAGGCACACCGGACCAGTTGCATGGTCTGCAAGTCAGGTTCAGCGAACATTTCAGACATGAACATTTTCTTTTCCTGTCCGACGCCATGCTCGCCGGTGATGGAGCCGCCGACGCGAACGCAAAGCCTCAAAATCTCGCCGGAAAGTTCTTCCGCCTGCTGCTCCTGTCCTTGGATGCGGCGATCATACAAAACGAGCGGGTGCAGGTTGCCGTCTCCGGCGTGGAAGACGTTGGCCACGCGCAGCCCCGCCAAGGTGCTAAGGCGCACGATCTCCTCCATCACCTGCGGCAGAGCGGTTCGCGGAATGACTCCGTCCTGCACGATGTAGTTGGGAGAGATGCGGCCCATGGCGGCGAAAGCCGCTTTGCGGCCCTTCCAAATTACGATCCGTTCGGCTTCGCTCTGAGCTACCCGGACCTCCGATGCGTGATGGTTGAAGAAACACTTCTCCTTGACGTGGGCCATCAGGGCTTCTACCTCGGCTGCGGGGCCATCCAGTTCGACCAGCAGCAGACCACCGCAGTTCGGGTAGCCGGCGTGGACCGAGGCTTCGGCGGCTTGGATGGCGAGGTTGTCCATCATCTCAATGGCGGCGGGCAGGATTCCCGAGGCGATGATGTCGCTTACGGCGGCTCCGGCGGCATTGGTGGAATCGAAGGCGGCGAGCAAGGTCTGAATCACCTCGGGGCGCTTTACGATGCGGAGCATGACTTTCGTGGTCACACCGAGCGTTCCCTCCGAGCCAACAAACACGCCAGCAAGATCGTATCCCGGAGCATCAAGCGTGTTGCCTCCGAGCTGCACCAGCGAGCCATCGGGCAGCACTACCTCGAGACCGAGGACATGGGTGGTGGTAAAGCCGTACTTGAGGCAGTGCGCGCCGCCGGAGTTCTCCGCAACGTTACCGCCAATCGTGCATACCGATTGCGAGGATGGGTCGGGGGCGTAGAAGTATCCGTAGGGCGCGACGCGCTGCGTCACAGCGGCATTGATCACGCCCGGCTCCACGACCACGCGCGCATTCGGGATATCCACGGAGAGGATGCGGTTCAGGCGCGCGAGGCTGATCACGATACCGCCTTCGACGGGTAACGCGCCTCCGCTGAGTCCGGTGCCGGAGCCGCGCGCAACAAACGCAACATGCTCCTGCGCGCAGAGCCGCACGATGCCCTGCACCTGCTCTGCGTTCGAGGGCAGCACAACCGCGAGCGGCACTACGCGGAAGTTGGTAAGGCCGTCGCATTCATAAGTTCGCAGTTCGTCGCGAGAGGTGATCAGGCTCTCGCCGACGAGTGAGCGCAATGCTTCGATAAACCCCGGATTCATCTTGCCCCCAATCGGGATCGTGCTCTCGCCACATCCTAGTCACACCATCGCGCGTATGCCTCGATGCAAGCAGTTCAGAGCAGAGCGCAGGCTTCCTCGAAGTCCAAACGAGGGTTACGCGGAAAGAGCCGTGAACGATCGCCATACCCGATGTTGCACAGAAAGTTCGAGCGAACGTGGGTCGACGGAAAGAACTCCTGACAGCAATCTTTTTCTGACACTTCCTTACCCGCACCAAAGAATTCTTCGTCCACCTTTGCGTTGTCGAAGCCGGACATAGGCCCGCAATCCAGCCCGAGGGCACGAGCGGCAAGGATCAGGTACGCACCCTGAAGGCTTGAGTTTCGCCGAGCAGTGCTGTCGGTAAGTTCGGGAGATTTTTCGAACATGTCTTTGAAGTTGGGCGCCTGAGGGAACAGCTTCGGCAGCTTATCGTAGAAGCGGAAATCGAATCCGACGATCGCGGTTACCGGAGCTGCCACCACCTTTTCTACATTGGCCGGAGCCAGCGCTGGGACAAGTCTCTGTTTGGCTTCCGGGGTGCGCAGAAACAGTATCCGCGCAGGACAGCTATTGGCGCTCGTCGGACCCCACTTCATCAAGTCATAGAGCCTCCGTAGTGTGTCATCCTCCACGGGCTTGGGAAGCCAAAACGAATGAGTTCTTGCCTTGCGGAATAATTGGTCCAGCGCATCTTGGCTCAACGAGGTTGGGGTACTTTCCACGTGTGTGGTCATCTCTGGCGATCCCTCCACGCTGTCTGATGCGTCTTGAAAGCGCACGGAGCCAAAAGAGTAACTATGATGCGGGGGAGAAAGCCGAGTTGCCTCGACCCCGGATTGCAGGGGCCACGAGACTCCGGTTCGCAGGGCAAACCGTGAGAGCGCAGGGTGTGAAAACGCCATTTCTGCCACAGCAAAGCCTCCGCCGCAGCGGAGGCTTTGCTCAAGCTGAAAAACTACTTTACAACCTTGGCGAAGACCACGACCAGCGTGAACAGTACCAGGGACTCGATGAATGCCAGGCCGAGAATCATCGAAAGCTGGATACCGGCGCGGGCTGCAGGATTGCGGGCCAGACCTTCGCAGGCAGCGGCCGCAACACGGGCCTGTCCGAGGGCGGCCAGACCGGCGGCAATCGCCAGGGCAAAGCCGGAAGTGATGGCAACCCAGTTCGGGCCGGCGGCAGCGGCTTCAGGGGCGCCCTGTGCGAAGACCGGAGTCGCCAGCATCAGGATAGCCATAAGGGAAAGCAGCACGAAAAGTTTCTTGTTCATTGTCATTGCTCCTTCAGATTTCGCCGCCAGTGGGTGGTTGACGCTCCGCGTAATGGGAGGCCCTCACACTTGCGGCGTACTACAAAACTGGTACTACATACTTATGCTGCGCAGCCAGCGGACCGGCTCCGCCTGTCAAGTTCTTTTTAGTGCTCGTGCGCCGTAGCTTCGCCCAGGTACACCATCGCCAGTAGCACGAAGATGTAGGTCTGGATCAGCGAAACGCCGAAGTGCAGGCCCAGGAAGACGACCGGCAAACCGATCGGCACCAGCGAGAAGAACACCAGGGTCACCATGTCGCCGGCAAACATATTGGCGAACAGACGGATGGTGAGTGACAACATGCGCGCCAGATGGCTGCACACCTCGATCACGAACATCAGCGGCGCAAGCCACCACACCGGTCCCATGAAATGCTTGATATATCCCACGCCATTCGCGCGCAGGCCATGCATCTGGTAGAAACACCAGGTCACCACGGCGCAGCCCAACGGCACCACCGGAACGCCGGTCGGAGTCTCGAAGAACGGAATCAGCCCCAGCAGGTTGCAGGAGAGGATGAACAGCGCCAGCGTGATCAGATACGAGAGGTAACGCTTGTTGTCATGGCCGATGATCTCGGCGCTCTGCACGTCGATGAAGTTGTAAACGCCTTCCATCATGTGCTGCAGCGCGTTCGGCTTATCCACCGAAAGGCTCGCGCGCACCGCCAGGAAAAACACGATCAGGATCGCGAAGACCAGAACCTGCATCGCGACATGGTCAGGAATCGGCGCCGTGGGATGGTGGGGATGGACTCCCAGCGCGGTCAGCAGCGCTGTCACGGGTCCGGCAAACAAATGGTTCAGGAGCGCGGTAAATGGCAGTTGATGCATTTGAATGTCTTTTTTGATCCCATTCAGGATGATCGCCGGTTGCTGGCGACGAACTCATACACGGCCTCGCACATCATGGCGACGACAGGCATCGTAAGCCCTGCCAGAAACCCAATTAAGCCGCGTAAGGAACAAGTAAAGATAACATAGGCAATGAACGCTATCAAGAAGATACGTCCAACTCCGCGCGCCACCACGCCTGCGCCCCGTTCCCGGCTCCTGCCCTCCACAATGCGCTCGCCGATGGCGTTCACCGAGGCCGCCAACCAGCGAAAGTTAAGCCCCGCCAGGACCGTCCCCAAAAGCACTCCCGCCGCCGGAATCCAGCCAAACGGACGCACCACGGCTGCCGCACAGATCAAGCCCGCGCCGCCGATCATCCATTCGATGCGCCGCATCGTGGCCGCGAATTCCGCCATCTCCCGCGGCGAACTCTCACCCCAGGCCGCTTCCCCGGACTCGGGCCAGTCCTCGGCTGGCGGCTCTACCGGCTCCACCGACTCTTCACGCGAAGAATCCGCCGGATCCTGGGGAGAATCCTCAGGCTTCCCAGCGTCCGTCATTTACCGTCCTTCTCATCCTGGTCTTCGTCCGCGCTCGCCCGCAGCGCCCGCCGAATCATCGACACAAACCCCGCCACGGCTCCGAAAATAATCCCAACCAGGTAAATCCAGTGCGTGTGCAGTAGGTAATCCCCAAGCAATCCCAGCCCGTAGCCCACCAGCACCGCCGCCGGAATCATGAACCCGATCTCGGAGTAACGTGCCACCATCACCCACGGACTATCTTGCCGCTTTTCCGGTTTCTCGTCTTTCATATCCACGCTTTCTTGCCTACCTGCTGTTATACAATTTTCCTGTGTCCCTAGAGCAAAACATTTACGAGCTACGCAAGCAGAAGTTGCAGCAGATCGAAGCCCTCGGTCAGCCCGCCTATCCTCACCACTTCAGCGCCAGCCATCAGGTGCCCCAGATTCTGGCCACTCATACCGCCAGCACCGGCGAGCAACTCGAGGCCGAGCGCGTCACCGTCACCGTTGCCGGGCGTTTGACTGCCATCCGCCTCATGGGCAAAGCCAGCTTCGCCCATCTCCAGCAATCCGGACTGAAGCTCCAAATCTACGTCAAGAAGGATGCCGTCGGCGACAAACTGTGGGAGCTTTATAAGCTCCTCGACATCGGCGACCACGTCGGCGTCAAGGGCTATCTCTTCCGTACCCGCACCGGCGAGCTCAGCGTTCACGTCGAAGACCTGACCTTCCTCTCCAAAGACCTTCTGCCGATGCCGGAGAAGTTCCACGGCCTCACCGACGTTGAGCTGCGCTACCGCATGAGGTATGTCGATCTCATCGATCCCGAGGTGCGTGAGGTCTTCGTCAAACGCGCCCGCATCGTGCAATCGATCCGCCGCTTCCTCGACGCCCGCGACTTCATCGAGGTCGAGACTCCGATGATGCAACCCATCGCCGGAGGCGCCGCCGCGCGCCCCTTCGTCACCCACCACAACACGCTCGATATCGATCTCTTCCTGCGCATCGCCCCTGAGCTTTACCTCAAGCGCTTGGTCGTCGGCGGCCTCGACCGTGTCTACGAGATCAACCGCAACTTCCGCAACGAAGGTGTCTCCACCCGCCACAATCCCGAGTTCACCATGCTCGAGTTCTACCAGGCCTACGCCGACTACCACGACCTGATGAACCTCACCGAGGAACTTCTCCGCCAGGTCGCCATGGATGTCAACGGCACCCTCGTGAACCAATTCGGCGAGCGCGAGATTGACTGGAGCACTTTCCAACGCCTCTCCATGCGCGAGGCCATCATCAAGTTTTGGCCCGAATCCACTCAGCCGCCGGCAATGTCCGAGTTCTCCGATGCCGCTACCTTCGTTGCACGGCTTAAAGCCACCGAGCAAGAACTTACCGCGCAAATTAATGCGGATTCTGCCAACGCCGACGTTGACAGTAAGGCTCCGGCCCTCAAACTCGCGCGGATACGGATCGGGTTGATACGGAAGGGGATTGAGGACGACCTCGACAAGACCGGCGAGGCTACCGCAGGCATGGCCATTGCAGAACTCTTTGAAGTCCTTGCCGAGGAGCATCTCTGGCAGCCGACCTTCATCTACGACTTCCCTCTCGCCATCTCGCCGCTCTCCAAAAATAAGCGCGACGAGCCCGATTTCGTCGAGCGCTTCGAGCTCTACGTCGCGGGCATGGAGTTAGGCAACGCCTTCAGCGAGCTCAACGATCCCGAGGAGCAACGCCGCCGCTTCGAGCAGCAGCTCTCCGAGCGTGCCCGCGGCGATGACGAAGCTCACCAGATGGACGAGGACTACATCCGCGCCCTCTCCTATGGCATGCCTCCCACCGCAGGCGAAGGCATCGGCATCGACCGCCTCGCCATGATCCTCACCGGCTCCACCTCGATCCGCGACGTCATCCTCTTCCCCCTCCTCCGTCCCGAGAAGAAAGAAGAAGAAAAAGCCGAGGCCGCCGAAGTGGAACAGAAGTGAAGAGGGTTCCGGGCTGGTCCCGAGGGGGTATCGCTCATCAATTAGCTAGCTAGCGCGCACCCTTTCCCGTTGAGTATAGAATTACCTATATCTTGCATCCACAAAGACGCCCGCCGCGGCTGCAGCTTGCCGCTGATGACCTACGTTGAAATACTTGCATGACCGCTAGCAACCAGCTTCTAAGGGAACTCGATGAACGATAACGCATCTACTGTGTCATTGTCGGACTGCGCCTTACGTACAATCAGCCACGCGCGATGGCTGCCACGTGGCATTCGCAGCCGTTTGCTGTACATGTTCCGGCACCCCGACAGAACCCCCGGACGACGCTTCTCGGTTCCGTTCTACGGGCTGACTTACAAAGGATCACTGGCGACCTACATCGACTGGAATGTTTTCTTCTTCGGCGCGTACGAGCCAGAGACACTGGATCTATTTCGGAGGATTCTGGTCACGATGGATTCTCCTATAGTCGCTGACGTGGGCGCGAACGTTGGCCATCACTCTCTGTACATGTCCCAGTTTGCGGGCCAAGTCCACAGCTTCGAGCCTTGGTCGAGGGTCCGGAATCAGATACTCGGGCACCTGAAGGACAACAACATCCATAACGTGAAGGTTCACGGGGTGGCGCTTGGAAGCCAGAATGAGTCGAAGACGTATTTCGCACCGGAGGGCGGCAACACCGGCACTGGCTCTTTCTTGTCAACCCATGCAACGGATCGGAATCGGCCGTCGGAACAACTTAAGATTGTGAATGGTGATGAGTACTTCAGCCAAAACGGAATAGACAAACTCGACCTTCTCAAAATCGATGTGGAAGGCTGGGAGTGGTTCGTGCTTCTTGGGCTCGCTGAAACGATAAAGCGCTGTCGCCCCGTCGTCGTCTTCGAGTATTCAACGAGTACAAAAGATAGCCTCCATGGAAGGTCGCAGCTCAACATCCTTCCGGAATACAAGGTGTTCGCGGTTGGCAAGGATATATACCCGGTCGAAGGAGAAGAGCTTCCTGAGGGGAACCTTCTGTTGGTCCCTGCGGAGAAGACGAATCTTCTAAAAGGTCTGCTCTAAGGGGGCGACGCTTACCCAATAGTTGCCCGGCTGTCTTGTGCAATCGTCTTCGCCCGTTTGTCACGCACTCGCCCTGCTCACGGGCAATACGGATACATTCGCCAACTGAGGGTGGCCCATATCCGCCCGCATTTGGCGAATGTGGGGGACGTAGCGGCTCGGTGCGGGGCTACCGGCTTGCGGGCAAGACTGTGTTTTCTTGATCTTGCCGTGCTTTCCAGGGTTGTACTCAGCATCGCGCCGCAGTCTGCAATTTCGCCTACTTCATCAGCATTTTTTATTGCACCGAATACCCTTTCCTATGATCTACTATTACGCGGGGACTGCCACCGCCTTGCGGGGTTGAGCCTCGCATCTCGTGTTTGCCCGAAAAGAAGCGAGTACCCAATGGGATTTGACTTCAGCAGTGAAGAGCGCCGGGAGCTCGGCTACCGCCTCATCGACCGCATCGATCAGTATTTTTCATCCCTGAACACTCGAGCCATACAGCCTCACGCCGACCAGCGCACCGCCAGCCATACGCCGCGCCCGCTGCCCGAGCTAGGCTCGGACGCCGGCCAGGTGCTCGACGATCTCTGCAAGGAAATGATCGACCGGGGATTTCACATTCCCGCCGCCAACTACTTTGGATTGATGAATCCGACCCCGACCTACATGGCCGTGCTGGCCGAGGCGCTGGTTTCGGCGCTCAATCCGCAGCTCGCATCCCTGGCGCGCTCGCAGTTTGCCAGCACCTTGGAGGCGGAGACCATCGGCTGGATCGCCTCGCGTTTTGGCTGGCACAAGACGGTCGGCGACGCGCCCGCTCCGCCCGATGCGCTCCTGTGCGACGGCACCTTCACCAGCGGCGGCAACGAGGCCAACTTTACCGCCCTGGCACTGGCCCTCTCGCATCACTTCCCCAACGCCATCGAAGACGGTATTGCCACCATCGGCGCTCGCCCGGTGCTCTATGCGTCGGCGGAGTCGCACCATTCGCTGGAAAAGTCGGCGGGACTGCTTGGCCTCGGACGCAAGGCGCTGCGCCGCGTTCCGGTCAACGACCAACTCCGTCTCGACACTGCGCGCCTCATCTTGCAGATTGAAGCCGACTACGCCTGCGGCTTCCTTCCCTTCTGCATCGTCGCCACTGCTGGCACTACCAGCTCGGGGGCCATCGATGATATCAACGCGCTGGCCTCCATCGCCGAACGCTACGGCCTCTGGCTGCACGTCGATGGTGCCTACGGCGCGGCGGCGGCGTTCAGTGAAAAATATCGCGGCTTGCTGAGCGGCATTGAGCGCGCCGACTCCATCACGATGGACCCGCACAAGTGGCTCTCCATGCCCTTCGCCGCCGGAGTCATTTTGACCCGCCACGCGTCGATGCTGGAAAAAACCTTCTCCGTGGCTTCGCCATACATGCCCCGCGTAGCACGGCCCAGCATGATCGACAATTTCAAGGTGAGCGCGCAGTGGTCGCGCCGCATGAACTCGCTCAAGCTCTGGCTCACCCTCCGCGTCCACGGACGCCAGGCGTATGAAGAGATGATCGAGCGGCAGATGCAGCTTGCATCCGGCATGCGCGAGTGGTTCGAGCGCTCCGAGTACTTTACGCTGGCCGCACCGCAGACTCTGCCCATCCTCAACTTCCGCCTGCGCGGGGTGAACGAAGATGAGGCGGAAGCTGCGCATCAAAACTTTGTTGACGAATTCAACCACGACGGACGCTACTGGATCAGCCGTACCCATGTACGCGGAAAGAGTGTGCTGCGCATGATGGTCATCAGCTACCTGAGCACGGCCGAACACGTTGCGGGATTGCAGGAAGCATTGCAGTCGGCGGCACGGCGACTCGCCCTGCATACGGTGAGCTAGGGTACGTCCCAGCCATTGCCTGATTGAATAACACACCAGAGCCTTTTCACGCCTGCACGGACAATGGTTCGGAACTCGACAAACGATTTACTCATGGGTAAACCTGGTTCCTCAAAGGATTGCTTTTTTCACCAATCGCCGCGCCGAAGCGCTCTGCTGTTTTTTCCGTGTTCTTTCGCGTCAAGACCTCATCTACCAAATAAATAAGGCGCATTGATCCTGGGATAGGGCAGAATCGAAGCGGATTTCCTGAAGCGTAAAATCAGTTGATGCCGAAAAGAAAACGCGCCTCATGGGGAGGCGCGTTTCCATCTGATAGCTACGTAGCGTTATCTGTGTGGCAGGCTGAAAACCAGTTACAGCTTTTCGTAGAACTCGCAAGCCGAGCAGGAGATGAAGACGCCGCCCGGGATATTGCGTTCACGATCCTTCACACGCTTGACGATCCGGGTGGGCTTGGCGCACTTTGGACAACTGGTGCTCTTGGAGGTATCCATTACCTTCTTGCGGTCACCTGTTTTTGCGATCTTAGCCATTGCTGGAAACTCCTATCTGAAAGGCCGGCGCGGGGCTCGGCGGAATTGCTCTGGCAGGACATGGGACACCGCGCAAGAATACTGGCGGGCTTCTGCCCGGAAACCACCCAGGAAGCTTTCGCTTGCACCGGAACCCTCGGCGGCGAGAGGTGCGGGAAATTCAGCACAGACGCACAGTAAGACCATCGCACCACCGGGTAGCTGTCTGATTGTATATCAATCTGAAGAAGTAGGGTGCGAAGCGACCGGCACACCTGCAAAACCCGGAACCACCGGAGTCCAGGGCATGTTGGCCTTGATTACTGCGATGGACTTGGCGTTGACTTTCTGATCAACTCAAGGTACATTCGGGTTGATGAAGATCCTTGTTCAGAACATGTGCTGTTGTCGGCTTGCGCACAGGTATGTTCTGGCGAGTAGATTGGATTGATCGACACCTAAGTCATCATCTTATCCAGAGGTTAAAGCCCACTCGCCAGACGCGCTGAGTGGGTTTTTTGTTTTGTAAATTGCGCAAATCACCTTCGGAAATCCTTGAGGAACGTACTGTGAACAAGAGCGAGACAAGGGTAAGAGGCAACGTGAACTCATTCACAAGCGGCGACGGGGTGGACACCGCGGAAGAGATTGAGATGATAGCTGCGATTGAGGAGAGACGCTGATGTCATACAAAATTCCGGCCTCCTTGCCGGGAGAAATTGATGAGTTGGAATCGTTGATTGCGAAGTACCGCGCGGGCGCTCTCGATGCGGCATCGTTAAAAGCCCGGCGGGTTCCCTTTGGCTGCTACGAGCAGCGCAAAGACGGCACGTATATGGTTCGCGTGCGCACCACCGGGGGAGCCCTTACGCCTGCACAATTGCGGACACTCGCCGTGGTTTGCGACAAGTACGGCAGCGATACGATTCATATCACCACGCGCCAGGAATTCCAGGTTCATGAGGTTTCGATTGAGAACGTCATTGCGGTAATGCGGGAACTGCTTTCCGCAGGGCTGTCCTCGCGCGGCGGCGGGGGCAACACGGTGCGGAACATCATGATCTCGCCCGACGCCGGGGTGTCTCCCGAAGAAGTCTTCGATCCTAGTCCGTATGCTTTTGCTTTGACCAGCCGCCTCATCTCCGAAGCCGATTCCTGGGTGCTTCCGCGCAAGTTCAAGATCACCTTCTCCAACTCAGACAAGGACACTGCCTACGCGCAGTTCAATGATCTCGGCTTCGTGGCGAAGATCAAGGACGGGGTGAGAGGGTTCAAGGTGTATGTTGCCGGCGGCATGGGCTCAAAGCCCGAAGTAGCGCACTTGCTGCACGAGTTCATCCCATGGAGCGACACATATATTGTGGCTGAGGCGGCCAAGCGCGTCTTCGACAAGCACGGCAACCGCAAGAACAAACATGCTGCCCGGCTGCGTTTTTTATGGAATCATTTCGGCGAGGCGCGCTTCCGCGAGCTTTACCAAAATGAGTTGGACGAAGTTAGCCGCCAGCAGCCAGCAGCATTCGCAGTGGATGTAGATGACGCGCCACTCACGACGCCTTCCATCGCGCCCGTGAAGGTTGAAGCCGCAGAGTTCGAGATCTGGAAGCGGCGCTACACGACGCTGCAGCGGCAACCCGGCCTCTACTCAGTTTTGATACCAGTATTCCTCGGCAACATTCGTACAAAAGATGTGATCGCTCTGTCGGACTTTTTGGCGGGCTTCGGCACCGACGTGGTGCGCGCTACGTTGGGGCAGAACCTTCGCCTCCGGAATGTTCCCGAGGCGTATCTCGGGAATGTCTACCACCTTGTCAGCGCCTTCTCGGAGCTTTCATCGGCCCCGGCGTTGCTTGCGAATTCCATCGCATGTACCGGCGCCGACACCTGCAAGCTAGGCATCTGCCTGTCGAAGGGAGCTCTTCGGGCCATCGCGCGCAAGCTGACGCAGTCCGGGCTTGACCTCGATCAGCTTGCCGATTTCAAGATCAACCTATCGGGTTGTCCTAACACGTGCGGTCAGCACATGCTGGCCGATCTAGGCTTCTATGGCCAGGTCGCGCGGAAAGACCATCTCATGTTGCCCGCATATGGCATCGTCGCCGGAGCCGTAGTCGGCGATGGCAAAGCGCGTCTGGCAAAGAACATTGACCGTGTCAGTTCGCGAGATCTGCCGGACTTCGTGGTTGACCTGCTCAGAATCTATCTTGAGAAACAATCGCGCTTTGCCTCTTTTGACGAGTACATCGCTGCCGAAGGCGCACAGGATATCCGATCCATCTGCGATCGCTACCGCAAGATTCCCGAGTTCGAAGACGACAAGAGCTACTACTACGACTGGGGAGCCGACGCGGTCTTCTCGCTCGTCGGCAAAGGTTTGGGCGAATGCTCGGCGGGACTGTTCGATCTGATTGAAGTTGACCAGAAGCGGATTCATGAGTTGGAGCGGAAGCTATCGGGCAACTTGTCCGGAGAAGATAGAGACAACGCTCTTTATCAAATCACGCTTTCTTCGGCACGGATGTTGCTGGTGACGCGCGGCATCGAAGCGCATTCAGACACGGCGATCTTCGCCAGCTTCAGCAAACACTTCATTGAGGCTGGCCTGGTGGACACGCGCTTCCAGGAAATAGTTAACGCCGCGCAATCCAGTGACCTCGACGCACTCCGCACGGACGAAACTGACATCCTCGCGCTGGCTCAAGAGATAAAAGAGCTATATACCGGCATGGACAACTCGCTGCGCTTCCCGGCGGAGACGGCGCCGAAAGCCAGCCATGCAGTCGCATCGAACTCCGTTCACGTCGAGCGGGATTATCGCGGCGTTGCATGCCCCAGCAACTTCGTAAAACTGAAGCTCAATTTGGCGAAGATGCAAAAAGGCCAGCGTGTAAGGGTTCTTCTCGATGATGGTCCACCGATCGAGAACGTTCCGCGCTCGGTGGCTCAGGAAGGCCACAAAGTGTTGGAGCAAACCAAGGTCGGCGATCATTGGGCAGTATTAATTGAGAAGGCTTAAACGGGATAACCTGCGAAGCTTAAATCGGCGAAGATGAATAGTTTATTGGGGACGAGTCTGAAGGAGCGCATTGGCAACACGCCGTTGCTGCGCTTAGAGCGATTGGCCGCGGGTCTGGATGGCGTGCTGGTGCTCGCAAAAGCGGAGTGGAATAACCCCGGCGGCTCGGTCAAAGATCGTGCGGCCTCGAATATTGTGGCCGAGGCTTTGCGGTCAGGAAAGCTGGGGGCGGGCAAGACTCTGCTCGACTCCACCAGCGGCAATACCGGGATTGCCTATGCCATGCTGGGTGCGGCTTATGGCATTCCAGTAACACTTTGTATGCCGTCCAACGTTTCGATGGAGCGAAAGCGGATTCTGCGCGCTTATGGTGCAAAGATCGTTTACACCGATCCGGGCGAAGGTTCCGACGGTGCGATTGGAAAGGCGCGGGAGATGGCTGCCTACGATCCTGAACTGTATTACTACGCCGATCAGTATTCCAACGACGCCAACTGGCGCGCGCACTACACAAACGGAACCGCCGACGAGATATGGCGGCAGACCGAAGGCCGGGTGACGCACTTCGTCGCCATGCTTGGAACCAGCGGAACGTTTATGGGGACATCGCGCAGACTGAAGGAATTGGAGCCAAAGATCGTCTGCATCTCGCTGCAACCGGACTCGCCGTTTCACGGCATTGAAGGTACGAAGCACATGGAAAGCTCGATCGTTCCGAAGATCTACGATGCGACGATTGCAGACGGGAACCTGGGCATCAGCACAGAAGCGGCTGAGGAGATGTGCAGGCGGCTGGCGGCGGAAGAGGGACTGCTGGTGGGCGTCTCCGGGGCCGGAGCGCTGGTGGGCGCCTTGGAAGTGGCACGAAGCGCCTCTCCGGGGTCGGTGGTGGTTACTATCTTCCCCGACTCGGGCGATAAGTATTTGAGTGAACATTTCTGGGAAGAGAACGATACAAGGTAAACGTTTTGAAGTAAGGGAGCTGAGTACGCATGGCGCTGAAGATTCAGAAGACGCTGTTCGAACAACTGCGGCAGCATGGGGAAGAGACTTATCCGCACGAGTGCTGCGGCGTGCTGGTGGGCGAGTTTGACGAGGATGACCGGGCGGTCAGAAGCGTGGTGAAATGCGGCAACACGCGTACCGACTCGCCAGAAAACCGCTATCACATCAGTCCTGCCGAACTGGTGCGCGTACAGCGCGAAGCCGCACTGGCGGGCCATGATATCGTTGGCTTTTATCACTCGCATCCCGACTGCCCCGCCGTGGCGTCCAGTACCGATCTGGCCGAGGCGCATTGGACCGGATGCTCGTACGTGATTACCAACGTCGAGAAGGGGAAGGCCGATCTGACCAACTCCTTTTTGTTGCGGGGCGCCGAAGAAGCCAAGCACTTCGAGGATGAAGCAATCGAAGTTTATTGAAGTAAGTGTAAGCCAAGACAAACCGAGTTATTTGAGAAGGAACAACATGCCGATTAAAGTTTTGATTCCAACACCGCTCCGCCCCTATACCGGGAAGCAGTCCACCGTTGAGGTGACCGCCCAGACCGTAGGCGAAGCCTTGAGCAACCTCGTAGCCGCGCATCCTGATCTGCGCAAGCATCTGTTTGCGGAAGATGGAAAGCTGCGCTCTTTTGTGAATGTGTACCTGAATGACGAAGACATCCGCTACCTGGCGAAAGACGCTACGCCGGCCAAAGAGAGCGACACGATCACGATTGTGCCCTCGGTTGCCGGAGGCGTGTAGGCCTGCATCGGCTCCACGTGCAGAGGAATCTAACTAAACCGCAGTACCGGAGATGGCAGTGGCAACATTGAATGAAAGTATTCCCGCAACCTTAAGCAACGATGAAATTCTGCGTTACTCGCGGCACCTGATCATGCCCGAGGTCGCCATGGAGGGCCAACTGAAGCTGAAGGCCGCCCGCGTGCTATGCGTCGGAGCGGGCGGCCTTGGCTCGCCGCTGGCGCTGTACCTGGCTGCGGCTGGCGTCGGAACTCTGGGACTCGTAGATTTCGACGTGGTGGATTACACGAATCTGCAGCGGCAGGTGCTCCACTATACCAGCGACGTGGGCCGCTCCAAACTGGACTCGGCCATCGACAAGTTGAACGCGATCAATCCCTTTGTGCAGACCGAGCGCTTCGAGACGATGCTCAACAGCCAGAACGCGCTGGAGATCTTCCGCGGCTTCGACATCATCGCCGACGGCACGGACAACTTCGCCACGCGCTATCTGGTCAACGATGCCTGCGTGCTCAGCGGAAAACCGAACGTCTATGCATCCATCTTCCGCTTCGAGGGGCAAGCCAGCATCTTCGCCACCGAGGATGGGCCCTGTTACCGCTGTCTGTATCCGGAACCGCCGCCACCGGGGCTGGTGCCTTCCTGCGCCGAGGGCGGAGTGCTTGGGGTGCTGCCGGGACTGCTCGGCGTGATCCAGGCAACCGAGGTCATCAAGCTGATTCTTGGCTCCGGCGAACCTTTGATTGGCCGCCTCTTGCTGGTGGATGCGTTGGCTATGCGCTTCCGCGAGTTGCGCGTGCGCAAGAATCCGGAGTGCCCGGTGTGCGGCACGAATCCAACCGTGAAAGAGTTGATCGATTACAACCAGTTCTGCGGCATTCGCGGAGAAGAGGCAGAGGCACCCGTTAGCGCCAAGATTCCGGAGATTCAGCCCGAGGAACTTAAACGCCGTCTCGATGCGGGCGAGGACATTTACGTGCTTGATGTTCGCGAGCCGCATGAATACCAGATCTGTAACATCGGCGGCCATCTTATTCCGCTGGGCGATCTGCCGAAGCGCGTCCATGAACTCGACTCAAGCCGTGAGATTGTTGTGCACTGTAAGAGCGGCGGCCGAAGCGCCAAAGCAGTAGACTTCCTGCGCCAGTCGGGGTTCAAACGCGCATCCAATCTGACTGGCGGGATTCTGGCGTGGGCAACTAAAATCGACCCTTCTCTTCCGAAGTACTAATGAAGAAGCAAGGATGAAAAAGGCCAGCCTCTTGCAAGCGGCTGGCTTTTCTCATTCCGAGTTATTGTGTTACACGAATTCAGAAGTCAAGAGTTACCGTGTTATGGGACCTCTTCGTTGGGGGACGGTAGTTCCGGTATTCTCTTGTTGCAAGATGAGCGGGCGATGCCGAAGATGCGCAGGCGCCGCAATATTGCGAAGCCTTTCCGGCGTAGCCGGTAAAGGAACTGACGTTCAAGCTTTTATCCCTGTGATGCAGTGAGGTGCACATGGCTCATCCTCAGTTCGACATAGCGACCCGATTGGTTCATGCCGGCGAAAGACTAGGCACGCCGACGGGCCATCCGGTCTCCACACCCATCTATGCATCGACCACGTTTACGTACGGCTCCATGGCGGATGCCGCCGCCGTGCTGGGCGGTGAGAAGCCAGGATACATCTACACTCGCTATGGCAATCCCACGGTTGCGGCCTTGGAGCAGGCGATTCTGTCGCTGGAAGGCGGGGTTGCCGCCATTGCTTACGCCTCCGGCATGGCCGCGCTGCACGCCGCCGTGCTGGCCTGCGAGCTTTCTCCGGGCTCCGTTATCCTTGCCTCGCAGGATCTTTACGGCGCGACCTTGGACCTGCTGGTTCTGCTCTTCGGCCAGTTTGACATCAGGACCGTTACCGCCGATTTTTCCGATCTGCCCTCGCTGGCAGCCAAAGCAGAGGAAGTGCGCCCACGCGTTCTGGTTGCAGAGACCATCTCCAATCCGCTGCTGAAAATCTGCGACATCGACGCCTGCGCCGCGATTGCCCACACGCACCACTCCAAGCTGATCGTGGACAACACCTTTGCTTCGCCCTATCTCTGCCGTCCGCTCGAGCACGGAGCCGATTTCGTGGTGCACAGCGCCACCAAGTATCTGAGCGGCCATGCCGACGCGATGGGAGGCACGGTAGTGGCAAAGGAGCATCCGGATGATGCGGCGTTGGTCAGCATCATGAAACTCGCCGGTGGCGTGCTGGGGCCCTGGGAGGCGCACGAGATACTGCGCGGCATCAAGACCCTGGGGCTGCGCTTGGAACGGCAGTGCGCCAACGCGCAGCGCATCGCTGAAACCCTGGCCGCCGACCCTCGCGTGGCTCGGGTTTACTATCCCGCACTGAGTGACACACAGGTATTGCAGCGCATCCTCAAGCCCGGCTACGCGGGAGCGATGATTTCCATTCAGTTGGTGGAGGATTCCCGCGACGCGGCTTTCCGGTTCATGGATGCGCTGCGGCTCTGCGTGCGCTCGACCAGCCTGGGCGATGTCTTCACAGGAGTTCTGCATCCGGCGACATCATCGCACCGGGAGATGTCGCCAGCCCGCCGCCGTCAAGCCGGAATCAGCGACGGCCTGATACGCATCTCCGTGGGAATTGAAGATGTGCATGACCTTCTCAATGATCTGCAACAGGCGCTGAACGTAGCCACCGCGGAAACCAAACGGATATAGGAGTTCGGGAGGCGGACGCGACGAGACGTATCAGACATGACGGATGCGGCGTGCGGCCACCGCATCCGTCATGCGGTCTTACGGCAGGTAGTAGCGGAACGAGGTAAGGACCATCCCGTCTATGCCGTGCGGCGCCAATCCAGACGCACCCGGCGTCAATCCACCGTTACCCGCCCAAGTATTGCGGGTCACGTAGGAATACTGCGTGCCGAACTGAAACCTGCCCCGGGGGCCGTTATAGAAGCGGTACCAGAAGCCGCCCGTACCCTCGATCAGGGCGCGCGTGTCTCCAGTGCAGTTGGCGAGCGCGCCCGGCGTGAAGCCGGTGTTTGCGCCAGGAGCGTTTTCGAGGTAGCAACCGCTGTTGTTGAACAGGGTACTGCCGTAGCCAACGGGCTTTTTCGTGACAGGATCGATTTGCGCCGTCCGGCTGGCATATTCCGCTCCGCCGTAGAGGTAAAGGTCAAGTTTCGCTCCGTGCCACTCCAGCGTACCCAGCCCCTGGTAGCCTCTGATCAGAGCGAGGCTTCCGTCGGCATTAATCGCGAGATCGGAAAGTTGTCCTGCGCCGTAACGGCCCACTCCGTTGCCTCCGAAGCCATGCAGACCAAGAACGACATGCTTGTGGTCGAAGTTCCAGCGGGCATTGGCGCCAAAACCTCCACCGTTTTTCGAGGAGTTATAAGCACCTAGAGCGCTGGGGCCCGCGGTAGGACTGCCGCCGCAGAGTGTTTTGGCGCTGACATCGACGCAAGGAAATACACGGTCGGCGAATCGGTCGAAGAGGCCAAAAACCTCGTAGTGGCCAAAGCCGGGATCAACGGCGATTTTGGCGATAATATCGGGTGAAGGATTGAAGGAGTAATTCGCGCCTGAGTTGTAGCTTTTACCATCGCCCACTTCGCCGAGCAGGAAATTGTCCGCATTTCCATGCGTGGTGAGCGTGGCCTCGGGGTTCTCCATGGCCACGGCAAACCAGACCTTATCGCCGAAGTCTTTGGTCACGCGAATCCCATACTGGCGCGCGAAACTGAATCCTACGTTGTAACCCGCGTCGATCGTCGAGGGCCGGGCATCGTTGGTTTTGCCGGCGTCGTCGCTGGGACGGATTCCCAACTTGTTTTCCGTCACAAGACTCCACATCTGGCCGCCGAGGAAGCTCCAGCCGTTGTTGAACTTAGCCTGTCCCCACACCTGGCGCAGGCGGAGCGTGTAGCTGTTGGTCTGGGTGGCGGTGGAGGTGACGCCGGCCGAGAGAAAGTCGGCAGACAGATAGCTGGAAAGTTCTGCGTTCTTCAGGTGGGTCAAAATATATATGGTCGGTCGCGACTGGCGAGCGGAGCCGAAGAACTCCGACTCCTTGCTCTGCGAAGCGCCGGGCAGGGTCAGCGAGTTGAATGGGGTGGTGACATCAGCTCCAAGCGCTCGCGAGCGCCGCACAAATTCGGCTGCTGCAAACCCGCCCGGCGTGATGCTGATGCCTTTGAAGCGAATCGTCAGAGGGCCTTCCAACTCCGAATTTGCGGTCGGAGGCGCCTCCTCCGCTGCCTGCGGCATCTCCTGCGCGACCGGCGCGGTGTTGTCGGCGCTACTGGTTCTGAGGCTGGCCACAGCGACGGACTGCGGCTGGGTGGCCTGAGCTTGCGACGCGGCTGCGGCGGTCTGCGCCTGCTGCCCGTTCTGCTGAACCTGCTGCAGTTGCTGGCTCAGTCGCTGGATTTGCTGCTGTTGGGCTGCCAAGGCGTCTTTCAATGCCTGAACGTCAGCAGTAGGTGCCGTGGATGTTTGTGCAAAAAGCGCAGGGGCTAAGAGCAGCAGAACTACAATGATCCTCTTCATGTACATACCTCGCGTCGGCTGAACGAGATACGTACGCCCAAGCGGCGACGCTCTCTCGTCAGCGGCTATTCAGTTGGAATGGATTAAGAAAGCTTTCGCGGAAAACTGCGCAGCTTAGCGACAACAACAGGGGAGACAATAACAAAGGACGGGGTGGAAGAGCGTTGACGGGCTGGCCTGAAAGTCGGGAACTGATGCCGCGCAAGTTCGCGCGAAAAGCGCGGGGACTAAGAGTGGCGGAACTGCACTGATCCTCTTCACCTATCTCTACCTCATTGACTGAACGAGATACGTAGGCCCAAGCGGCGACGCTCTCGTTAGCGGTTATTCAATTGAATTGGATGACGAAAGCTTTCGCGGGAAACTGTGCCGCTTAGCGACAACAACAGGGGCGACAACAACAGAGGGCGGGTTGGTGGACCGTTGCCGGGGTCATGGTGTTTTGATTTATAACACATCAAGAAAGGAATTCAAAATAATCACGCGACAATCTTATCCAAACGAAGAGTTGCATCGGCACAAGCACACGACATGGAAAGTAAAGCGGCAAAACCGGAGAACTCTGTCCTTGTTTCATGCACGCCGTAGCCGAGATGCGGTGTCATGACCACGCCGATTATCGCTGCGCTCGATGTCTATGACCGCGTGCCGCTGGCGGCGAACCATCCGTTGAGAATCCAGCGCAGTGCCACAGTCATCGTGAGTCTGAAGCAGCGAGCAGGGCGCACGCGCCACGAGAAGTTCCCATGGGTGCCATATCTAGTAGAGCCCTGCGCCCGGTGATCGAGGTGGTCCAGTATTCTAACTATGCGGCAGTCCTTTCGCCGGGCATCGAAATTGAATTCTCGGGCTGGTGTTTTGGGCGACGGGCAATGAGGGGCAAGACGAGCGAGCACACCATCACGATACCGATGACCAGAATCGCAGGTTGATACGTCCCTGTGGTTTGTCGGACCCGGGCAATCAGAATGGGAGAAGGTATCGCGCCGGCACCCCAGGCAAGCAAGATCCAGCCATAGATCCCACCCATGTACTTTGCGCCGAAGAAGTCCGCGGTAAAAGACGGCATGGTTCCAAAGCCGCCGCCGTAGCAGAGGCCGACGAGCGCTATCGCCGTGGTGAACAGCGCAGCCGTATGCAGGTGCGGCAAGGAAAAGAAGACGCCGACCTGAATGAGATAAAGCAGGAAATAGACGCGAGCACGCCCGATATAGTCGGAGACCGCAGCCCAAAAAACGCGGCCCAATCCGTTAAATATCGAGATCACGCCAACGATGCCGGCGGCAGCTACGGGGGTGAGCCCTACCAGTTGTTGCGCCATCGGCGAGGCCTGACTGATGATCATGATTCCGGCGGAGACGTTCAGAAAGAGCATGACCCAGAGGAGCCAGAACTGGGGCGTGGACATCGCCTCTTTGACCGTGAAGTCATAAGTTGAAGCGGCTTTGGAGACGGCGGAGCGCGGCTCCCACCCTGCGGGGCGCCAGCCCTGCGGGGGGTTCTGGTAAAACTGGGCGGTGAGCACCACGAGAATCAGGTAGACAATTCCCAGAGTCAGGAAGGTAGTGGGCACGCCGCGAGAAAGGATTTCTCGAGCGGCAAGCGGGCTCATCACCAGCGCGCCAGCACCGTAACCGCAGACCGCGACGCCGGTCATCAGGCCGCGCCGGTCTGGGAACCACTTCACCAGAGTGGCGACCGGGCAGATATACCCCATCCCCATGCCGAAGCCGGAGATTGCGCCGTAACCAAGGTACATTCCAGCGAGAGAGTGATTGGAAGCTGCCAGCGCCGCCACCATGTAGCCGATACCGTAAAGAATTCCGGCGACGGTGGCGACCCGGCGTGGGCCGACGCGATCCTGCCAGAGTCCGCCGATGACGGTTCCCGCCCCGAGGCAGACGATGGCGAGGGTGAAGGTGAGTGAAACCTGCGTGAGCGTCCAGTGATTGGCCGTTGTCAGCGGCTTGACGAAGACGCTCCAACCGTAAACGGCACCCAGGCAAAGTTGCATGATGACCGCTGCAACGGCAATTCCCCAGCGGTTTGCGAGACGATCTGTGGCCATGGCTTTTCTCCATTCCTAATAAAACGATGGCGTGGCGGAATTATAAACCGGCCAAGGCCGATGCATTCGTAAGCTCGCTGCGGAGTTCACGGCAAAGCACCGTTATTCTTTCGTTGCGGCGGAGCACTCGCGTCCTTCCCGCAGCTTCCGTCTCACCTCCGTTTCGCGTCAAGCATGCGCAGCTTGCCCTCGCTCCATTCCTTGACCCCGGTCACCGACACCATGCGCGGAATCACATGCAACCCCTTGCGAGGATTCGCCCCGCATACGTCACGACCGAGCCTCGCAGAGTCGCGTACGCGGCCAATGAAATGACGCCCCTCCGGGCCGCGGGCGCGAGGCTAATCGGCGGCCATGCTACCGCTCGGTTCGACCGCGCCGAGGCAGCTTCTCCCGACGACTTCCACGGTCGCGTTGTAATCAGGCACGCCGGCTGGATCCAGTCGGCCGGCGGGAATGATCACATTTATCTCGGGCCAATGCGCCTGCAGGCAGCCGGGTTTGATGTGGTCAACTCGCACTCGTCCCGAGAACGATCCGTGCTCATTGCGCAACGTAATCGCATCCCCGTTCTTCAGACCCATGCGGTCGGCATCTCCAGCGGACATGATGACGTCATCGCGTTGAGCGCCGGTGATCGGATCCTTGTCGGCTAGCATGATGCTGTTGAACTGCTTGCCGCGTCGCGTCGCCAGCAGAAAACGGCCCGGCGGAACAGCTTCTTCCGGAAGCGGCACGACGCTGAAACGGCCCAATCCATCGGGCGTCAGGCAGCGGTCCACGAGCAACCGCGGACCGCCGTACTGGAATTGATCGCCCTTTTCCTGCAACTTCGCAATTCCCTGGTAGGTTGGGCAGACGCGCTCTATTTCGTTGCGGATGTCTTGCGTATCTCGCCAAGGGAAGGCGGCAACGGAGCGCACCGGATCGAACTTGCGGGCCACCATGACCGGGATCTCCCATTCATCGCGGGTGTCGCCCGGACGTGGTCCGGGGATCTCGGGACTGTAGATTACCCGCCGTTCGGTGCTGGTCTCGGTTCCTCCACTGCGTTGCTCGTAGCGGGTTCGGGAAGGCAGCAGCAAGACCATCTCCGCCGGCTCGACGAACATCGTCGGGTTGGCGACGATGTCCTGATGAATACGCAGCTTGATCTTGCCGAGAGCGCGGTTGACCATATCCGGCTCCGGCAGCGTTGACTTGAAATTGCCGCCGCTCTGCCAGAGCACATCGATTTCGCCACGGTCCGCAGCCAGCACCATATGAGCAGCACTGAGCCCCTTCCAAGAGGGCGGCTCGAAGCCCCACCTCTCCACGGAGGCGAACTTCTTGGCGTTCACCTCTCCAACCGGGAAGCCCATGACATACGCGCCTGGTTGTCCGCCCATCTCGGCTCCGCCTTGGACCCCACTGTGTCCGCGAATCGGCATCAGTCCGGTGTGCTCGCGTCCGATGTTGCCCTTGGCAAGTTGCAGGTTGACGATCGCCCGCACGTTGTCGCTGCCGTAAGCGTGTTGAGTGATCCCCATACTCCACACGATAATCGCGTGGCGAGCCTTGCCGAAGGTTTCGGCGAAGCGGAACATGTCCTCGCGCGTTAGGCCCGAGCCACTCTCCAGTGTCTCCCAGGAGAGGCTACGCACCTTGGCTTCGGTCTCGCTCCATCCGGTGGTGCGCCGAGCAATGAACTCGCGGTCGATCCAGTCGCGCTCGACCAGGTACTTCAGGACTCCGTAGAAAAAAGCGATGTCGCCGCCGGCGTGGATCTGGAAGTTGTCATCGGCGATTTTCGTGCCGAACAAAGCACTCTCGGTCACCGAGGGTATCCAGTAGCGCTGCAATCCGGGTTCGCGATAGGGATTGACGACGAAGACCTTGGTTCCGGCCTTCTTGGCGTAATGAAGATACTTGGTCGCGACCGGTTGATTGTTGGCCAAGTTGGTGCCGACCAGAACAATGAGATCGGCGCCAATCCAGTCGGAGTAGGAGCAAGTGGTTGCGGCACAACCGACGGTCTCGGTCAAGGCAAGGGTGCTGGGCGAATGGCAGATGCGGGCGCTGGTATCGACATGATTGGTGCCGATGAAGCGAGCGACCTTCTGGTGAGCGTAGTAGGCCTCGTTGGTAAGCCCGCGGGAGGTCAAGTACCAAGCTAGGCGCTTGGGATCGGTTTCGCGCAACTTACCGGCGATGAGTGCGGCTGCATCGTTCCAGGCGATTGTTTGAAAACCTTTGTCGCCCTTGCGGCGCACCATCGGCACAGGCAAGCGGCCGAGCTTTCGCAACTGGCGCTCGGAGAGCCCCTGCAGTTGTTCCGCATCCTCGAACAGCCGCGCGTCCATGGCAGGCATGGTGTTGAGCCGCAACAGTTGCAAGCGCACGGCACAGAGATGAATGCCTTTCATGGTCCAGTCGTGCATACCGCTGGTGCCAAGCGAGCAGCCATCGCAACAACCATCCTGCAAGATTCGAAGGGCATAGCCCAGATTGTCGCGGTTCTCCCAGACGGAGTCCAGGATGTCGCGGTAGTTATTGGGGTGTTGTTGGTTCAGGCCGTAGGGCACCAGGCTGACCCAGTTCCGCTTGTTGACCTTGCGGGCCCTGTCTTCGGCGAACTCTGACATCGAAATCTCCTTCGGCGCGCCGGGCATGGTTGAGTCGAAGATCAACGCCGAAGTTTTTCAAAACGACAGGCCAGCGATCGAGGTTTGCTGGTTGGCAGATGGAAGCTTTCGGCGCAGTTGGACGGGATAGCGGGGATCGCTCTTAGCCCATGCGGCGCTCACGTCACCTTGGAAGGAGCGTAAATGAAAATGGTTTTCTACAATCGACGGGAACAATGGCTGCGCCGACAAAAAATGTATATCGGGATATACGGCGAACAATCTATCGGCCCGGAACGCGCCGGTTTATAAGAAAGCAGAGCAGCGGCACGGCGGAATCGGAAACTCGATCCACTTCATCTCGATCAGCTCTATCTCGACCTGCTTAGGACTTCCCTGGCAGCTCGCTCTCCGGTAGCGATGGCGCCGTGCACGGTTCCATGCTGTCCTTCGGTGTTGGTCGCCTCTCCGGCAAAGAACAGAGTGCCTGCCATGGACGCGGCGAGTTCGGCTTGCGCGCCTTCGCCGCCAACGCCGACGTAGCTGTAGGAGCCGCGTGCATATGGGTCCGACTGCCAATCGTGCACGTGCCAGCTCTGCAACAAGGCTTCCAGTGCAGGCTGCGGGAACTCGAAGATGGTAGCGAGTGATTCGAGGGCTTTGTCCCTGATGAACAAGTCGGACATGCCACTGAGTCGCTCCCCGCGACGGGACGCGGACCAACCGGTGAGAATCGGTGCGGAGGTTTCCTCCGTCCACCAGGTCGGAAACCAGTCCTGGTGCGAAAACACAATGCTGATGTCGCGTGGCGCACCTGGATCGCCGCCGCTGGCCGCCACCTGCTCCCACCATCTCTGGCTGAAGATCAACGAGATGCGCATCGTCTGTCCCATGTAAAGCAGAAGCAATGCCGATGCCTTCTCCTGCAATGCAGGCTCGAAGCGTACCGCGCCGGGTGCGTTGTGCCCCGTCTGCATCACACCGAGCGGCAGTGTCACGATCGCGCGTGGGGCGCTGAATTCTACCGTTCCGTCGGCCGTCTGCGCATGGAGCCGCACTTTGTGCTCAGCCCAGCGCACAGTGTGGACGACGGTATTGAGACGGATGCTGACGAGATTTGGAGGCAGCCCGTCCTTCAGCACTTGCAGCAGCGACTCGTAACCGTGCGCGAACCGGAAAGATCGGTCGCCTTCCACCTCCTTTTCGGCCTTCCTACTACGAACGAGCGAATGCACACTGATGCGCTCGGCGAGCGCACCCTGGAACCCCTCGACGTATTCCAGCCCGCACAAGTTGGCCGCATCCTCACCGGCGCAGCAGTCGCTAAGGAAATTGGCGAACGAGCGGTCGGGACCGCAGTCGTTCATCTGATCCAGAATGCTTTTAATGTGCGCGAAGAAATTCGGGCTGCGCTGGAGTTTGCCGCCTGCATGAATCCATTGCGGTCCGCCAAACTCACGCACGTCAAGATTCGCGGAGCGAACGATGTCACAAACGGTGCGCGGGCGACCGAGAATGAACTCGGCGCCGAGCTCGATAGGCTCGCCGTCGGAGGAGTGGGTGGTCCAGACGCGCCCGCCAATGCGATCACGCGCTTCAAGGATAAGAACACGCAGGCCAGCCTCGGCGAGCAGGCGCGCTGCCGTGAGGCCAGCCACCCCAGCGCCAATGACTACAACATCAGCCGATTCATTCATCATGTAGATATTATGTAAGATACGCGATGTGCTTCACACGCGGCAGGCAATTTACCGATCTTACATGCTTCCTGTGGTTCCGCAGCTTGGTTCCGCAGTCGGCGACCGCCTCGAATCCACGTTCTACGGCCCAGAAACGAGCGGCGCTTTCTCATACACACGCTCACGGACACGCCTATTTCTGTCATCCGGGCGCATGGCGCGCCACCCCGGCTATCGGTATACTTCCTCTATATCGCATCCTTCTCTATCGCATCATTCCGCAGGACAGATAATTGAAAACTTACACTCAGTTTCCGGCGCGATACCATTCGCTGGTGGCATTGACTCCCGGCAGTGTCCTGCTGCAAACCTCGCGATTCAGTGCCGAAAATGAGCGTAGTTACCTCTTTGCGCGCCCGGTGCGGACGCTTGCGGCAAGTAGTACTCTGTTCGACGAGATCGAGCAGGCGGTGGAGAGTGGTGCGTATGTAGCTGGTTTTCTCTCCTACGAGTGCGGAGAAAGCCTGCAGGGGATGGATCGTCCGGGCCCACGGAATACGACCACACCTCTCGCATGGTTTGGCGTCTATCCCAAGGTTTTCATCTTTAACCATCGCACCGGCGAGTTCGAGGGCGAAGCGCCGGAGCAACTTCTAGCCGAAACCGCCCGGGCCTGCGAAAGCTTTGAGATTCGCGACCTGCATTTCGAGATTAGCGGGAATCACTACGCCCAGAAGATTGCGGCGATCAAGGAACACATCCTCTCGGGCAACACCTATCAGGTAAACTTCACCGGTCAATTGCGCTTTAATTTTTCGGGCTCTCCAGAGGCCATGTTTGCGGCCCTCATCGAGGCCCAGCCAGTGCAGTACGGCGCGTTCCTCCATGCAGAGGACTGGCACATTCTCTCGTTTTCGCCAGAACTGTTTTTTCGCCAGCATGGCCGCAACATTGTCACACGTCCAATGAAAGGCACGGCGCGGCGCGGCGCCGACAACGCGGAAGACGAAGCCATCGCGCACTGGCTGCAAAACGATAGCAAGAATCGCAGCGAGAACGTGATGATCGTAGATCTGTTACGCAATGATCTGGGCCGCATCTGCGAGTTTGGAAGCGTGAGGGTGCACCATCTCTTCGCTGTGGAGAAATACGAGACGCTCTTTCAGATGACATCGGAGGTTTCCGGGACGCTGCGGCCGGGGCTGCGCTACTCCGAGATCTTCGAGAGTCTCTTTCCCTGCGGCTCGGTCACCGGAGCACCCAAACACCGGACCATCGAGATTATTGAGGAACTGGAGCAGGGGCCGCGCGGTGTGTACACGGGTGCAATTGGCTTCTTTTCCCCGGCGCGCGAGGCGGTGTTCAGCGTGCCAATTCGAACCGCGGTGCTAGCTCACAACTGCGGCGTCATGGGCGTTGGCAGCGGCATCGTCATCGATTCGCGGGCGGAAGATGAGTACCGCGAGTGCTTGCTGAAATCCGAGTTTCTGACACGTCGCGAAGAGCCATTCCAACTGCTGGAAACCATTCTCTGGGACGTCTGGAACGATGGGTATCAACTGCTTCCGTTGCACCTGGAGAGGATGGAATCATCTGCAACGTACTTTGGCTTCAACTTCGAGCGCGAGGCCGTGGTTGCAGCGCTGGAAGATGCCGCAGATCAGCTTAGATCCGCAGAGCTTGCTCGCGGAATGCGGAGCAAGGTTCGAGTTCTGCTGGAGCGCTCCGGCACACTCACGATCACACATGCGCCGGTGGAAGAGCAGCCCGGAATGGCGAAGATCACGGTTTCAAGTATTCGAGTATCGTCTGGCGACCGCTTCTTGCGCCATAAGACGACGCGCCGCCAGCTTTACGATCAGCAATACGAACAGGCTCTGCGGCAAGGGTACCAGGATGTGCTTTTCCTGAATGAACGCGGCGAGGTAACCGAGGGAGCCATTAGTAACGTGTTCATCGAAAAAGACGGCCGGTGGCTCACGCCCCCGGTCGCATGCGGATTGCTCCCGGGAATTTACCGGCGGCACCTGCTGGAAACCAAGCCTGCTGACGAAAAAACCCTACAGATGGAAGACCTGACATCCGCAGATGCGGTTTACATATGCAATGCCGTGCGAGGTTGCAGAAGAGTGATACTCATACCCTGCGCAAACAAGGCGAAGCAGCGGTAAGCAAAAGACCGCTGCCCTCCTATTGCGTCAACTTGAGACGTATGATCGTGGCGATCGTCTGAAAAGCCTGGTCGAGAGCCTCTGCGTTCGGCGCCCACTCCATCACTCCCTGAGGTGCGTTAGCATTGTAAGTTAAACTACAAGGATCGTTGGCAATTTGGCAAAGAAAGGGCTCAACTGTGCCAGCATTGCCATCGCCCAGGCCAATCGCGTACACCGTGATGTTATCCGCGCGCATCGTGTTTGCAAGCGCAATCGCGCGAACCGACGCATCCCCGGTCAGTGGAGCGGAGATGTCTTGCCAGTTGATCTTCTCCTGCGTACCGGCCAGCGAGGTGAACGTGCCAGCGCAGCAGCCTGAATTTGAGCAGACCGCATTATTATTGCCGGCGTGAAAGAGGGAGTAGCCCGTGTTGTTATCTTGACCTCCCATATTCCAGGTTCCGCTTTTCTGGCTTCCGCTTGTACAGGTTGCGGTGCTCTTAATCGTGTTTGCGAGTCCATCCGTGAAGAAGACGACCACTCTCTGTGGATTTGTGCCTGGAGGCGGGGAAAAGGTGGTCTCCGTGGTGAGTGCCTGCTGAAGCGCGCCTTCAGACCAGGTAGGTCCATTGGCTGTCAGGGCGTCAGCGGCGTTAATGATCGCCTGTTGGAAGCTGCCTGTCCTCATCGGAACGTTCACTGTCACGTCATCGGCAAAACTGACCAGAGCCGCACTGTCATTTGTATCGTCGAACATCGTAATGAAGTCTGAAACGGCACCGGGAATAGCCAGTATGCCGCCGTCACCTGACGCTGCCATGGAACCTGTGCGGTCCAGCACCAGCGTCATTTGGACCCTTGCTGCCTTTGACTGCGCAGTCGATGCAACATTCAACGTGCTAAACCCTGGCAGCAATCCGGCAAAAAACGTCTTATTGGTTGCGGTGGCACTGACGTTGACGAGCGTATTACCGCCAGCATCGGTAGAGTAATTGACATTGACCACCGGAGGTGCGGTGTAGTCGAGACTGGAGGTGCCATAGTTCATGGCAAATGCACTTTGTGCTAGCGCCGTTCCCTTAACGGTTCCCTGGGCCGAATACCTTGCACCGGTGAGGGCAGCGGCATCGACCGCTTTGCCGAGTTGGGCTTTCGTCACATAGGCCATACCGAAGTCAACGGCAAGGCCGACAAACAGCAGCAGAACGATCATGAAGATAGCGCACAGGATGAGAACCTGTCCGCGTTCTGCCTTTCTGAAATTCCGGCGAGTGATCATTGCGCTCTTCCTCTTAAACCTCATCCATCATGCAGTCCAATCGATTCACGTGACGACGCACTAGAAGTACGCGACATCGTACAAGGTTGACGGCATTGTGACGTTGACAAACGCGCCCAGCGGCGTAATCGCCGAATACTTCGTAAAAACCTCGGTGACATAAACGCTACCATTCAGCGGAATCGGGGTCGCGGTAGTAGGAAGAGTCGCGTTGTTTCCCGTACCGCTTCCAATTCTGCTGCTGGCTGCAAGGCTCCCATTCGTAGCCTGGCCGGTGATCTTGAACGTTCCGCCCTGGTTTTGCACCGCGGTAACGATGACTTCCATTTGTCCATTATTGGCGGAGTTCAGAACAGCTCCGTCTTTGATCACCGCCAGGGCCGAAGCCGGTAAGGTGGAGTTGCGCGAGGCCAGGTTGGAGCCCTCCCTCGACAGTGCAGCGATTACTTCGCATTGCCAGATAGCGTAACTGGTTTCGATCACTCCAAAGGTCAAAACGAGCATCAGCATGGCGACGGGAACCAGCTCCAGCAGCGCCTGTCCGCGTTCGCCGTTTGCGCTCTTCCGAGGTCGTTTGCAAGCCACGAATGCCATCACAGCGATCTCTCCTAGTTAGTCTGGGACGAGGGAAACGGTTCATTATTGAAAGTGGCACTCACCGTGAAATTAAACTGGTTGCCACTGAAAAAACTCCCAAGCGCGGTCGTCAGCAGCGGAACATCGCAAATAGCCGTGACGGTTACGGTGTCGCCGGGCCCCCCAGCGCTCCCAACTCCGCCCGCTACACTGGAGATGACAATGCTCTGAATCTTCGTTCCCACGGCGGCCTGGGTCAGTACTTGGTCAATCGATGCGACGCGGGAAAGATTCGTTCCCGGCACGCCAGGATTGGGAAGGTGGTTTCCGGTAGAGGCATAGCGTACAGCCTCGCGCACGGCATCCTGCATGTTCATCTGGTTAAACAATAACCAGGAGAAATCGATCGCGGCGAAAGCGAGAAGGAAGAAGAACATCGCCACCAGAGTAAATTCAACCAGGGCTTGTCCCCGGCACGATTGGTCTCGCTTGAGCAGTACCGGAAGCCCCGTCCTGCATACCCTTTTCGGCACCCGGAATTTTAGGCAGTTGCGCATCGTTCACTCCAAATCGTCCTTTACGCAATCTCTTACTCTGAATCGAAAGCGGCAAGTCCCATCCCGCGCGCTGCGCCGGATTTGCTAAGTACATGGATTCAACAACTCAGGAAATGGCAGCCTGAGCAGCTTAAAAAATCCAATGAAATTGTACCGGCCGTTATCACTAATTCAGAACTGATCTGTTTCATGGGATATACCTCGCGTCAACCCGATCTGCAGTGAAGAGTTACTCTCCGGCACGGAGTCGACTGGAACACCCAACAGAATCTTTACCGACACCTGCGCCCCGTCGACCTCCGCGGGCCGGAACGTCCATTTTTTAAGGGCGTCCAGCATGAACTGATTGAGGCCGGTATCCGGGCTATGCATGATTCGTAGATCTTCGAACTTACCCTGCCGATTGATGACACCAAAAACTATGATCATGCCGCCGCGGCCCCTCTTCGCTGCTTCAAGAGAAAAGCTCGGAAGGGATTTCAAGGTCGCGTACGGAGGCACGACCTTCCCGTGGGTACGTGATGCCATCGCGGATGGGGCCGACGCAAGATGCGAATCCAAGGCATACTGCAACGTCCAACCTGAGCCGTGCACGCCCGCATCGGCCATGTCGAGATAGACAGTGTAGGAGGCTTCATCCCGAAAGACGCCAAAATCCTTGAAACCGCCGCCACTGCCACCATTGGCGACGATGGTCATTTCGTAACTGGTTTGCAGCTTGCCAGCTCCGGGCTTGGCAGTTCCGGCACCCGGCGCTCCAGCCCCGGCGAAGCTTCGCCCACTGTCGGCGCGTCCGCCCTGGATCACGATGGCTGGAAAAGGACTGCTTCCGAAACCTGCTCCCGGAGCGCGGCCATTGCCTAAGGTATGCAGTCCCGCTCCGGAACCGATACCTGTCTCGTTACCGCTACCTGTGCTGCCGTGGCCTGTCCCCGTGCCCGGCGCAGCAGAGGCCCGAACGGCCTTACCTTCGCCAGAGGCGCCCGCCGGATTGCTGCCGGTGCCTGCATTTGGAGTTGTGGCCACGCCAGCAGCGCTCGCACCCATAACAGCACCGGATGCATTCCCGATTCCAGGCACGCCCTTGGCTTCCATACCGCCACCCGCCAAACCTATGGAGGTGGCTCCTACAGGCGATAAGGTGAACGTCCCGTATAACTCTCCTGGAGGGATCGCCGACGGCTTATTGTCCGGCACGGAATACGCATCGACCACCAGAATGTTGCGCTCTTTCTTTTCGGCTTTCGCGGGCGGGTCTTGATGCGCCAGTTTCGGCATCGGCGCCGGCACTGCGTCGGCAACAACGGCATGAACTAGAGCGTCGGCCGAGGTGGCCGGGGGTAGCGACAGTTTAGGAGCCTCGACCCGCGGACTCAAGGGCTCGGAAGCCGCAACCTGAATCGGCTTCTTCTCCTCAGGCGGAGCCGGCTGCGGCGCGGGAGGAGCGAGTTCCGGCTTGGGCGATGCGATGGAAACTATCGCGGGCAGCGGCAATGGAGCCGACAGTCTCGGCGCCACCAGACTTGGCTGTCGAATAGTCTGAATGAAATTGTCTGGGTGTGAAGGATCAGAGACGATGAGTTGAGGTCCCTTGTACACTACTCCTTGTCTGGCTTTGGCTTCCGACGACGGAGCGGCTGCGTCTTCCTTCGGTTTGCTGTCTGCGCTGCCGCTCAAAGAGGTAGCAGAGCCTCCGCTTCCCATTGGCTCCAGGGCGGGAAGCAGCAACACCTCGTGCATCTGAATCATAGACTGCGCCGTAATTAGTCGCGCCTGAGTCGGCAGCCAGTAGCTCCAAGGAACATAGACAAATGCCGCCAGCAGGAGCCCGTGGACCATCAGCGAATAAAGCAGCCCGCGACCAGGCAGCGAGGTTGCAACCAAGTCGCTGCCAAACATCCTGGGAGCGCGCGATGTATTGTCTCTCACGCGCGTAACGCGACCGTTCGCATTGGATTCCGTTTTTATCATCCTAGGCCCCACCAATTTGCGTATCATTCGTCTGCGGGCAGTGAACCTCTGCCTGCGGGACTACGTTTGTTGAATGAATTGCAAGACCTCGCGCGACAAACTCTGAGCGTTCCGTACCGGCCAACTCAAATCGAGGTTATAGGCTGTGTACCAGTTCTCCGGCCTCAACCACTCCTCGCGAAGTTTGGCCCAGTAAGCGATACGGACTGCGCTGTCTTGGGCAATGGCTGCTTGGCCCGTATCATGCGCCAACCTGAACTCATCCGGCGCCTGTTCCGGCAGCGCGGTGCCGCGATTGTACTTCCACTGAATCACATTCACTGCCACCCCCCAATACGCGGTTGCCAGCGCAGCTTGCGGCGCCGCGGCAGACGCGCTCAACCCAGCAAAGTCAGACGGCGGCATGGCTTTGAGCGTGAGAGTGGGTTTGATGGACAACGCGGCGAGTAACAGCGCAAACCCGATCACTGCCGCGGGCCAAAGACTAATCCTTCCTGTACTCGGTCGCATTGCGTGCTCCCTCATGCTTTCCCGGTTCCTGGCGGACACCGACAATCCGCTGCGGTCAACCTGTACGATCGACCCTGAGTTGATCACCGACTTCCGTGCGTGAACCGTTGATCGTTCCGACCGGCAACTCCAGGACGCCGAGAGCCTTCCAGAACACTCGGGTTATGCGGAACGGGCGCACCGCCTCGCGCACGCCCATCACGCTGTACTTCTTGTCCACAAAGATGACGTCGATCGGAAATGCCATCCCGACGGTGTGAATCGCCTGCGAAGGCACGATAAACAATCCGCATCCCCGCGCAAGAGAACGCTTGCCGAGCAAACCCACCAGCCGCAGCAAACTGCTGTCGGCCATTGAGATTTGCTCGCCAAGGCAACTATTCTTGGTCGCATTGTAGACACGAACCATATGCAGCGCACCCTCCAAGCTGCCCTTCAAGAAACACTACCCACCAGTGGCTTGCCCTTTGCGGCGCTGAATCAAAATAAACAGTACGACTGCGAACATGACACCGGAAATGGCGCGAATTAGCGTGACGTGATCCATAGTTTTCTCCTGTCTCCTTATTGCTTGAGTTTACTGTCCACTAGCCGTCGCAGACTGCTGCATCGGCCATTGAGATCTGCTTGCCAAGGTTGTAGACATGAGCCATATGGCGCGTACCTTCCAACCTGTCCTTCAAGAAACACTACCCGCCAGTGGCTTGCCCTTTGCGGCGCTGAATCAAAATAAACAGCACGACTGCGAACATGACACCGGAAATGGCTCGAATTAGCGTGACGTGATCCATAGGTTCTCCTGTCTCCTTAGTTCTTTAGTTCTTTGAGTTATTGTCCGAAAGTGGCCATAAAGCTCTTGCTGATGGAAAGCAGTGCAGGCACCAGCAAGACGATGAACATACATGGGAAAATGAAAAACACCAGTGGGAATACAAGCTTGACGGTGGTCTTTGCCGCCATCTCTTCGGCCTGCTGACGGCGGCGTGTCCGCAGGGAATCTGCGAAGTGGCCCAGCGACTTCGAGAGCGGCGTTCCGAAGCGCTCTGTTTGCACCAGCATATTGACGAACGAGCGCACTACCTCCAGGCCGGTTCGATTCGCCATATTGCGCCACGCCTCAACTCGCGGCTTACCGGCGCGTTGTTCCAACCGGATTAACAAAAATTCGTCGCTCAAGTCCTTGTGAGCGATACGCAGTTCCTCGCCGATTCGGATCAATGCCTGGTCCATTCCAAGGCCGGCCTCCATGCAGATGACGAGTAGATCAAGCGCATCGGGAAGCGCCAACCGGATTCTCTCCCTCCGCCGTCTCACTGCACTGGTCAACCAAAAATCGGGACCGAGAAAGCCGACCGCCCCCAGGATCATGAACCACATGAAAACGTTCTCTCCCCGGAGCAGGAAGCCTGCGATCAAAGCGGCCACGACCGGACCCAGCAGTTTCACCGTGTAGTAGAGGTTGACGTAGACAGGTCCGCGATATCCGGCTGCCGCCAGTCTTAGCGATACCTCACCATCGTCTGCAAGCCCGACCATTTTCCGCAGTGGTGCGAACCATTGCGGAAATCGAGACGCCACCTCGATACCAGATGGAGAGGGAGCCGCTACGCTGGATTCGGTGCCGGCGATTTCCGTCAACCTGGCGGAGACCGCAGATTTTCCGCTCAGCAGCAGAAGCAACAGAGTCAGGCTGAGAGCGAAGGTCAACACGATTGCAACGATCATTCCGACCATGTCGTTATACCCTGATATCCACGATTTTGCGAATCATCCACATCCCAACAAACATCAATCCAAGCCCGAGCCAGATCGCCTTGCGTCCAGTAGGGTCGTCGAACATGATGCGTGCATAACCACGATTGACGATATTCATTAACGCGAAGACGATGAAGGGCATCAGTCCCAGAATCCAACCCGTCATGCGTCCCTGCGCCGTGTAGATCCTCAACTGGCCAAGCAAGCGGGACCGCTCTCGAATGACCATTCCGGTTTTATCGAGAATCTCGGCCAGATTGCCACCCGTTTCCTTCTGCACCAACATAGCCGTGACCAGGAATTGCAGATCCGGAACAGGAACGCGCTTTGCAAAATTCACTAGAGCTTCTCGAATTGGCAAACCGAAGTTTTGTTCTTCGAAGACGCGACGAAACTCGGCTCCCACCGGATCGGGGATCTCCCGCGCAACCATCTCAATTGCCGCAGTAACCGCATGGCCTGCGCGAAGCGCACGTCCCATAAGGTCGATGGCATCGGGCAAAAGGGCTTCAAAGCGGTTTAATCTGGCCTTCCGCTTCATGACCAAGAAGAAGTACGGCCCAGTTGCCGCCGCAACACCTATGGCGACTCCTAACGATGTGTTGTGCAACCAAGCCGCGCTCACCGCTCCAGCCACGACGAAAGCCACGAAAGAGCCAAGCAGCATCTGGCCGACAGTCCAGTTACAGTTGGCTTGCTTGATGAGCGCGTCGATATATGCAGAAGGCTTGATTCGCCGCAAAATCGCGTGCACGAGCGGAAGGTCGCTGTAGACCTCGCGCTTTAGAATGTCCGGATCGATCATCTGATCGGCAGCTAAGCCGCGGTCGAAGCCGGCAAGCCGCTTTCCAAGATCAAGCTCTTTTTGGGTCGGCTTCGTCATCAACAACACGACGAAGAATGTTACGACCAATATCACCAAAAACATTAGGATCAGCATTGGTAAGCCCTTTCCAGGCCGAACTAAACTTCAACAGCCATATCAAAAAGGTTGGCCGGAACCGTAATCCCCGACGCTGTGATTTTGTCCACAAATCTCGGGGTCACACCGGTCGCGAAGAAACGACCCAGTACGCGTCCGTTGGCCCCTATCCCACGTTTTTCGAAGCGGAAAATATCCTGCATGCAGACGACTTCCTCATCCATTCCCGTGATCTCGCTCAGATGGGTCACTCGCCGCGTGCCATCGCTCATGCGCGACACTTGAACGATGACATTGACCGCTGAGGCGATCTGTTGACGGACCGCCTTTTCCGGCAGATTCAAGTTGGCCATCAGCGCCATGGTCTCCATGCGGGAGATCGCATCACGCGGGCTGTTGGCGTGAATGGTCGTCAACGATCCGTCATGACCGGTATTCATGGCTTGCAGCATATCCAGAGCTTCTTCGCCTCGAACCTCGCCGATGATGATGCGATCCGGACGCATACGGAGGCAGTTGATTACCAATTGGCGCGGGTGAACTGCGCCTTTGCCCTCGACGTTTGGCGGGCGGCACTCCAGACGCACGACGTGCCGCTGCTTCAACTGCAGTTCGGCCGAATCTTCGACGGTCACGATTCGCTCTTTTTCCGAAATGAAACGCGAGAGCACGTTCAGAAACGTCGTTTTTCCGGAGCCGGTTCCGCCTGAGATGACGATGTTTAATCTTGCCTTGACCGCACCCTGCAGCAGATCCCGCATCTGCGGTGTCATAGTGTGGTTTGCGATCAGATCCTCGACTTCGAGAGGAATTGTCCCGAAGCGGCGAATGGACAAAATCGGGCCATCGACAGCGAGTGGTGGAATGATCACATTGACGCGTGATCCATCCGGCAAGCGCGCATCAACCATGGGCGACGATTCGTCCACCCGGCGACCCACGGCCGAAACAATCTTATCGATGATGTGCATGAGGTGAACGTCGTCCTTAAAGACAACGTTGGTTTCCTCAAGTAGTCCTGCGCGCTCAATAAATACGCTGGAGTGCGTATTGACCAGTATGTCGCTGATGGTCGGATCCTGCAGCAGTGGCTCCAAAGGGCCGAGGCCAAAGACTTCATCCAGAACCTCGCGCGCCAGCCGCTCGCGTTCGGAGGCACTCAATGGAGTATTGGAGTGCGCCACCAAGTCCTGTATCACAGCATGAATCTGGCTTCGAGCCTGGTTATTGTCGAGGTAATTCAGTTTTTCAAGGTCGATCCGGCTGAGCAGATCGCGGTGAAGAACTGACTTCATTTCCTGGTAGCCCTTGGGCTTCAGATCTCTCCTGGCCCACTGGTCTGCTTCCAGAATGCTCGTCTTTACTGTGATGTCGCGCTCGAATTGTGCCATCGCCCCTCTTTTTAAAAACACTTAAAGGCCAAGTATTCCAAACCGGCGTTTCGTTTCATGCTTGCCGGCGAGCGCTGGTCTCTCGACAAGCGTGTCGATCCATCGCTGGAACGTTACGGCCAGATCGGATTTTGCAGTGGATGCTATCGGCATGCCGATGTTGATTGCATCGATCACCTCGGCGTAGCTGTTTGGAACCAGAAACGATATAGGCATCCGGATTGTCTTTTCGATCTGATCCTCCCGAATAGCCGCGCGCTTGTCGTACCGGTTGATGACGACCCGAGTCTTTTCCTGGGGACAGTTAAAGTCCTTCAGATGCTCTAAGTAGCGGAGCAGGTTTCGGATCGACGGCAGCTCCGGAGCCGCGATCAGGTACACCGCGTCTGCGCGGTCGATTGCACCGACGTTGTATGCATTTAATCCAGGAGCACAGTCGATAAGGACTAGATCATATTCTTCCCTAAGGAAATCGATCGTGCTTTCTAACGCTGACTCGGAAGGCTTGGTAGCAGCACCAAACGAGTCGGGAGCGGCGAGAACGTGCAGTCCAGATGAATGCTTCGCGATAAACCCCTGGAGAAGCTCGGAGTCGAGGCGATGGACGTTCTGCACCAGTTCGAAGAAATTGTATTTATGTTCCCCCAGCCTCAGATACACCGAGACATCGCCCAGGTCGGGATGCTGGTCAATCAGCAAGGTCTTCGTCCCGCACTGAGCTGCCAGGGCTGCGAGATGGGTGACAAGGGTCGTAACTCCAGTGCCCCCCTTCACGCCCACAAAGGCATATACCTTTCCTTTCCTCGCCGGAGCGCTGCTGCGATCCCTCTTTTTTTGCTCGTGCTTGACCAGTGCCTCGACCACCCGTTCCCGCGCAGGCGGCTTAAGAAGATACTCCGAACATCCTGAGCGCATCGCCTCGATGATGCGCTCAGGGTGCGAGTCCGACGCCAATGCGAATACCGCAGTCATAGGCATTGCGTTCTTGATCTGCTCAGCGCGTGAAGCTGCACCTTCGCGATCGTTGTCGAAGTCAATCACGCAGACATCGGGCTGCCATTGCTGCATGGCCTGAAATAAGGCGGCATCACTTGCGTCTAAACGATCGAGTTCACCAGTAATCTCAAACCCTGGGAGCGAATTCACGATGTCGTGCAGACCTGCAACGGCCCGTTTGTCCACAGAGACCGTCACGATACCGAGCGTGCGGCGAGATGCTTGGGGAACCATAGTGCTCACGTTTTGCGACCTCGTAACTACTTATCGTTAGCAGTTGAAGTTGTCGCCGGATTGGATTTTTGATCCATCATCCGGTCGAATTTTCTATCTTCCATATTAGGTACCGACATCGCCGGGATTTGAGGCGCAACCAGCGTCTCCGACACTGGATCCACGATGACTGGCGTTACTAGCACCAGAAGCTCGGAATTGGTTTGAGTAATCGACTTTGATCGAAACAGTTGCCCCAGAATTGGGATATCACCGATACCCGGCATCTTGCTGAGCAGTGCCGTGGTACGTTTATCCAACAAGCCAGCGATACCAAAGCTTTGACCGCTGCGAAGTTCGACCTCTGTTTCCGCCCGCCGGGTGGAAATAGCCGGAATCTCAAAGCCGGAGATCTGCACCGCATTGGTGAAATCGAGCGTGCTGACTTCGGGCGCAACCTTCAACCGAATGACATCGCCATCGATGGTGCCAGTGAAGTCCAGTTTTACGCCGTACGGTTTGAACTGGATGGTCACAGCGACGGCGCTTCCGGTTCCGCCCTGAACGACCGGGAAAGGAAACTCGCCGCCTGCCAGAAACCTGGCTGGCTGGCCACTGCGCGCCATCAGATTCGGTTCGGACAAAATCTGCAAAACGTTTTTCTGTTCAAGATCCTGGATCGTTGCGCCCAAATTGAGATCGGGGCGAAACAAAAAAACGTTTAACAAGTTAGAAGCCGAAAGACTGCTAGTAAAGCCCTGTGCCGAACCACCGATGGCACTAGTGAGCGCTCCAGACGTTGGCGGACTGAACTGACCAGTCGACGTTGTCCCCACTGTATTCGCCGCGCCCGTGCTCAGGATATTGATGCCGAACTGCTCCAGTTTTGTGCGGTCCACTTCACAAAACTGCACCTTGAGCATGATCTGCTTTTCATGCGGCGACTCGACGATCAAGGAGTTGACGACCTCCTTGGAATAAACGCCCGCTATCCGCAGAATATCGTCGGCTTCCGCTTTGCTGGTAACTTTTCCGGTGACCACGATTCTTCCCTGCTCAGCCTCGATCTGCACTGAATCGCGAGGGTATGCTGACTTAATTCCGTCGCTCAGACCGGAGATATCAACATCGGCGTAGACATCGACAATACGCGCGTTAGAGCTCTCGTCCCACAGCACCAGGCTACTGCTGCCCGGCGACTTCGCGGTAACAACCACCTGGGTCGGGCTGACCGTCGCCGTATCCAGTACGTTCGGATTGCTTACCACTATGCGCCGCAAGCGGGCCTGGGTATTGAGAATGATCGACCTGCCCACCTGCACGTGTACCGATTGCGTTTCCGGAGCCAATGTGGGCTGCGCATATTGCTGTTCTTGCGCGGACACCTCTGTCGCTGCCTTGGAAGACGCTTGCGTGACCGCTGTCTTTTCTGCTGGTGCCTCTGCGGCATGCATCGCCACAGATAACAGCAGGAGAGCAACTGCCGAATTGACGAAAGGGTGAAGTGCTCGCATTTCGACTTTCCTCTTTCTGGACCTCAATAGTTACTCGAATTTGTCGACGGACTTCTTGCCACCGCTGATCGTCTCGACTTCATGGAAGACGGCCGGCTGCACGACGCGAGGGGCAGGCTTCGCCATTGTCTTTCTTTCTACTACGGGAATCTTCACCACGCCCATCAGCTCCGCCATGTTAACGGCCTTGGTTTGGGGGGTATTTTGATCGGCTCCGTTACGAAGCACAAACTGAATTGCACCCTGGGTCGAGGCCAGGACTAATCTCTCGCCATCCTCCGGCTTGAGCAGGAGGGTTACGACATTGACCGTCTCAGGTTTTCCGGTCGGATCGGGCTCAATCTTCTGTCCTGCAGTGAGCACCTCGACATTGGGCAGAATGGTCTGGGTCAGCGGAACCTGAGCGTTTTCCCCCTTGGAGGTCACGAGCACATCGACATGCGAGCCTGGATAAAGGAAGCCAGCCACGCCGACGACATCGTTGGAACGCACCGACACCGCGCGCATACCTGCGGGAATCTTTACTGTGAGGCCGATTCCGGAACCCGCTAAAGCGACATCATGATCCAAGATCGGCTGATGCTCGTTGATGGGATAAATCACCGACCGGCCAATCACCTCGTCGGCCTTAGAGAACGCGCCGCTCAAAGGCATGCTGGCGGGCCAATCGATTAAAGCGACACTATCGGCGCCGATCGGCGATCCAGCCGTTAAAGGTTTTGTGGCCGCAACCACCTTGATGACGGTGCAGTTTTCGGCCTGCTGTTTACGAAGCCGCGAGTAGAAGGCAAAGCAAACAACTCCTGCGATGACGGAAGCCAACACAACTGCCAGTGCAATTCGTTTCGAGTTCATATGCCACCTCGGCGATAGAAAGCCAGTACTGAATACAGAACTCCCGCCGCAATCGCGACACCGTAAGGCATACGAGCGGCCAGCGGATTAGAAAGGTTCAGGCTCGGATGCACCTCGGCTCCCACCGTTGCATGAAACCTGATCAGTTTGCCGGCATTCGCCAGCACAGTGCGTAATCTTCCCTGCCAGAGCGAACAAATGATGGCGAAGATACCGCCAGCAATGGCAGAGGCGAGGACAATTTCAATAGCGGGCCCTGGCCCGGCAAAACAGCCGACTGCGGTGATCAGTTTGACGTCGCCGGCACCCATGGCATGAATCAGGAAGAAGCACAGAAACGCGCCGCCGGCAAGAAGGCCCCCGGCAATCGCGTTCCCCAGACCATGCCAGCCTTGCAGTGCGAAGCGTCCTGCGATGGCAACCATCATCCCGAGATAGGTGACGTTGTTGGGGATGCGGCGAGTCATCACGTCCGTGAAACCGCCTACTCCCGCAACAGTCAACGCGCCAGCCATAAATAGAGTTTCCGTTGTCATTTAAATTCCGCCCCGTTGATTACTGCTAAGCTGATACAAACCGCATCGGAGAGCCAGGAGAGCGCTGAACCAAAACACTGGATCCCGCCTCCTGGCCACCCGACTGATCGAGAAGCGCCCTATGCGGCGGCCGTCAACTTGTTGGCGATCGCCGTGAATGCGGTATTGAGCGCGGTGGACAGAGAACTCATTGCTGCGGTCGCGCCGAGCGCGATCAGAGCCGCGACCAGAGCGTACTCGATAAGGTCCTGACCGGACTCGTCGTTGTGCAGACTGCGGAGGGTGTGCAAAATGTTAGCCTTCATTCGGAGTTCTCCTTAGGGGTGTGTAGTTGAATTTCTCAGGTAGCCTGAAATCGGGCTACAACTTGCTGCTGAAGTGCAAATGCCAAACCTGCCTGAATGCCCCCGTCAACTTTCTTGACGTGCTTTGTATGATGAGAGCTGCTCCTGCAAAGTTGCTGAATGATGTAAGAAATTTTCTGTCGAGTTCTTTTTGCATGGTATGTGGCCGAAAAAGGAACTTTAGCGGCGCGCTAGGGCACACAATGTGCTATATCAGACATATGGGTAACGCCAAATAGGTTACCCATGAGCAGATAAGTAGAACCTAGGTAACACGAAGTAACACAAGTGCAAACAAGTTTGGCTTGCTAGTTGATTCGAGCGAAGACAATCGCCAAACCGTCGTCGTATTCCACGCGCCAGTCCTTGCTCTCCTTCAACACGCTGGACAGGGGAGAATCCGTAGCGATTAATACCCATTTGACCTGATACTTTTCCAGCGGCTCACGCCATTGCCAAGTGCCTGTGGCGGCCTTCTTGTACTCCTTTATGAAAGCCTCGCCGTAGAAATCGTGCCGGTCGTCAAAATAGAGCTTTGTCCTCGGATAGAGCTTGTAAATCAGATACCCGCTCCAGACGTCGGAATTGAAGAGGTGATCGTGAATCCCCATACCGGCGATGAATTCCGTTGCCTTCACTGGAAATACTTTTTCATCGAAGTGTGCAGAAGCGACCTGCGCCGATAGCACCCGCCCGCCGTTCATAGCGATCGCTGCCGATGCAGCCAGTACGACAATTACAAGCGTGTTTCTCTGCGGTTGCCATGCCGTCGGAGACATCGCGCAGGGATTCAAGCGCAGAGCCAAGCCAGCGCGGATAGGGACGCTGACCGGCTCCGGGAGAGAAAAGACAGGCCAACAGCGGCCCATGGACAAACTCATCATGATGGCCGAGATGGGTACGTTACGCGCCGCATAAAGGCCGGCATGAATCGAAAACAATATGAGTAACAAATCGGTCGTGGTAATACCCAGCGTACCCATGCTGCCTGCGGTCTTGCGACGGAATGGTGGACGGAAGGTATCGTTGCCGATGGCTTGTTAGACATAGTAGGCCCCTCAGATATTTACGATGTTGGAGAGCGATGAAACAGAACGCTGGTTTCATCGCTATATCGCACGGTCCATCTTGGACTGCTCTCTAAGAACTTCGCGAGCGGGCTGTCAGACGGCATAAGTACGTACTCAACTTGATACTTGTCGAGCACAGCCTGGGGATTCTGGTTGGAAACCGCCGACAGGTAATCCTTGAACACGCCAGTGGAGCCGTAGGGTTCTCCCCGGCCATCGATGAAGACCTTCAACTCGGGCGTGTGCCAGATCAGGTATCCGCCCCATACCCATTCATGAAACACCCTGCCCTGAATTCCATTGTTTTTCATGTAGGCAACGGCCCCCTCTGGATACTTGACGGGATTTTGAAAGCTCGAGGGGCGGGGCACGCTGACGATGAATAAGCAGAACAAAATGGCAAGAGCGACCGCGTTACGTAGCCGCCGGTCAGAACTCCTGTCATAAGGACCCATTAGCTTGAGCCGCTTCGCGAATATGGGGGGCGCGAGAATTCCCGCAAGGAAGATGAAGCGGATATAGGCCAGGGAATAGTAGAGGGCCAACATGATGAACGCAACTTCATCCAATCGCCAACGCTCCCGCGAGAAGAGCGCGACCAGCAGCACTCCCAGGATCAAGGCCATCATTACCTTTCCCCAGGGCGTTTGGAAGTCAACTGATGAAAACTCCTGAATGTTGCCGAGCCCGGATGATCCCGGTCCGAACATGACTTTGAACGGGAAGATGACGAGATGATATCCGAAGGGATTGACAAAGAGTGCAGCCACCGAGGCCCCAGCCGTGATCAGTAGCTTCCGCAGTTGCTGCGCTGACCAGCGCGTCGCGTACACTTGCCCCCAACACCCTTCCACCAATCCAGCGGCGACAAAAATGCCAAACAGCACTATTCCCATGGGCCATGAACCGTGCGAATTCACCCACAGGCAAAATAGCGGAGGCATGAGCCAGAGCCATTTCCAGCCGTCTCGCCTCACCGCTTCCAGGATCAAGAGCAGAGCCACCAAATACAACCAGCCGAACAACAGGGTCCGGGCGCCGATAGAGATCGCAGCCAGGACGGCTCCGCCGACGGTGACCAGGAAGGCGTTCTTAACATCGTGACTTGCGAGATAGCTAAGGCGAAAAATGCCCAGGACAATAGCGGTGCAAATCAAAAAAACGAGCACGAACACAGCCGGAAGGCCAGCCCACTTGTACGCCAGATAAAAAAATATTTCCGACAGCCATTCGAAGGGAAGGACGGCTGCTCCGGGCGCGGTATAGGAGTAGGAATCGACGACTGGAAGATGGCCTGTGGTCAAAAGATACTGAGCGTTACGCAGATGCCACCACAAATCGGGATCGGCGAGGTTGCGTCTTGAAAGCAGAAACACCAAATAGGCAAGCGAAGAGGCCAGTACCGCAGGAAATGAAAAGAAACGCCGGCCCATGCGGGAGAGCAGGTGGGCTGGCGAGACTGAAGCCGGGGCTGGTTGGGACAAGTTGCCTTCCTCACCTATCTCTGAAAGCGTCCTGCCAGAAGTTTTCGTCAACAGCGCACTCAGGCTCACCGACTCTCAGATCGGCAGCAACTCACTATTACCACGTCCCCTCTGCGCGCACAATAGAACTTTTCCGATTCCTCTCCCGATCAACCAGCGTCGGCAGGGGCGGATTTGCAAGCCCCGTCCGGGCCGGAATATGTAGCCATCCAGTGCCGGCTCCAGAACTATGAGTGCATGCTAATTGAGAATTTGTAGAGCACCACACGAGTGCTGACACCGACTCCGTAAGCTGCTGACAACAAGGGTAATCGTGGTGGAGACCGAGCCTCAGCCTACCACTTGCACGCCAGGAAGTTGTATTCTGTAAAAGCGAGCGGGAGGAGCGACATGGAAGATCTACGTTTCCCGATCGGCAAGTTCGATCGGAGTAGGGGACCAAATACCCCCGAAGAGCGCAAGAAACTGATCGAGACCATTGCCGAAGCGCCGGAGCGCCTGCAGCAGGCGGTGACGGGGCTGAATGGAAAGCAACTGGATACACCGTATCGCGAGGGTGGATGGACCGTAAGGCAAGTGGTCCATCACCTCGCCGACAGTGACCTCAACGCCTATGTTCGCTATAAGTTGGCGCTGACGGAGGACAACCCGACGATCAAGCTTTTTCGGGAGGCCGCCTGGGCCGATCTGGCCGACAGCCGGGTCACCCCTATCGACGTTAGTCTGACGCTCGTGGACAATTTGCACGCCCGCTGGGTCGTATTGCTCCGCAGCATGAAGGCCGAGGAGTGGGAACGGACGCTGACACACCCGGAAACGGGTGTGATGTCCCTGGACAAAATGCTTGGACTCTATGCCTGGCACGGCGCTCACCATGTGGCGCACATCACCGAACTGCGCAAGCGGAACCAGTGGTAGAGGCGGCGGAGCATCGTTATCGTCGGTAAATCCTTGTTACATGTGGCAAGGATCATTGACCTTCGGATTCCGCCTTTGCTACTGTCAAGTGTCCCCCTCAAGTTTGGCGATGGGCCTCGCAGTGTTGTCGGCAATCTTATGGCGCTTAAGTTCCGCGGTGTGGATTTCCTCGAATTCGATTCCCTGCTCACCGAAGACGAGCGCATGGTGCGCGCTACGACCCGGCAGTTTGTGGAAGATAACCTCATCCCGATTATTGAAGACTGCAACCGCCAGGGTCGCTTTCCGGCTGAGTTGATTACGCCAATGGGTGAGCTCGGCTTTTTTGGCCCCACCCTTCACGGCTACGGTTGCGCCGCCATGAACAGTGTGGAATACGGCCTGATTATGCAGGAACTGGAGCGCGGTGACAGCGGGCTACGCTCGTTTGTCAGCGTGCAGGGCAGTCTGGTGATGTACCCGATTTACACCTTTGGCAGCGAGGAACAGAAGCAGCGCTGGCTCCCGGCATTGGCCAAGGGAGAAAAGCTGGGATGCTTCGGACTGACCGAGCCCGACGCTGGCTCAAACCCGGCGGCAATGCGTACTCGCGCGGTGCCCGACGGCGACGACTATGTGCTCAGCGGCGAAAAGATGTGGATCACCTCCGGCTCAATCGCCGACGTGGCCGTGGTCTGGGCAAAGAGCGAGGAGCACGGCGGTAAGATCCGCGGATTCCTGGTTGAGACCGGCTGTCCCGGCTTCGTCGCTAGGGACGTGCATGGAAAGTGGTCGCTGCGGGCCTCCGTCACTTCGTCGCTATCGCTGCAGGAGGTGCGGGTTCCAAAGGCAAACCTGCTGCCGAAAAGCTCTGGGCTGAAATCCGCGCTGATGTGCCTGGATCAGGCTCGATTCGGCATCGCATGGGGAGCCATCGGTGCGGCCATGGCGTGCTACGACACAGCCCTGCAATATGCGCAGTTTCGCAAGCAGTTCCGCGACCAACCCATTGCGTCTCATCAATTGGTTCAGGAAAAGCTGGTCTGGATGATCACCGAGATCAGCAAGGCTCAGTTGTTGGCGCTTCAGGTGGGCCGGTTAAAGGATCAGGATAAGGCCCAGCACTTCCATATATCCATGGCCAAGCGAAACAACGCGTGGATGGCCCTGGAGTGCGCCCGCTTGGCGCGCGACATTCTTGGTGCAAACGGAATTGCGGATGAGTATCCGGTGTTCCGTCACCTAGCGAACCTTGAGTCGGTGAAAACCTACGAGGGAACGCACGACGTTCACACGCTAATTCTGGGAGCGGCGATAACAGGCATTGACGCCTTCTGAATTCAGCATTCATCACCACACGTGGCCCCGCCGGAACAGAATTGGGGCTGATGTTTCCCCGTAAACAAAAGAGTGTAAGACGGCACAAGGCCAAGAGCAACCAGAACACAGAAGCCGCGGCCGCTAGAATCAGGAGCAATGATGGCAACACAGTTTCAGAATAAAGCAGTCCATCTGGAAGACAATATCCAGTCGAACTTGGAATCAGATCTCGCACTGGAATTGTTGCGAGTGGTTGAGGCGGCAGCCATTGCTTCGGCCCGAGAGATGGGAACTGGCGACCGCACGAAGGCCGATCAGGTCGCAACCGAAACGATGCGCCGCATCATGGACACGGTCCCGATGCGAGGTACCATCGTGATTGGCGAAGGCGAGCGCGACGAAGCGCCGATGCTCTACATCGGCGAGAAGGTCGGACGCGCGTCTAAGGAAGGCGTCCTTTATCCGGAAGTGGATATCGCAGTCGATCCGCTGGAAGGCACGAACCTTACTGCCACCGGCGCACCGGGATCAATCTGCGTACTGGCTGCCAGTGAACGCGGCGGACTACTGCACGCTCCGGACTGTTACATGGAAAAGATTGTCGTCGGTCCGGCCTGCAAAGGTGTCGTGGATCTGGACGCGCCGACGGCGGTGAACCTTAAGATGATCGCCAAGGCTCTCGATCGCGACGTTGAGGACCTGGTGGTGATCGTGCTGGACCGCCCCCGCCATGAGACCCTGATCAACGAGATCCGCCGGGCGGGCGCACGCATTAAGCTGATCAGCGATGGCGACCTTGCTCCAGGAATCGCCGCGGCCGTTCACGGTACTGGCGTACACGCCGTGATGGGTGCGGGCGGGGCGCCGGAAGGCGTGATTACCGCCGCCGCCATGCGCTGCTTGAATGGCCACATGGTGGCCAGACTGACCGGCTATACCGACGAGCAGCGCGAGCGCATGACCGAGTATGGGATCACCGACGTTCAAAAGACCTATACAGAGGAGCAACTGGCTCCGGGCCAAAACATTATCTTCGCCGCGACCGGCGTCACTGAGGGTGCGCTGATGCAGGGCGTTCGCTTTTTCCACGAAGGCGTACGCACCTCATCCTTGGTCATGAAGATGGCTTCGCGCAAAATTCGCTTTATAGAAGGCATCCACATAGAACAGGGCAAGGATTTCAGCGTCCGCTTCTAGTCGGCCCGATGCAAGAGAATAGGGGCAGGGCTCCGGCCATGCCCCGTTTTGCCTGCTTCAATCACAGCCCGGCGTAGCCGGCGAAAGCGGTAACCGCGATGGCGACGAAGGCCGGAATCGCGTGCCGATGACGCCTCTATTCGCTAAACTGATAGGGATGGCGGAGATGTTTACGAGCCGCCGACAGATACTCGCCGTCGCGGTCTGCTGTAATCGCCTTGCGATAGCGTGCAATCGCCTGCTCGCGCCTCCCCAGAGTGTCGTACATTTCTCCAGCAGCAACGTTGGCCCGGTCTATCAGCGCTGGGTCAGCGCCGCTGCACGTGGCGACAAGATCAAAGGCGCGAGCCGCCTGCTCGAACTCGTGCTGCCCGCGCAGCGAGACGCCCAATCCCCATGCCGCCAGTTCGGGCTGGAAGGTCGAGTACTTGCCTTCGCGCCCCTTTTCCAGCGCGAGGCGATACTGCGCAATGGCCTCGCGTCCGTGACCGGCAGCATTGAGCAGGTGCGCGTACTCGATGAAGAGAAGGAAGTTTCTGGGATACTCACGGGAAACCCGTCCCACCAGTTCGAGCGCCTCTGGATAGCGCTGCTCGCGCCGCAGAAACAGGCTGAGGGCCAGGGCCGCGTCATTGCGCGATGTACCCTGCGAGCGGCTCACCTCTCGCAGATAATCGAGGCCCTTCTGTCGATTGCCCGTGACGCCCACCAGCGCCACCGCCGCGCGTCCCGCCCAATTCAGCGAACCGATGATGTAGTTGTGGATTCCAACGGTCATCTTGGCGTCCACATAGTCGGGGTCCAGTTCAAGCACGCGCTCGTGATCGCGCCTCGCGGCGAGCGCCGAGCGAATAGCCGGTAGCCAGGACTTCTCGGCCATTCCCATGTAGGTAGAGCGAAAGCCGCGCGCCACGCCGCGCGCGTAAAGTGCATCCGTGTCCTCGGGATACTTCTGCAAACGCGCGTTGCAGAGCGACTCAACGCGTGCGATCAGATCAAAGATCCGCCGTTGCGCAGCCATGTCCAGCGACCGCCGAGCCTTGCTGTTGAGAAAGCCTTCGCTCGAATAGGTTTCCGTATCAAGTGCACCGATCCGGTTCAGTTCCTTGAACACTTCGGCTGCCAGCAGATAGTTCGACGTGAAGGGATCATCCGGATGTTCGCGCTCGAGTTCGGACAGATCGCGAATCGCCGGAGCGTAATCCATGTTGTAAAGCTCATTGAAGCCGCGTGCCGCAAGAGCATTATTGCTCGGGCGGACAGATGGAGCGATATCTTGGGCGGCAAAGACGGACAAGCAGGTGCAGAGCCACAAGTTGGCAAGAAAAAAGATGGCAAATCGATTCCGGTTCATGGCTGAGAAGAGTTTAAACCGTTGTGCGAGCCTTTTCACGGATGCGCTCGGAATCAACAGCCCGGCCCTCATCACTAAAGAGCTTCAACCTCAAGGGGGCAGAACTCGCCCAGCAGCGGAAGATAGAGCGCGCAACGCACTGGACGCGGGTCGAAGACGCGCAGAACGCGAACGTAGCGCTGCATGTCCGGACGGTATTTATCCACTTGCATTTGCACAAAGCGGCGCGGATCCCCTCCGAGTTGCTCGGTGATTTTGTAGTCGATCAACCAGCGCGTCCCCTCCTCGATAAATGTGCGATCGACGCGCACGTGCACCAACCTTCCCCCAATCACCGCCGACACCGCAAGTTCGCAGCGATGCTCAGGATGCGGCGAGAGCAACCAACGGCCGCGCTCATCTTCGAGCGTCCTGCTCAACGCCTGGGATACTCGCGCAATTCCCTGCTCCAGTTCACCGCGCATCACGCCTGCACGCACTAACGCAGCCGAAATCGCGGGCCTCGCCGAACGCACGCGCTTCGCATCCCATTGCGACGCGCCTTCCATGGCGATGCGCTGGAGAAAGCTGTGCGCGACCACGCCGATGCGGGGCAGCAGATCACCAACCCACTCGAAGCAATGCTTCTCATCGGACGATTTCCGTTGCGCAGAACTCCACTGCAATGGCTCGGGCATTGCGGGGGCAACAAATGTCGCGGGCAGGCGGCGTAGCAACAACTCAGCCTTGGTCTCCTCTTTCGCTTGCATGGCACTCTCTTGTACCACGCTCTCCTGTACAGAGGGATGCCCAAACTCCTGCTGCATTCCCGGAATGTCCCAGAGCAAGCGCAGAATGGAATTCGCATCGGGCTGACGGCCATCATGCACCGCAGCCGAGAGATAGAGCCGCTTTCGCGCGCGAGTGGCGGCAACATAGAACAGGCGCTTGAGTTCTTCGCGCGAACAGTCGCTGGCGATTTCGCGCAGATATCCTTCGATCGTGGCCGACTTGCGATCCTTCTTACGCGGCGGCTCCATCGGTCCGAGCAAAAGAAACTCCTGCTCGCCGCGCCGCCGCAGACGCCAGTAGAGCAATCTCTTGTCATCCTGCCGCGAGTGGCGCTCCAGTGCAGGCAGAAAAACCACATCCCACTCCAAGCCCTTCGCCTGATGAATCGGCATGATCTCGACGCGAATGCCGCCACGAGTATCGGCGGGCGCAAACAGGTCGTGCAGTTTCCCGCCAAAGTTCTCCGGCTCGCGCAATGTACCCGCCGACGATTGCGCGTCCAGCAGAGAGAAATATGCATCGGCGTCGCGAATTCCTTGCTCTTGATCGACCAAGCATGCCGGTCCGCCAAGCCGCAGCCACGTGGACTCGACCAAAGCTCGCAGTGAGGCGCGTCCTCGCCTCGCCAAAGCATCTTCCAGCACCGGAACGCAACGCGCCAGCGCAAGATGTGCGTGTTCGGAAAGCTGTGCCCGACGCTGCCGCAAAAGCTCGCGCACGGTGTAGCGTTCATCTCCCTGGCACAACTCCAGCAGATCCGCCAGCGCAAGACCGCACCATGGTGCACGCAGAATTGCGAGCCACGCGGTGCGATCGGCAAGATTCGTCAGTGCCGTGCGCAGAGCGTCCAGATCGCGAACCAGCGGACGATCCGAGAGCCGGCCGGTTTTTACGGCGCGATAGTCGATATCTGCTGCGCGTAGCGCCTCCACCAATTCTGGAAGGTGAGCTCGCGAGCGCACCAGCACCGCAATTGTGGAGGGCTCCTCATTCACGGGAGTGGGGATTGCGAGCTCGCGCCGAATGCACTCCGCTAGATGCTTCGCCTCGCCCGCCCGATCTCCTTTGGCGAATCCCTTTGTGAGCACCGCCAGCCCGTCGAGAGCCGGACGCGAAGACTCCGCACCCGCATACTGAACCGCGTTGGTCAGATCGCTGTCCTCGCGAAGAATGACCGGGAAAATTCGGTTGAACCAATCAACCAGATTCCGCTGCGAGCGAAAGTTCTCCGTGAGCCTATTGAAACTATGAAGGTGCCCGCCAATGCCTTGCGTGCGCGCCTGTTGATAGATGGCGACGTCGGCCTGCCGAAATGCGTAGATCGACTGCATCGGATCGCCAACGTAAAAAGTGGAACACGGCTCGTCGGCCTCCCACGTGCCGAGCAGACGGGCCAGCAGTTCGACCTGGACGCGATTCGTATCCTGAAATTCATCGACGAGAATGTGCCGGATTCGATAGCCCAGTTGCAGGCCCAACTCCGTAGGGTCGCCGTCCTCACCGATCGCGTCCAGCGCGCGCTGCGCGTACTCGGCAAAGTCGATGACAGCCTGCTCCGAGAAGACAACCTTGAGATGGGCCGCGGCCAGCGGCAAAACCTCCAGAAGCGCACGCATGAACTGCCACTGCAACTCCGTGTACTGCGGATCGGGTAGTCGGCGAATTCGATGCAGGGCCTCGCAGAGCTCAACCGCGCCGGGAAGTTGCGCCAATTCCGCAAGTAATTCGATGCAGCGCTTGCGGTGTGCTTGCCCGTTCACCGCACCTGCGGGAAAGCCGTTGCGTTTATCCACCGTCTTGCGCATTACGGGCTTGCTGCGGTCCCCGGTTAACAGGAAATCACAGATGGCGCGCCAAGCAGGCAAATTCGCGGCACTCGCCACAGGCAACGACGCGTTGCACGAAGCGAGTGAGATCGGTACTACCTCTGCGCTAGCAGCGATTGACTCGATCACCGTCGCGGAAGAAGTAAGTTCGTTTCCAAGCTGATCCGCCGAATAGCGAATCAATTCGAATAATTCCGCAGTTTGCGCACTGTTGAATGCGGCCTGGATGCACGCATGGACAAGTGCAAGATCTTCTTCTACAGAAAGCGCCAGCGCCGCTTCGAGTTTGTTTCTGAGGCTTTGCTGCTGCGATGGGTCAAACGCATCCGAACGTCCCAAAAAGTGCAGCCACTGGTCGCGCTGCGCAAGCATCGCTGCCAGCAGATCGCGTGCGTCTCGTACGTTGTTGTCCAGATGAACCAGCAAGGTTGCGACCGCATCTCCGCGCGTGCCCGGATCTGCAAGCTGATTGATGACTCGCTGAGCCGCCAATTCGTAAAGAGGTTGCGCGTCTTCCGTGACCTGTGCCGCGCCTCCAAGCAAACCCTTGCAGGGCGCGCGCTGCGCCACTGACTCGCAAAACGAATCCAGCGTGCGAACCTGTAAGCGCGCAGGATGCTCAAGAATATTCCAGCCGAGCGCGGCGGAAGTATCGAGGACAGCACGCGCCAAGTTCAGCGATTGTTGCTCGTGCGCCGGACGTAGCAGAATTTCCGCTTGGCCGAGCTGTGCAGCGCGCTGCAATGCGAGGAGAATGCGGCTGCGCATCTCTGCCGCGGCCTTGCGCGTGAACGTGATCGCGAGTACGGATTCCGGCTGCTCGACCGTGGCAAGGCAGGCGAGAAATCGCTGCATCAGCAATTCGGTTTTTCCCGAACCAGCGGGAGCCTGGAGCATCCATGATTGTCTGGTATCCAGAACGGCACGACGTACGCTGGCGTCGGAGAGCACAATGCGCGGAGTAGGACTACTCATCGTTCTCTCCTTCGCCGTCGAACTCATTGTTTGCAATATCACCAACGCGGCACAGCGCCGTCAGGTGACAATGCTCACAGGTCGAGCCAGTTCTTTCAGGAGAAATCTTCGGATCAACCGCCGCATCACCTTGGACAAACGATTTGGCGATGCGCTCCAACTCGTCCGCCCATTTCCCGGCGTACTCATCAAACGCCAGCCCATCAAATGTGCGCATCGCCGGGTCGGTGCACGGTAGTAGATCTTTTTCGCGCAGATAGCCCTTGAACCTGGACTCGCCCTTGCGAACCAAGGCAAAGGACACGCCCGCAAGATTGAACTTCTGTTGCAGCATCGCCAATGCGTAGAAGGGCAACTGCGGCATTCGCGGACGCGGAACCTGCCAGGCACTCACCCCAATCGAGCCGCCACTCTTGTAATCGATCACCACATGGGCATCGCCGACCTCATCGAGACGATCGAGGCGGCCACGCAGGCTGAGCCCTCCCAGGGTCACTTCAACCGGGAGCTGATGGCCAACCACATGGAACGGTCTCCGCGTGGATTCCAGAGTAAGCCATTCCGTGAGCACCTCAATTGTGCGCTGGCGTTCCAGCCCGAGAAAACGAGTGCGCCATGGGTCGTTGGTCGACGGCAACTCACGCGCCATCGCCTCATCAACGGCGGCCTCAACAACCGCCGCGCGGTCGGGACGCTGCAAACCCTCACTGTCTTTCAACTGCTCCCAAATCAACTGCAAAGCCGCATCAATAACCTTGCCTCGTTCGGTGGGATCAAGCGCCTCGTTCGGCCCCTGAGTCTGCCTAGCGAGAAGCCGGCGAGTCGCGAATGCGCGAAAGGGACAGTTCGACTGTTCCTGCAGTAGTGAGGTTCCACCTCGCGCAACTTTACTGGACAAAAACGCGGGAGCCGTCGAGTCGGAAATCGCATCGAGGTTCAGGGGTTGAAAGCGCTGGGCAAGCAGCAGCGGCTTTTCGACGATCTCACTCGCAACCGGAAAGTGCGTAAAGGACGGGCTCCAGCGCTGCTCGCGTTCGTCCTCGGTGCACCGCGCCAAGCTCAGTGAAAGCCGCGGCGCGGAATGCAGGAGCCGCGACGTGATGCGTGAAGTACGCGCCTCCGCCTGCGGCGTTCCAACCACGGCCACGCCCGCCGCCTTCAACAACGTAATCGGGATCTGCGGCGAGAGCCTCGGCGAGTCTGGCCATAAATCATCGCTGCACGAACCGATCCACAGCGCATCGAAGACTGAACCTTCCGCCTCCGCTGCATCCATAATTTGCACCGGCGCATTCAGTGTTTCGGGCTTGAACTTTTGAGTTGCCGCGGCGCGTTCTAGCCTTCCCACAAAGCCGTAAAAATCGCTACGCCATTCGAGCAACTCCAATGACGAAACAGTAGCGAGAAGCTCATGCCAGCTCTTCGTGCACTGGAACTCCTCGCTGTCCAATGAAACGCACGGCCAGCCCACCGCTTTGAGTATCCGCCTTGAAATATCGAACCAGTAAACAGCAGCCTGCTCCGAAGAAAATGCCGCGTGCTTTGGCAGCCCCTCCAGTGCGGCACGCATTGCAGGCAACTCGTGCGACTCCTGCAACCACCTCGCGAGATCCTCGAAACTGACGTGCAGGCGGGCACGCTTCCTCACCTCCGCAAGAAACCTCGCGACGGCCTCCGGCTCCACTGCCAGATAAGGCGAACTCAACATCGACTGAAAGGAGTGGAACTCGAGGGGAGCCGCAAATAGCGAGAGCAACTGCAAGGCACAACGTACAACGGGATATTCGGCGAGCGCGACTGGCGATGCGATCTCAAACGCGGAGGGCGTCTGCAGGCCGAGTAGATGCTCGGGATGGAGCACGGACTGAAATGCGCTCTCCACCTGCGGCAGTTTTCGCTCAAGGTCAAAGAAGATGACGCCGACACGCGCCTCGGGCGAGGCTTCCACCTGTTGGCGCGCCCATTGCGCCGCCGCGCGCAATTCATCCGCAACACCATCGAACTCATATCGCAGCGGAGTGGCCGTGGATGCGTCTTCGGGTTTCGGCGCGGTAAATACCTGCACATCTGCATCCGCGAGCGCCGCCAGGAAATTGCGTTGTGCGGGCGTGCTCTCAGCGAGAAAGACGAAAACCTGCGACGGAAGCCGCAAAGACGACAAGCACGGAGCCAGTTCCCTCGTGAAGAGTGCAGGGCACGTCCACCGGTGGGCCACAAGTTGGCGACGAAACTCCGCGCACCATACGGAGAACGCACGACTGTCGCTGGAGAGGTTCATCAGCGGAGAGTCGAGCGCTATGTCATGCTCGAAGGCCGTCCGGAAGGACTCCGATGCCAGAGACGCGGCAGAGTCCGGAAGCAACATCTCCCGCCCGTTGGTCGAGCGCTCGATGATCTGCCGCCACAATTGCAACTCCTGCTCCCGTTGCAGTGCCTGGACGGAGACGGCGCCCATAACCACCGCATCCGAATAGAGCCTCTCCACGAAGGCTCCATAAGGCAGCACATCGGGGGTGAGCCATGCAGAGCTGGAGAACTGCGAACGCCGTTCGGCAGCCAACTGGATAGCGCGCGCCGAACGAGTGTTGCCCGTCAGCACCGTTGCTCCAGCAACCGCTGCACTGACCGCTTGCTCGAAGCATTCGCGATATCCAGTCAAAAGGCCTCCCGCGGCCAAAGTCAGACACAACCGGCGTTCATAGAATTGATCCCACGAATTTAATAAGCCATAGCAACCTTTTACCACGTACACGAGAGCTTCTCAATATGCGCAAGGCCGTAGTTCTTCGTTCTCTATAGCTAAAAGAAATGATGTGCTCGGGCTGGGTCTAACGAGCCGGAGTCAGAGTTCCGCGGCACTCGCCGAAGCCGATGCGTACGGCTCCGGAGCGCTGGCAGAACGCCCGCAAGGTCACTTCGTCTCCATCTTCGAGAAAGGTTCGTTTCGATCCGTCCGGAAGCAGGATGGGATCGGCTCCGCCGCGTGTAATTTCCAGCAGGCAGCCGCGCTCCGACGCGCCGGGCCCGGAGACAGTACCGCTGGCGAGAAGATCGCCTGGCCGCAGATCACAGCCGTTCGAGCTGTGGTGAGCAAGCATCTGCGCAAAGGTCCAATACATCTCGCGTAGATTCCCGCGACTGAAGCGATGTGGGCCGCAACCCGCCTCTCGCATCGCGGCAGTCCGTAGATAGGCTTCGACGGTCAAGTCGAAACCTCCCCTCTGCTGATCCTGCGCGTCCGCAAGATACGGTAGTGGTTGCGGGTCGCCCGGTGCACGCGCAAGTGCCGGAATACAAAATGGCGCAAGCGCCTCGGCGGTGACAACCCAGGGCGAAACCGTAGTAGCAAAGCTCTTGGCGAGGAACGGGCCAAGCGGCTGATATTCCCACGACTGAATGTCGCGCGCCGACCAGTCATTCACCAGGCAGAGTCCGAAGATGTGATCGCGGGCCAGCGCGATCGGAATCGCTTCACCCATCTCGTTCCCGACGCCGATGAAAGCTCCAACCTCTACTTCATAATCGAGGCGGCGAGACGGAGCAAATACTGGCTGTTCGGAAGAAGGCAGCTTCTGTTGGCCCCAGGGACGGCGAACGTCGGTTCCGCTTACAACGATAGAGGAAGCGCGGCCATGATATCCGACGGGCACCCACTTATAGTTTGGCAGCAGCGGATTCTCTGGACGAAAGAGCGCTCCAACGTTGCTGGCGTGATGCATCGAGGCGTAGAAGTCGGTGTAATCGCCGATTTCGGCGGGCAGAACCATCTTGACGTCCTGCTGCCGACACAGACACGACGCGGCTTCCGCCCTTTTCGGCGAATTCTCACTCAGCAGATAAAAGAGAGCACGCCGCAACGCTGTCCACCGCGCCGGGCCAAGGCCCATCAGTGGATTCAGGCACGATTCCTGGCACACCTCATAGGTGCTATCATCCACATCGTCCAGCAGTGCGCGAGCGGCAGCCGCTTCAAGATCGAACACTTGATCGCCGATTGCAACGCAAAGACTGGCATACGAATTCTGTCCGTTGGTGAACGCGCCGAAGGGAAGGTTCTGGATGGGAAAATCGCAGTTTGGAACATTGGCCGACTCCACGAAGGAGCGCGCCTCGGGATCGTGAGTTTCGTTTTGCTCCATGTTCATAGAAGGTCGATCTCGCGCATGTCCCGTAGAGGCTCCTCGAATGAGCAAGAGCCGAAACTCAGCGCGAAGCGCGATCGCATCGAGCGGAGAGCCTCCAGGCCGATCCGTATCGGTTCCTCGCCTCCGCCCCAGGTCAGTGCCTCTTCGCCAAAGTGCCAGTTTGCGCGCTCTCGGTCGGCAAGGCAAGTGGCGAGTACTTCGCGCGAAACTGCGCCGCCAGAGCGAACCGCGCTCCATGCAATAGCAGCCACGGTAAAGAGGTTCAGGAATCCGTGCATCGCTGCCGCAGGCGAGTTGGGCTCATGCGTAAGCGGGTGAATGCAACGCAGCGGATGATGCAACCCAGCAGTCGCCTTGAACGGAACGCCCAACTCGGCGCACCGCGCAATGAATCCTGCGACCTGCTCCACCGCTGGAAACGCATCTTCCACCACGCCACCAGTACGCAACTTTGCGCAACCGCCGATGTGCCGCAGAATTGGCAGCAGTTCGTCGGCCTGCTCCGAAGAAATCTCGCAGAGTGCGGTTGCGCCCTGTGGACAATTTTTGCGGACAAGATCGATCTCATCCAGGCTGCGGACGCGCACCTCAACGGAATCAATCACGGCTCCGCGGGCCTTGCGATTAAATGTATCGACCGCCTCCAGATCGCCTTCAATCTTGGCTGAAATAATTCCGCTGAGCTGCCACGGATCAGCCGCGATAATTCCTTGCGCGTTCACAAATTCATTCAGCCGCGCGACCGGTAGCACGAATCGTCCCAGCGCCCAGCGCTGCGGGTGGTTGAGATAGCGCGAGTAGTTGTTCACGCTGGTCGTCATGTCCAGGGATGCGGGCGCAAACAGGCCAGCGTAGTCAATGATTCGTTCGAGAAACACTCGCAGCGTCGCGGCCGTGGCGCGAACCGGGGTGGACATTTTCGCTTAACTCCGCTGGAAGTTGCGTTTCAGATTCTGCCAACAGGTGTAGTACTCGTGCTGCAGTTCGGCGCTCTCCAGGGCAAAGCGCGTGGGACGGCAAACGAAGCGGGTTTCAAACATGAAAGCCAAGGTATCGGCAAGATACTGCGGCTGCAGTTCGGCGGTTGACGCCCGCTCGTAGCTTGTCGCATCCGGACCGTGACCGCTCATGCAGTTGTGCAGGCTTGCGCCTCCGGGCAAAAAGCCTTCGGCTTTTGCGTCATACTCCCCGCGAATCAGCCCCATGAATTCGTTCATAAAATTGCGATGGAACCACGGCGGCCGGAAGGTATGTTCGGCGACCATCCATCGTGGAGGAAAGATTGCGAAGTCGCAATTGGCCGTGCCCGGCGTTTCCGAGGGTGAGGTGAGCACGGTAAAAATCGACGGATCGGGATGATCGAAGCTCACGGTGTTGATGACGCAGAAGCGCGCCAAATCGTACTTATAGGGCGCATAGTTGCCGTGCCACGCAACCACGTCCAGCGGCGAGTGATCGTACTCGCTCTGCCACAGGTTTCCCTGGAATTTGCAGATCACGCGGACGTTGCTCTCAATGTCTTCAAAGGCCGCAACGGGGGTTTGAAAATCGCGCGAATTGGCAAGGCAGTTTGCACCGATGGGTCCAAGTTCGGGCAGACGAAAGCTCGCGCCGTAGTTTTCGCACAAATATCCCCGGGATTCGCCCTCCAGCAGTTCCACGCGAAACTTGATGCCACGCGGCACAACCGCAATTTCGCCAGGCGCAAGCGCGATACGTCCAAGTTCGGTATGAATCAGTAAGCGCCCCGTCTGCGGCACCAGCAGCAGTTCGCCGTCGGCGTCGTAGCAATAAAGACCTTCCATGCTGCAGTTGGCCGCATAGACATGAATGGCCACGCCGCTGTGAGTCGCTAGATCACCATTGCCCGCGAGCGTGATCAGGCCAGCCAGAAAATCCGTTGGCTTGTCAGGAATCGGCACGGGATTCCAGCGCAGCTGATTGGGCGGCGCGGGCACCTCGTCGAATGGCGTTGAGCGAAGCAATCCGTTGGCGATCTGGCTATAGGGCTTGTGCATCACACTGGGACGAATGCGGTAGACCCAGGTGCGACGATTCAGCGCCCGCGGCGCGGTGAAGGCAGTTCCGCTGAGTTGTTCGGCGTAGAGCCCGAGTGGCACCCGCTGCGGCGCGTTCTGTCCCGTCGGCAGCGCACCCGCAACCGCTTCGGTCGCGAACTCGTTGCCGAATCCCGATTGGTAGCCGGACGCTGTCGGCTGCTGCGCGGACTGCGTTCCTGCATTGCTCGCAACCTCGCTCGTAATCCCCATCACATCATTTGCCATCGCATCCCCTGCATTGCACAGGCCTCGGCCGGTGCAAATCTACAGATTGCCGCGCCGTGCCTGCTCCAGTTCGATTGCTTCAAATAGAGCCTTGAAATTCCCCTTGCCAAAGCCGCGGCTGCCCTTGCGCTGGATGATCTCGTAAAACACCGTCGACCGGTCCTCGACCGGACGGGTGAAGATCTGCAGCAGATAGCCATCATCGTCCTTGTCCACCAGAATTCCCAGGCGCTTGATCTCCTCAAGCGGCTCCTCGAGTTCTCCAATACGTTCGCTGAGGATGTCGTAATAGCTGTCTGGAACGCGAAGAAACTGCACTCCGTTGCGCTGGAGTTTGTCCACCGTGGCGAGCACGTCGGTCACCTGCAGCGCGACGTGCTGCACTCCCGGCCCATGGTAAGCCTCTAGGTATTCAGCGATCTGGCTCTTACGCTTTCCCGGCGCCGGCTCGTTGATGGGAAACTTCACCGAGTAGGAATCGTCCGACATCACGATCGACATCAGTGCGCTGTACTCAGTCGAAATGTCTTTGTCGTCAAAGCTGATGAAGCGATGGAATCCGAATACTTTCGAGTAGAAATCCGCCCAGCGATTCATCTGCCCAAGCTCGACATTGCCCACCATGTGATCGATGCGTAGAATGCCCGCGTCGTCGCCGGCAATCCTCTGTTCGGCGTAGCCGGGCAGAAACGGACCAGTATATCCGCGCCGCGAGAGTAGCGAGTGAATGGTGTCGCCATAAGTGCGGATCGCAGCCCGCCGCACCGTCCCGAACTCATCCTTCAGGTCGTGAGGTGTTTCGGCAGCCTCTGCGCCGCGCGCCATCGCCTGCTCGAACGCAAGGTCAGCGTCGCCCACTTCAAGCGCAATGTCGCGGATGCCGTCCCCGTGGCGACGAATGTGCTCAGAGGCTGGATGTGACGGAGTGAGCGGCGTGCTCACGACGAAATTGGCCTTGCCCTGCGCCAGTGCGTACGAGGCCATCTCCCGGCTGCCGGTCTCTTGTCCGCAATAGGCGACCTGCGAAAAACCGAACGCCTTGCGGTAAAAAAACGAGGCTTGTCTCGCATTGCCGACCCAGAATTGCACGTGATGAATACGCTTGATTTGCAGCGGATTTTCCATTGCCCTACCCGGCTTGCCACCACTTTCGAAGAATTCCGTTCAGCGCAAGCGTCCAGTAACGCGCGAGTCCACGCCGTTTGGATGAGAGAGACTGGAACGAAGTTGCAGGCACTTGGCCAGCCACTGCGGTCGATACTCGCGGCCATGCAGGCGTTCGCTTGCGTTTCTGACTCCGCGACAAGCCAAATTGTATTCTGTGGAAACAATTGATCTGCCGATAATAGCTCGTAAGTGGTTGACCAGGAGGATCTTTGTAATATTGTGGTCACAAGTCACAGCGGAATGTGACTTTGGTCCGTGGAGGATGGGACAAAGCGAGTTACAATTAACTTGGTATTGAAAATGGTTTTCAACTTCATGAAAGTTCTCACCGCCAAAACGAACCACACTCTTTCCGATCTTGCACTGGGCGAGAGCGGGATTCTGGAAGACTTCAACATGCCGCAGACCATCGCCGAACATCTTATGAATCTTGGCTTTGTGCCAGGATTGGAGATTATGGTGGCACGTAGCGGTCCTGGTGGCAATCCGCGCGTTTACCGGGTTGATGGAACCGAGGTGGCGCTGCGTCGTGATCTCTCCCGCTGCATTGCCGTGCGTCCTCTGCGAGATGCGGAAGCCGAGGTGAGGTAAGCGGTGAGTCTTCCGGTATCGGCTCCAGGGGCCGTCTTAAGTGCGAAGCTCGGGGAGGGCTCGGCGGTTTACAAGACCGTCGCCGTCGTCGGGCCTCCCAATGCGGGTAAAACTACGCTCTTCAATCGCCTGACCGGATTGCGCCAGAAAGTCGGCAACTTCCCCGGCGTCACCGTGGAGCACCACACTGGAAGCTTTCGGCTGGACTCGGGCGAAGAAGTTTCGCTGATTGATCTTCCCGGCGTCTACAGTCTTAACCCGAAGTCGGAAGATGAAAAGGTCACAATCGATGTGCTGAATGGCGAAATGCCCGGCGCCGAGCGCCCGGATGCGATCATTCTCGTACTCGACTCCAACAACCTAAACCGGCACCTTGTGCTGGCGGGGCGCGTCATTGCCCTCGGACTGCCTACCCTGGTTCTGCTCAATATGGCAGACGAACTGCACAAACAGGGTGGACAAGTGGATGTGCTTCCCCTGGCGCGGCAGCTTGGCACTCCGGTTGCTCTGGTCAGCGCGGTGACCGGTGAAGGTCTGCACGCGGTGGCAAACTTCCTGGTCGCAACCCCGCAAATTCCTGAGCCGCTGGAGCTGCCGATCTTCGGCGATCCGCGGCACTGCCGGGAATGGGCGGTGCGCATGGGTTCGCACGCCGCCTACCGGCGCGGTGCAACCCCGGAGTGGACCCGCCGCCTGGATTCCATTTTTCTCCACAGACTCTGGGGCGGAGCGATTTTCGCCGTCGTCATTGTCGCTGTCTTCCAAACCATCTTCTCTCTGGGGCAGCCGGCCAGCGATATTTTGCAGAAGCTGCTGGATAACGTTGCGGTCCATCTCTCCAACCTGCTCCCCGCTGGGCTGATCAATTCGCTGGTGGTAAACGGAGTCTGGAAGGGTGCCGGTTCGGTACTGGTCTTTCTGCCGCAGATTCTTCTTCTCTTCCTCGTGATCGGTATTCTGGAAGATTCCGGCTACTTGGCGAGGGCCGCGGTGATCTCCGACAAGGTGATGGCAAAGGTCGGTCTGAACGGAAAATCGTTTATCCCTCTGCTTTCCGCCTATGGATGCGCCGTCCCGGCTATCATGGCGACGCGCACGATTGAGAACAAGCGCGACCGCATCGCAACCATTCTGATCGCACCGTTCATGACCTGCTCGGCGCGGTTGCCGGTTTACACCATGGTGATTGCGGCGTTCATCCCCAATCGTCCAGTGCTTGGACCGATGGTAGGAACCCGCGCAATCGCGATGCTGAGTTTGTACGTGCTTGGCTTTGCCATGGCAGTGGCAACCGCCAAAGCCTTGAAGAGTTCCGTCCTGCGGAGCCGCGATGTCGCATTCGTCATGGAACTGCCGCCGTATCGCTGGCCGAGGTGGAAATCACTTGGCCTGCGCCTGATGGATCGCGCCAGGGCATTTGTATTCCGCGCTGGAACCGTGATCCTGGGCGTCAGCATCCTGCTGTGGGCGGCCACCTACCTACCCATGCACAACGGGCAGCCTCCACAGATCGCCGATAGCGCCATCTCCAAGGTCGGGCACTTTATAGAACCCGCCATCCTTCCGCTCGGCTTCAACTGGAGGATCGGGGTTGGCCTGCTCAGCTCCTTTGCGGCGCGCGAGGTCATTATCGCTACCATGGGTACGTTGCACGGGGTCGATCCTGAATCACACGCCATGGCATTGCAGGAGGCGCTCAAAAGCGACCTTACTCCAGCAGGAGCCGTTGCCCTGCTGGTCTTCTTCGCCTTCGCCATGCAGTGCATGTCCACCATGGCCGTGGTGCGACGCGAGACAAACAGTTGGAAGTGGCCTATTATTCAGTTCCTGTACATGACAACGGTGGCCTATGTGGCTGCATTCTTGGCCTATCGAGTCACGCTTTTGTACTGGACTTAGCGCTCTCCGGAAGCGGCAGCTCCGACCGGCTTGATCTTTGCCTGCCAGAGAGCGATCATACAGTTAAGGCGAATTTGTCTCTGGAAAGTGTTGCTTAGCGCAGCAGAGTAGACGCCTTTTGCAGACAAGCAGCAGGCGACGTCTTATATCAGGATTTACGTCCGCAGGTGGACGACCCTCACGGGACCGGCCGCGAAACGGAGATATCGTCCTCTGTCGCGACACCAATTCCCTTTCAGCAGGTGAACTCTTTGCTCAATTTCGATCAAGTGGCCGATCATGCCATTTCTTGCCAAACGCCTTCGCGTGAAACGGCCCTCACCATGCTCAAAATTGCAGACTGCGACTTCCCCGCCCTGTTCAACGCGGCGTGGCGGGTGCGGCACCATTTCCACGGCAAGCGGATGAACGTGCAGGTGCTCAGTAATGCAAAGAGCGGGAACTGCCCCGAGGACTGCCACTATTGTTCGCAGTCGAGCGTCTCGGAATCCGAGATTGCCCGCTATCCGCTGAAGGCCGTTCAACTGCTTGTGGACGAAGCCAAAGCGGCGCGTCAAGCCATGGCAGACCATTTCTGCATGGGCCTGAGTGGGCGAGTGGTGAAGGACCGGGAAGTGGATGCGCTTTGTGAAGCAATTCGAACGATTAAAGAAGAAGTCGGCATTGAAATCTGTTGTTCGCTGGGTTTTATAAATTTGAACCAGGCTCGCCAACTGCGCGAAGCAGGTCTGGACCGCGTCAATCACAACTTGAACACAAGTGAGCGCTACTATCCTTCCATCTGTACTACCCACACCTACAACGATCGTGTGCAGAATTTGATGGTCTGCCAAGAGGCTGGCCTTGAGATATGCTCCGGTGGAATTGTGGGCCAGGGGGAGAGCGACGAAGACATTGTCGACATGTTGATGGCATTGCAGAAGGTGGGTCCGAAATCTATACCCATTAACTTCCTGATTCCGGTGGACGGCACGCCGTTCGCCCAGATGAAACATAAGCTGACGCCCATGCGTTGCCTTAGAGTGTTGGCAGTCGCTCGGCTGCTTCATCCCAAAGCAGAACTTAGGCTTGCGGGCGGACGCGAGTATCACTTGCGCAGCCTGCAGCCGATGGCACTGTTCCTGGTCAACTCGATTTTCGTGGACGGCTATCTGACCGAGGGCGGCCAGGGGCGGGATGCTGCGTTCCGCATGATCGAGGATGCGGGATTTGAGGTGGTGGCTGAAGCAACAACGGGTGCCCACGTTTGACCGGCCTTGATTACTTGCATCCGCAATTAGAAAAACTGGAGCGCGAGGGCCTGTTGCGTCATACCTCGGTGTCGGCCGGGGTCGGCGGCAAGGTGTTGCTGGAGGATGGACGCACCATTCTGAACTTTTCTTCCAATGACTACCTCAATCTGGCTCAGGAGAGCCACGTCAAGCACAGGGCACAGGATGCCATCGAGCGGTGGGGCTGTGGGGCAACCGCGTCACGCTTGATGTGCGGTACTCTAGCGCTGCATGAGGAACTGGAAGCAGCTCTGGCGCGGTTGGTTGGCGGAGAAGCGTCCCTGGTCTTCAGTAGCGGCTTTGGCATGAATATCGGAATTCTCTTTGCAATCGCCGGACGCGACGACATTATCTTTGCGGACCGGCTGAGCCATGCCAGCCTGATCGATGGCACACTACTGAGTGGGGCAACCCTGAAGCGGTATGCCCATAACGATGTTCAGTCGCTGGAGAATTTGCTGCAATCTACCTCTTGCCGTGGGCATCGCTTCGTCGTCTGCGAGTCAGTATTCAGCATGGATGGGGACATTGCCCCTTTGATGAAGCTTCGCCAGATCGCCACGCAGTATGAGGCATCACTGCTGGTGGACGAGGCACATGCCATCGGCATTTGGGGCAATGGCGGCGGACTTTGCCGCGAATTGAGTAATCTAGCGGCCGAACTGACGGTGGGTACACTCGGGAAGGCCCTCGGCAGCCACGGCGGTTTCGTCGTCTGCAGCCGGGATACACGGGAGTATCTGGTGAATTGCGCTCGCAGCTTTATTTATTCAACCGCACTGCCACCGGCCAGCGTTGCTGCCGCACTGGGTGCGATCGAGCAAATTGAACACGATCCCGCAGTCGGCAAGAGGCTACTCGAATTGGCGCGGGGCTTTCACAAGTCGCTTCTCACCGAAGGGTTGCGGCTGCCGGAGTTTTGCTCGCAGATTCTTCCCGTTTACGTGGGTGACAATCTCCGGGCGCTGGAGTTGGCCACGCGTTTACGCGAGCGCGGACTTCTTGTGACCGCCGTGCGCCCGCCTACGGTTCCGGAGGGAACGGCGCGTTTGCGCCTTTCCGTGACCATGGCGCACACGCCTGAAGACCTGGCGTGGGCGGCGTCGGAGATCGGCTCGGTAGCCCGGCAGATGGGGGTGGCATGACTCCAGCGCTGTCTCCGTTCTTCATTGGCGGATGGGGCTCAACCGACGAGGTCTGGCGTGGAACCTTGACGCAGGCCCCTTTAGCCGAGCCGCATTTTCTCGGCTGGCTGGATTGCATACGGGACTGGCCGGGAGTGCTCGCGGCGTTGTCCGGAGTGCCAGGACAATGCCTTTTGGTCGGATGGTCGCTGGGCAGTCTCCTCTCGCTTCGCGCGGCCTTGGAGTTACCCGAAAAGGTTGCCGCAATGGTGCTGGTTTCAGGCACGCCATGCATGTGGGCAAGCAAGGACCATGGTGGCATCGATGCTCGCACACTCTTAGCGATGCGAGTCCGTATAGCGAGAAATCCCGACCCCGTTCTCGATGAGTTTTCCCATCAGTGCGCCTTGCCCGATGGTGACGCTGAGACTCGCGCGTGCTACTTGCAGCAGGCGAAGAAGTTTTCTGCGGCCGAACTTGCGACAGGCCTCGAATGCCTTGCCGCACTCGATGTGCGGGAACGACTCGGTGATATCCATATGCCTTGCAGGGTTCTCCATGGCGCTTGCGATCAGATCGTACCGCTGCGAAGCGCTCAGTTTCTTGCCGGGCAGATTCGGCTTGCGGAATTGGATGTGCTTGAAGGACACGGCCACGCTTTACCCTTCACGGCTCCAGCCAAAATTGCGCGATGTATTGCGAGTGTCCTTTCATGAGCGGAGCAAGCGCGGTTGATAAATGCGCGTTGGCACAACAGTTCTCCGGGGCGGCTCATCGGTATGACGTTTGGGCCACGGCGCAGGCCGAGATTGCGGAGGGATTGATCCCGAAGATTCCGGTGCAGTTCGTTCCTTCGCTCATGATTGATCTTGGCTGCGGCACCGGACTGCTGAGTTCACAGCTACTCAGGCGCTACCCGGCAGCGTCACTGGTCGGTATCGACCTTGCGCCTGGCATGGTGGAACATTGCCGCCATCATTTGGGGACTAACCCGCAGGCCCGCTTTGTCACCGGCGATGTTGAAGACCGAGGCATGCTGGTGCCGCAAGCGAGATTAATTGCCTCCAGTTGCGTTGCCCAGTGGTTTACGGACCTGCCCGCAACGGTGGGGATGTGGGCACAGACGCTGGCTCCCGGTGGTCTGATGGCGTTTGCCTGCCTGCTCCAGGGCTCTTTCTGCGAATTGGAAGCCGCGTATTACGAGGCACTGCAATGCAGCTTCCGTGGACTTCGCTTGCCCACTCCGGAAACCATACCCAAGCTGTTCCGCGCCAGCGGTCTAAATCCGATTGTTTGCACGGAAGACTGTGTGATCGCGAACTACAGCTCTTCCCGCGCGGCTCTGCGTTCGTTTCAACAGATCGGCGCCGCTTTCCAGGGGCAACCTGGTCATGAAACCCTTGGACCGGCAGCGGTCCGGCGGCTGATTTCCTTTTATGATCGCCACATCAACGCTCGGGGTCTGGCGCCGGTTACCCATCGTGTCCAATATGTCATTGCGGAGCGGATCAATTGATTCCCGGAATCTTCATCGCCGGCACAGGTACGGATATTGGCAAGACGGTCGTCACCGCCGGCATCCTCCGCTGGTTGCATGAGCGTACCTCTGCGGGCATGGTCATGAAACCCGTGCAGACCGACGCCCAGGTTCGCGCCGATGGCCGGATGATTGCTCCCGATATCGACTTTGTTCTGCGGGCAGCAAACGTGACCGTCGACCAGGAAACACTCTCTCATCTGTCACCCTATCTTTTTGAACCAGCGTGCTCACCTCATCTGGCGGCACGGATGGCCGGAGAGAGAATTGAGATCGACAGAATTATGGCGAGTGCCCAGTGGCTGGCGAGCCGCCACCAACGACTGGTTGTCGAAAGCGCTGGCGGTGTTGCCGTGCCCCTCAATGAATGCCAAACCATGCTCGATCTAGCGTGGGAGATGCATATGCCGGTGTTGTTAGTAGGCCACTCCGGCCTCGGCACCATCAACCATGTGCTGCTTTCGTTGGAGGCGATTCGCCGACGGGGCTGCGACCTGCTGGGCGTGATCCTGAATGACATTCGTCCGGTAGCCGGGCCTGACAGTTACATTCACGATGACAATGTGCGTACCATCGAGTCCTTGGGCAAAGTTCGGGTCACGCGCATTCCCTATCTCGGACCGCAACCGGAGATGGACCAGTTGGACGCCTGTCTCCGTAATTGCGATTTTCTGAAAGAGTGCCTCTCTTGAATAACGCCATGAATTACGCTGAAATGCGCGAACGGGACATCGAGTACCTGTGGCACCCATACACCGAGATCACGTCCTTTGAACAGTCGTCCTTCCCCATCGTTGAGTCTGCCCAGGGATGCAGACTGCATGAGATCGACGGACGAGTTCTGCTGGATGGTATCTCATCGTGGTGGTGCGTAAACCTGGGACACAGCCATCCTCGTCTGGTACAGGCGATCCAAGTCCAGGCGGCAAAGCTCCAGCACACACTTCTGGGAGGGATGTCGCATCCCCCGGCGATCCGGCTGGCCCAACAACTGGCGCGCATTGTCCCGGCGGGTCTGGGCCATGCAATGTTTGCCTCCGACGGCTCCTGCGCGGTAGAAGCGGCCCTCAAGATCGCTCTGCAATACTGGGCCAATCAGGGCGAGGGGCATCGCACGCGATTCGTCACCCTGCAAGACGGTTATCATGGAGACACCCTGGGCGCGATTGGCGTCGGCTATATCGAGAACTATCATGGGTACCTTCGACCGGTTCTCCAGCCTGCGTTGCGCGCCATCTCCCCGTACTGCAATCGCTGTCCTTTGGGACTGCGTCCGGAGAACTGCCAGGTTGAATGCTTCGACTCCGAACGTTTCGACTCGATGGAGGCGCTCGTCCGCCGTCATCACGCCGAATGCGCAGCCGTGATCGTGGAGCCACTCTGCCAAGCGGCGGCGGGCATGCGCATCTATCCGGAACTCTACCTTAGGCGGCTGCGTTCGCTCTGCACCGAGTACAGGCTTCCCCTCATCATCGATGAAATTGCAGTTGGTTTCGGGCGTACCGGCGCCATGTTCGCCTGCGAGAGGGCGGGCATTGTTCCAGACATCATGACTCTGGGTAAGGGCTTGACTGGGGGCATGCTACCCATGAGCGCGACCTTGGTGAGTGACGCGATCTATGACACCTTTCGGGCCGAGGACGGGCGCAGCCGCACCTTCTTCCACGGGCACACCTTCTGCGGAAATCCGATTACCAGTGCAGTTGCTCTGGCAGCTCTGGAAACTTACCAAGAGGAAAAGATTGTCGAGCGATTGCCGGCGGCGATGCTCATTCTTGAAGATGGCATGCGACGCGTTTCCAACGTGCTCGACGGTTCGCCGCTGCGCACGTTGGGCATGATCGCGGCCATCGAGATCACGGAAGTAGCCGGAGGAGAAGTTCGAACCCGGAAGATTGCGAACCGCGCCTATGAATTGGGGCTATTCATCCGGCCGTTGAACAGTACGATTTACTTATGGCCTCCCTTGAACATCGAGAGTACGGACCTGCAGGCCATGGTTGAAATTGTGGAGCGGGCTGCCAGGGAAACGAAATGAGTTGGCTTCCGACTCGTTGCGCGGGCAGGTGTTTCTGTTTGCCAACGCGCGACGCAATCGCATGACGTTGCTGTTCTGGTGCGGCATTCCGGTCGAAGTGGTCCGGGAGTGGAAGCCAAATGGCGGAATCGGTGACGACTCCGCCAATTTTGAAGCCTGACAACGTGGCGCGAAAACAGTGACTCTCACACGACCTGGTTGGCGACAGGTTTCACGTCGCACGAAGTCATCAAACTTTTTGAACTTCACTTTTCTCGTAGGAGGCGGATTTTTCGCGTCCTACGCCGGTCCTAATGGCCGCCTTTTTTACTTCCCTGGCAACGGCTTCAGCCACCGCCGCATTGAATACGCCGGGAACGATGTAATCCTCGCTCAATTCTTCTTCCTTAATCACGTTTGCAATGGCATGAGCGGCCGCCAGTTTCATCTCTTCGTTGATGTCCGTCGCATGGCAGTCGAGTGCTCCACGGAACATACCGGGGAAGCACAGTACGTTATTGATCTGGTTCGGATAATCGGACCGTCCCGTGGCCATGATGCGCACGTAGGGTGCGGCTTCCTCAGGCATGATTTCAGGAGTCGGGTTAGCCATCGCAAAGACAATGGCGTCCCGGTTCATCTTTGCAAGGTCTTTCGCCTCGATCGTGCCCGGGCCCGATAATCCCATGTAAAGATCAGCGCCTTCGAGTGCTTCGGGTAGGGTTCCCTTGAAGCCGGTCGGGTTGGTGTTTTCGGCGAACCAATGCTTCATGTAGTTCATGCCTTCGGTGCGGCCTTTGTGAATGGCGCCCGTACGATCGAATCCAATGATGTTCTTACCACCTGCGGCCATAATCATCTTGGAACAGGCAACACCGGCTGCACCGACGCCGGTAACAACAACCTTCAGATCCTTGATCTCTTTCTTGACAAGCTTGACTGCATTGAGCAAAGCGGCGAGAACAACCACGGCGGTTCCGTGCTGGTCGTCGTGGAAAACCGGAATGTTGAGCTCCTTCTTCAGCCTCTCTTCGATCTCAAAGCAACGCGGAGCGGAGATATCCTCCAGATTAATGCCACCGAATGCAGGGGCAATGTTTTTGACGGTTCTGATGATTTCTTCCACGTCCTTAGTCGCCAGGCAAATCGGAAATGCATCGATTCTGCCGAATTCCTTGAACAGCATTGCTTTCCCTTCCATGACGGGCATGGCCGCTTCCGGACCTATGTCGCCGAGGCCGAGCACTGCCGTACCGTCACTCACGATGGCGACGGTGTTGCCTTTGATCGTGAGGTTGTACACACTTTCGGGATCGTCATGAATCGCCATGCAGACGCGTGCGACTCCCGGAGTGTAGGCCATTGACAGGTCATCGCGGGTCTTGAGGGGAACCTTGCTGGTGATTCGGATCTTGCCGCCGAGATGCATCAGGAAAGTACGGTCCGACACATGAACCACTTCTGCGATATCAACTTTCTTCAAGTCCTCGACGATGAGCTCACCATGCTCCTGGTCACGAACATTGATCGTGATGTCACGGATGATGTGATTCTTTCCGACTCCGGCAATATCAATTGCGCCTATATCGCCGCCGAGATCGCCTATTCTCGACGTAATTCTTCCCAGAGTACCCGGAACGTTGTTGATCTTCAGGCGCATGGTAATGCTGTAGCTTGCACTTGGTTTTGCGAGTGTCTTCATTATGGCTTCCTTTGGTGGAGATGGACGTTCGGGCATAG
>Ga0182030_10000408_pt1 | contig 78501 bp, 81 predicted proteins | sample 812S3MmetaG_FD_121299 | JGI IMG/M metagenome (GOLD analysis project Ga0182030, IMG submission 121299) | Permafrost microbial communities from Stordalen Mire, Sweden - 812S3M metaG (Illumina Assembly) | ecosystem: Environmental > Terrestrial > Soil > Wetlands > Permafrost | place: Sweden... | reverse complement strand
TATTTTGGACTTACGGCATTGAAGCGGCGATGGTGGCGCATTTTTCCGCCGATATCGTCTATCACGTTGTTGGAACTATCGTACTGCGGCGTAAACTTGGGATAAAAGTGCAATGATATGAACAGGCTTATTCTGAAATACAAATATTTCTTTACATTCGCCGTATTGGCCATCCTCGCATGGGCCATTTACCAGCAGCTCACCGTAGGGAGTGGTTTTGTTACAGAAGCCGCAGTGGCGGTCATCGTGTGGATACTCGGTACGTTCCTGTTCATCTACTTTTGGCCTCGCATCGTTTTGCGCGGGTACAAAAAGGCGACTCTCGTTAAGGGGTTCGGCGACGGTCCCATCCCGATCAATACACTCTATACGCAGCCCCAAGCTCTCTTTGCGGATCCTCACTACACACTGCCACCCGGAAGTTCACAATTGATGAGTTATGGCACAAACCGCGACACGCTTTATACCGTCGGCGTCCTCGATCTCCTGAAAGGTCCGCAAGTCCTCCACGTGCCGGACATGGCAGGCCGCTACTACGCGCTGCAGTTCACCGACCCATCGGACGGCACTAATTTCGCCTACGTCGGCAAACGCGTCACGGGAACAAAAGCTGGTGACTATCTCATTACTGGTCCCGACTGGAAAGGAAAAGCGCAGCAGGGAATGACACAGATTTATTCGCCGAACAATTCGGTGCTTGTTATCGGGCGGCTGTTTGTCGAGAATGAAAGCGATATTCCGGCCGCCTACGGTCTCGCAAAGCAGATACAACTCATCCCATTGAGCTAGTGACGGGACTGTCAGAGATTGCCAATTATGAACCGCTGCACTAACAAGCAGAGAGGAAGAACTGGAGCCCGATTATCTACGCGATCTTCACCTCTCCTTCCGCCATGGTGATCTTACTCCGCAGGCAGGAGAGGAGCTCCCGCTTCTCGAGAATTGATCCCTCGCGCAGAATGTATTTCGCATAGTTTCGCACATCGATGTCCGCCACGCGGACTTTCTCCTGTTTCATCCCAAGAATTCCTTGATTGAATTTCTTGTGTCGCTCTATTTCCGCCTTGATCTTTTCCTTCATCCCGATCTCGTCGAGTTCCACTTCGTCCATCAGGGTCGCGAGCGCTTCGATGAGATCCTCCTCCCGCATATAGCCCGATTTACAGTTCTTATCCTGGAATCGGCAGCAGCCGTAATAGACGTAGCGTTGAGTCGTACCGTCCTTAAGCTTCTTGAATTTCTCGTCGGCGCTAATGCCAGATCTGCATAAGCCGCAGGTCATGAGTTTTGTGAAGGCGAATTCCTTCGTCTCGCCTCGTGCGGCATACGCCACGAGCTTCTCTTGTACGAGATCGAATACCTCCTTTGTGATAATGGGCTCATGCTTGCCGACATACCAGTTGCCCGATCCTCGCGGATATTCGAAGTGCCCGTAGTAGAAAGTATTACGGAGGGTAATATAGATATTACTGATCGTGAGCGGCTTCCCGCTCCGTACGCGGAATTTCACTTCGTCCTTGAGCCACGCATGGAGCCGTCTCCCGCTCATGCCTTCATACGCCACCTTCTCGAACATTTTTTTAACGACTGCCGCACGGTGCGAATCGATTTCAACCACACAACTTTTATCCTTCGTCGTGCTGTTTAGATATCCGGTCGGCGCGGTGCATGGCCAGAGTCCCATCTCGCAGCGTGCCCTCAGCCACGAGCAGTGATATTTTATTTCCAACTACCCAAGTCCCTTCGCTCCCAAAGGATATAAAAGTCATAGGATTGATAGATTAACCGGGTTGGTTGGCTTATTGTTACGACCGAGGTGCCTCATAAGGAAGGGGAAGATAGATTTTCTAAAACCCTCAAAAACGCTTGTGGGGCTTGCACGGGGCGATATCCCCAAAACTTCGATTCCACGCGAGAGCACAACGCAGTGAGACCAGACCAAGAGACATGGCGCCATCTTTAATCTATTGAGCTACAATTAAGATATGACACAGTTCTATTTCAGCGTCGCGGCAAAATTAACCAGCATGGTTTGCATCGCCGTCATATTGCTTGAGGTAGGGCTGCCGATGAACCAAAACTGATACGCCACATCCCCGTTGAATAAATAGAAGACCGTGCTGAGGGTGCCTCGCTGCTGGATTGACAATAGGAGATGGTTGTCCAGGAGGGACCAATTCTGCGCCACGTTAAAGTTGTCATAATCAAGATTACCGCCCGAGTTCACGACATTGGCATCGATCCAATCAAGCACGGGGAGATCCATTTTGTGCGCATCAAGAATGATCTGCGCCGACGAGGTTTGGCTCGGACTTACGTAATCGAAGATTTGGACATTGTTCGGATCGGGGATCCCACTCCGAGGAAGAGGGCTCTCGGGGGAGGGAGTTCCGATGATCGCATTGCAATTTGCTATCCAGCCGGCCGGAGCCGGAATATTGCAGTTGTAGACGGTCGGATCATCCGCGAGCGGTACGATAGGCGGGTGATAAAAATAAATTCGTTGGATAGCAAAACCGATGGCAAACAATAAAATTACCGCAACAATAAATCCCGCAATCCGTCCCAGTGGGTGTTTCATCTATTCAGTAATGCTATGCCGGTTTTTTTATTCGTTAGCCTTGGATAGAGTATGCCTGCTTTCTTTTGTGTCCTTGTAATAAAGGAGGCGAACAACGGGATAGCGGGGTATGATTTTGCCGCTTTCGCTACTGCTGTGGAGGCAATGCTTCTTTTAGGCTCTGTTTTGCCCTCTCCACCACTTCCGCCACGGTATAGTTCGACTTTACGAGGTAGTACGAAGGCTGATCCAGAACAATGCCGCGCATGATTTTGTCGTCGGCGTTCAGATTGGTGAGGAGTATAACGGGTACGTGCTTATTGATACCGCCGGACTCGCGAAGCTTCATAAGCATCGTCATTCCGTCCATCTTTGGCATGACGATATCAAGAAGCACGAGGTCCGGGCTCTCTTTAAGCACGAGCGCAAGGCCGGCTTCTCCGTCGGATGCGGTGACCACCTCAAAGCCGGCGTCCTCAAGCTCTCCCACGAGCGGCTTCGACATGATCTCTTCGTCCTCGATGACCGCTATCTTATATTTTCTTTTCTCGGTTTTTTCCATATTATTTTATTATTTTATTTTTTTTCTACGATAGGATAGTCCACGCCTATTTTAATTTTTCCAGTTCTTGTTTGAGATATTTTTTAATTTTTGCGACGTTTTCGTTCAGCGTTGCGATGGCATGGATGAATTCCGGATCGCTCGCGATGTTCTTGACCGCCGGGAGTCCGGAAAGATCCTTGATGTCGGCCGACAGAAGGTCACTCAACTTTTCGATGTCGCGCCCGGTGACGATATTATAGCGGCCGCGCCTCTGTTGTTTCAGGACGTACCACCAGGAACAAAGGCTCGCGATGGTTATGGCGAGCAGGATCGTGATAAGGAGGATCTCAAACCAGCCTAAATTAATGGCGCCGAATGATATGACGCTCGGGGCAAGGACCATGAATGGACGTGCCGCGGTCGCCAGGCTCTTTGCTCCCCGAGCGTCGCGAGCGATCGCCGAAAGAGAATAGGTTCCTATGGCGAGCGGCACGTTGGCGGTGATGTCCCAATGGCCGTCGCTATCGGCCGCTACGATGCCATCAAAGACCTGTCGGTTGCCTCCATCGATGATGATCACTTCGATCGAACTGCTGGGGGCGCTATTTCCCGATGCGAACACGAAACTTCCTTGGGCGATGGACGGTTCGACGAATGTTATCTGCGGGGTTGGGAGCGGTAGTATGGCGAACGAAGCGCTGTCCTGACTGCTGTTTCCCGCGAGGTCGCTCGCGCTGACGACGAGCGTGTGCGCACCCGGCGCCTGAGGCGGTAACGCCAGCGTCGTAGCGGTAGTCGTCGCGATCACGGTCCCGTCGACGGCGATCGTGTAATTGGCGATACCCGACAAGCTGTCGTTTGTTTCGAATTGGACGGTCGGTGACGGATTGTCCGTGCCGGCATTTTCGATGGAGATGGCGAACGGCAGGGGAGGAGTGGTATCGACGGAGATTTTATAATATGCGGGAGCTCCCCAGCCGACGCCGTTCTCGAACTGCACTTTGGCATACCAAATACCATCACCGAGAATCCCCAGATCTTTCCCGTTCGCGAGGGCCGCTTCCGGGGTGCCAACGACAGCGTTCTCGACATGGCTCACGCTTGCCGCGACATGGGTGATATCCGGCGGAACGTTCCATAATACGATCGTATCGCCGAGCAGGTTGTACCAGCGCGATTGATCGGGGTAGAGCGGAACGCTCAATGTTGGCGCCATCGGCAATCCTGTCGCCGTGGCCGCCGCGCGAGTTACCGGCGCTAATAGTGATGAGGATGCCATTTCCACCGCCGCGCTCGTGCTCGAGGCCGGTACGGCCGCCGCGCCCAGCGTCCCTCCGGTATTGATCGAGAGCGGCGTGGTTCCGCTTAAAATATTTGCTCCGGTGCCGTCGCCGGCGGTCACGCCGGCATTCGCAAAACTAAGCGTTGCAGCGCCCGCGCCGCGGACCATGAAGGTGACATCCAGGATATAAAGCGAGCTTCCGGTGAAGGAATTGGTTCCGCCGCCAAGGAAGGATATCTCTCCCGTCGAAGTGTTCACCGTCGGTTCCTGCGCCCAGATATTGAATATCGAATTACTGTGGTCCACGCGCACCACCTGCAGGATGCCGGCCGGATATTGTATTGTTGCCTGCGCGGCGTTCACCGTCTGCCCCTCGCCGTTCACGCGCACGCTCACATCGATCGTGTTGCCGATGACCGCAGTGCTGGCGCTCGATATAAAGGACATGGTCGCCGCGCGTGCGATGTTCGTCGTTTGCAATACCAGCGCGCCGGCGATGATTGTTCCGAGCAGGAATATTTTTTTTAATAGACGCATGGTTTTATATTATTTTTGTACTACGGCCGTTTCGAGGATGGTCAGGTCTTTCATATCGACCACGCCATCGCTATTGAAATCGAGCGTCTTCACGAGGTTCGGGTTTAGAATATGAAAGTTCACAAGGTCCGCATTGAGGCTTTTAAGATAAGAGAGAAAGATGCTCAGGTCATTGACGTTGACCACGCCATCGCCGTTCAAATCGAGTTTCGGATCGGCGAGCGGCGAAACAGTGAACGACTCCTGATTTGAAAAATCGCTCTCGGCCTGTTTTATATAACTTGGGCCGACGCTGACGGGGCGATATCCTCCTTCGGTTTCGGTTTTGGCAAGAGCGAATGTATAGGCTCCGGAAGTGTCCTTGGCGAGTAGTGTTCCGTTCGTCGCGTCGTCCACAAAAAGTTCATTCTCCGACGCCGGGTTCATATATCCCGATACTTCGACCGCAGGGGTCGCGTAGGTCTGTATCGCCCAAACGGCATGGCGTCCCAGCGCAAGGCCGTCGGTAGAAAGTGCGTCGGTATATTTTCCCGACGGATCGTTCACGAGAATAGTGCCTGCCGGGTTGCCGTCGATAAAGAGTTTGACGGTCGCATCGGGCGTTGCATAGCCCATGATCGCAAGCGGCGCATTTTTTGCGACTACCGACGTTCCTCCGAATCCGAGCGTCGGTGCAGCAAGGATGTTTCCGTAGATGAGCTTGTCCACCGCGGGAACGTTGTATGCTTTGGTCTGGGCAATGAGTCCGTTCGTATCGACGAACGAAAGCAGATAGGTCTGGCCGGTAAGCCTCGTCACGGCATCGAGGGAGATAACAAAGGAACCGTCCGCCGCGGCGGGGATCGCCTGGGTCACCGGCGTTGTCTGGAGCCCGAGGTCTTTACGTATCAACATCACCGATGCTCCCGGATATGCCATTCCGGAAAAAGAGAGGGCGATGGTCGGCGCGATCAGGGTACCGCCGCCCGCGGAGGATGGCCCGATTCCCGCGGCGGGGAATGAGGGAACAAGCGGCATTGCATTGAATATAATCTGCATGTTCGCTCCGGCGCCAAGCCCGGTATTTCCGGTATCGCGGAGGCCGAGCGTCACCGCCTCTGCGTCGGTGTCGGTGATTGTCGTTGTGCCGATGCCGTTTACGATGGAAATCAACCCCCCTCCCGTCGCCGATCCAGAAACGGTCACGGTCACAACCCCGGTAAACAGCGGATAAATATCGTTCAGCGAATCCACGGCGTACACTGTTGCCATTACGCCGTTTCCAACAGGAGTGCTTGAAGGCGTGTTTGCAAAAATGAACCGTACCGCCCCGGGGGCGACCATGAATGTATCGCTCGCATCGGCGATTCCCGCGATCTCATTCGGAGCGGACGGATTGTCCGACACGGTAATCGTGCGGATTCCCAATGTATCGTCGTAATACCAAAAGGCAGTCGACGTACTTCCATTAGGGATCGTCGTGGACGTGATCTCGTTCCCGCCGGACGCGGCGTCGAAAAATGCGGCGTTCGTACTTGTCGCATTGGAATATAAATATCCCGTGCTGGTACCAGCCGACGCCAGATTTCCGAATTGATCCTCCCTGCTTAGCGTATACCCAAGGCGCGTGTTTTCGTTCATGCCCCCGGGATGATTCAAGACGAACTGTGTTACTGGTCCTGCCGTGAACGTGATGTTTCCTGTCGAACTTACGGTGAGGCCGGTCGATTGGGAATCTTCAAGGCCGAGCGTAACCGTTTGAGAGACGTCGTCGCTCACGGTCGATGTTCCGATGCCGTTCACAATGACGACCGTTCCGCCGCCGCTTCCTGATCCGCCGACGGTAAGCGTGACTCCTTGTTCGAACGTCGTATCGATCGTGCCGGATGCGTCCACGGCTTCAATGTTGAATGTCGCATTACTTCCGGCGGCAGCGGTCGAAGGTACGTTCGCAAAAACAAATCTCGTTGCCTTGCGAGCGAGCGATGCGGTAAAGACCCCGTTATTATTGTTCAACGTCCAATTTCCTCCAAAGATCCAATAGTTATCAGGGCCATTACCTCCTATACCGATCCCGAGGCCCGAGTTCATCTGGAACGCAAGGCCGCCGTTGGTATCAAGTTCCGGATTTGTGTCGGGGAAGAACAGATCGTCAAGGCCGATCAATTCGGTTCCTCCTCCCACTTGGAATGGCTGAGGCGGAGGCGAGACGAGTACCCCGGTTCCGTTCAAAGGCCCCGATAACCCCCCGCAGTTCGTACATGCGGGGGCGCCGGTGAGGGTGATGGTGCCGCTCGCGATGGCGTATTCGCCGGGAGCAATTAGCGTGCCGGTAAGAATGCCTGTTGCCGAGACGCCGGTCGAGTCAGTGTATGAATAGGAGAATGAAGCGATGTGCGCAGGTCCCGTGGCGGGAACTGGCCCGCTATACTCGCTGAAATTGTCGATAAGGAATCCTTTTCCCGCGGTTGCCGGAGCGGCCGTGCCCGCGACGCGGAACATGATCGAATCGACGGGGCTTGGCTCGCTGCCCACCGCGCGACTATAGTCTTCCCATGTGGTGCCGGTGTGGATCAGCGTGCCATCCAAATAAATTTTCACGATATCGTTCGAAGGACCGTCGACGAATTGTATCGTCATCTTTATCGTATGCGGTATCGTCCGGTCGATGTTCGTAGCGATGGCGGTTTCGACGAAATTCGATACCGCACTTTCAAAGTCTTCAAAATTAAGCTGAAGTCCCGTCGGGGTATCCTGCATCTGGAGCCATGACATGCGGGAGCCGTTTCCCGGATCGGCGCTCGCGACCACCGCGAGACCGGGTTGATATGCTCCCGGGACGGCTGATGCAAAATCCCACTCCGCTTCAAAATATGGTTGGCGGACGCCGCCGGAATAGGTGCTCGTGGCCGCGTCTGTTTCTCCAGCCTCATCTACAAGTGATGCGGAAAATGTTTGGTCCCCAAACGCGCCGGAAGTGGTGGCATTCGAAATGCGCAGGCTTTGAGCCCCGAAGCTTGCGTACCCGTACGTATTCGCAACTATTTTCACGTCGAACAGTGCGGTGGTCGCTCCGCCCTGCCCGATAAATCCGCTCGTCCACCCATTCTGACCGTCAACGTCCCCCGACGCGAAATTTTCAAAGCCCGTGCTATAGGTCGCGGCATGCGCTGCGGTTGCCATCATAAAAAGGGCGGCGCTCATGACGATAAGGGCCCTTGTTCTGTTTGCGCTGATCATGCATGTGGTTGGGGAACGGGGGATTGCTCCTTTGAAAAGAAATCCTTCACTGTTTCCACGATCTCGGGAAGCGCATGCTGGGATTTCACGATATAATCGTTGGCTCCCAATCGCAGTCCCTTCTTGATGTCCTCATCACTGCCGAGCATGGTGAGGATGATGACGGGGATCCGGTTCGCCTCGGGAGAACTTTTCATCGCTTCAAGCACTTCGAACCCGTTTTTTTTAGGGAGAAGAACGTCGAGCAGTACCAGGTCCGGCTTTTTTTCGAGCGCCAATTTTAGGCCTGTATCGCCATCGTAGGCCTGGAGTACCTCGAAATCCGCCTCGGTAAGTTCTTCATATAACACTTTTGTAAGCACGGCGTCATCTTCAACAAGGAGGATCTTATTTCTGGTCATATCATATAAAGCCGCATTCCATATGAGATTATTACAACTCAGACCTCAAGGGCCGCGTTCACTTTTTTTACGATATCTCGGTATTCCCAGTCGCTTTTGATCATAAAATCAAGCGCTCCCAACTCTTTTGCCTTGGCGATCGTCGTGGAGTCGTGGGAATTGCTCCACATAATGACCCGGGCGCTCTTACCCCATGCATCCTTACGGAGATTCTCAAGGAAGTAGAACCCGCTGGCGTTCGGCATCAGATTATCGAGGAGGATGAAGTCCGGATGTTCTAAGAGCGCTTTGTCGAGCCCATCCTGGCCGTCGATGGCCTTTACTACTGCGAACCCTTCGTGCGTGAATTTGTCGGAGATGCCGTTCAGGATCGGCGCCTCGTCATCAACGATCAATATTTTTTTCATTCCAATCTTTTTGACCCTTCTTTCTTTTTCATCCCTTCGACGGGGATGGAGACATAGAACGTGGATCCTTTATTCTCTTTCGACTCGAACCAAATCTTCCCCCCGGTCTGTTCTATGGTCGCTTTGATGATATACAACCCAAGGCCGGTGCCGTTCGGATCTTTGGTCCGCGCGTTATCGGCCCGAAACATCTTTGTGAATATTTTCTTCTGTACGTCTTCGGGGATCCCGTAGCCGGTGTCGGCAACCGATATGAGGATCGCCGAATTGTCCTTTCTCATCGAGAGCGAAATACTTCCTTCCGCGGGAGTGTATTTTACCGCGTTCGAAAGAAGGTTTTGGAAGATCATGCGGATGATCTTTGGGTCGGCGTTGAGAAGCGGAAGGTTCTTCTCAAAGTCCGTTGCCATATGTAGCTTCTTCGCGGTGCTGTTGCTCTCGAGTTCTTTAAGGACGCTTTCGGCTGCATCCTTAAGGTTGATCATTTCGGGGTCGACCGTGAATACTCCAAGGTCCACCCGCGAAACGTTGAGGAGCGCGGTGATGAGTTCGATCATGCGATCGTTCGCGCTCTTTATCTCGCCAAGATACTCGCGCTGTTTATCGTTGATCGGGCCGGGATCTTCGTCGAGCAGCATGCCGGTATATCCCTTGAGGGCCGTAAGCGGCGTTCGTAACTGATGCGATGCGATGGAGACGAACTCGTCCTTCGCTCTATCGAGCGAACGCAATGCTTCGTTCGCCTGTTCGGTCAGCGTATAATCCCGCGCGGCGGCGAATACGCCGATGACGTCGCCTTTTTCGTCTTTGTATAATGCGGCGTTGAAAAGAACGTCCACGTTCTTCCCGGTCGCCGATTGGATCGTCAAGGGATAATCGATAACGAATCCCTGACTGAATACCTTCTCGTATCCCTCCCGCGCTTTTTGGGGATCGGTGAAATAATGCAGAAAGTCGGTACCAATGAGTTTATCGCGTGGGACTCCGGTCATCTTCACCATCGCTTCGTTGACGTCGGTCATCTTCCCTTCCTTGCTTATGGTGATCAGCGGGTCGAGGCTCGCCTCGATGAGGCTGCGGGCGTAGAACGACGCCTTTTTTTCTTTATCGAGAAACGGTTTTTCGACTATTTCTCCTATCACGAACTTATAGATGATAAAGTTCACGAGAATTGAGAAGAGAATACCGATGAGGCTTCCCCAGAGGACCACCTGCTCCGCCGTAGCGTTCACCTGGGTGAGATGCGCCATTCGCGCCGCGAGCAATTTCGATTCTTCCGCCTGCATATTCGCGACGATCGCCCGTATGGAATCCATGATCTGTTTACCCTTATCTGTCAGTACGTCCGCTTGCGCCGCGGCAAATCCTTCATTCGTGCGCAGGGAGATGCTGTTTTGAAGATCCGCAATTTTCGCATCGATAAGCGGTTTCATCTCGGAGAGATTTTGTTGTTCTACCGAACTGCTCGCCGTAAGCGACTGCAGTGCCTGGAACGTAGTGGAAACATCCGGGAGGGCGGTGTTATACGGCTCGAGAAAGTTCGCATTCCCGGTGATCACATATCCGCGCTGGCCGGTCTCCATATTTTCGAGATCTGAAAGAAGGAGCTCGATTTTCCCCGAGGTCTCATAGGAATTGATCTCCTGCGCTTCGTAGTGATCGATCTGGAGTAACGCTTGATAGCAAACAAAGGAACTCACGAGAAATATCGCTACGATCGAGAGGATCAGGCCCGCGTTGATTATTTTTACCCCGGGCTTTTTAATGGGAGTGTTGTTAGCCGATAACGTGCTTGATCCGTTCGATGAAATCCGTGAGGTCGATTGCCTTCGGCAAATACTCCGCCGCCGCCATTTCTTTTATCGCATTCTCCGCATCCACCGAAAGGTCTGCATTGGTGAGGAAGATGATGGGGATTTGCTTCGTCTGGGGATCCGCTTTTAGGCGGTGCGCCGCCTGTATGCCGTCGGTATTAGGCATGTCAATGTCCGTCACGATCAAATCCGGCTGAAGGCGTTTGGCGATCTCAAGGACCTCATTGCCGTCCTTTGCGTAGAGAACTTCGAATCCTGCCGACGCGAGTTTTCCTCCGAAGAGGCGGCGCGTTGCGGGATCGTCATCGGCGAGGAGAATATGTTTTTTCTTTTCTTGTTCTTCCATGGATATATGGTTTGATTATGGTTAGCCTTTTTTTGGTGTTATATAATAAGCCGTTTTCGAGGAACATAGATTACAAGAACGCTATGCCTTGGGAATGTTTTCGGGCTTGGCTATAAGGGGGAGGGTGACGTAAAACGTGCTGCCGCGATTCTCTTCGGATTCAAACCAGATCTTGCCGCCTAAACGATTTACGGATCGCTCGGCTATGTAAAGACCAATGCCGGTGCCATCGGTCTTATAAAGCTTGGCGTTGCTTGCCCGTACGAACTTCTCAAAAATACGTGACTGCTCGGCTCGCGGGATGCCGATACCGGTATCCCGAATTTTTATTAAAAAATTATCATCGTTCTTTTCCGCGGCGACAGTGATGTTTCCTCCGGCTGGCGTATATTCGATCGCATTAGAAATAAGGCTTTGGATGATATTACGCAAAGCGCCTCGGTCGCCTTGAATAATAAGTTCTGCGGGATGATCTTCGAAAACTATCTTCAACCCTTTTTTATCCTGAAGCGGGATGGTCTCCTCGAGGAAGCCTTTTATAAAGCTGACAACCTCTAGCGTTTCGAGCGTGATCCCGACCCGGCCATCCTCAATGCGGGATAAATTCAGCATGAGATCCACTAATTCCGTAAGGTGCTTGGCCGAAGAATGGATGTCCTCTAAATATTCTTTCCCCTTGGGGGTCAATTGCTCTTTCTTGGTAAATCGCTCAACGACCCATTGGATACCGGTGAGAGGGGTTCTCAGTTGGTGCGAAGCGATGGAAATAAACTCGTTCTTTACCCGATCGAGTTCGTTCTCGCGAGTTATATCCCGGATGATCTCTATCAACCCGATTATTTGCCCGCCGAGCTTAATCGGCGTTGCGGCGATCGCTATGGGAAGCTTTGTTAGATCTTTTTTAATGAAAAAATAATTAACGCTCATAATTTCGCCCGTGGCCAACGCTATTTTAGTTGGTCGCTTATTAAGCGGTACGGGGGCGCCCCTTTCGTCTTCCAGGGGCAACTCGGTAATAACCCGACCGATCAATTCCTCCATGTTCCAACCAAGCATATCCACGGCGGCTTTATTTACCGCCGTTATTTTCCGATCATTATCAACCGCAACCAATCCTTCTCCAATGCTCTCGAATATGGCCTCATCTTTGGCATTCGCCGCCATGATCGTCTCGCGTTCCTTCTCCAGATCGTCTAAAAGATTGAGGTTCGCTTTTCGAATATCCTCAAGTTCTGCTATTCGCTGGCTGAGCTCCTGATTTTTCTCGGGGTCTTTTATTTCGGGTTCGCTATTCATAAACAACCGGGCCGGTTAATACGGGGGGCCTATACTTTTGGAAAAACTTTTTCTTTAAGGACCGCAATTTCATCTTTGAGCTCAGCCATTTTTATCTCCCGGCCGGTCATCATTTTATTGAGTCTCTCGAGTCCCTCCATATACGCCGCCGCCTTTTTTTCCGCCGCTTTGCGGTCGGTGATGTCGCGGATATTACATTGGATCATCTCTGTGCCGTCGAGGGGATATCGATTGCTTACAAACTCGACTTCGCGCTCCGTGCCGTCCCTTGATTTAATGGGGATATCTTCGTAGCGAACGTATCCCGTCGTTTGTAATTCTTCGAACATCTTTTTGGCATAGGAAATATCCTTAACCGCTCCGATCTCCCATAGCTCTTTCCCTAAAATTTCCGGCTTGGAATATTTTATCAATTCCAATAAAAACGGGTTGGCATCGATAATTTTTTCCGTCACGGGGTCGATGAGCAATATGCCGTCTTTGGCGGTTTCAAAAAGCTTACGGTATCGCACTTCCGAAATAAGCAATTTGTGTTCTGCTTCCCCGCGCTCGGTGACGTCGGCGACAATAATGAGGATCGTTTCAGACCCTGCTTCGTCGATGCGCTTGGCGTTAAGAAGCATCGTTCGTAAGCCCAACTTGGGAAAGTCGTGTTTTATCTCGCAGTCATTAAACGGGACCTGACGAGATATTATTTCCTGAAGGTTCTTTTTGAGTTGGGGGGCGTTCCATTGCTCGTCTCCCAAAGCATATATTTCTCGTTGAATTGTCTCCTTTTCCGAAACGAGGAATTTGTCATAGTAGGCCGAATTTACAAAAAGCACCGTCATGTTTTGGTCGAGTATCAAGAGCGGATCGCTCAGAGCGTCCACGACGGACTTGTATGGTATTGAATCCTGGCGTTCTTTGGGTGTCATGTAGTATGTATCCGTTAATTATCAACGTTGTCTCGGATCGAAAAATAGTAAAACTATTATTTTTTAAGGTTTCCAATTTCCGCTTCTAATTTCTTGATCCGTTCCGTGAGCTTTGTTTCGATTTGATTCGCATGGCCGGCGAGCGTTTCGGCAACGATCATCATATCCGTGACATCTTCCATCGCAAGAAGAATGATCGGCGGGAAAAGGTTCGAGGCGGTATTTTCCCGGTAGATTCGACGGGCATTTAAAATTATTACCTTGCGCCCTATCGAAGGAAATTCGTGAGCGACCTCGAAGCCCTTAAAGAAAGTATTCTTAGGCAAAATATCTTCAAGTAGTTTTCTTAAGGCGGGGATGTCCCATTGGCCGTCGCCCAGTTCGTACACGATCTTCCCCTCGGTGTCTTTTTCGTCGACCTGAAATGTCCGATAGAAAGATTCGTTGGCCGTCATCACGCGAAGGTCCTTGTCGAGAATTAAAAACGGCTCCCGCGCGGTATCAACCACCGTTTTAATATGCGTCCAACTTTCTTTCCACAAACGTTCGGCGAATTCAACTCCGTGCGAATCCGCGCTCTTTTTATTTTGATCCATAGTGAAAAAGCCGTCGGAGAGTGAAAAAAATTACGACCAATAACACCCGAAAGAAAAGTGGGCGCCCCTTGGCGCGGGTTGCTATGAAGACATGTCGGGTGGCATGCGTAGTGCAAATAGGCCAAATCTCGCCGGTTCCCCTGTAACATCCCTGTAAGGGCAAGAATCGTATTCAATCCCATCCCATAAAGCAAAGCGAAATCTATTGTAATGGGCGTGTAATAAAACCCCCTCTTATACGGCATTATATAAGTGAACTCGCAGCCAGAGGAGAGCCAGAAGGGAATTTTGACATTGGCCTACCACGACTACGAGAAAGGACTTAACCTTTACTCCTTTTTTAAGTTGCGCGATCGGGCCCTCAGTGAGGACCTCGTGCAGGAGACTTTTATGAAAACGTGGAGCTATCTTCTCAGGGGTGGGAAGGTCGATATAATGAAAGCCTTTCTTTTCCATGTTCTGAACGGCCTCATCGTGGATCAATATCGAAAGCACAAGAACACTTCACTTGATATCCTTCTCGTGAAGGGATATATCCCTCCCGCCGGCCATCCGGAACATCATTTTAATGTCTTGGACGGCAAAGCGGCGCTTCTCTTGATCGAAAAGCTCCCTGAAAAATATCAGAAGATTATGCGTATGCGATACATCCAGGATCTGTCAATTACGGAAATTTCTCTTATCACCAAGCAATCGAAAAATGCCGTCGCGGTGCAGATACATCGGGGGCTCGAGAAATTGAGAGTGCTTTTTTGCCCCATCTAACGATGAGATTTTTGACTGTAATATTTCCCAGTGTCATACGGCGTTTCTTTGAGGGAGACCGCTTTTTTTTGGGCGGGTAAGCCAATAAATTAAACAAATATTTTTCATGTATCACTACGTTAAAAAATTAATGTACGCCGTGAATGTCGGTACGCCCGATTTGCGCTTCGGCAAGATGTTGCTCGAACAGTTTGGCGGGGCCAATGGCGAGTTGGCTGCCGCAATGCAATATTCGGTGCAAGGCTTGAATTGTGATGATCCAGAGCGGAAGGATTTACTCATGGATATCGGCACCGAGGAATTGAGCCATCTGGAAATCGTCGGCACCCTCGCCAGAATGCATCTGAGGGATATAAAGAGGACGCGTGACATAGCGGAGGTAGATCCGCTGATCGCAATCGCCGGGGGTGGTGGCGTTGGACTCTGCAATTCCCTAGGGGCCGCATGGACAGCCGATTATTTGAAAATTACCGGAGAGCTTGCCGTTGATTTACGAAGTAATATCGCAGCCGAAGCTCGCGCCAAAATCGTATATGAGCGCCTTATTGGCTTTTGCGATGATCCTGGATCGAAAGATGCCTTGCAATATCTTATGACGCGCGAGATCGCCCATATGAAAGCTTTCGCTGGGGCACTCGAAGGCTTGGGGAAAGGTCCGTTTTCCATCGGGAATCTTGCTCCGACTGCGGGCGAGATGAGCGAATACATCAAGGATTCATCTTCATCAACTCCCTAGTGTGCCAAATCTATTAATAAATATATAAAAGGTCATAAGTAATAAAAATAAACCACATGAAAATATTTAATCAAAAATCAATCGTAGCCGTATGCGCAGCTTTTTGTGTTCTTTCTCTCGCGGGGCCGATCGTCGCCTTTGCAGCCGGGCCTGCGCCAGTTAATCTGTTATCGGCAGGCAACTTTGCGATTCTTTCGAATACGGGAATTACGGATACCGGCAGTCATTTATCCGCGATAACCGGGAATATCGGTTCAAGTCCGATTACCGCCGCGGCGATGAACGATGTATTCTGTTCTGAAATAACCGGAACGATATACGGTGTCGACGCGGCATATACGGGAAGCGGTGTCACGACATGTTTCGCGGGAGATCCGGGCGTTCCTGCGGTCACTCCGCCGGATGCAAATAAAACCTTAGTGGACAACGCCGCGGGGGATATGCTGACGGCATACAACGATGCTGCGGGGCGGACACTTCCGACCGCGACCGAGTTGGGGTCTGGGAATATTGGCGGAATGACACTCGCCCCGGGACTCTACAAGTGGAGTACCGACGTCTCGATCCCCACGAACGTTACACTATCCGGAGGGGCAAACGACGTTTGGATATTCCAGATAGCCGGCAATCTTAACGTAGCTTCCGCCGGCACCCTCGCGGGCGGCACTCACGTGGTCCTCGCGGGCGGCGCGCTGGCCTCGAATGTTTTCTGGCAGGTGGGCGGCACTACCGGCGCGACGCTTGGAACCTATTCCACATTTAACGGAAGCATCTTAAGCGCTAAGCAGGTCATCATACAAACCGGTGCGGTATTGAATGGTAGGGCTCTGGCACAAACCCAAGTCACCCTCGATGCTAATACTGTTTCGGCAGCGGCGCCTTCGACGGTTGCAACCTTAAACGTCATCACGCTTGTGGTAAATGCGAATGGCGGCACGGCGGTTCCTTCGAGCTTCAGTATAAACGTGAAGAACGCCGGCGTAGATGTCGCGGGAAGTCCGGCCTCCGGAGCCTCAGTGCCGGGAACTACGTATACACTTTCCCCGGGTGCTTATGCCGTAAGCGAACCCTCGAACACCCTCTATACACAGAGCTTTACCGGTGCCTGCGATTCAAATGGCAATGTAACGCTTTCAGCGGGCGACGATGATACCTGCACGATCGTTAATACCGACATTCCTGCGCCGGTGGCGCCGTCGGTCGGTTCCGGCGGGGGTGGCGCAATCGTGCCGCTGATCGGGATACTCGACGTCCCTACACCATTAGCGCTGGCCACGGGGCCCGGTCCGGTTACGTATAACTATACCGTTTGGAACGTCGGAGGGGCTGCGCCGTTGACCGGCGTTACAGTAACCGATGATAAATGCAGTCCGGTAAAGTACCTTTCTGGCGATACGAATGGCAACGGTCAGCTTGAACTGAATGAATCCTGGAAATACAGCTGTACGACAACCATTCCAAACACCACCATGGACACTGCGGTCGCGACCGGCCACACGGGCAACCAGACTGCGGTAGCCACTGCAATCGCCACGGTAGTCGTCGGCAAGACGTCAACCACGGTGCCGGGCCTTCCCAATGCGGGGATCGCTCCCGCTCCTCTTATCGACATCGTAAAGATCCCAAGCCGTTTGACGCCATTCCCATTCGGCGGCGGCGCGGTTACCTATTCGTACATCGTGACGAATCCGGGCGCGGTCTCAATGAGCAATATCAATGTTCTCGATGATACCTGTGGTCCGGTTTCCGGCCCATCAACAGGGGACATAAACAATAATAACCTGCTCGATCCCGGTGAGTCATGGCTCTACTCCTGCGAAGCAAACATCTCGGTCTCGACAAGGAATATCGCCACCGTCACGGGCCACGCAAACGGCTTTACCGCACTCGGATATGCTTTCGCGACGGTCCTTGTTTCCGACCCGGGACTTCCGAACACCGGACTTCCTACGGCCGCGCCAGTGAAAGCCCTCGTGAAAAATCTTTCTCAGGGGAGTAGTGGTAGCGACGTAACAACACTCCAGCAATTCTTGATCTCACAAAACGTAGGCTCTGCCGCCCAAGCTCTGACTCAGGTCGGTGCCACCGGCTACTTCGGTGCTTTAACCAAGGCCGCATTAGCCGAGTTTCAATCGAACGCGGGGATTGTCCCGGCCCTTGGAAACTTCGGGCCAATAACCAGGGCCTATCTCGGTGCACATTAAGGGAGATATAAAAATTCCCTCGCGATGGTCATTCATCATTCTTGGCACCATTGGAATCATCCTCGCTTCGCTTATTAGTTTCTTTCTGGTTCTCGCGACACCGACCCAGAATTCGTACATAGGACTGGCGCTTCTCACAAGCCCGGCGCTTCCAACCCGCTTAGAAATTCCGGCGATCAACGTCGATGCTTCGCTTGAGTATGTGGGCCTTACCTCAAGCGGGGCCATAGCGGTGCCGAAGGGCCCTACGGATGCTGCCTGGTTTTATCTCGGGCCAAGCCCCGGCGAAACCGGCAGTGCCGTGATTGTCGGGCATGATGGATGGGAAAAGGGCATACCGGCGGTGTTCGATAATTTATACAAGTTAAAAAAGGGCGACAAGATATATGTCGAGAGCGATACGGGGATGATTACGACATTCGTAGTGAGCTCGACACGGCTCTATAACCAACACGCAGATGCCGCAGCCGTATTCAATTCAAGTGATGGGAAGGCTCACCTCAACCTTATCACGTGCGAGGGAATTTGGAATCCGGCAACGCAAAGCTATTCGAATCGGATCGTAGTATTTGCGGATAAAGTATAGATGACATGAAAAAAATATTTCTTTTATTCATAGGGGTGCCACTAGTGAGCTTCGGGGCGATGCTGGCTCTCGCGCAAACAAACTCGGCAGTCGGCGCCCCGATGGTAACTATCGTTGACATCACGAACGTCATCTATCCACTGCCATTGCCGGACGGAGGGGGCCCGATCACTTTTACCTATAAGATAACCAATCCGGGCGCCGTGGCCCTGAGCGACGTGACCGTTACTGACGACGTCTGTGGGAATATGTCAGGCGAACTGGGCGATACCAACGGCGATCATCTGCTTGATCCCGGGGAAATATGGATCTATACCTGCGCGACCACGATCACAAAAACGACGGCGCATGCCGCCACGGTAATTGCCTATGCCAATGGCGCGAAAGCAGTCAACACGGAAACATCTACGATCACGGTTTCCGGTGCAAGCGTCCCTCATACTCCGAGTTTGCCGAATGGCGGATCGAACCCAAACATCCCTGGGCTTCCAAATAATGGAACAGATCCCGGCACGGCGAATATAACCGTCCTTATATGGGAAATTTTTGGAGGAGTCCTTGTGGTTCTCGTTATTGTTTATTTTGTCATAACCCGTAAAAAATAATGAGAAAAAGAACCATAGCGCTGTGGGCGCTGATCATCATTCTTTGCGCTGGAGCGGTATGGACGGCGTACCATTTTCTGTCACCCCGACTGGTCAGTGAAAATACTCCCGTGGGGATCGTTCCCGATTCGCTCGCGTGGAAATTCCCGGCGTCGTTCCTTAAGCTTCCCGTGGCTGGCGCCGGAGTGCCTGTTTCTTCGGCATATTCCAGCATCCCGACGCCGGGAAGCGTGCCATCGGGCCTTCCGGTTCGCCTGGAAATCCCCATCATAGGCGTAGATTCGTTTATCGAGGATGCGTACATTACGCCGCAAGGGGCGATGGAAGTGCCGGCGGGGACGGTGGATGTCGCTTGGTTTGCGCTCGGCCCTCATCCCGGCCAGGTGGGGAGTGCGGTTATTGGGGGCCACTTCGGTATCGAAAATGGCGTGCCATTTGTTTTTTATAATCTGAGCAAGCTTAAAGTCGGTGACGATATCTACATCGTTGATGACGAAGGGAATACCATTACCTTCGTCATCAACTCTACTGCCTTGTATGCCGCCAATGCGGATGCGACGACGGTGTTCACTTCGAGTGATGGGAAGGCGCATCTTAATCTGATCACCTGCGAGGGTATTTGGAACGAGGTTGCCGGCGAATATCCGGAACGGACGGTCGTATTCGCGACTGAAGTATCTTCGGAAAAACTTGCCGCTCCTGCTACGACACTTTCTGCAAGCGCCTTCCCCCGGTCGCTCGCGGTCGGAGATTCGGGGGTGGATGTTTCGGCGTTACAAACTGCCCTTGAGCAGAAAGGATTCCTCACCATGCCGGCAAACGTCGCTACGGGATATTTTGGCGCGCTCACGAGCGCCGCCGTTTCCGCATATCAAACAAGTGTGGGATTGCCCGCAAACGGTATCTTTGCTTCCCCGACAAGAGCTAAGCTTATCGCATACTTGGCCACCGACTCCGTTCTTCCCTACACGGGGTTGGCAATCGCCGCGACCTCAAGCATCACCCAAACGATACTTCAATCGATGGAAAGCTTGTATGCGACGCCGCTGAATGCCATTATCACCCTCCTTCTTCTTCTCGCAATAGCGTTCGTTATCTTTAAGATCATCAGGCGGTAATATAACGTCCCGTCAAAAAAATACCGGTCATAGGCCGGTGTTTTTCCTCACTTCCTCACTGCGGTAACGCCCACAACGTTTCCTAGTTCGTCGAGAACGATCCGGGCATCGTCATGGTGATATTACCGGAACGATCGATCGAGCGGGCGATGAAGTAATAGAACGTATTCGGCTGGAGTCCGGTCAGCTGGATCGATTGGGAATTGCTGACGGTCGGATTGCTGTTCGCGTTCGCTCCATTGCCGCCGATGTACGGGATCTGATAGACGCCCGTCGCCTCGTTGGTCTGGATGGGGCTGGTGCTGAAGTAAACCTGGCCGAGCGCGAGCTTGCTGGTTGTCCAGCCGATCGTGGCGGTCGTCGGATTCACCTGCGAGATCGAGAGATTGTTGATGTACGGGACGGTCGTATCAAGACCGAGGCCGGACGCCATGATCGCGTTGATCTTCGCTTCCGTCATCGGGCCGACCTGGCCGACCTGCGGGAGGCCGTATGCCACCTGGAATTGAGTGACTGCCGCCGCGGTGAGCGCGCCGTAGTATCCGGTGACGATCCCCGACGGATAGATCTGGGAATTCGTTGCGAGAAATTGCTGTAATTGGGTGACCTGGCTTCCCGTCGAGCCGACGGTCAGTTCGCTTGCGGTGATCGCGGCGTGCGCTTTGGGCGCCGTTGCCGATCCGATGAATAGGAGCGCAAGAAGAGTTCCTCCAAAGAGGAAGACATTGCGGAGCGTGTTCGTTGTATTTTTCATGGTTATTAAATGATTGTTTTTACTGATTGGTATGGACCAGCATGCTCGACCTCTCATGCACTCCTCGCTACTGATGCCGTCTGCGGGGGAGGCGTATTACACTACCCGCTTTTTCAGCTCATTGATCTCTTCCTCGAGTTTGCCGATGTGCAGTTCCAGTTTTTGTGTTTTTTCCGCAAAGCGGGCTTCTGCCACATTAGCATGTCCGGCGAGCGTTTCGGCGACTGCCATCATTTCGGTCACGTCTTCCATGGCGAGCAGGATGATTGGCGGGAGCCGTTTGGAGTGGATTTGACGGGCGTTCAAGATCATCACTTTCCGGCCGATCGCCGGGAATTCGTGGATCACCTCAAATCCTTTGAAAAAGGTATTTTTGGGGAGGATGTCGTCAAGCAGTTTTCGCAGGGCGGGGATGTTCCATTGGCCGTCGCCGAGGTCATATACAACCTTATTTTCCGTGTCTTTGGCCTCCACTTGGAACGTGCGATAGAACGACTCGTTGGCCACCATCACGTGGAGGTCTTTGTCGAGGATCAACACCGGCTCGCGCACGATATCCACGACGGTTTTTATGTACGTCCAGCTTTCTTCCCACAAGCTTTCAAAGAAGTCCGAGTCGACGTTTTGGGTGGTTTTGCTACCGCTATCACTGCTATTATTGGTTTTCATGGTTATAAAGACGTTTGAGCGGAGAAACCATTTCACGTCCGCGAAGGTCAGAGTGTAATGGAATGCCGTTTTGCGCGGCTTAGCCTTATGACCCCGAAGCAGGAGGCGATGAGGCATGCGGCGTTTACCCTTGCCCACAAGGACTTCGAAGAGGGGCTCAATAAGCACGCCTATTTCAAACTGAACAACCACGCGACGGGGGAAGACCTGGTGCAGGATACGTTTATAAAGACGTGGCAGTATCTTGTGCGCGGCGGAAAAATCGACGTGATGAAAGCTTTTCTTTATCATGTCCTTAATAACCTCATCGTGGACGAATATCGAAAGCGGAAGGTCAGTTCACTTGATGTGATGGTCGAGAAAGGATTCGAACCGAGTGCTGGCACGCCAGCACGATTCCTTGATGCGTTGGACGGAAAGGCGGCGCTTCTTCTTATCGCGCGCCTTCCCGTGGCATATCAAAAAATTATGCGCATGCGGTACGTGGAGGAGCTTACCCTTAAAGAAATGTCGCTCGTCACCGGAAAATCACAAAACGCACTCGCGGTGCAAGCTCACCGGGGGCTCGAGAAGTTGAAGGCGCTCTACGGGTCCGAGTAAAAAAGAACCGCTCAATTTCGAGCGGTTCTTTTTTACTTACTTTTCAATCGGCGCCGAAGTTCTAAGCGTGAACTCCGTTGTCTTTTGAACGCCTATAAGCATAGATGCCGCCGGCTACGAGAAGAAGTATGGCGAGTATGATCCAGTACCAATAGGTCGCACTGAACCCGCCAAACACTGTGGATGCCGCCGCAAGTTGCGCGGGCGTTTCACCCGCAGCAGGGAGCGTTGGTGCCGACGCGTTCATGGCGATCCCCGTCGCAGGAATAGTTTGGGTTTCGGTCGGATTAGTTACGCCGGTTCCATTGCCGGATCCGGACGATCCGGTACCCGATTCCGTGGAAGCTCCAAGGACCTGGCCGCTGGGTGAGCCGCTGCCCGTGGAAGCTCCCAAAGCCGAGCCTCCGCCTCCGCCGCTTGAACCACCTCCACCACCTCCGCCCCCGCCTCCACCCCCCGTGACGGTGCCTGAAATGCTACTTCCTCCCGAGACGCTACCACCCGAGAGCGTGCCCGAGACCGTACTGCCGCCGCCCGTGACGGTGCCCCCCACCGTTCCTCCGGCTTGGGAGCCGGAGGAGGTTGCATTCTCAGATGCGGAGGAGAGCGTCCCGGTGACCACGGACGCATGCGCGTGCATGGTGCCGAAACCTACGAGCGCCAGGAGTGCGATGACGGGGAGGGCAATGATTTTTTTATGACTGATCATTGGGTTGAATGGTGATTACGGATTTGTCTGCAGGCCGTATGACGTTGTGTATGCGCCTGTCGCGGTGCCCACCGGGATCGCAACATTGACCGTCACATCCACCTGACGTCCGGATGTAGTGGGGTCAAGGTCCGACACCATCGTGAGCGGCGCGGAATAGCTATTCGCAGCGGTCAGGAGGATTTCCGCTCCTGCATTGTTCGCCTGCGGGGAAGCTATTTCTATATCGTTTGCAACCGGGATCACGCTACTCGCGTTCGCGGTGTTGATCCAATCGGCGAAGCTCATCGAAAGTTTTGATTCGCTGGTCGGCGTAGTGATATGGAAGATGTACTGCCATCCGTCGGCGAATGCGCCGTCGGCCGTCGACGTTGATTTGGTCGTCGTGATCGAATCCACGTGCAGAATGCCGTTACTCGAGACAACGATTCCGCCGATGCCTCCCGTACTGCTCGAATTTCCGTTGCACGCCACATTCTGAACGATGACGAATTCATTGCCGGAAAGGCTGGCAAAGCTCGGCGTGGTCGTTGAAACGCTTGAGCTTGCCGCCGCGGCAAGCGTTGCGCCGGTCGAATAACCGGTCAATGCAAAGGGCGTTCCGGAAGCGCATACCGCGCCGACCGCCGATCCGCCGGTGATCTCGTTCGTCGTATAGCTCGAACTTGCGTCGAGCGGCGACGTGATCGCTTCATACGCGTTCGTGCTGTTGATGCCGGTCGGGCTCAGCGTGTATGCCGAGACGCCTGCAACCCCGGCAATCGTGTAGCTTTCCGTCATCGGGAAGGCGAGGCCTTGTGCCGATGATGCGGTCGCCTGCGCGCCGTTGATGTAATTTTCGATAGTGACCGTAGGCGTTGACGTGCCGACCACCGGGAAGATCGTCGTCGGATCGCCCGTAAGGTTGGTGTTTTCGGCCGTCACCACTTTACCGTTCGCCAGGGTGACCGTCGCCACGACCTTCGTCGGGATCAAGGTCTGCCCGTATTCCGTTCCCCGCACGTTCGTCCAATATCCGTCCGCTGCGTAATCGAACGTTCCGAAGACGTCGAACGGAGAAGAGATGTCGGTTCCCGTTATGTCGACACCCACCTTCGCCGTCGCGGTATTGGTCTGTAACAATGTCGAGCCCGAGTATAACTGCATGACCACGGACTGGGCGCCGGCGAATGTCGCGCTGGCCAACCCGAATCCCGCGGTGTATCCCGCGACGCCACTCTGGGTCATAACGCCAAAGTCCTGCGCCGATAACGTTCCGGGCAATACTGCGTTGCCGCTCGTGGTAGACCACGTACCGGAACGCGCACCACCCTGGTAATTATCCGACCATGTGCCGGACATACTGCCGTCCGTCGCGATCGTTCCGCTTGCGAGCATCGTGGTCTGCGGTACTACCGCGTCGGTCGAGCTCGTATAGTCCGCCGAGAACGAGATGGTGTCGCCGGTTACCGAACCAGACGTGATCACCCATGTGTATGCGTACGGGCCTCCGGCCGGACTGCCGCCGTTACCGGTAAGAGCCCCCATGTCGTCTTGCGCGAGGACCATATCATGCGGATAATTGGCTCCCTGATAGTTCAATGCCACCACATAACTGCCGGTCACATTCCAATTGAGCGTTGTTGTTGCTGATGCTACCGCCGGTAACGATGCCGCCAGCGGTAATATCAATAACGACAACATAAGCGCGTTTGCTATATATTTTTTCATTATTATTTTATTTTTTATTTTTTTTGAGCGACGATACTCGACCCGGATATCGGAGAAATTTTTCCCTATTAGATTAACGAAGCCGTCTTCAGTCCTCGGTTCTTACAAGATGCGGATGATGAGCAATATAATGGCGACGACGAGGAAGATATGTATGAACCAGCCGATGCTAAAAACGCCCAAAAGACCGACGAGCCAAACGATCAAAAGGATGGCCGCAATGGTATAGAGCATGGTTAGGTGGGGAGAACAACGAGAATGCTATGGATGATGGTGCGTACGAATTGCACGATCGTCACGGTAAGGGTTGTCATTGTGTATTGTGGGTTATAGTTTCGGCGACCTTGAATAAAAGTTAATAGTTACGGAGTTTCTTTTTCCTCCAACCGCGCGGCGGCCTCGGGGGTGGAAACGGTCTTGCTCATGGTAAGGAGGCTTACGATGCCCCATGCGATAAGATAGTAGACGACCATCGCGAGGAGTGTCGTCCATTCGAACACCTGGCCTTGTATGACGGTTGGATTAAAAACGGCGATGAACGGCTGAGCGAACGGCCACGTTGCGGTGTAGATAAAATTGGTGAATCCCGCATACGGGTTCGCCGCAGCGAATCTCAGCACCAAGCGGAACGCGAGCAGTATCTCGAGCAGGGTGAATAACGACCAGATGATCTGCGTTCCTCTGAAAAGCGGTTTCGTTGTGGGTGAGTTGTATGAATCCATACTCTCGAAGCCGCCGCTCGTGATAAAAGGTTACAGTGTCATGATTCCAAATTTCCATCGGCATCATGTGGGTAACCGATGTTACTGCAAAAAATACCCATGTGGTATGACTGCACAAAGGTACATTGGTTCCGACAAAAAACAGCCATTTTCGCTCGCGAAGGATGGCTATTTTTTATGTCATGAAGTACTTATCCACATAAAACCGGGCTTTATCCCCACGTTATCACCGAAGCGAATTTGCGCAATTTTCCTGCGTGCTATCCTACTCTTTCAGAGGAGTATCTTAAGCACTATGACAAAAGTATCGAACAACCGGGTGCTGACCAAGGCACACTGCGATTTCTCTCGCGGGCTCTCCCGTTATGCCCGGTTGAAGGTGAGCGATACGATGCTTTCCGACGATCTTGTGCAAGAGACATTCCTGAAGACGTGGAGCTATCTTCAGAGTTCCGGGAAGATCGATCTCATGCGTGCGTTTCTCTATCACGTGTTGAACCGACTCATCCTAGACGAGTATCGGAAGAGGAAAGCCGTATCGCTGGATCGTCTCACCGAAGGCGGTTTTGAGTTGGCTGCCGTCGACGCGGAAAATATTCTCAACGTCATCGACGGGAAAGCCCTCATGGCCCTCATTGAAAAACTTCCCGAGAAATATCGGGCGATCATTACTATGCGATACGCGGACGATCTTTCGCTCAAGGAGATGTCCGCCATAACGCATCAATCTCAGAACACGATGTCCGTTCAAGTGCATCGAGGACTGGTCCGGCTTCAAGGGCTCTACGTGGGGAGCCTGGCATAAATGTAACCGTTCGTCGTTCCGGGCGGCATCTTATATATGACACCGAAGAACACGATAAAACTTTCTGGCACCGCATGGGCGGAGCGCATGTGGCAGGAGAGTTGGACCTATATCAGGACCGTCGTTGATACGGCAACGGACCCGTTCCTTATATTGGATAAGGACCTCCGGGTGCTCGCGGCGAACAAATCATTCTATAAACTCTTTCAGGTCGAGGCGAAGGATACCGAGTATAAGCACGTCAGCGAATTGGGGAAGGGGGAGTGGGATATCCCCGCATTGAACGCGCTCCTTGTCGGCATTCTTCCGAAGAATACGTTCTTCAACGGCTTCGAGGTCAATCGCGAGTTTCCTTCTATCGGGAGGAAAATAATGCTTTTGAACGGAAGGCGCATATATAAGGAGGGAGAGACGTCAAATATGTTCCCGCCGATCATTCTCCTTGCGATGGTGGATATCACGCAAATGACCGTTATCGCCGCCGAACTTGCGGACTATGCCAATCGTATCGAAAAGAAAATGAACGACCGGACGAAGGCATTGGAGGTTGAGGTTGGTCAGTTAAAAAAGCAGGTGGGGAATCTGAAGGATCATTCCCGGAAGAAGAAGCTCGCGAAATAGGCTTCTATAATATGCCGTGGATCGGCCACGTGGCGAGCTCCAATAACTTGAGCCAGATGGGCCGTGAGGCCCACGCTTCTTTTTTTATTTCTTTCGAGACGGACAGGTCGTCCATGAACTGCCGTTTCAGTTCGGCGATGAAGGCGCCGTCGGAACTTATGACATTCCCTTCGAAGTTAAGGAGCAGGCTGAGATTGTCTATATTGGCACTGCCGACGCTTCCCCACGTATCATCGATCACGCCCGTCTTTGCGTGCAATATTTTCTTGTCGTCATAGAGATATATCTTCACCCCGGCGTTGAGCGCCAGGAGGAAATAGGATCCTGCCGCGATGCCGGCGGTGCGGACGTCCGAGGACTCCGGTAAAAGAATCCGCACGTCTACGCCGCGCCGCGCCGCTTTAAGGAGCGCCCGGAAGATGATGATGCTCGGCACGAAGTACGGCGTAGTGAGATAGATATATTTTTTCGCCTTACGGATGGTCCGCCTCAGGTCGTGGTAGATGTAGCGGCCGCGATACATCGGCGAATTGATAAGGAAAGAAAAATCTTCACCGGGTTTGAAGAGCGGTTTATACTGTGAGAATTTATAGCGGGAAGGCGTCGTCCACATCCGGTCGAAGCCCGCCTGGATCTCCGGCACCACGGGCCCGGTCATTCGCACGTTGGTATCCCGCCAGTTCGCCATACGGTCCTCGATACACACGCCTCCGGTGTGGGCGATGGTCTTATCTATAAGTAATATTTTCCGATGGTCGCGCAGGAACCAGGAAGAGAAATTGCCGATGCGCCAGGGCTGTATGCGATTGAAAAAAATAATACGGATCCCTTCCGATGCGAGCAACGCGCTTTTCTTGGAATCCACGAGCCCCGAGCTTCCCACCGCGTCGCAGATGATCCTGATCTTCACGCCTTCGCGATTTTTTTGCCGCAATAATTCAAAAAATCTCCCGCCGATCACGTCGTCGGCGAAGATGTATTGCTCGATGTCGATGGACTCGCGGGCGGCGGCGCAGTCGGCGTACATTGCCTCCCATCCGTCTGCTGATAGGGTATAGAACTTCCACGTGGTATCGGGCATAGCGATAATATCAATTAGTATAGTAGCACGATTACTTTGTAATAATGCCGGGGCGTGAACGGCATGGTTTTCATGGCCATAGAAAAAAAACCGGAAATTTTGGATGATGATCCAAACGGGAAAATCGCCGAACAAGCCCGTATTCTTGCGGTGCAGCTGTCGGAACTTTCGCACGTGAACGAGGGCGAAACGGGGTTCAACCCGACGCCCGCGGAGATGGCGGTCGTGTTCGAGGGCATCAAGGCGGCGATCGAGGCGCGGCGGCCTAAAAAATAGCGGTTATTCTCCCCGACGGATCTCCCGCTGGTGTTCGCGCTTCTTGATCGCTTCGCGTTTGTCGGATTTTTTGCGCGAGTGACCGAGGCCGAGCTCGAGTTTGATGAGGCCGTGCTTGATGTAAGCGCGAAGGGGGATGACGTGCCGGGATTTATCCACGAGCGCGCCCTGCAATTCTTTGATCTCGTCTTTTGATAGCAAAAGCCGGCGCGCGCGGTTATCTTCGTAATCCGGCGGCATATTGCCCGCTTGATACGCCGGGATGTGCGCGTTTACGAGCCACGCTTCGCCCCCGCGAATGAGGACGTGCGCGCCGACGACCTGAAACCGGCCGCCTTTCGCGCTTTTGACCTCGTATCCTTTGAGCTCGATGCCCGCTTCGTACTTCTCCGATATCTCGTAGTCGAAGCTTGCCCGGCGATTTTCCGCTATGGTGTCCATTGATTCATTCTACATTAATAAAGCCCCGTTATGTATAAAGAATAAATAAAGGGGCCTTTGGTATAAATGTTCCGCACTCTGTGTTATTTTAAAAGAGCAAGCGCAGTGGGGCCGGGAGATCCTGGTCTTCGATCCGCTGAAACGATAGATCGGCACTTGATGGCCAGGATGCGGAGGACGACGTTCCCGGGGTGGTTATCCGCTTCCGAGAGGAGGGCGCCAAAGGGAACCCCACTGCTGCCCAGACTATATAACAGATTTATAACTTTGTCCAATGAAAGAAGATATTATCAATATATTAAAAAGCATCCTCGGGGGCGACGTTCCTATTGATATTTCCGTGCCCGACGAGGAACTATTCGGGCACTATGCCACGAACTTTGCGTTGCGCGCCGCAAAAGTGAAGGGCGTTCCTCCGCTCGACCTTGCCAAGGAGTATGCGGCGAAAATCGCGGCGGAAGCTCCCGCGGGATTTTTTCAAAAAGTTGAAGCGGCGGCTCCCGGGTTCATCAATTTTTTCTTGAGCGAAAAGACGTTACAGAGCGAATTCAAGAAAGTCGCGGGGGATAAAAAATATGGCGCGGGGAATATCGGGAAAAAGAGAACGGTGATCGTGGAATATTCTTCGGTGAACATCGCGAAGCCGATGCATCTCGGGCATATGCGGACGACGATCATCGGCGCCGCGCTCGCGAACATTCTTGAGCTCTCCGGTTATCGCGTCATCCGGTGGAACTATCTCGGCGATTGGGGTACCCAGTTCGGCAAGCTCATTGCCGCGTATAAGCGGTGGGGAGATAAAAGGGCCGTCGAGAAGGACCCGATCGGAGAATTACAAAAACTCTACGTGCGGTTTCATGCGGAGATGAAGACCGATCCCGCGCTCGAGAAGCGTGGGCAAGAGGAGTTCAAAAAACTGGAGGATGGCGACCCTGAGAACCGAAAGCTGTGGGAGTGGTTCAAAAACGAATCGCTCAAGGAATTCAAAAAACTCTACAAACTTCTTGAGACCGATTTTGATGTTTGGTATGGCGAGGCCTTTTTTGAGCAGGAGATGGATGCGACCGTAAAGGAACTCTTGGATGCGCGAATCGCGGAGCGGAGCGAAGGCGCGGTCGTCATCAAGCTCGATGCGGAAGGTCTGCCGCCGGCGCTCATTCAGAAGTCCGACGGAGCAAGTCTCTACCTTACCCGGGATATCGCTAATTTGCGCTATCGCCTCAAGAAATATAAACCCGCGAAGATATTATATGTGGTGGGCAACGAGCAGGCGCTCGCCTTTGAACAGCTTTTCGCGGTTGCCAAATTGCTCGGGTTGAACAGCGCCGAGCTGAAACATATAAAGTACGGGCTCGTGTTGGGAGAGAGCGGACGGAAAGTCTCGACGCGCGAGGGCACCAGCCAGCTTTTGGAAGAGGTCGTTAAAGAAGCGATCGTAAAGGCGCGGGAAGTGATCGAGGCGAAGAACCCCGACCTGTCGGAAAAGGAAAAGACAGAGATCGCCTTTACGGTGGCGATGGGCGCGTTGCGGTATAACGATCTTAAGGAGAATCGCACGACGGACATCGTTTTCAATTGGGAGAAGATGTTGGATTTCTCCGGCGACAGCGGGCCGTACCTGCAATACACGTACGCGCGGCTTAAGAGCATCCTGCGGAAGGCGGGGGTCAAGGAATCCGGGCTCCGACCGACCGGCGTGGATGTCGTGACGCTCGAACGCACGACAGAACTCGCGCTCATGAGAAAACTTTTTGAATTTCCCGATGCCGTCATGCGCGCGGGGGAATTATATTCTACAAGCACGCTTGCCGTCTATCTTTATAAACTTGCCGTTGCGGCGAACAAATTCTACGAGACGACGCCGATATTAAAAGATGATGATGCGCCGCGCCGCGCCGCGCGGTTGCTCCTTATCGCAACGGCCGCCCGGACGCTGCAGAAAGGACTTGGCCTGCTTGGGATCAAGACGCTTGAAAAGATCTAAGAAAGCGAGTAGAAAGAAGGGAGCGCGGCATCTTGGCGTGACCTCTAAGGGAGGGTCGCATGCATACTAAAGGAGCAAAAATTTTCCCCGACGATGTTCGGACGATCGTATTTTCAACCGGCAGGATACGGACGGCTATCGTCGCAAGGATCTTTTTCCGTAATACGGCCACAATGGCGGCCGTTCCGGAATGGGTGCGAGAGAAGGCGATTTCTCCGGAAGGGATCCAGATAAAGAAGAATCTCTTCGTCGATTCCCACCTTGTCTACAACAAAAAAAGAAAAGAATGCCTTCGGATTTTGGATTGGTTTCCCGGAGTGGTCGATGGTGGCCACGTCCCCGTGCGGGAGGTATTGATCCCGTGGGATGATGTTAAGAAATTCAAAGCGCAGACCGAAACCCAGTCGGAAGACGACGAACCACGCAGATGACGCGGAGCACATATATGCTCCGCGTTTTTTTCTTTGAAAATCGCCCAAAACCTGCTATTTTAAGGTAATGGCAAAGAAAACTCCGCATGTGCCGCATTTTCTCGAAGGCGAGGTAAAGCTTCCCGAAATGGAAGGGAAGGTTCTTGCGTTTTGGGACGAACATAAAATCTTCGAGAAAAGCCTCGAGGCTACCGCCGATGGAAAAGCATTCACGTTCTACGACGGGCCGCCGTTCGCGACGGGGCTTCCACACTACGGACACATCCTGGCGTCCACTATTAAGGATGTCGTGCCGCGGTATCAGACTATGAATGGGCGCTTCGTGCGCCGCCGGTGGGGATGGGATTGCCATGGGCTTCCGATCGAAGAGATCGTCGAGCGTAAGCTCGGCATCTCCGGCAAGAAGCAGATCGAGGAGGTTGGCGTAAAGACGTTCAACGAAACGTGTCGGAGCATGGTCTTGCAATACGTCTCCGAGTGGCGTGAAATGATCCGCCGCATTGCGCGCTGGGTGGATTTTGATGATTCGTATAAAACGATGGATGCCGATTTTATGGAATCGGTCTGGTGGGGATTCAAGCAGACGTACGACAAGGGTTTAATCTACGAAGGCCGCAAAGTGTTGCTGTATTGCCCGCGATGCGAGACGCCGCTCTCGAACTTTGAGGTCGCGATGGATAACAGTTATAAGGATGTCACGGAGGAGTCGGTGTATGCAAAGTTTAAATTGAAGCCCGGGCAGGCGATCGGAGCTCACGTAATAAAGCCGGACGATAAAGTATATGTCGTGGCGTGGACAACAACTCCATGGACTCTGCCGGGAAACGTTGCGTTGGCTGTTGGTTCTGAGATCGCGTACCGAGCGATACAAAAAGATGGAGAGTATCTTATTGTGGCAATTGATCGGTTGCAGGATCTAGGGTTGCAGGAAATAACCGATTTTCATGAACTAACCGGTGCTCAGATGGTCGGCCTCGAATACGAGCCGTTGTTCGACGTGCCGACGATGAAGAGCGATAAATCGTATAAAGTTTATCCTGCGGATTTTGTTACCACCGAGGACGGCACGGGCATTGTGCACACGGCCGTCGTATATGGTGAAGATGACTACGCGCTCGGCGTAAAGATCGGCCTGCCCGTGGTGCCCATGCTCGACGACCGGGGGTTGTTCAACGACAAAGCGCCGGAATTTTTGCGCGGGCAGTATTTCAAAAAAGCGGACAAGCTCGTGATCGAGAATTTGGAGAGCCGCCCATTCGGAAGCCTCCTCTTTAAAAAAGAAAAATATACGCACTCGTATCCGCACTGCTGGCGCTGCGGAACCGCGCTCTTCTATAACGCGATTCCGGCGTGGTTCATCAATATCCAAAAGATAAAACCGCAGCTTCTTGAGACGAACGAGAAGGAGATTAACTGGTTCCCGGAGCATCTCAAGAACGGGCGCTATCAAAAGAGCGTGGAAGCGGCGCCGGACTGGAACATCTCGCGCAATCGGTACTGGGGCAATCCGGTGCCGGTATGGAAGTGCGCCGGGTGCGATGCCGCCCTCGCAGTGGGGAGTATGGAAGAGCTTTCAAAGAAAGCGGGCGGTTCCCGGAATAATTACTTCGTGATGCGGCATGGCGAGTCGGAGAACGTCATCTTTAAGATTATCGACTCGGGGGATCAGAACACTCACCTTACCCCCGTAGGAAAGGAAAAGGTTGCCCATGTCGCAAAAACATTGAAAGAGAAGAAGATAGACATGATATTCGCTTCCGACCTCACGCGCACAAAGGAGACCGCCGAGATCGTTTCCGAAGCGCTGGGCCTGCCGGTCCATTACGACAAGCGGCTTCGCGAACTGTACCTTCCTTCGTTGTCCGGCAAGCCGGTGGTGGATTACTGGAAGATGTTCCCGGCGCAGGAGAGTCATTTTACGAACCGCGTCGATGCGGATAGCGAATCATTGACCGACGCCCGTACCCGTGCGTGGGATTTTCTCCGCGAGACGGAGGCCGAACACGACGGAAGGAATATTCTCGTGATAAGCCATGCCGACGTGATCTGGATGCTCGCACAAGCGGCGAACGGATGGACCGAAAAGGAGGCGACGAAGCGGAAGTGGAACGAGGGACGGTCCGAATTCATCGACTCGGCCGATATCATCGAGCTTGGCGTGAAGCGCATCCCGCGCAACGATACCGGTCTCGCGGATCTCCACCGGCCGTACATAGACGACATCACGTTCCCGTGCGCGAAGTGCGGTGGCGTCATGACCCGCACCCCGGAGATCTTCGATTCGTGGATGGAGGCGGGATCGATGCCGTTCGCCGAATATCATTACCCGTTTGATAACAAGGAGACGTTCGAGAGCCGGCTCCCCGCGCAGTTCGTCGCCGAATATATCGCGCAGACCCGCGCATGGTTCTATGTGATGCACGTCATCTCGTTCATCCTGTTCGGCAAGGCGCCGTTCGAGAACGTGGTAACGACGGGAACGATCCTCGCGGAGGACGGATCGAAGATGAGCAAATCGAAAGGCAACTTCCCCGATCCGAAATTATTGCTCGATAAATACGGCGCCGACAGTCTGCGGTTCTATCTTATGAATTCCGTCGTGATGCAGGCGGATAACCTGAACTTCTCGGAGAAGGGCGTCGAGGGCGTCTATCGAAAGGTGGGGATGTTGCTGACGAACGTTTATAAATACTTCGCGACGTATAGGAGCGAGGTTCCGACGGAGGATCCCGAAGGGAGTGGCGTGGAGGAGCACGTGCTCGATCAGTGGATCAAGACTCGCACCGAAGAGCTCGTGGATGTCGTGACGCATTCGCTCGACGGGTACGATACCGTCCGCGCAACGCGCGCGATCCAGGAATACGTGGACGATCTTTCCACGTGGTATTTGCGCCGTTCGCGCAAACGGAAAGATCCAGGGTTCTTTGAGACGATGCAATGGTCCTTGCTTATGACGAGCCGGATGCTTGCGCCGTTCATGCCGTTCCTTGCGGAGGCGCTCCACGCGGAGCTTGCCGGTGCGGATGCACCGGAGTCCGTTCACTTGGAGGCGTGGCCAGCGGTTGGGTTTACCCTTGGCGAGCAGGAGCGGAAGGAATTATTGGAAAGTATGGCGGAGATCCGGCGTCTCGCGAGCCTTGGACTCGCCAAGCGTGCGGAGGCCAAGATCAAAGTTCGTCAGCCGTTGCGGAAGATGGTCGTAAGGGGAGCAGAGGCCACGATCCGCGATGAGCGCCTGCTTTCGATATTAAAGAGCGAGGTCAATGTGAAGGAGATCGTCTTCGTGCCGGAGCTTGCAAGCGAAGTGGAGCTTGATACCGAGATCACGCCGGAGCTTCGCGAGGAAGGCCTATTCCGCGAAGTCGCGCGCATGTTCCAGGAGTTGCGCCAGAAGGCCGGACTTGAGCCGAAGAACAAAATCGTCGCGATAATGGAATTGCCTGCGGACGCGAAGGCCGCGATCGAAAAAAATGAGGCCGGGTTCAAAGCGGCCGTTGGTGCGGGAGCGATAGAATACGGCCGTTCGGATAAGTTCACCGCGGAGGAGGCGACCAAGCTGGAAGGCCGGGAGGCCTGGGTGGCGTTGCGGAAAGAATAGCGACCATATCACGCGGCGGGAACTTTCTGATATGATTGAATCATGCAGATAGAGAAAACGGTTTATTTTGTCCGCCATGGCGAAAGCGCCGATAATGCCGCACCGGTGTTTCAAGCCCCGGGTTCGCCTTTGAGTCAGAAAGGGCGGGAACAGGCGGAAAAGATCGCGCGCCGTGCCGTGCATCTCTCTTTTGAAGGCTTTCTCACGAGTCCCTTTCGAAGAGCGGAAGAGACGGCCGAGATCATCTCGCGTGCCGTCGGGAAGGTGCCGGAGCGATCGCCGCTTTTTGTTGAACGAATAAAACCGACAAGCGTGAACGGTAAGCCTCATACCGATGAGCGGGCAAGCGAGTTGTGGCGGGAATGGAATAAAAGTTTGTATGAGCCAGGTATGCGGGTCGAAGATGGGGAGAATTTTGATGACATTATCGCTCGCGCCGATAAAGCACTTTCTTTTCTTAGGGCACGTCCGGAAAAATCCATCCTTGTCGTGACCCATGGATATTTCCTTCGAACCGTCATCGCCCGCGTCTTGATGCAAGAGTTGCTTTCCGCCGAGGTTTTTAAAAAGTTTCAGCGCATGGCGTCGATGGAAAATACCGGGCTCAGTGCTCTTTATTATGAGGGCAACACACCAGAAGAGATGAGGTGGCGTCTTTGGATTTATAACGATCACGCGCATTTGGGATAAATAAAAACCCTCTTTGGAGAGGGTTTTTATTTCTAGATCTCTATGATCACCGGCAGGATCATCGGCCGGCGCTTGGTCTTCGTGTAGAGGTATTGCCCGACCTGATCGCGCAAGAGCGTCTTCACGTAATCCGGTTCCACTTCCCGGAAGTTGGGGATGCGGGTCATGAGGCCGCGGATGCGCTTGCGGATCTCGTCCAGAATCTCCTGGTTGTCTTTAAGGTAGATGAACCCGCGGGAAATAATGTCGGGATTTTTCAATAACCGACCCTTGTCGCGGTCCACCGTGAGGATGATGACGAGCATGCCTTCCGCGGCGAGCGCGCGCCGGTCGCGGAGAACGACTTCCTCCACATCGCCGACGCCGAGGCCGTCTACCATCACGTAGTATGCGGGGACTTCTTCTTTGGTGACTTTAAACTCATCTTTTGTGAGCTCCGCCACTTGCCCGTTGTCCATCAGCCGAATATTATCCTTCGCCACGCCCGCATCGCGTCCGGTCATGCCGTTCGCGGCGCGCATGAAATAGTAGCCGTGCACCGGCATGAGGAACTTCGGCTTGAGGAGTTCGATCACGAGCTTGATGTCGCCTTTTGGAGCGTGCCCCGACGAGTGAATGTCCACGAGCGCCGAGTGATACACGATCGCGCCCTGCCTCGCCAAATTGTCTTTGACGGTCTGGACGCTGCGCTCGTTGCCCGGAATGACGGACGATGAGAGCACGAACGTGTCGCCCGGCTTGATCTTGATGTGGCGGTGTTCGCCGTTGATGATCTTCATAAGGCCTGCGTTCGATTCGCCCTGTGCGCCGGTCGTAAGGATCAAAACCTTATCATCCTTATATTTAGTGACCTCCTCCACGGAGATGAGCGTTCCTTCCTTCGCTTTTACGAAGACGAGATTTTGCGCGATTTGGATGTTCGTCTTCATAGAGTAGCCGTTCAGCGCGACCTTGCGGCCGATCTTTTCGGCGATCTTGATGATCTCCGCGATACGCGTGATGAGCGAGGAGAACGTGGCGACGACGATGCGTCCTTCCGCCGCGCGGAATATTTCCTCCAGGTTTCGTTCAACCGTCTTCTCCGATACGGAGTGTCCGGGCTTTTCGGCGTTCGTGCTGTCCACCATGAAGGTGTGCACGCCCATTTTGCCGAGCTTCTCGAATTCCTCGAGGCCGTGCGGATTGCCTTCGTCGTCATAGTCCAGGCGGAAATCCGCGAAGTGGACGATGTTGCCGATCGGCGTCTTCATCATCACGCCGGTCGTTTCCGGAATCGTGTGCGGCACGCCGAAGAAGTATGCCGTAAGGTTGTTCGAGAGCTTCATCTCGTCGCCGTCCTTGATGATCTGGATGTTCATCTTCGGAGCGTTCGGAAAATCATCCGCGCGCTTTTCGATGATCGCTTTCGTGATGGACGTCGCGTAGATCGGGGGATTGCCGAGCCGTGCGAGCACGTGCGGCAGTGCGCCAATGTGATCGTAGTGGCCGTGGGTCAGGATGATCGCGGCGATGTTCTGCTTTTTCTTTTCCAGATACTCCACGTTCGGGATGATGTAATCGATGCCCGGCGTTTCGTCTTCGGGGAATTGGAGCCCCATGTCGATGATGACGATCTCGTTCTTGTACTCGATGAACGAGCAGTTGCGGCCGACCTCTTCCAAACCGCCGAGCGGTACGAGACGTACCGCGTCCGGATTGGCGATGTCTTTGGGGTCGCGTGCCACTTGGGGCTTCGGCCCCATCTTTGAGTTTTGCAAATGGACGCCGGGTTTCGGTGCGCCCGGGCCGTGTTTGAATTCGCGACGGGCGTCTTTCTCCGCGCGGGATTCGTTCGCGCGCTCCGGCCGCGGTGCGGCGGACTGTCCAGGGCGGGAAGTGTATCCCGGCCGCTGGGAATGCTGCTGTTGCGGGCGTTGCGCCATGCGCGGGGAGTTTCCCTGCGGACCGCGCAACGGCGCCGGCCCTGCGGACCGCGATTGCGCTCCCGTCGGTGATGTTCCGGCGGCGCCGCTATTCGTCGGCGGTCTGCGCCGAATCTCCGGCGGTTTTATGCGGGGCCGCTCTTTCGGTGCTGGTGGTTGACCCTGATTGTTATTTTCGTTTTTCTTAATCATTGTTGTGTTACTGCGTAATTTTTATTTGCTGCTTATTAATCTTTATTTAATTTCTGCTTTTTCGACTTCTTTTTTAATTTTTTCCGCTATTATTGCAAGTTCTTCATTCGGCATCGCCGTTGCCCTGCTCGAGTCGAGTTCGTGCGGATTATTGATCGGCACAAGATGCACGTGGGTGTGGGGTACCCCGAATCCCTCAACCACGATGCCTATGCGCACCGAGTTCGTTGCTTTTTGAAGCGGCGTCGACAACGCCCTTGCTGTTTTGAATATTTCTTCATAAAGAGCTTCCGGCATATCAAAAACGTTCTCGATATGTTCTTTAGGAATTATTAAAAGGTGTCCGGGATTTACCGGGTGAACGTCCAAGAACGCGAGAAAATTCTCATCCTCCCATACGGTGTGCGAAGGGATCTCCTTCGCGGCGATCTTACAAAAAATGCACTCTGCCATAGATAATAGTGTTGCTTGCGATAGTGTCGTAATACGTAATATCTGTGCTGGAGAGGGGAGTCGAACCCCTATGATCTTGCGATCGCTGGCACCTGAAGCCAGTGCGTCTGCCAATTCCGCCACCCCAGCACCGTCAAAGGAGGGTCGTCTTAGTGATTAAAGCATATCACGAGAATATCTCAAAAGTCAACCATTTCCATCCCTCTTGCATGCCTCCGTTTTTTTATGGAGCACACTCCTACTTCAGCACCCGCGCGGTATTCAAGTACCAGGCCTCTATCTGGCGGAAACGGTCCGAGGGGTCTATGAGTAAATTGGAGGAAACGCCCTGCAGGTTCTTATTGCTCACGTACACGTAGTCGGGCGAATAGAGGAAGATGGCGGGATAGCTTGCGATGATATCCGACTGGGCGGCGGCGAACTCGGCCGAGGTCGTGGCGCCGACGGCGTTCTGCCGTGCGCGTTCAATGAGCGAGTCCACGGCGGAATTTTTATAGAGCGAAAGGTTGAGCCCCGGAGCAAAGTCCTGCGACGAATCCCAGAATGAGTAGAGGTCGGAGCTCGGTCCGATGACGTTCCCGAAGAGCAGGGATTCGTAGTTGCGGTCGGGGATCAGGTTGTTCACGATGTCATTCGAGGAATCGGGGATGACGTTCACCTGCACGCCGATGGCCTGCCATGCGGTTTGGAGATAGCTTGCGGTGTTCGCCAGGAAGTCTATCTGGGGAACAGTCAGGTTGACGATGAGCGGGATCGTGACGCCCCCGATCGTTTTGGAGCGGAATGTGCTGGAGCCTGTGACCGTCCATCCGGCGTTGTCGAGAAGGCTTTCGGCGAATGCGGCAGAAGCGGTGGCCGGCGCGGGGGCGCTGTAGTATTGCGCGCCCTGCGGGATCGGTCCGTACTCCGGCGCGCCATTGCCGCCGAGCGCGGCGGTGATCAAGGCGTTTCGGTCTATGGCCGAAGAAAGTGCCTCGCGCACGGCGGGATCTTGGAGCCCCAGGTTCACGCTCTGATTGAAGAACACTCCGTAGTACGCCGACGTCGGCCAGGTGAAGACGCTGTCCGGGCGCGTTATCTTTGCCGTGTCGGCGGGCGTCACGTTGCCGAATCCGTCGATCGTCCCGTTATCAAAGCTTTGCACCAGCGCGTTCTCGTCGTTGAAGAAATCGATATTGAAATCCTGGATGAGCGGATGTGCCTCGATCGTCCCGTTCCACGCGGTCAGTTGATACGAAGAAATAAAACCGTCGCTGTTCTTGTTGTATGAGACGAACTGGTACGGCCCGCTTCCGACCGGTTTAAGATTGTAGTCCGAAAGGTGCCAGTTGCCCGGCGGCGTGCTCGCAAAAAGATGCTTCGGGAGGATGTAAAGATTGCTCAATGTGTCATTGAAAAATGTGTACGGGTTCGCGAGGGTGAATTGCACCTCGAGCTCGCTCACGCGGGTTGCCGTCACGCCTTGCCAACTTTGATAGAGCGGCGAGTTCGCGTCGGGGTTCTGTATGGATTGCACGGTGAACACGACATCGTCGCTCGTGAGCTGTGAGCCGTCGGTCCAGGTGAGTCCTTGCTTCAGGCGCACATTCCACGTCTTGAGGTCCGCGGAAGGGGTGATGCTGTCCGATATGTCCGCGAGATTGCTGTAGACCATCTTTACGAGATCGAGGTCCGTCTGCGACGAGGCGATCACCGGGTTGATATATTCCGGCTGGCCGAGCATCCCTTCCGTGTATTCGCCGCCGGCCAGCGGCACCGGCTTCGTGGTGCTCTCTATGACGAGCCCTAAAACTACCGCAAAACTCACGACCGCTCCGGCAATGGCCAAAACGAAGGTGATGCGTTCTCTTTTAGTGAGCGCGGCAAAGATCTTTTGAAACCACATGTAAAAAATTTAGTGCGTCTGGATGAACAGCTGGTAGACTGCGAGCGCTACGAACACCACCGAGAGAACGATCGTGGAGTAGAAGACGAGCTTTTCCATTCCGCGGCGGGCCTGGTAGTATCCCTCGCCGCTGCCGCCCAAAAGGCCGGACATGCCGGAAGAGCGTTCCTGTAAAAGGATGAGCGTGATGATGACGACGGAAAGGATGATCTGGATGATGGCAATGGTCATAATGCGAGGTGAATAATAAAGTTGATGACGCTTACGACGAGGGTCGCGAGGATTAGGGCGGGAATGCCTACTATGCTAATACTTCCGTGTAAAAAGTCAATGTGATCGGCGATGATCGGCAATATATAGAGGATGATTGCGTTCACGATGATGATGCCGAGTCCGAGGGTCAGGATGATGACCGGGCCGAGGATGAGTGTCAGGATCGGCTTTAAAATGAAGTTCAGGATGGCGAGCGTGAGGGCGATCAGGACGAGCGTGACCCAGTTACCGCTCAATAAAAACCCCGGGACGTACAGATACGCCACCCATAGCGCGAGCGCGTTGCCGCCCACTACCAGAATAAGCCGAGCCAGCCAATGCATGATTTCATTATAGCATCCCGCCTAGGCCGATACCTCTTCCAACGCCTTCAGCGCGTAATAGCGAACGCGTTCGTTGATCTTAAGCTCCGGGTCGGACAGTGCTTGTTTTGTGAACCAGCGAAGTTCTTCGCTTCGCTCCTCTCCGATGTTCGTGGTGATATCGGTTTCCGCGGTGGCGAAATAAATCAGATCAACGTGCTCGTGTGTGGCGTTTATACGATGACGATTCATGAACCGTGGCGGGATAAGATCTTTTTCTTTCGGGCGATCGTCAAAAGCAAGCGAAGTCCCCACAAGTTTGACGTCGAGCCCCACTTCCTCCTTTACTTCGCGGACCACGGCTTCGGTCGGATCTTCATCAAGTTCGATGTGCCCTCTGACGTCGAGCCAGCCGATATCGTACTTGTCGTGTTTGCGAAGAAGGACGGTCTCTTTATAAACAATATACGCGGAAGCGGTGAAGTCTATCTTCTCGTGGATGTGCGGCATGGCGACGTTACTTCTTTGCGATCTGCACTGCCGGGCCGTTGCCCAAGAATTTCGGTTCGCTCAATTTCTTATATTCCACCGGCAACAACGTTAAAAATTCCTTAAGCTTTTCCATCGCCCAATCCTTATTGCGCTTCTCGCGGCCGCGAAGACGCATGTTGACCTCCACGGGATGGCCTTCGGCAAAGAACTTTTCCACCTGGCGAACTTTGACCATGAGGTCGTTGTGCGCCGCCTTGGCGCTGATCTGCACCGATTTCATTGCCGCAGTCTTCTGCGCCGCACGCTCCTTTTTAATACGCTTCTCTTCTTCGTAGCGGAACTTGTCATAGCTCATAATGCGCACGACAGGCGGTTTTGCCGCGGCGGAGATCTCTATAAGGTCGATGCCGTCGTCCGGACGGGCAAGTTTAAGGGCCTCCTCGCGGGACATGACGCCAAGATTCTCTCCTGTTTCGCCAATGACGCGGAGTTCCGGTGCGGTTATTTGGTTGTTTATGCGAGGCTTGATTATGCCTCCATTATATCAGCTGTGGTAGAATAATCAAAACGGCATACGATCATGGACGAAAACCCGATCACTCACCCCGGAGTCCCCGAAGAGGTCTATCACACCATGGGGAAGAAGACGTTCTGGATATTTTTCCTTGAGCGCGTGCACGCGGCGTTCATTTTACTCCTCCTGACGATCGCGCTTTTCGTGCTTGCGCCTCAAGCATTCCTTGCTTCCGCCCCGGTCACTAACCTGGCAAGCTATGTGATGATGGCGGCATGGGCTTGTTTATTCCTGTTTTTCGTCGCGCTTGCGATATCGCTCTTCGTTGCATGGCTCATCTATTCACGCTATAAGTTTTGCCTCGGCGACGATTCCCTTAAGATAAAGCGCGGCATTTTATATAAAGAGGAGGTGGCCATCCCGTACCGGCAGATCCAGGACGTGGACATCAAGCGTGACCTTTCGTTCCAAATGTTGGGCTTGAGCCGCATCGTCATCATCACTGCCGGGCACGAGGAAGACGAGAAGCCGGGCGACGACGATACCGAAGGCATCCTTCCCGCGCTCGATAAAGATTTGGCGGAGTGGTTGCAGGCGGAACTTCTTAGGCGTGCGAATGTTCAGAAGGTCACAGAAGAGCCCGCGGCCGCCGTGTAGAATAGTTTACGGGTAAATAAAAACACCCTTCCGCCGAATTCTTCTTAGCACGAGGCGGAAGGGTGTTTTTATTTATTTACTGCAGCAGCCGCAACGTACCAATTTGACGACACCGATGACGATCACGAGGATCGGCCAGGTAACGCTTACGAAGCTCGACGTTAAAACGCCGATAGCTCCCAAGAAGAAATCCAAACCAATAAGGATGATGATCCACGGCATTGCTTTATGATGCGGGCACTTGCATGTCATGCCCTTTCCGACAACTTTTTCTTCTTCCATATAAAGATTAATTATTGATTAATTTAAGATTTCGACCTTTCGGCTGCGTTTTTGTACCCTTTTATTATAGCATCGTTCGTGATATAATATCGGCAGCCTTATCGAAGGCATAAATACGCAAGCGTGCGTATTTATTGGGAGCGCACTGGCTTCGATAAAGATAATCCATGGGTTTGCGAGCCGTTCGCAACGTCGTTATCGTTGCACAATCTACACTGCCAACTCTAACCGAGTTCCAGCCTTCGCTTTTGCTTAACGCATAACCGAAGAGATCGGCCAGGCCGGGCCTCTTGGCCTGATACCGGTCTTATATAAGGAGGCTAGCGCAGGGTTGACGATCATACGCTCGGCGCGAAAATATGATCACTTCGCTTAGCATCGCTAAACTACACTCGTAGACGGCCCATCGGCATTATCTTTACACGGCGGTTCGATTCCGCCCGCTTCCACGAATAACAAAAAGCGAACTCGGGAGAGTTCTCTTTTTGTTATGTGCAACGAGTGATGGGAGCGAACAGGAGGGGAGGGTCGGAGGGGGTTTCGCCTAAGAGGCGAACCCTTAAATGTCTATCAGGGTCTCGCGTGAGCGAGAACCCGCCCCTCCCGTGTAGGAGGGTTGTTGGGAACCGGGGTTCCCAAAAGCGAACGTAGTGAGCGCGTGAGCTTCCGCCCGCTTCCACTTGAATTTAATTTTGGTCGATTTGCGACCACCTCAAAGTGTTTTTTCCCGAGCAACTATTTAGGGGTGCTATTATATAGACATGCCATGGTATCTCTTTACTGCAAGTTTTTTCTCCGGGATGTTCCTGGCAAATGGAGTCCCGCATTTTATTCAGGGCATTTCGGGAAATAAATTCCCCACGCCATTTTCCAAGCCGCCGGGCAGGGGGCTTTCATCCCCGCTCGTGAATGCTCTCTGGGGATTATTTAATTTTTTGATCGGCTATCTTTTGTTGGGAGTTGGACAGGTAAGCTCGGACAATGTGCCATCGCTCACCGTTTTCTTTATTGGTATCGTGGCAATAAGCATCATGTCGAGTATTAGCTTTCAGAAGAAAGAAAAGGGATAGCGAGATGAGAGATGGAGGGCCTCATGGTATAGGAAAATATCATCAGAAATGAATATCAAAATAATGCATAAAGAACCCCAAGGAGACAGGCCCGGATCGATGCTCAATTGGTTGAGAGCGGCAGTATTGGGAGCGAATGACGGGATCGTGTCCGTCGCTTCCATCGTTGCGGGAGTGGCGGGCGCCTCAAGTTCGGCGGCATTCATTCTGACGGCGGGCATAGCGGGATTGGCCGCCGGCGCATTGTCGATGGCGGTGGGAGAATATATCTCGGTAAGTACACAACGGGATACGGAGCGGGCTATGCTTGAAAAAGAAAGAGGGGAGCTTCGCGACTATCCCGAAGAAGAGTTGGAAGAGTTGACCGATATCTACGAGAAAAAAGGATTAAAGAGAGAAACCGCAAAAATAGTCGCACAGGAATTGACTACAAAGAATGATTTTGCCGCCCACGTTGATGTCGAGCTCGGCATTGATCCCGATAATCTGACAAGCCCGTGGCAGGCCGCGTTCGCATCGGGAACTTCTTTTATCAGTGGCGCGATCATACCTCTTCTTGCGGTGGTGCTTTCCCCCGCCCCTGCACGTCTTCTGATAGTGTTCGGTGCCGTGATCGTCGCGCTTGCCATTACCGGCACGGTAAGTGCTCGCGTGGGGGGTGCAAATAAGATGGTTGCCACAATACGTGTGGTGATCGGGGGGGTTATTGCGATGATCATCACGTACGGAATCGGAAAGTTGGTCGGAAGCGTTGGATTATGACGAGCGTGAGTGTTTTTTGACATCACCGTCCTCCCGGCAGTACTATCAAATTATCATGACGCCCAAGAAAGTGATCGGAATATTCGCACTCGTTGCGTTTGCCCTGCTTGCAAGCTCTGCGGTGTGCTTGGCGTCCGCGCAAGTGAGCGCTATGAATGATTGTTCCACGACGCATGGCGGCGCGGCTCCGATGTGTCCATTCATGTCGGTTTCGGTTCCGGCGGTGGCGATCGGCGTCACGCTCGCGGGGTTGGTCGCGGTCGTGCTCTCTTTGATAATTCAGGCCGCGGCATCCAAGCAGAATTTTTCTCAAGTATCGTTCGCGCGGTACGAGCGGCGCAGAGCGGGAAGTCGCGCGGCATTTTTTGATCCGGTCACGAGCCTTATCTCTCGGGGAGTTTTGCATTCGCGCATATATAGCTTCTAGGGTTATTTAGCGGGTTCGGCTTTTTAGCGCCCGTTTTTTTGTGCGCATATAAATTGACCTTAGAAAAAATGAAAAGAAATATCTACTACATCAAAGGGATGCACTGTAGATCGTGCGAGCTTTTGATAGAAAAGAATATCGCAAAGATCGCAGGAGTTAAAAAAGTTGAGGTGAGTTATAAAAGAGGAGTCGCGGTCGTCGACTATGACGTCGCCGCGCTGAAGCAGGAATCGATCGCGCGGGCGGTGAATGAGGCGGGATATTCGCTGGGGCGGGCCACAAAGTTGCCGTGGTTTTCGAGCGACGAGCGGAGCTATATAGAAATTGCGGCCGGCATCATGGTGCTCACGGTTTTATTCCTCGTGGCAAAAGGGACGGGGATCCTGAACGTCTTTTCCGGAGGGTTTTCGGCGACGCCCACATACCCGATCGTATTACTTATCGGACTCACTGCGGGGGTGTCCACGTGTATGGCGCTCGTGGGAGGCCTTGTGGCGGGGTTCTCCGCATCGTACGCGGAGAAGCATCAGTATGCCACGCGGTGGGAACGGTTCAAACCGAATATCTACTTCAACCTCGGGCGGCTTGCGTCGTATACGGTGCTTGGCGGCGCCATCGGCGCGTTGGGTGCGGTCATAAAAATATCGGCGGGATTCACCGGATTCCTTATCGTCGGGGCGGGGATGGTGATGCTCTATATGGGGCTCAAGTTGACGGGCATTTCGCCGCGACTGGCGAATGCGAGTTTTACTCTGCCAAAAAAGCTTGGACGAATGTTCGGGATGGCGGAGTCGGGCGGTGAGTATTCGCATGGCGGCACGGTGCTTGCCGGTGCGCTCACGTTCTTCCTGCCGTGCGGGTTCACGCAGGCGATGCAGTTGTATGCCATCACGACGGGGGGCTTCACGTCGGGCGCGATCGTCATGTTCCTCTTCTCACTTGGCACTCTGCCGGGCCTGTTGGGGATCGGTGCGATCAGCTCGGTGCTCAATGGGAGTAAAGCGACATCATTTTTCCGTTTCGTCGGCTTGGTACTTGTGATACTCGGGCTCGTGAATATTGCGAACGGAGCGATGTCGAGCGGGGTCAGCATCCCGTTCTTGTCCGACGGCGGGGGACAAGGCGCCCCCGGCCAAGTTGCTGTTATAGTAGATGGAGAGCAGGTGGTGAACATGACCCAGACGGCTGGCGGGTATCAACCCAATAAGTTCACCGTCAAAGCGGGGGTCCCGGTAAAGTGGGTCATCACTTCAGAGGATGCGTTCACCTGTGCCGCGAGCATCCGGATGCCGGCAATGAAGATCGGGCAGTTCCTTAACGCCGGGGAGAACGACATCACGTTCACTCCAACGCAGGCCGGCACGTTGCCGTTCAGTTGCGCGATGGGAATGTTCCGCGGAAGCTTTACGGTAATAGATTAATGTCTCGCCACTAACAATCACATGAAAAAAATAAACTTCGGTATCGTGGGAATGCATTGCGCATCCTGCGTCACGTTGAACGAGCAATCGATAAAAGAAGTGAAAGGCGTAAAAAGCGCATCGGTGAATTTTGCGATGCGCTCGGCTGCGGTGGAATTCGACGAATCAGCGACGAACGAGAACGAGATCCATGCCGCCGTGGAGAAGAACGGATACAAGGTGGATCACGAGACCGACCCGATGATGAAAATGGAGCATCAGCACGGAGAGGTGAAAGCGATAAGAGGCAATGCGTTCTGGGCGATCGGACTCGCCGCGGTCGTCGTCGTTTTGGCGATGGGAAATATCCGGATGGGTGTGCTTTTTGGGAGCTACGACTTCTCGCTTCTTTTGCAGGCGACGCTTTCGGGCATTGTGATCTTTTGGTTTGGGCGTGAGTTTCACGTGCGCATGCTTAAGACCGCGAGGAATTTCCGTGCCGATATGGACACGCTCGTATCCATCGGCACTATCACGGCATTCGTGTTCAGCGTTTACAGTCTCATCGCCGGCTTACCGGAGATGTATTTTGAAACCGGCGCGGTGATTGCGGCGCTCATTTTGCTCGGGCGGTATTTCGAGGCGAAGAGCCGTGGTGTTGCGGGGATGGCGGTGCAAAAATTGATGCAGCTTGGCGTTCGCACCGCGCGCGTGGTACGGGGCGCGGAAGAGGTGGAAGTGCCGATAGACCAAGTTGTTGTGGGAGATGTTTTACGCATCCGTCCGGGCGAGAAGATCCCCGTGGATGGCGCAATGGTCTCCGGCGATACGAACATCGACGAATCGATGCTCACCGGCGAAAGTATGCCGGTCAAAAAGATCCCGGGCGACGCGGTTTTTGGGGCGACGCTGAATATCGATGGAAGCATCACGATGCGTGCGGAAAAAGTGGGCAGTGATACGGTTCTTGCTCAGATAGCCAAGATGGTGATGGAGGCGCAGACGGAGAAGGCGCCGATTGAGCGCCTGGCGGATCGCATCTCGGCGGTGTTCGTGCCGGTGGTATTGGGCTTGGCACTCGCAACATTCCTGGGATGGTACATAGCGACGCAGAGCGTTGCGGCGAGCATCATTGCCGCGGTCGCGGTGCTTGTGGTTGCTTGTCCGTGCGCGCTGGGACTCGCCACGCCGACGGCGGTGATGGTGGGGACCGGAGAAGGGGCCAAGCGTGGCATCCTCATCAAGAATGGTTCGTCGCTCGAGAAAGGAAAAAAGATCGACGTGGTTGTGTTCGATAAGACGGGAACGCTTACGGAGGGGAAGCCGAAGGTGACGGATGTGGTCGCGGTTTCCGGCGTTTCCGAAAGCGAATTGATCGCGCTTGCGGCGGGTATCGAGACATTTTCCGAACACCCGCTCGCCCATGCCGTTTGCGAGGAGGCGAAGCGGCGGAGTATCTCTCCCGCGCCGATTACCGGTTTTGTGAACGTTGCCGGAAAGGGCGTTGAGGGGAAAAAGGAAGGTAAAAAAGTAGTGATGGGCAATGCGCGTTTTATCGAAGAAAGCGGCATTGATAATTCCATTCTTAAAGTCGAGATAGAGCGGCTGGGCGCAGAAGCCAAAACGATTTTAGTGATCGCCGAAGATAAAAAGGTGATTGGCGCGTTCGGCGTCGCGGATACCATCAAAGAAGATTCGGTTCGTGCCGTCGCCGCGCTCAGGGTTGCCGGCATCCGATCGACGATGATCACGGGAGATAACGAAGCGACGGCGCGAGCGATCGCAAAAACAGCGGGCATCGATGATGTGATCGCGCATGTTTTGCCCGGAGCGAAAGCGGAGGAAGTAAAAAAACTCCAAGCGAAAGGATTGAAAGTGGCGTTCGTGGGGGACGGCGTGAACGACGCGCCGGCACTCGCGCAGGCGGACCTCGGCATTGCCATGGGGACCGGCACGGATATCGCGATCGAGGCGGGGGATATTGTTCTTGTGAAGGGCAGCCCCCTTAAGGTGTACGAAGCCATCATGCTTGCGCAGGTCACGTTCAAAACTATACGGCAGAATTTGTTCTGGGCGTTCTTCTATAACGTGGCGGCTATTCCGCTCGCGGCATTCGGCTTTTTGAATCCGATGATCGCGGCAACCGCCATGGCGGCATCGAGCGTCAGCGTGGTAGGGAACAGTCTAAGAATAAGAGGAAAAAGGTTGGATTAAGGATTCAAGGGTGGACCAGCGTTTATTTGAATAGCGCTTGTCCACCCTTGGGCTCGGTGGACGGATTTAAACCACGCGATAGAATTGTTATATATGAAAGTGACGATCGTGCGCCTTTTTTATCCCTATATCGGTTTTCCGGCTACGGCTCTATACTTAAAGCATCTACATCCGCGATGCCCGACGATAATTTATTGAAGTATATCAGGGACGGGTTGGCGCAGGGTCGAACAGAGGATATTCTGCGTCCTTTACTTGCTTCGGCTGGATGGCCGCAAAAAGACGTTGACGACGCCTTTATTTTCTTGAGCTCCGGGCAGATGCCTGCTGCACCGGTCCATCCCGCAGTGCCGGAAGAAAAACCGGTGCCGTCGGCCGTGGTGCAACAGAACTTCGTGCAATCGCAGGAACAGACATCTTCCTACAGCCCGCGGAGGGGATTCAACCCAAAACTGATCGGCATCGTCGTGTTCTTGGTGCTCTTTCTTATGGCAGGGGGTGCGGCGGCATACTATTACGTTCGGGTGGCGCCGTCATCGCAGAGCGTGCTGGATGCAATGTTCAAGCATGGATTCGCGTGGGTAACTTCCGAAGACAATACCACGAGCATTTCGATCGATGTTCATGTGGTCCCCACATCCACTCCCGCAGCCGCGGGGGTGAACGCCATTGCCGGCGCGGTGCTCGGCGGAACTCCTTCCGAAGTGGTCGCGCAGGCGAACGCGAGCGGGACCATCGTATTCGTTTCCGGGAGCCGGCGTGATGTGGATGAAAATTTCGGCGCGAGTTTTAGCACCAAGGGGACCGGCCAGAGCGTCACATTCAATCTCGCCGGCGAGGTCATTGTTGTTGATAATGTCGGATATATAAATATTTCGGCGATGCCGAGCTTGGGATTTTTCGATCCGACGCCGTTCGAGGGAAAGTGGATCAAGTTGGAAGCGGATAGCTCCACCGAGAGCATCGCCCAAGGATTCGCCGGGGGACGATCGCTTGCGGGTGCGACGACGACGATCTCGGCGGCGAACATCCAAAAGATCATGTCCGCGATCGAGGGGATGATCACGATCACAAAGACCCTGCCGGACGATACGATCGGCGGCGTACCGAGCGACCACTATCAATACGATATCAGTAAGACCGGCGTGGAAAGTGCCGCGCTCACATTCGCTACCATCGCGCAGGAGTCGATCGACCCGGCCTCGAGCACGTTGGACGCGAGCACGACCGACGCGATAACGAGCGGTACGGAAAATTTCCTCAGCGTCTTTACGACCATGGGCGGAGAGCTGTGGATCGGAAAGAGCGATGATTTCCCGCATCAGGGATCGCTCACGCTTGCATTCGCGACGAGCACCCCGTACGGTTCGGTGAATGGAACGCTGAATGCCACGACCACCGTTACGAACATCAACGGGAGCCAGACCATCGTGGCCCCGGCGGGCGCCGTGGACTTTCAAACATTGATGCAAGCGGCCCTTTCGTCGCCCGCCGGCGTTGGCGGCTCGCTTGGCGCCACTCAGTCCGAAGGGCGCGATGCGCGGCGCATCTCCGACCTCCACGAGATCCAAAACGGATTGGAGCTCTACTATAATAAGTGCGGCCGGTATCCGGGCGGAGCCGCCGCATCGAGCGATTGTTCCGCGGCGAACGTCCGTGTTTCCACATTCGCCGGCGCCTCGAGCGCGATGATCGGTTCCGATATTGGGATAACATCCATCCCCAACGATCCTTCCGCGGGAGCAAAGTATTATTACGGCACCGACAGTACTGGCTTGCGATATATCATCGCCGCGCGCCTTGAGGATGTGAACAACCTTGTATTTTCAACTTACAAACCGCTTTCGTTGTCCGGCATCAGCGCGAGCGGCCTTACTTCATGCAATGCGCCGATGTATTGCTTGAGCTTATAGCGAACCGGCGGCCGAATTTCATATATTCTCATTTGACATTATTGCTTAAATTTGTTATTGTTTGTGGGCAGTAGATGTTTGAAAACTGGAGAGAAATCATGCAAGGAGTGGTTTGTCGTGAAGCCGATCCAAATTTGACGAACGTTCGCCCGCAACGGACGTTGTTCGGCATATGCAACGGCGATGCCGATCTGAACGGCTACAAAGCCGAGCAGATCAAGTTGCTTCAACTGAATCAGAACGACTTCCTCGGGAAGGCGGGACATTATCACGCCTACGCAGAGCTGTACTACGTCGTTCGCGGCGAGGTCACCTTCGACCTGTGGGACCGCGAAAACTTCGAGAAGGGCCGGTTCGTTCTGAAGCCGGGATGGATCCTTCTTGTTCCGGCCGGGGTCGCCCATCGCGCTTACGGCGCAGAGGGAACTCTCATGCTCGGAAGCAGTGAAGGTCCTTACACGTTCGACCCGCCGGCCGACATTCCGGCAGATTTCGAGCCGGTAGGAGACCTGCCTTACGGCCTCCTTTAACCTGGCGGACAGAGAAGCTTTTATAGGGGCGCACGCATCATTGCATAAATGATGATCGTGCGCCTTTTTTTGTCTGGCGAATATTCCCTCCTGCGCGGTATAATTCCCCACATGGAATACATCGACGTTCTTGATGCGAAAGGGAATCCCACCGGCGAAAGAAAATCGAAGCCGGATGTGCATCGCGATGGTGATTGGCACCGGACGGTCCACGTCTGGGTGGTTTCGCCGAAGGGCGATCTGCTTCTCCAGCGGCGATCGCCCGCGATGGAGACGCATCCCGACACGTGGGACACCTCGAGCGCCGGGCACATCTCGGCAGGGGAGGATTCGATCACGTCCGCTTTGCGAGAGGTGGAGGAGGAGTTGGGCCTGAAGTATAAGCCGGAAGACCTTACGCCGCTCTTTACGGTCGTTCAACAGAATATTTTGAAGGAAGGAACGTACATCAATAACGAATTCAACGATGTGTACGTTGCCATGTGCGATCCCGCGACGACCGCGCTCACGCTTCAAGTAGAGGAAGTTTCGGCGGTGCGATGGGTGTCCTGCGCGGAGCTCGCGGAGATGGCGAAAAGCGGCGATAAAGAGCTTGTTTCGCATCCCGCGGAGTACGAACGATTGTTTTCCGAACTGCGGCATCACGGGGTGGTCGTGCCCAACGCGGCGGAGATAAAAGAGCGACTGGGGAAGATCGTGTTCCTTGACGTGGCGCAGGATCTTTCCGGACTCACGGACGCCGAGCGCGGGGCCCTGCGCCACTGCGTGCGCGCGGCGGAGATCATGACCGATATTTATCTGGCGCAGATGAGTTCGAAGAACCGCGAGCTTCGCGCCGCGTTCGCCGCGCACACGGACGAGGCCGGCCAAGATCTCTCGAAATATTTTGAATTGAACGGCGGACCGTGGGACGAGTTCAACGGCAACGAGCCGTTCATCCCGGGCGTGGGCGTTAAGCCGAAGGCCGGCACGTTCTATCCCACCGACCTTACGGAAAAAGAATGGAACGAGCGTCTGGCGAGCGATCCCGCGGCGCGCGTGGAGTTTGAAAGTAACGATACGGTGATACGCAGGGCGGACGGCGCACTTGCCGCCGTTCCGTATAGCGTGGAATATAAAGAGCTTCTCGGGCAGGCGGCGAGCGAGCTCCGCGCCGCGGCCGCGCTCCTCTCCGCCGGCAACTTTAAAAAATTCCTGGATCTGCGCGCGGCCGCGTTCGAAAGCAACGATTACTGGGAGAGCGATATTGCGTGGATCGATACGGACAGTCATCCATTCGAGGTGACGATCGGCCCGTACGAGGTCTACGCGGACGGACTCTTCGGCATCAAGGCGACGTTCGAGGCGTTCGTCGCTCTGCCGGACAAGGAAGCCACGGATGAACTGCAAAAGTTTTCGGCCGCGCTCCCGGAGTTCGACAAACTCCTTGCGGCGCGATTGGGATACAAGGCGAAGGGAGCCGCGACGCCGATGGCCGTTGTTCGCGATGTCTATCGCGGCGGCGAGGCGGCGTTCGGCAGACAGTTCAGCGCTTACAATCTTCCCAATAATAGAAAGATCCACGAGGCCAAGGGATCAAAGAAGGTCTTTTCCTGGACGATGATGGAGACGTCGTTCAAAACGTTGGGCCAGACGGTTGCGAAACGATTTCTAAAACCCGAAGCGCTTAAGCATTATCAATTCCGCAACCGCTTACTCTTTGTGTTGGGTCACGAGCTTGCCCATGGGATCGGCCCTACGGGTTTCGAGGTGGCGTTGAAAGAACTTCATTCGTTGCTCGAGGAAGCGAAGGCGGATATGCTCGGCGTCGCGTTACTCGATTATTTCCATAAAAAAGGATTGATCACGACGGACGAATTGTTCGGATGCGTGGTGAGCGAGATCGTAAGTTTCGCTCCGTCGTGGCGCGCGAGCTACACGGAAGCGCATTCAATGGGGGGATTGATCGAATACAATTGGCTCAAGCATCACGAGGCGTTACGATACGAGGAGAGCGACGGATGCTTCGTCATCGATCCGGAGAAATCGCTTGCGGCGATGATACGGTTGAGCGAGGAGTTTTTGAAGGTCCAGTCGGACGCCGATTACGAGAAGGCCGCCGCATTCGTAAAGCAGTGGGCCGTGATCACACCGGAGATACCAAAGATGGTCGATCGATTGAGCGATCTTCCTATCACCATCCATCTGGTCTACAAAATTTAAAAGCGAATAAAAAATGGACCGGGGAGATTGCTCTCCGCGGTCCGGGTGCGTAGTGGGGTTGGGTAGGTGAGGACTATGCCATTTGCAGTGTCTTTTGGAATGGAGACGCTTGAGGTTCGGTTCTTCCTTTCTCGGCTTCACGGGCCGCGGCGATGGCATTCACGAGAAATTCCCGTTGTCCGATCGGGCAGATCGGATCGTAGGGAGCTTCGTCGCTCTTTAATTCGCTGAGGTCCATCAGCATGTCGACGGCGAAGCATCCCATGGCTTGGGCTTCCTCGATCGCTTTCAGGAAAGCCTCCTTGAAGGCTTTGCGAGCCGCTTTCCGTTCGTCTCGCGAGCCGATGCGTTCGGTAATTCGTTGGGTTTTGAACAATTCGGTAATTGTATCCGAGTCGATTGTGCAAGTTGCCAATGTTTTGCCGCTCATTCCTACGCCTCGTGGTGATGTGAAGTTGCAACTCAACTACAAGCTATTAATATAGGACAGAGCTCGATATTCGTCAATGCTATAACGTTGCGAACATCGCCACGGCCGCGGCGGCCATGAGGACGAACGTTGCCCACACAAAAATATTCGAAAGGACCCCGCTCTTGTGCTCGCCCATGATCTTTTTGCTTCCCGCCATACGGGCGATGATGAAGATGAGTGGCACGGCCGCCACGCCATTGAAGACCGCAGTGAACACAAGCGCTTTCATGGGGTTGATGCCGATGAAGTTGATCATAAGGCCGATGAGCGTGGCGATCGTGATCACGCCGTAGAATCCGTGCGCCCGTTTGAGCTTCAAGTTGAGGCCTTCCTTCCAGTTGAGCGTTTCGGTGAGGGCGTACGATGCGGACGCGGAGAGCACCGGCACGGCCAGCAGACCGAGCCCGATGATGCCGATCGCGAAGAGCCATTTTGCGATCGTTCCCGCGTCGGGGAAGCTGTGCACGAGCGGCTCGAGCGCCTTCGCCGCGTCCGCCGCGGTGCCGATGTTCGTCACGCCGTGCGTGTTCAATACCGTCGCCGCAACGATGATGATGCACCATGTGGCCGCTTCCGAGGAAAGCATGCCGAGGAAGTTATCCAGTCGCATCGCGCGTATGAACGCCTTGGTTGGTTTTACGATGCCATGCTTAATGAGATGCTTTTCTTTTTCTTCCTCCACTTCTTCCGACGCTTCCCAGAAGAACATATACGGGGAAATCGTGGTGCCCAGGACGCCGGTGATGATAAAGAGGAATGCGAACGAGAATTCCACGTGCGGCAGGAGCGTGGCACGGAGGATCGTGCCCCACGGCTCGCTGATAAGGAATACGGTGAGCGGATAGGAGAGTAATACGAGCGCAAGCCATTTTAATATTCGCGCGTAATTCTTATACGATACGAATATTTCCAATACTAAAATAAGCACGGTAAAGAAGAGCGTGAGGATGACGAAGTTGACCGGGATGATGAGTTGCGCCGCCGCGCCCATCGCGCCAAGGTCTGCGCCGATGTTGATCGTGTTCGCGACGAGGATAAGCGCGAGCAGGCCATAGAGAATCTTCTTGTTGTAATTTTCTTTGACGACCGCCGCGATGCCTTTGCCCGTCACCGCGCCGATGCGCGCGCAGGCTTCCTGGATCGCCACCATAAATGGGAGCAAAAAGAGCGCCGTCCATAATTGTCCGTATCCGAACTGCGCGCCGGTCTGGCTGTACGTGGCGATGCCCGACGGATCGTCATCTGCGGCGCCGGTGATCAGCCCCGGCCCCACGATCTTAAGGAGGTTTTTCGTCTTCTTGCCGAACTTGGCCATGGATATATCTTAAACGAATAGCCGCCGTTTGTCTTTCGGCGCTCGAAAATAAAAAAATGCCTCGATCGAGATCGAGGCGGGATACTGCTTCTTAGAAAAGAGCTTGTGGCAAGGAGAAGAGCACGTGAGGCTTTGTGGCCTCGTCGGGGAGGAGGATTATGTCCATCCCGAGTTTTCTTCCCATGCTTTCTTCCCATCGACACCCAAGTGATTTTCGCGAGCCAGGAAGGAAGACGAGCGTTTGGATGTGCCCGCCACGGAACAATGCTCCATAGAATCCCTCGAGAAGACGGAGCGGATCTCTGTGGTAGTCCTCGATCGTCGTGAAGTTCAGCATTCCCTCTTGAAAGACAACTTGGGAAAAAACACTTTTCCCTTCATCGCGAAGCCGCACGATCGTCCGCACGATCCTCTCGTTGTTCTCTTTAAAGGTGCCGTCACCGGTCGTCATCGGGCCGCACACTTGGATGACCGGTTCATTCGGCCTTCGGTTGCGGGCGATTGCCTGTATGGCGACCTCTACAAGCGGGGGGAATGACTTTGCGATTCTGATACGCCGAAAATCTTCGTCGGTATACCATGGGTCCGTATGCGCTGCGTGCATAGTGCTCCTCCAGAAAACCGCTTGGAGTATACGCTAGGTATCTATCAATAACAAGAATAAGGGGCTTTTAGCCTTGTAAACTGGCCTCCGGCAGGCCACTTGACAAATTCTAGCGAGTGGAGTATTATTATTAGGCAAATAAAGAAACGTCGTCGAACTTCTAGAAAAGCAACAATATAAATTACAATGATGCAAGGAACTATCAAGACCCTTACGGATCGTGGATTCGGTTTCATCGCTCGCGATGGCGAAGCGAAGGACCTTTTCTTCCACTCCAAGGAGTTGAATGGTGTCGCATTTGATGATCTTAAGGTTGGCGATGTCGTCACTTTCGAGGTCACCGAAGGCGAAAAGGGCCCGGCCGCGACGAACGTCAGCCGCGCATAGTCTCACCAAACAAAAACCGCCCCGCCAGTAATGGCGCGGGCGGTTTTTGTTTGCATGCCCTTGCGTCCACAGGAGATAGGGCATATTCTTTTTCGTAGAAGTACGAGTAATGCATTCCCCGGGAGGGACGAATGTCACAATATGTATCAAACGTAAGAACCGTGGAATTTCTCGAAGTTGGCGTGAAGGAGGTGGTACGGATAAAGCACCCGCCGAACTCTCGCTCCTTGAAGCATAACCACGGAAGATCGTACGGGTTTACCGTCGTAGTGAGCGGCGAGGTCTATGAGATCTGCTACGATCTGACTGAAACGCCGATGGAGGTCATTCATCGGCAAGGCGAGTGGTTTATGGAAACCCCGGGAACCATCCACGTTGTTGGGTCTGTACAGGGTGCGGAAACATTGCACTTCTACTTCCCTCCAATTACCGGGACCATGACCACGTACGATGAAGACGAATAGGCGTGAAGACTGGCATCCATCCTCGACCGCGCTCTCTAACAAAGGACGCGGCTTTTTATTTTCCAACAACCCGCCGTGATACAATGTACCTATGGCACATTCCCGTTCCGAATCTTATTTTTCGATCGCGATCCTCATCGTCGCGGCACTCCTCGTGGCGCTCGTCTTCCTCCCGGAGCTGGATGCGATTGTCCTTGGCGTGAGCGTGGCGATCCTTTTCCAGCCCTGGTACGTCGAAATAAAAAAAGCGTTGCGCGGCAGAAGCGGCCCCGCCGCGGCGATCGTCGTTCTGCTCGCCATCGTGATCATCCTTATCCCGGTGGTCTTCTTTGGATTTCAAATGTTCGCCGAGGCGCAGGGGCTCTATTTCCAGGTTGCGTCCACCGGGGGCGTGCCTGCCATCGGATGGCTCCGCGGGGAATTGCATCAATTATTCCCGTCGCTCAATGTGGATTTTACGCCTTACGTTCAGCAGGTGCTCGGTTTTTTGATCAATGACATAGGTCCCATATTCTCCGGCGTGGTGCAGGTAGCGGGAACGATCCTCCTCTCGTTCTTCGCGCTCTATTATTTCCTGAAGGACGGGACCGTGTTGCGCAAGGCCATCGTATCTCACGGGCCATTACCCGAGGCTCATGCGGAGGAGCTCCTCTCGCGTCTGCATGAGCGCGCCGGTACCGTGATTCGCGGCGCGCTTGCGATGTCGTTCCTGTACGGCATTCTCACCGGAATAGGGTTTTTCGTATTCGGGTTGCCGAGCGCGATCTTGTGGGGCGCGGTCACGATGGTCGCGTCGTTCATTCCGGGGATCGGCGTCTTCCTCGTAGCGGTGCCGGGCATCATTTCGATCTATCTTGGCGGCAATGTGATCGGCGCCGTTGGCCTTACCGCATGGGTGTTCGTCATGTCGACGACGATAGAACTGTACCTTCGTCCGCGCCTGTTGAGCGGCAAGGAGAAGATCCATCCGATGCTGATGCTTTTCGCGGTCCTCGGCGGACTCTCGTTCTTCGGTCCGATCGGCCTCCTACTCGGCCCGCTCGCGCTCAGTCTTCTGCTCGCGCTTCTTGAAAGTTATCCCTTATTGGATCTTGAGAGCTTGAGTAAAAAGTGAGAAAGCACCCCTGCCACGAGCAGGATGAGAATGATGATGTCCGGGTTTGAGACGAACGCCGACAGTCCGAGGACGGTCGCCCACAGGAACAGGAACCATGCGAAGTTGCCCGCGAGCGTCAGGAGGAGCGTCATGTTGAGGGGAAGCCCGATCCATGCGCCGATGAACGTATTGAGATAGGGAAAGTTGATGACGCCGAGGAGCGCGAGCGATAATCGCTCGCCGTGCTTTCCGACGGTCGCTTCGCCTTTCTGTATCCATCGCTCCACCCAGTGGAAGAAGCGCGTCCCGTGGAATTTTTCCTGCGTGAATTTTCCCAGCATGTAGCCGACATACATATCGAGCGATGTCGTACAGAGCCAGATGAGGTTGATCGCCCAAATAGGGAAATTATGTTGCAGAGCGATCACAAAAACGATCGCGCTTGAAGCGAACTCTTGGGGAATGAGCATGGCGGCGACGAGTATCCAGAGCGGCATATCCTCATTGTAACAGTGTTTTTGCCGATGCGCGTGGGGGTGATATAATGATGGCTCATGGCAAAGTTCAAAAATACCGCCGACAGTCCCGCGGGCATCCAGCCCGGCGAAACGATCGTCGTGAACGGTATCACCTATGATCGGCTTCCCGTCAAAGTGCCGCGCTTGATCAAATTTGGGGAAGGCCTGGAAGATGTCCTCAATGAGTTCGTAAAGCCGCACTATAAAGAAGGAGACTGGGTGGCGATCTCGGAAAAGATTGTTTCCATTTCGCAGAATCTTGTGCGGCACATCTCGACCGTCAAAGTAAGTTGGCTTGCGCGGTTCATCACGCTCGGCGTCAAGAAGCATAAGAACATGACGGCGTGGTCGCGGCCGGAAAAGATGCAGGTGGCGATCGAGATCGTGGGCGCGCCGCGGATCATCCTCGCCGCCGCTGTCGGCGCGGTCGGCAAGCTTGTCGGCAAGCGCGGCTGGTTCTGGATCGTTGCCGGACATCGCGTTTCGGAGATAGATGGCTTCATTCCGGAAGATATGTATCCGTATACCGAATGGGGCGTTCTGCCGCCGCCGGACCCGCAGGGCGATATGGAGCGCGTGGAGCGTAACACGGGCATCCCCGCGGTGACGGCCGACGCGAACTATATCGATGTGCAGATATTGGGCGTGAGCCATGGCGTCGGGTTGGATAAAAAAGTGGTGCGGGAGATCTTGCTCGATAATCCGCTCGGGCAGGGGAATAAGATGACGCCGTTCGTGATCGTGCGGAAAATAGATGCGGCGGCGGCTTAATCAATATTTAATATCCACAACCTATGAGCCTGCGCAGTACGATAAAAAAACACGTGGCGTTGTCGTGGCCTCTGCTCTATATATATCGCAAAATTTACTACGCGCCAAAGGATGTTCCCGCTGCACTCGGATTTATTTTTAGCGGGACGAAGTCGCCCACGACGTTTGGCGAGCGCCTCGCGCTGGTATTGAAGTTCTATAAGATCTCGTACTACGTGGATTGCCCGCACACCGAGCACGAGATGATCGCGATCACGCGGCAGATCTTGGATCTCGGACCCAGGGTGCCGGGCATGATCGTGGAGGCGGGCTCGTTCCATGGCGGAAGTACGGCAAAGTTCAGTTTGGTTGCGAAGCTGTGCGACCGGCAGTTTGAAGTGTTCGATTCATTCGCAGGCATGCCGGAGAATAAAGAGGAGCACGGCAAGAGCATTTACGGCCGTGAACATCACTTCCCGAAGGGGAGTCATGCGGTGCCGTTCGAAGAGGTGAAGAACAATGTCGCGCGGTACGGCGATGCTTCGCGCGTACATTTTCATAAGGGATTTTTCAGCGACACGATGCCGGGCTTCAAGGAGACGGTCGCCGCCGCGTGCGTCAACGTCGACCTCGTGCAATCCACGCGCGACTGCTATCACAATCTTTATCCGCTGCTTTCGCCGGACGGCATCATCATCTCGCAGGATGCGCACTTTCCGTGGATCATCGAACTATTTCAGAGCGACGCTTTTTGGCGCGACGAACTCGGCATATCGAAGCCGGCTTTGCCGGGGCTCGGCATATTGAAGTTCGTGACGGTGAAGAAATAGAAAAATCCCGCGCCGGCCGTGGGGTTTTTCTTGACACGTAGGCCTTTTTAGACGCAGAATAGGGACAGCAGTAAGGTAATCAAATTCATTTTAGGAGCATTGGACCGTGATTGATCTGAATGGACTAAGGGAAAAAGTTGGAAAGGTGAACGGGCTCGATCGGTTATGGAGCCCGGATCAATCGTTGCGTGTTGTCCCGCTGATCGCGGACAAGCGGATCAATCCTTTCTATGACGATGGGCTTCGCCCGCACGCCGTCATGGGATGCGACATCACCACGCACCAAAGCATCAAAACGCTCAGCGTCCTCGGGATGATTCTCGACGCTCTTGAGCGTGGACTGTTGGTGCGCGTCAAGCGATTTGTGGAGGGAACTTCCGGAAATACCGGCATAGCGTTACTTGCGTATGCCCGGTGCGTCGGCGTTCCTGAAGTATCGCTTGTCATTCAACGCGATCTTGCCGTCGGAAAGAAGGACCCGCTTGAGCTTGCTGGAGCGGACTTCATCTACCCGATGGATGGAAAGAGCGCGATCGCTACCGCCCGTTTTTTGGGCGGCGGCGGATACTCGCCCGACGATTCTTGGGGGCCTGCCGAGGATGGCACTCTTTGCCTCGATCAGTACGCCAACGAACATAATAAAGATCTTCACGAGTGCTATACAGGCCCGAGTATTCTTGATGCAATTCCAAACATCAAGATCTATTCCGGGGGCATCGGAACGGGCGGAACGACGCTTGGCATCGTGAACTACATACGGCCACGGGTGGAGAATTTTAAGAGCATCGGAGCTTTGTGTGCACCGGGGGAAAAAATTCCGGGCGTGCGCGATCTCGATCGTCTCAAAGAAGTTCTTCTTCGGTGGCAGGATGTGGTCGACGTTCAAATGGAGATGACCACGCGACAGTCATACGGAACCACCACATGGATGAATTGGCTTAATGGATGGATGGGCTCGCCCGGTGGTGGTTTCACCCTGGCCGCGCTTCTGAAATTTGTAAAGTCCTGCAAGGAGACGGGCAAGCCGTACCCGCTCGATGATCTTCGGGTCAAAGGCGGACCGGACGACGGCCTTATCCCTGCGGCGTTCATGATCCCGGATGGCGTCCGTCCGTACGTCGATCATTTTAAGGCGAATCTGCCTTCGGATTGGCTTCGTATGGAAACGGCCCCGTTGCCGGAAACCCTGCTTTAGTATGAACAGCTCCTTTCTTGTCTGCCGCCTGGCATAGTTATGTCGGGCGGTTTTTTTATATAAGTTATTCGCCGTGTTAGCTTTTTCTTCCCAAATAGGTAGAATAGAGAGACTATGCAAAACATGACTGATACAAGCAGGAGCGGGCAGGCCAATAGCGGGCAGGCGAACAAGGCGACCGTCTGGTTCATTGTTGGATTTGTCGTTCTCGTCACGGCGGTCGTGATCATCGCGGGTGCCTATTCGAGCGGGACGTCGGCTACGAACGCGAGCAGTACATTCGTTTCGACGATTGCGCCGGCGATCACATCCGCGGACTGGACGGAGGGCAATCCGAACGCAAAGGTGACGCTCGTTGAGTACGGCGACTTTGAATGCCCGGCGTGCGGCGAATATTTCCCGGCCGTCCAACAACTCGTGCAGAATTATAGCAGTACGGTCCTCTTTGTATTCCGAAACTTCCCGCTCTACACCATCCATCCGTTCGCGGGTATCAGCGCGCAGGCAGCGGAAGCGGCGGGATTGGAAGGCGGTCCGGCAAAGTATTGGGCGATGAACGATCTTTTATATACCGACCAGAGCAAATGGTCCGTGAATAGCGACCTTACTCCCGCGCAGGTGCAAAACCAATATCTTGACGGTTACGCGCAGTCGCTTGGCCTTGATGTGAACGTGTTCAATACGGACATCAACGCGACGTCCGTCCTGCAGAAGATCCAGAACGACGTCGCCGGCGGTACGAGCGCGCAGATCGATCACACGCCGACGTTCTTCGTGAATCTTCAACAGATCCCGAACCCGACCGGGCTTGCCGACTTCGAGGCGACGTTGAACGCCGCGCTTGCGTCATCCACGGCCGCGGCACCGGCCGCGGGGACGACCTCCTCGACGGGGCAATAGCGGCCTTTGCTCGCTGAATAGTTATTAACAGGGCCTTTTTGCCCCCGTTTGTTAGACTTAAAAGCATGAATCAACTCGCAAAAGACTTCACTTCCCAGGAACAAAGGACGTTTCGTTTTAAAATAGGGCGTATCCTTGCGTCATCTCTTGCGGGTTTTATCGCCGGGGTGATCGTGACGAGCATCGTATGGTCTGTCGGGATCTGGTACGTACAACAATTGAGGGATATGTCCTCCGTGGCCCCCACGATCCTCAACATCGCGCCTTCGAAGAAATAAAAAAGCCGCATCGTGGTGATGCAGCTTATTTCCCTTTGATCGCCATTCTGACCTCCTCGAACGTGAGGTCGATCGCTGTGCGATCGAAGCTCATGACATGATCGACGTTGACGATCGGCATGTGCGGTGATCCGAACCGCCATTCACGCGTGGTCCGGTCGATGATCGCGGAGCCCGTTCCGCTTGAGATCTTCGAGGAGACGCCGGACATCGAATGGCCTTGCGTCTTGCCCCCGTAGTTGAAGGCAAAAAAGTCTTTGCCTTCGATCCAGATTGGAGCGTCCTGCAAGAGAAGCGTTTTGAGCCGTTCGACCCTGGCACGGATATCTTTGTCCATGATCCTCCTCGCTACTGCGCATACCATATCTTTTTAAAAGGTTATAGTCAAGTCGCTATGAAATTAACCGGTATCTGCTATTGTACTGAACAGTGGCACTTCAAAAGAAGAAATGACATAGGAGGCTTCCTTGAGGAAAATCATCGGTTTTGCACTGGCTATGGGCTTGTTTGCATTGAGCGGGTGTGTGAGTTCGATCAATAACATCCCCGTTTACATCAACCCCGCGTCCGCAACAATCAACACCGGGCAATCGTTGCCGTTCACGGTCACGGTAGGCAGTTCGCCGCTTACCGCCTCGGTCACGTGGAGCGTCAACGGGGTTGTCGGTGGCAGTCCTTCGTCGGGGACCATCACGAGCAGCGGTCTCTATACCGCACCCGCGGTGGTCCCGAGCCCGAACACGGTGACCGTCAGCGCAAGCGTACTGCAAACGAACGGCCAGAATGACTCACTCAACGCCACGGTGACGATCGTCGGTACGACGGTGACGCCTCCCACGCCGAGTGCGAGCATCAGCGTTTCGCCTTCCATCATCACCGTTGACGGGACGGCGACGCTTTCATGGTCGAGCGCCAATGTGAACAGTTGCCTTATCAATAACTCGTCATTGATCAGCGGCATTTCCGTCGGCACTGCGGGATCGGTCAGCGTTTCGCCCACCACAACCACGCCCTACCAGATAACGTGCACCGGACCGAACGGGTCGGCCACGGCTCAGACCACGCTTACCGTCCAACCGGCACTCGTGATCACCGTGTCGATCAATCCTTCGGCCGCAACACTTACCTCGGGCGGGACGTTGGAATTTTCGGCCATCGTAACGAACGACACATCGGGCCAAGGAGTTTTCTGGACGTCGTCATTCGAATCGGCGCCGGTTGCGACGGGCTTGCTCAGCGCGACCTACACGGCTCCATCAGTATCCGAAAACACGGACGTCCAGATAGCCGCGGTCTCCGTGGCGAATCCGAACGTCTCGGCAACGGCGGCGATCGTCCTTGTTCCGCAGGGTGGCGGCGGGGGAACGGGAGGATGCACGTCCCCACCCGCATCGGCAAACCCTCCGCAGGCGGGCATTCTGCCTAACTTCGTGAATATCACTCCCGGCGCGACGGTGGATCTCACGGCGACGCTTTCCGGCGATGATGTCACAAGCCAGGCATTTACCTGGTCCCTCAAGACGACGCAGAACACGGCCAACATCGGGACCATCACCCCGACCGGCGTGAACACCGCGACGTACCAGGGGGCGAACGTCACCTCGCTCACGACGGTGCAGGTCATAGCGACAAGCCAGCAGTACACCTGCATTATGGGCTATGCGACCATCGGAGTAGTTCCTGCAAACTGAACCATTTCAAACACTCATCCCACGAGGTGAAGCAAGCGCTTCTCGTGGGATTTTTATTTTGAGGATCCGTTTATGGAGCTCTTGAAATCTGTCGATCTTAATCCTATGCTATTCAGCAGGAACAGCGGATCGAAAGGACGGTGAGACAATGAGCTTCCAGCTTTTGGGAATGGACAACGCGTATGGGCGATATCCCGCGCCGGTCGTTCCCATCGGTAAATTGAACGGGGTGCTCGTCGCGGTGTATCCGGGGAGTGAAACGTGCGACGATCGGATTCCCGAAGACGCTTCGTACGTGCCGTTCTCGGATCAACAGCGGTTGGCACTTTACGATTTTAACCATCTCTCGGAGCGGCTGTTTGCGATCAAGGCTGATCACGTGGTCCGCTATCACATAAACGACGAGGGCGAGTTCTTTGCGGGATTGTTACTCAACCCCAAGTTTTCCAAAAATGATCCCGAGATGCGCAGAATCCTCCAGCGGTCCATTGATGGGGGGGAGCCTGTTCGTGCGTAGCTTTGGTTCGTGGCGGGCCGTTGGATGTATCCGACGGCCTTTTTATTTATAAGATCTTTGGCACGGAATCAAATAAAAAAGCAACGATCTCGTAATGAGGTCATTGCCTATAAAAACAGACTCGCAACAAGATGTTCTCTCATGCCCAAACAAAAATCATGGGCAAGTGAAGGGATCTTCCTGTAGTGCGCCCGGCAAACACCGCCGAGTGCCCTTTTCTAAAATGGATAATAAAAAAAGGGCCCGACAAATGACAGTCGGGCCCGTAGTGAGTTTACTTGATGAATTTACCGAAGGCGACGGGAAGCTCTCCCACGGTAATCGTCGCCGTGACCGTATTGCCCGGAATGCTGACAACGCTGATGGTGCCATCGTCATAATTGGCGACGAGGACTTCGTTTCCGGTCGGGCTTACGGAAACACCGACAGGAAAATTGAATCCGGCAATCACTGCCGTTACCGTATTGGTCGCGGTGCTAATGACCGATACGGTATTGCTGCCAGAATTGGCAACATAGACCTTCGTCCCGTCAGGCGTTATGGCAATGCCGGCTGGATTATTTCCGACGGGAATTGTAGCAACGACTGCCTTCGTTGCCGTATCAACGACGGATACCGAAGCACTCCCGCCGTTTGACACGTATACATACGAACCGGTGGGTGTTGTCACCACCCCTTTCGGTGTGGTGCCAACCGCGAGTTTCTTCTGGATCGCATGAGTTGAAACGCTCACGATGTCGAGCTGGTTCGACTCCGCATCTGCGATATACGCTGTCGTGCTGGCGTGGCTAAAGTCCACGCCGAGCGGTTTGGCACCGCCGCCGCTGGAGGAAAAGCAAACGGACGTGAACCCACTCGGTCGATCAATCGCGCAGGTAGACGTGTCCATATAAAGCGTTGCATAGATCGTGTGGCCGAGCGGATCTACTGCGATTCCCCAGCCATCGTCCGGGCCGGTGCCCGAGTTTGGTAGCTGGATGGTTTCGAGTAACGTCAGTGTCCCGGGAGCAGCCGTACTCAATACGAGCACTTGGTTCGAAACAGCACACAAAACGTAAACCTCGTTGATTGTGCTGTTGGGGTTTACTGCCACCCCGATCGGGGTGCATCCAGGAGTTATCTGGAATGTTGATGTTACCAGGTTTGTGGTCAGGTTGATGGTTGAGATCGTATCATCAACCGAGTTTGGTACATAGGCGTACCGAGTCGTTGCCTGCGCCGGTGTGGCCGTCATGGCAATAGCCATCGCCATCATCGCGATGAGCGCGAATGCGGATGAAATGATGGTTAGGGGTTGACGGTTGACAAGGACCAATGAAGAGCGGATTGCCTTCATAGGGGTTAACCTCTCTTTCTATTTCGTTGGGGATGAACAACTGCCAAGATATTTACATTTCTAAAAATAATTGTCAAATGGGCGCAACTCCGGCGACGTCGAGCGGAAAGTGCCTGTAACGCCGAGGGTAATCATTTCCGCATGGCAAGAATTTGAGAAAAGATTCTTTGCCCAGTTGATTTGAGCTCCAGCCCCGCAGGAAGCCTCGTGCTTCGGTGCGGTTTTTTTATTGACTTTTGAACAACGCATTCCTACAATCCAAGCAGTAACACATTAAGCAATGAAAGGTGGTAGGAAATGAGTATCGAACTCCAAGCGAGGGTCAATCTCCGTGCGCTGAAATGCAACGGATATCCGGGACGAGGACTCGTAATGGGCCTGAATGATTCCGGCATGCACTTTGTGCAAGTGTACTGGATCATGGGACGGAGCGAAAACAGCAGAAACCGCATCTTCGTTGCCGAAGGAGGCCGCCTTTCAACGGCGCCCGCAGACGTAACCAAGGTGGAAGACCCGTCGCTCATCATCTACAACGCCATGACCGAACTAAGTCATAGCAGTATGCTGGGGCCACTGTACTTCATCGTGAGCAATGGATCCCAAACGGATACGGTTGCGATTGGCCTCTGCAAGGGGGAGTCTGCCTACGAAAGATTGCTCGGCGTGCAATTCGAACCGGATGAGCCGAATTTCACGCCGCGCATCACAGGAGTGTTTGAACTGCGGAGGGATGGTCGACCATCGTTTTTCTCTATCAGCATCGTGAGCAAAGCTCCAGGCAATTATAGAGCCTGCCACCGCGAGTTTTTCACCTATGAAGTAGTTCCGGATGGAGTAGGGTACTGCGTTACAACCTACGACCATGATGCGGCGGAAGGGAGGCCACTCCCATCATTTTCGGGAAAGCCTTATCCGGTTCCTCTTGTGGGATCGCCAAAAGAGATCGCCGAATCGTTCTGGGATCCTGAAGCAGGCTATTTTAGGAATCTGGTTGCACTTGCCGTAAAGCAGATCGACCTCAGGACCGGCGCGTCGGAGATCGCGATCGTCAACAAGTATTCTGCAGTTCCCGCTGTTAGGGTTTAGTAACTACGAAGCCGTCACGGATAGCCTGGCAGTAATGTCAGGCTATTTTTTTACCCTGCAGTACTGAGCGGGCTAGTGGATGATGTTAGAACTTTTTTTATGGATAATACCAAGCAATTTTACGTGCCAAGTTATTTATGATGAGTATTTGTTGAAGATAGAAAACGGCGACCCATTGTGGCAGGTCGCCGTACTAAATGTGAATCGATTTTGGATTATTTGTGGGCGGTAGCATATTTCTGCGGTCGCCATTCTTTGTTTCGCACGGCCGCTTGGCGTACTAACTCGATTTTCTCCTGAAGCAGAATTTTGCCATGCTCAAGAGCGGCGTCCCAGCCCTGCCAATCTGCAGGACCGAAAATTCTTTCGTGCCGTTCTGGGCCTTGAAAGCCAGTGCGTCTTACTTCGGGCATGAAACCGCTCATCCCCATACTTTGCCCAACGCACGGATCAACTTTCTGAACGTGAACGATATACAAACTCCATTCGTTCTCGTCGCCACCCAACCGAGCCAAGTCTTCGGTGATTCGGCAGAAACCAATATCGCCGTGATGATCTCGTAGACTGCCACGATTGCGTCCGTCGTGTTGGCCCATCCACAACTTGTGCATTCTATCCGCTCTTGCTTTGACCCTTTCACGCGCCTCTTCAAGGACGAATCTTTTTTGGTCTTCAGCCAAAGTTCTCTTTGCAAGCTCAAGCAGCTTTCGAGGGAAGCGTTTGGCGGAAGCAGTTCACCAGCTCGCATCCCGAGATGCAGTTCGTCTGGGATTGGTCGAGAGAAGGCGGAGAGCTTAAGGATTATCCCACCGACGAAAAGGATCGGGCAGAGGCCGACGAGGTTATCTATCGGATGTTGCTTGACCGGGCCATGGCGGCGGATGTCGCGATGCAGATCCGGGACAGGATTGGAAAGGATAATTTTTGCCAGGCACTCTCCGAGTACAATCGGGCGATCACCAGTCAAAGTACGCGGGCGGAGTATCTGAATCGCCGATACCTCTCCTTTTGGGATCTCGCGATCGTGAAGATGGGCCGTCTTCCGGCCCTTACGAATCCTCGCGAGTTTCGGGAATCTCACAGCAGAAAAATGTACGAGTAATACATCATTGCCCCGCAACAGAAAGCTCCGCACGAGCAACATCTGTGCGGGGCTTTTCTTTTTACCTCATGCCGTAACGAAAGGTTAAAAACCCAAGACTTGCCCGGAGATACAGGCGCTATCGATTTATCATTAGAAAGCTATCGATTTGTGAGCGGGTAAGGGGAGTCGCCCGCGACTCGAATGCTCGCCGTCGCTCGCATTCGGTCTGGGCACCGCCTCACAAGATTTTTCTGCTGAAAAATCTTGCTCCGGCGTTCGACTCCTCTATCACGATACAAACAAAAAACGGCCCATCTGACGATGGACCATTTTTCGTTTGAGCGGGTAAGGGGAGTCGAACCCCTGACTTCACCTTGGAAGGGTGACGTAATACCGTTATACAATACCCGCGGATCGGTGCGCATGCGCGAACATATATCGCATCGCTCTCCGCGTGATTTAATCTACCATCCTTGCTTGCTTTTTTCAATGATTTTTGCTAAAAATAGGTAATCTAAACATGTTCAAATTCTCACGTCGCACGAAGATTATTGCGGCTTTTATTATCCTTATTGCCATAGGATACGGCCTTGCACTCTTCTGGCAATCACAGAATAAAGTGCCGGCGGACTTTACGGCAGCCCGGCTTCAGGGGGCCATCATCGCCCAGACGATCGTAAATTCATCGAATCAATCCACGGCCGAACTCGCGGCGATCAGCAAGTATGACGAGCAGGGAGATTACGCCGACGCGCTTGCCTCGACGACGGATCTCATCAATCAGAGCGCGGGATTACGCAACGAAGCGGTTCAGCTTTCCACGCAGGTGAGCCAGATGACGTCCAATCTTTCGAACATCAAATCGGAGCCCGCGCAACAGGCGGCGCTTGAATCCATCTCGAGCCGTCTCGCGCTCATCAACGAGCTCGTCACGTACAGCAACGACCTCGATCGTCTTCTCGCCATTCTTCAATCGCGGTTCAGCGGTACGTGGGTGCCGAACAATCAGGTGACGGGGATCGTGAATCAGATCAATACCGACGTTAACGCGATCAATAACTTCAACGCGCAGGCTGGGCAGGCGATGGATCAATTTGATACTATAGAGAAGGGCAAGTAAAGAAGCCGTGCAGTGTTCTGAGGGTATGCGTCCCCGCCTTCTGGCGGGGCGCTCCATCTCGACCGCCTTCGCGGTCTCCGATAGCCCCTCAAAACACTGCATAGCTTCTTTACTTGCCTATAATAATCTTTTATTCTAAACCAAGAAGCGCGTCCGTAGCTCAGTGGTAGAGCCGTCGTCTTATACACGACTGGTCGTAGGTTCGAATCCTACCGGGCGCACACTTTAGTATTTTACGAACGAACCAATTTGATGCCCATAGGGCATATACACGTCCGGTTCCAGGTTCGAGTCCTGGCGCGCCCACCTTTGTAAATGTTCGACGAACGAACCAATTAGCCTGTGTTATGATTTTCGTATGTCACATATAGAGGAATTGAAGCAAAAGATAACCGACCTCTATGAGGCGAAGAAAGAAGATCGAGATGACTGGGCAGATTGGTTGTATCAGAACCATATCTTTCTCGTCGCCGACAAGGCGGGAATGCTGGCAGATCGGTTAGCGGCAAAAAAAGAAATTGCGATGGCCGCAGGGATGCTTCACGATATAGCCGATGCCGTGATGAGCCGCTTTAATCCTTCGCACGAGGAGGAGAGTGTAAAAATTGCCCGTGAACTCTTGCGTGGCTGTGATTTTTCTGACGAGGAGATCCACATAATCGTTGATGATGCAATGAAATATCATAGTTGCCATGACGGCCATGTTCCGCAATCCTTGGAAGGGAAGGCAATGGCGACCGCCGATGCAGTAGTTCATCTGACGTCCGATTTCTATGGGCATGCGGCTCGGGAAAAGAAAAAGGAATTATCAGTCGAAGATATCCGAAAGTGGGCGCTTCCAAAACTCGAACGTGATTTCAACAATAAGATCTTGATTGAGGAGGTCAGGGAGGAGGTAAGATCTGATTACGAACGACAAAAGGCATATTTCTCAGCCGAATTTTAGAGAGGCTTGCCAGGGCGTCATAGCCTGAAATTTTAGCTGACATATTGTGATATACTGGTATTAATGTTCCGGATAAAGAAGTATCTGACTGGTTTTGGTCTCGTATTTTCGGCGCTCGCGCTTCCGATGTTTGCCCATGCGGCGCAGATCTATCTGGATCCGGCCACCGGAAAGTATCCGCCCGGCGTGACCTTTGCGGTGAATGTCCGTTTAAACAACCAGGGCCAGTGCATCAACGCGGCCGAGGTTGACCTGGCCTATCCGGTGAATTTGTTGAAGGCGGTGGGCGTGAGCGACGGCAATTCGATCCTTACGTTATGGGTAAAGGAACCGACGATCTATTCTTCCTTCGGGCTGATCTCTTTCGTGGGTGGATTGCCCGGTGGTTATTGCGGGCGTGTCTCGGGTGACCCGAGCTTGAGCAATCAGTTGGCAACGATCTATTTTGAATTCCCGACCTCCACCGCGGGCGTTGCGACGTCCACATTATTCCAGGCGGCACATCTTTCGTTTTTGAGCAGTACGCAAGCCGTGTTGAACGACGGGCTGGGAACGATCGCGCCACTGCAGACCGCAAGCGCGACATACACTCCTCAGCCGCTCAAGGGGAGCTACATTTCGGTGAATGCGATGCAGGAGGCGATCGAGAACGACACCAATCCGCCGGAGCCGTTTACGGTGGGAGTCTATCATGATCCGTCGCTCTTTAACGGACAGTGGTTCGCGGTTTTTTCCACCACGGATAAGGAGACGGGGATCGATCATTATGAGGTCGCGGAGATCCCGCCGTCGCAATTGAGCACGCCGCAAAACGAATGGCCCTGGATCCGCGCGGTAAGTCCGTATCTCATCAAGAACCAGGGACTGAATGATGTCGTTGCGGTGCGTGCTATCGATCTGGCAGGAAACACGCGCGTCGAACAGTACGCGCCTACGGCGGCTCCGGCCCCAGCCAAGAAGAATTGGGCGCTGACGATGCTCCCGTATCTGGCCATCATCGGAATCTCAGGCTTCGCGATATTCCAGCTTATCATCCACTTTCTCTAGGGGAGGGGTTGGGATGGGCCGCGGCGCGCGTGGTGCTAGTGGGCGCTAAATATATATTAAAAGAGGCCGCTGGTTGCGGCCTCTTTTAATGATCGTTTAATTAATCCATCCGCACTTCCAACTTCCTCGTCTTCTTACGGTTCGTTTTCGGCATACGCACGGAAAGTATGCCGTTTTTGAACTTAACGCTGGCGTTTTCCGGGTCTACTTCCTCCGGAAGGATGATGGAGCGCGTGAACTTACCCCAATAGCATTCCTGGTGGAGATATTCCGCATCCGATGACTCCAATTCCCGCCGGCGAAGGCCGTTTATCGAGATCGAATCGGTTGCCACCACCACGTCGATATCTTCCGGTCGCGCTCCGGCGATCGCGGACTCCACGACGATGTCGTTCGGGGTGTGATAAATGTCTACGGTAAGCTGTCCCATCGGGCCATCGGCTTCCGCCACTGATTTCTGGGGTGTCGGAATCGGCAGAGATGCTTTTGCGAGATCAATGTTGAGATCCGGATCTTGCGCTTTCGATCGTACCGATGCGAGCCTCTTAAAGAAGGACATGTTATCCATATATGATTCATTGTAGTGCACGCATACTCTTCCCGCAAGAAGAATTATGTGGATTACTTTTTCCTTGCCGATCGCTACAAAAACTAATTGTCCACAGGCAGTCAAATCAAAGGCGTGTATAATGAGATTAGATATCTCGATAGGCGAGTTTAGGCGAATATCGACCCTCGAGATTGTAGGAAAGACGGGCTTTTTATAAAAAATGGCGGAAGAAAAGAAAGATAGCACTCATTATATTACGCTTAAGGAAGCTGCGAAGATCTCCGGGTATAGTCCGGACTATTTGGGTCAGCTTATCCGCAAAGGCAAGCTTACGGGGAAACAGATCTATTTGAATGTTGCCTGGGTGACGACGGAGGAGGCGTTGGATGAATATCTTAAAGCCAATAAAACGGGTGGATTGGCGAGCGCAGGTTCGGATATCCAAAGCAGTATCCGCCGGTGGTTCATGGCCCACACTTCCGGAGAAGAGGTAGTGAAGCTCGCGCGAAGGGTCATCTATATAGTCATCGTGCTCCTGGTGGCACTATGTCTTTTTCTTATCTACGCAATCTTTGCGAACATAATTCACGGCGCGCCAATCGTATGAATTGGACACGGAAAAGCGTCATCATCCTCCTCTTAGCCGCCACGCTTTTTGCGGGGGTGGTAGCACAACATGCATTCGCCCAGACGGCAGGCGTCCCGAGGATCTTGAGCTATCAAGGGAGGCTCTTGAGTGCGAGCGGGACTCTTTTGGGAGGAGTGGGCACAACCTACTGCTTTAAGTTCTCGCTATTTAACGCATCGTCGGGCGGTTCGCAGGTATGGCCTGTGGCCTCGCCTTCTATTATGAGCGCGCCCGTGGCGAACGGCGTGTTCAACATCGGCGTCGGGGATACGAGCGCCGGCGGCGATGCACTCACCTATAATTTTCAGGACAGCAATTCGGTGTATCTGAATGTTCAGGTTGCAACACTGGTGGACCCCGCATGCACCGGGGGGAGCGAGGTCTTTGAAACATTAAATCCGCGCGAGCGGGTGGTTGCCGCTGGCTATGCGATCAACTCTGCCACGGTGGGCGGCTTTGGTGCGGGCATCAACGCGTCCGGCACGATGATCCCCGTGATCTCTTCCGACACGCTCACGCTTGCCGGAGTAAATCCGCAGATCAACGCCACGGGCACGAACACACTTACCCTTCAGGGCGGCACCGGCACCGGCGCGATACAATTTTTTTCGGCGAATAATTATATTACTTCATCCACGTTTCGCATAAACGGAACGGTGTCCGGAAATATGTTGCAGGCGGCGGTGGCGCCGACACAAGCGGGGAATGCTTCGGTCATCGCGCTTGGACAGTCCGCTGTTAAAAATGGCTCCGCGTCAGGAACGTTCATCGGGATCAACACATCGGGTATTTTTAATGGGGACTATCTGGAATTTGAAAATAATTCGTCCACGGTTTTGAACGTAGCCTCATCAGGTCAAGTGACCATCGGTACGTCGACGAATTTAGCGAACTCGCTCTTTTATGTAGCCACTTCATCCAACATATTTTCCATCCTTAATGATGGTACTGCCCACCTCTCGGGTTCCTTTGGAATCAACTCAACACTCACGGTGGGCTCTACGACCAATATTACTGCCGATTTGAGCGTCGGCACTACGAGCGAAGCAGGATTATTTACGATTGCCACCTCGTCCAACATTTTTACCGTGCTGGCCAATGGCAATATTGGCATAGGTACGACGACGCCGGGATATTCGCTGACCGTCGTGGGGAACTCGCTTCATATGGGAACGTCCGGTTTCTTGGGCAACGTGGGCATAGGCACGACGACGCCGGCGAACCTGTTGCAGGTTGCCGGCGCTGAAGGCTTGGGCGTCGCGTCGGCCACGGAAGGTCAGCTGATCTTCTATAACTCCCTTACGAGTTCTACCGTGACGCTCCAGGGAAGCACGAGTACGGCGCGGAGTATCACGTTCGTATTGCCCAATGCCACCGGCACCGCGGGCCAGTCGCTCATTACCGACGGCAACGGCAATCTTTCCTGGGGAAGCACCGGGTTTACGGTGATCGCGAGTACGTCCGTGAATAAAATACTCGCGGTGACGATGGCGTCCGATACCACCGCCGGCATCACGCCGTCCAGTTTGAGCTCGCAGGTGTGGATCACGGCGAACGTCTTCGCGAGCACCACCGCCGCGACGAGCTCGGTCGGCATCGGTGTTTATAAAACGGCGACATGCACTTCGCTTGTGGGCAGTGTGGTGACGAGTACATTCGCGCGCGCGAGTACCACGACTCCCGGCGTGTTCAATATGACGGTGAACGTCGTGGATGCTCCGGCTTCCACGACAAAGCAAAACTATTGGCTCTGCGCGGATTTTGCAGGCACGGTCGCAAATCTGAGCTATGCGGAGATCACCCTGCAAGAGATCCGTGCGGGCTCCGACGTCGCCGAGGTCTATTATGCCGCGACCGACACCGCGCTCACGGCGGGCGATCTCGTGAGCCTCGATCCGTCGATCCAGGACGGGGTCATGCAATCGCAAACTCCGTACGAGAATTCGTTGATGGGGATCATCTCCACTCAGCCGGGCGCCACGCTCGGTAATTCGGATCAATCGACGGGAATTCAGGAGATCGTCGCGCTCGCCGGACGCGTGCCTGTTCATGTGACGAACGAGAACGGCAATATCAATGCCGGCGACTATCTTACCTCGTCGGATATTCCGGGCGTCGCGATGCGCGCGACCGGACCCGGCAGAGTGGTCGCCATCGCGATGCAAAGCTTTACGCCCGATCCTTCCGATGGGACGACGACGGGATCGATCCTTGGATTCATAGATGTCGGATGGGAACCGGGAATTTCCGCGGCGGCATCCGGCACCGCGTCTTCCACTTTTTCGATCGGCGGCGACCTCCAGAGTTTCTTCGGCATCGTGGCCGGCGTCGGCAACGCGGTGCAGTCGTTCATACAGGCATCGATGATCGCCGTGGAGAATTTGTTTGTAAAGGTGGTGACGGTGCTTCCGGGAGGAAGTCTTATCATTCCTTCGGGCCCCGATCAGACGTCCGGCGTCGGGACGCTTTCGGCGCTTTCCCCGCAGGTGTTCATTTCGAACGTGCAAGTGACGTCGTCGTCAAAAATATTCATCACGCCGACATCGCTCACGGATGTGCCGCTTGTCGTCACGAGCAAACAGGATGGCGTCGGGTTTACCGTTGGCGTCGTGGCGCCGCAAGCGAACAACATTTCCTTCGATTGGGTGATGGTGCAAGGCTATCACGTCGGTGGGCCCGATCTTTCCGTAAGCCAGGCTCCGGTGCCGACCGATACGGGCGGAACGCCGGCTGTTACGCCGAGCCCGGCGGACAACGGTTCTTCGACGGACGATTCGGGTGATCAGACAGTTTCGTCCACGCCCGCCGCTCCGGATGCAAGTAGTTCTTCCACCGACGCAACCACAACCGCCCCCGCACCGCCCGCGGACGATTCCGGCGGAGATGCGAGCGGTACCACACAATAAAAAGTCGTAATAACGTTATAACAACATGAAAGAAACAATCGATCTAAAGGCGGAGGATGAGCAGGGCGGGGAAGTGGTCCATGGGGAGCCGCACAAGAAACGCCGTCCGCGTCGCGGAAATATATTCTTGTGGGTGGTCGTGATCGTGGTGATCGTCCTTATCGGATGGTGGTTCGTGAACGGGGCGACGCAATGGAAGGCGGTATTCCTGACGAACAACCAGGTATACTTCGGCCATTTTTTGGATGTTCCTTTCGAAGGGACCATCACGCTGAGGAACGTCTACTATCTTGAATTCGCACAACCCGGGCAGGACCTCAATACGCAAAATCAGTCGCAGGTGAAACTGGTCAAACTCGGCAGTGAGATCCACGGACCCACCGACGAGATGGTGATCCCGGTGTCGCAGGTGCTTTTTTGGGAAACGCTCCGTCCCGACAGCGCGATCGTCGCGGCGATAAAAAATGGCCAAGATCAAACCAACCCATAACTATACCTGGCCGGTCGCCGTCCTTGCGGGAATGTTCATCGCGTTCTTCGCGGGGCCTTTTATGCGCTCGCTCGCGGACACGGCGACGAGCACCGACTTCATCGTGCAGGATGGTTTTGTGGGAACGTTCGGCGCGAACGCGTCATCGGCGGATTTTCAGGTGATCTCCGGCGGAGCGCCGATCTTGAACGGCAATGCGGTGAGCACGGATTTCAATGCAGATACGGGGCCGGTCAATTACAGCGATTACGCGCCGGTGTCGCAGACATGGCGATGGTATAGCGACGCGAACGACGAAATGCCGACGAGCTCGCTTGCTGCGGAGAATTCCGCGCCGTCGACCATCCTGAACGGGCAGATCATAAAATTGCGGCTCAATATAAAAGAGACGAGCGGCATCATGGGGAGCGGCGCGCTGAAGTTCCGTCTGCAGTTCGCGCAATCATCCGACTTCACGGTTTCGCCGGGACTTGTGGCCGAGACGGGGAGCAGCTGCACTTCAACCTCCACGTGGTGCTATGCAACGAGCACCGGCGGAAATGACAATCAGATCATATCAACGGCGGTGCTTTCGACGAGCAACGCGTGCAGCGGTGGCGTTGGCAACGGGTGCGGTACGCACAATACTTCCGGGATCAGCGTATCGACGTCCACGCAGAACGCGAGTGCGACGACGGAGTACGAGTTCACGATCGTGGCTTCCGGCGCGTTGAGCAACACCACGTATTTCTTCCGACCGATCAAAACCTCCGATAGCACCGTTATCCCGCTCGGCGCCACGTCGAGCTATCCGAGCCTGGTCATGCAGGGTTCGACGCTCACGTTCTCGGTGAACGGACTTTCGCAGGGGACGAGCACGAACGGCGTGACGACGAACGTTTCGACGACGGCGACCGGCATCCCATTCGGGACGCTCGCGATCACGACGAGCACGATCGCCGCGCAACGGCTTATGATCACGACGAACGCGGCGAACGGATACGAGATCTACACCAAACAAGACCAGCAACTTTCCGATTCGAACGGGGATACCGTTCCCGGCGTTGCCGGAACGAACGCAAGTCCGGTCACGTGGACGGCGGGATGCACCGCGAGTTCGACGGGGTGCTACGGGTATCATGCGGGAAGCCCGGTGCTTTCCGGCGGGTCCATACGCTTTGCCGCCAACAATACCTATGCCGCGCTTACGTCCACGATCGCGGAGGTTGGCTACGGCGCATCGCCCGCGGTGAGCAGTACGATGGATATGGTCTATCAGATCCAGGTCGGCGGTACGCAGAAGACCGGTGCGTATCAAAACAATATCATCTACGTCGTAGCCCCTTCATTCTGATGAAAAAGATCCCTTTATATAGAGCAATCGGGGTCGTGGTCGCGAACGTGGCGTTCTTTGGAGCGATGACCGCGCTTCCCGTGCACGCGCAGAGTGCGCAGGGCGTGACAATACTTCCCGCGGTGATCGACGGCACCGGCGTGACGAACGATATTTTGAACTACACGCTTACCATCACGAACACTTCGGGGAAACAGGAAAATATCTTTGCCACGGTGGGTGAGCTTACGCCGAGTGGCACGCAGGTGTTCGCAAACCCTTCCATGGAAGACCGCGCTACTCTGCTCGCCGATTGGCTGAGCGTCTCGCGCGGGTCGATCCTGCTCCATCCGGGCGAGTCCACCACCACTCCCGTGCAGGTGCAGATCAGCCCCTACGCGGTGGCGGGGGATTATCACGCGGTCGTGCTTTTGGTGCAGGGCGATACCCGCGACGAGGCGGAACACGATCTGATCGGCGCGCCGCAGGCGCTCATCAATATTTCCGTCACATCAGACCTTGTCGCAAGTCTCCGTGTCGATTCGTTCTCGTCCGGAAAAAGTTTTTATACGAGCTTCCCCGTGACGTTCAATTACACGGTGGAGAATACCGGGCAGGTGTCATCGGCGCCTTCCGGTCAGGTGATGTTCTATGATCGTTCCGGACACGAACTCGGGTCCGTCGATGCGAATCCGAACGGCCTCATCATCGCGCCCGGTCAGAAACAATCGTTCACTGCGGAATGGCAGAACGGCGGAGAGCTCGGGCAATACAAGGCGGTGCTCGATCTTACGTACGGATCGGGAAGCGACCGGCTTGATAACACCGCGCTCGTGTGGGTTTTGCCGTGGAAAAAAATACTGGCGATATTCGCGATGCTCTTCATCCTCACCATCATCGTGGCGCTCCTTCTCCATCGGGAGTACGCGAAGCGGCATCATCGCCGCCAGCGGGCGATCGAAAATCTTTTGAAGCGCAAACCCGCCGAGCCGACGAGGGAAACAACCATAGACCTGCGCCGCCATGAATAAGATCCATAAATTTTTCATCGCATTCGCGCTCGCGTCGATCCTCGCGCCGGTGGCCGTACACGCACAGACGGCGAACTCCACGTCGCTCACCATCACGCCTCCGTTCTTCGAGTTGAACGTCAACCCGGGGGATTCGTGGTCGAGCTCGATCAGGGTGGTGAACACGAACGCGGCCCCGCTTCAGGTCAACGCCCAAGTCATGGGATTTCAGGCGGCGGATGATCTGGGCCATGGAAGCTTCATCCAGCTTTCTCAACTTGCGGGGAATAGTGACGCGCTCGCGAATTGGATCACGGTTACGAGCGCGGGGGTAACCATTCCTTCGGACGGCGCGGCCGATGTGCCGTTCTCCGTTTCGGTGCCACCGAACGCGTCTCCGGGCGGACATTATGCCGCCATTCTTATCGGAACAGGCGCTCCTACCGCGCAAGCCGGGGAGTCTCAGGTGGGGGTCAGCAGTTTTATCTCGGCGCTCATCTTCGTGCGGGTATCGGGAAATGTGGTGGAATCGGCCCAAATTCACGCTTTTTCCACGGATAAATCCCTCTATCAGACCCCCGATGTTCATTTTGCGATCAATATCCAAAATACGGGCAATGCTCATATCCGGCCGGTGGGTATGGTCCAGATATATAACGCTTTCGGGAAGCTGCGCGGCCAGATATCGATCAACGGAACCGGCACGTTGGGCTATGTTTTACCTTCGAGCACCCGGGAGTTCGATGTGGAGTGGCAAGGCCAGCCAAGTTTACTGGATATCGGCCCTTATACCGCGGTATTGAGCCTTGCCTACGGAGAAAACACCACAAAAAGCATCACGCAAACGATCGGGTTTTGGATCTTGCCGATCGGGCAATTGTTCGAGGTTGGCCTCTCTATTATTATCGCGGCACTCGTGTGCATATACATTCTTAAACGGATCATCCGGAGCATGCTTGCGAACGAGATCAAAAAATATGGGGATGGAGCGGAGGAGAGCGCTCCAGAACGGCCTGCCTCGCCGGCGCCGGAGGCCAAGAAAGAAAAAGCGGAGACACCTCCCGGCGATGATATTCTGGATTTAAGAAATAAAAAAAGAAAGTAAGTAAGTAAGGCGTGCATAGTTTCGGGTTGTGGTGAAAACTCGATTTGCTATAATAATCGTAACGGCACTTTCCCTCTATGATTTCCCGATATAAAAAATTCAAGAAAGATATCATCGTCGCGCTTGTTTTTGGGATCACGATCGGCGGGATCGTGTGGGCCGCGGGAGCTGCCGGCCTCTTGCCGGTGCATGCCGCGAGCTTGACCAGCGTGAGCGACACGCTGAGCGATTCGCGTCCGGGATACCCCGCGAATCATACGATCGTGTTCACGAATCCGTCGTCGACCATCGCAGGGCAGAGTATCACGTACACGTTCGATCCGAACACGAGCGCGTTCGGCAGTGTCACC
>Ga0182030_10000407_pt1 | contig 78522 bp, 72 predicted proteins | sample 812S3MmetaG_FD_121299 | JGI IMG/M metagenome (GOLD analysis project Ga0182030, IMG submission 121299) | Permafrost microbial communities from Stordalen Mire, Sweden - 812S3M metaG (Illumina Assembly) | ecosystem: Environmental > Terrestrial > Soil > Wetlands > Permafrost | place: Sweden... | reverse complement strand
GGCTTTTCGTAGAATTCGCGCCGTCGCAGCTCGGCGAGAACGCCTGCTTTCTCACAGGCCCGCTTGAAACGCCGCAGGGCGGCGTCAAAATACTCGTTCTCGCGTACTCGAACACTCGGCATCTAAATCCCAACCTCTTGAATGTAAAGGGCTTTTCGTTCCCTGCCGTCAGGGCAAGGGCCGGGATTCTAATGACACTGCGGTCAAAAGGCAAAACGGCCCGGCAATATGCGCATTCTGGCCATTGAGACCTCCTGTGATGAGAGCGCCGTGGCAGTGCTGGATGAGCAGCGCGGGTTGCTCTCGCATGAGCTGTGGAGCCAGATCGAGCTGCACCGCGCCTTCGGTGGCGTAGTGCCGGAGCTGGCATCGCGCGATCACCTGCGCCGGCTGCTGCCGCTGCTGCGCAGCGCGCTCGAGAGCGCCAACACCCGCGCGGCCGAGATTGAAGGGGTCGCCTACACGGCCGGCCCCGGGCTGGTGGGAGCCCTGTTGACCGGGGCGGCACTGGCGCGCTCGCTGAGCTTCGGCTGGAAGGTGCCGGCGATCGGCGTGCACCATCTTGAGGGCCATCTGCTGGCGCCGATGCTCGAGACACCGGCACCCCCGTTTCCGCATGTCGCGCTGCTGGTATCGGGGGGCCACACGATGCTGATCGAGGTGCGCGGGATCGGTGACTACCAGATGCTCGGCCAGACCCGGGACGATGCGGCCGGGGAGGCCTTCGATAAGAGTGCCAAGCTGCTGGGTCTGCCCTATCCGGGAGGGCCGGAGCTGGCGCAGCTGGCAGCAGCCGGGCGTCCCGGACGATATTCGTTCCCCCGGCCGATGCTGGATCGGCCCGGGTTTGAATTCAGTTTCTCCGGGCTCAAGACCGCAGTCATGCAGGCGGTGCGCACCAGCGCCCTGACCGATCAGCAGCGTGCCGATGTGGCGTTCGCGGTGCAGGACGCGATCGTCGACACGCTATCTACCAAGGCACTGCGGGCATTGGAATACACCGGACATCGCGCGCTGGTGGTGGCGGGCGGTGTCGGCGCCAATCGCGAGCTACGAAGGCAGCTGGCGCTCGACACGGCGACCATCGGGGTGCAGGTGTACTTCCCGCGGTTCGAATTCTGCACCGACAATGCGGCCATGATTGCCGTGGCCGGGCTGCAGCGGCTGCGTGCGCACGAGCACACCGGCGGCGGCATCGAGGTGCGGGCACGCTGGCCGCTGACCGAGTTGCGACCGCCCGGGGAAGCCTGACAAACCTTGGGAGTGATGGGACTACAGGGCGAATTCTTGTAATAAAAAATTTCGCCCTGTAGTCCCATCACTCCGAACGTGTGCCAAGCAGCACCGGACAGCGCCAGCTCAGACACAGCAGCGTCCTGCGCGCGATGTCGCTAGACTTTGCGCATGAGCGAGCACGACAGCGAAGATCGGATTTTCCTGCGCGGCCTGACGACCGAATGCATCATCGGTTTCGTCGACTGGGAGCGGCGCGTGCCGCAGACCGTGGTCATCGATCTGGAGTTGCCGTGTGATTGCGCGCGCGCCGCGCGCCGCGATACGGTGGCCGATACGGTGGACTACAAGACGGTCGCCAAGCGCGTGCTCTCCTGGGTGCAGGCCTCGCAGTTCCAGCTGGTCGAGTCGCTGGCGCACGGACTGGCGTTGCTGCTGCTGGCAGAGTTTCCGCTCGACTGGGTGCGTGTCAGCATCAACAAACCCGGAGCCATCCGCCATTCGAGCGACGTCGGGGTCAGTATCGAGCGGCGGCGGGGGGGTTAGTGGTCCAGGCCTATGTGGCGATCGGGAGCAATCTCGATCCGGCGGCGCGCATGCAGCAGGCCGCGCGCGCGCTCCGTCAGCGCTTCCCGGATGCGCGCTTCTCGCGCTGCTATCGCAATCCGGCGTTCGGATTCGAAGGACCGGATTTCTACAACGCCGTGGCAGGCTTCAGCACCACGCTGCCGGTGGATGCGCTGTTGCCGTCGCTGCATGCGATCGAGGCGCTGTGCGGCCGCGCGCGCGGCGATCCGAAATGGGGGCCGCGCAAGATGGACCTGGACCTGCTGCTGTATGGCGATGCCGTCGGCAGCGCACCGGGCTATACCCTGCCACGGCGCGACCTGACGCGTCGTATCTACATGCTGGGACCACTGGCGGAGCTGGCGCCGAAGTGCATCTTCCCGCCCGCGGGACCCACGATCGGTGAACTGTGGCAACAGTTTCCACGTGCTGGGCACGTGCTCGAGCCGGTGGAGCTCGATCTCAATGCCCCCTGAGCCTCAACGTCCGCTGACCGATGGCTCCGCGCGCAGCTACCAGCCGATGCTGCGGCCGCCGTCAACCGCGAGGATCTGGCCGGTGACGAACGGCGCCTCGCTGGCAAAGAACAGCACCGCAGCCGCAATGTCCGCGGGCGAGCCGTGCCGATGCAACGGCGTCTGGTCGATGATCTTTGCCTTCTGTTCGTCGGCCATCGGCGCCTCCGGCCAGAGCACCGGACCAGGAGCAATCGCGTTGACGCGCACCTCGGGCGCAAGTTCCCGCGCCAGGGCGCGCGTTAGCATGATCAGCCCGGCCTTGGCGACGCTGTAGACCGCATGATCGCGCAGCGGTCGCAGACCGTGAATGTCAACGATGTTCAGCACCGCGCCCTGGGTGCGGCGCAGCTCCGGCGCAGCGGCCTGAGCCAGCAGCAGCGGTGCGCGCAGATTGGTACCAAGCAGGTCGTCCCAGTCGGCCAGCGTGATTTCGCCGAGCGGCGTCGGATAGAAAGTCGAGGCATTGTTGACCAGCAGGTGCAGTGCCGCGAAGCGCTCATGCGCCTGGCCGATCAGTCGCGTCGGTGCCTCGGCGTCGAGCAGGTCGCAGCTGATCACTGCAGTGGAATCCGGACGTTCGGCTTCCAGCTCGGCCGCAAGCGCGTGCGCGGCGGCCAGCGAGCGGTGACAATGGATCACGACATTGGCACCGGCGCCATGCAGCGCACGTACGATGGCGGCACCCACGCGCCGCGCGCCGCCGGTGACCAGTGCCGTACGCCCGGACAGGTGCTGACTGGGCTCGATGCCCGAGTGCCTCCCAGGCGTGTACAGTTTGGCGGCCATGAGCGCAGCTTATGACGAGCGCCGATGCGGTCACAAATCTGCCGCCGCTGGAGCCCGACCAGGCGCAGCACGGCGCCGTGGTGCTGCAGGCGGTGCGCAAGGCGATTGCCGCGCATGGCGGCTGGCTGGCGTTCGACGACTATCTGCGCCTGGTGCTATACGCGCCGGGCCTGGGCTACTACAGCGCCGGCAGCGCAAAGTTTGGCAGCGGCGGGGATTTCGTCACGGCGCCCGAGCTGTCGGCCCTGTTCGGCCGCTGCGTGGCGCGACAGTGCGCGCAGGTGCTGCAGCTGACAGGCGGCGATCTGCTGGAACTGGGCGCCGGCACCGGCGCGCTGGCTGCAGCCGTGCTGCCGACGCTGCAGCAGCTGGCGCAGCTGCCGGACCACTATTACATCCTGGAACTGAGCGCCGATCTTCGCCAGCGCCAGCAGCAGCGGCTGGCCGCGCTGCCGGAAGTGCTGCGCACGCGCGTGCTATGGCTGGACGCGCTGCCGGCGCGGCCGATCGCCGGCATGATTCTGGCGAATGAAGTCGCCGATGCGCTGCCGTTCAAGCGCTTCCTGGTTGCGGGCGATACGCTGCTGGAGGGCGGAGTTGCGCTATCGGTGCAGGACGAATTGATCGACGCCGAACGGCCGGCCGGCGCGCCGCTACGTACAGCGGTGGCCAGGATTGCCGAGTCGCTGGTCGAGCCGTGGCCGGATGGCTATCGATCCGAGCTATGTCCGATGCTGCAGCCATGGATCGGCGCGCTCGGCGCAGCGCTGGACCGCGGCGCGCTGCTGTTGATCGACTATGGATTGCCGCGGCGTGAGTATTACCATCCGCAGCGCATCGACGGCACGCTGCGCTGCCATTTCCGCCAGCGCGCCCACGATCGGCCGTTGCTCTATCCGGGTCTGCAGGACATCAGCGCCTGGGTCGACTTCACACGCGTTGCAGAGGCGGCGGCGGACGCCGCACTCGAGGTCGCGGGTTACTGCACGCAGGCGGCGTTCCTGCTGGCGACCGGGATCGAGGCGCAGGTCGCCGACAGCACGGCGATGCCGCAGCGCTTACAGCGGGCATCCGAGGCGCGAACGCTGCTGTTGCCGGAAGCGATGGGCGAGAATTTCAAGGTCATGGCGCTCACCCGCGGCATCGATGCGATGCTGCACGGCTTCGAGTATCAGGACTTGCGGCGTTCACTTTGAAGCGCCTCGAGTCGCTGCAGGCGCGCTGCCCGGTAGGCGGCGGCGATCGCGATGCCCCTGAGCGGCGCGAGCTGCTCGCGCGGCAGCGTCACGCCGGCGGCGTTGACCAGCGCGACCGCGAGCGCCGCGTGCAGGCTGCCGTCGGCGCCGGATCGCGCCAGCGTCGCCTGCAACAGCGCCTCGAAGCGCTCCGGCCGCCGGAAGCCATCGGCGGCCTCGAGCAGATCGAGCACGCCGGCCGCATCCAGGGTCGCTGCCGCGGCGATCCGCCGGTGCAGGCGCGCAGTCAGCAAAGCCAGCTCGCGATAGTCGTTCGGAACCCGCAGCCGTGCGCACAACGCCTTGATGCCATCCACTGCCGTTTCGGCCAGCAGCGTCGCGAAGCGCACGCTGGCATCGGCGCCGCTACGCGCGGCGCGTTGCAGGGCATCGCGGGCGGCGGCATTCCAGTCGAGCTCGGGCAGCAACACCGCGCGCGCACCGCAATCCTGCAGGATGTCGAAGAATACCGCCGGGTCGGCTGCCTCCAGTGCGCGCTGCATCTCGCGCCACACGCGTTCGGGCACCAGCGCATGGACTTCGCCGTTGGCCACCATCAGGCGCAGCAGCTCGCGGGTCTCGGGCGCAAGCGTGAACCCCAGCGCTTGCAGGCGGGCTGCAAAGCGCGCGACCCGCAGTATGCGCACCGGGTCTTCGACAAAGGCTGGCGACACGTGGCGCAGCAGGCGCAACTCGAGATCGCGCTGGCCGCCGTACGGGTCGATCAGGGCCCCGTCCGAGTCGCGCGCCATGGCGTTGATGGTCAGATCGCGGCGCTGCAGATCCTGCGCGAGGGTCACGTCGGGCGAGAACCTGGTCTCAAATCCGCGGTAGCCCGGTCCGGTCTTGCGCTCCAGCCGCGCCAGCGCGTACTCCTCACCGGTTTCAGGGTGCAGGAACACCGGAAACTCGCGGCCGACCGCACGGTAGCCGGCACGCTGCAACTCCTCGGGCGTCGCCCCCACCACCACCCAGTCGCGCTCGGGCGCGGACAGGCCCAGGAGTTCATCCCGGACCGCGCCTCCCACCAGATACACTTGCATGGCATCGCATGTTAACTGACAGCCGCAGCCTAGCCGCACTGAAGATCCGCCTGCTGGCGGTAGCACTGATCGGCGCCACGCTGCCGGGCTGCGCGCTCGGCTACCTGACGCAAGCGGCCCAGGGACAGTGGCGCCTGATGCGCGCTCGCCGCCCGATTGAACAGGTGATTGCGGATCCGGCATCCGGCGAGGATCTGAAGGCGCGGCTGCGCGTGGTGCAGGACGCGCGCGACTTCGCCGTCAGCGACCTTGCATTGCCCGACAACCGCAGCTATCGCAGCTACAGCGACCTGAAGCGGCCGTACGTCGTATGGAACGTGGTGGCGGCGCCGGAGTTTTCGGTCGAGCCGCAGCGCTGGTGCTTCCCGTTCACCGGCTGCCTGAGCTACCGCGGCTATTTTCGCGAACGCGATGCGCGCCGTATGGCCGCAAGGCTCGCCGCGCGTGGCAACGACGTGATGGTCGGTGGCGTGACGGCGTATTCGACCCTCGGGCATTTCTCCGACCCGGTGCTCAACACCATGCTGCGTTATGGCGACCTGGGGTTGGTGTCGACCATCTTTCATGAGCTCGCGCACCAGCTGATCTATGTACGCGGGGACAGCGAGTTCAACGAATCGTTTGCGGTCAGCGTCGAGCAGGAGGGACTGCGACGCTGGCTGGCGGCGCGCGGACGCAGCCTCGAGCTGCAGGATTATCTGGCGCGCCATCATTCCGAACAACTGATCGTCAATGTGTTTGCCGATGGTCGGCGGCAGCTGGCGACCCTGTACGCCACATCGCCGGCGCCGCCGCGCGAGCAGCTGCGCGTACGCAAGAAGGAGCTGCTCTCCGCCACCGGTGAGCAGGTACTGGCAGTGGAACGGCAGTTCAGGGTGCGCACCGGCTATGACCAGTGGATCAGCGATGGGCTGAACAATGCCCACCTGGCATCGGTCGGTACCTATTTCGACTGCGTGCCGGGATTCAACCGCCTGCTGGCGGCCAACGGCGGCAACCTGCCGGCGTTCTACGCGGCGGTCAGGAGAATGAAGGCTGACGCGGCTGCCCGGCGCGCGCTGTGCGCCGACACGGGCGATGGCGAGCCGATCACAGCGCCGGGCGCGGCACCGTCTGTGACCTCGGGGAGCGCGACGTCGGCGCCAGCCACAGCGGCGCCAGGGCCCTGAGGCCCTCGGTCGCAAGGCCCAGCTCCCCGGCGCCGTCGCGCCGGCGGACGCTGTCGGTCAACAGCGAGCGGTAATTGTCGGTGGAAAACGGTTTTCCGGGCAGCAACTGCAGCACCGCGCCCTGCAGGCGTGCGAGTGCGTCCGGCAGGCGCACGATGTGGCATGGGAGGTGCGCCGCCTGCGCCGTGATGCGCACGATCTGCTCCAGGGTCAGCACCTCAGGGCCGCACAGCTCATAGCTGTGGCGGCTGGTGGCGCCGCTGCGCAGCGCGCGGCTGAAGGCGGCAGCGACATCACCGACGTAGATGGGCGCAAAGCGCGCGGCGGCGCGCGCCAATGGCAGCACGCCGCCGGTGCGGCGCAGCAGTGCGGCGAAGCGATTGGTCAGCGAATCGCGCGGCCCGAAGATCACCGACGGCTGGAAGATGGTCCAGTCGAGCGCCGCGGGCGCGGCGCGGATCAGTTTCTCCGCCTCGCCCTTGGTGCGCAGGTAGTGACTGGCGCCGCGTTCGGCATCGGCATTGAGCGCGCTCATGTGCAGCAGCCGCGGAACGTGCGCCTGGGCCATGGCCCGCAGCAGCGCGGCGGTGAACTCCACGTGCGCACGCCGGAAGCCAGCGCCGCCGAAGCCGCGCTCGTTGAGTATTCCGACCAGGTTGACCACGTCATCGCAGCCATCGACGCTGCGACGCAGGAAGTCCGGGTTGTAGACATCGCCGACCGCGATCTCGACACTCGGCAGCGGTTTCAGGTCATTGCCGTGGCTGCTGGCGCGTGTCAGCACGCGCACCGTATGACCGGCACGGGTCAGGCTGAAAATGATCTGCTGGCCGACAAAGCCGGTGCCGCCGGCGATGCACACCGTGCGCGGTCGCTCGATCAGTGCAATCGGAGCGGACATGCCATCAAGACCGGCGCGATGCGGTACTGCATGCTGCGCAGTACCGCACAACGCCGCGTAACGATCAATGGGTCTCGCGAATCAATGCGTCTCGACGCTGACACGCTTCGGCTCCGGGGCCGCCACTTTCGGGATCGTCACTTCGAGCACGCCATTCAGGTGACGCGCACGGATGTCGTCCGTCTTCACGTTCTCGGGCAGCGTGAACCGACGCAGGAACCGGCCCTCGACGCGCTCCAGGCGCGAAACGGCCTTCTGGTCGTCGGGCCGCTCGAGCTTGCGCTCGCCGGTGACGGTCAGCACGCCCTTGTCGGCCGTGATCTGAATGTCCTTCGGTTCAATACCCGGCAGGTCCGCGCGTACCACGAAGCTGTCAGCCTGTTCGAACACGTCGACCGACGGAACCCAGCTCACAGCGGCAGTGCCGTTGCTGTCCGCGGCTTCGCCATTGGCGGCCGGGGCATCCGTATTGCCATTAAATATCTGTCCAATCTGGCGATGGAGACGCTCCACCGCGCTCCAGGGCTCATAACGTACAAGTACCATAGTCTCTCTCCGGTAGGGATGGTTGCCGCGAGCCATTGCCTGGCCCGTCTGCATGAGCATAAGTTGGTGGTGGATCGCGCCGTTTCAAGGCCCGGCAACGGCGATGTGGCGGCCTGCAGCTGAAGGGGCTTGTGGATAGCCTGTGCACTCGCTGTGCAGCATCGGTGCACGGCCGGTGGACACAACCTATTGATGTCAGGCGCTGTCGAAATTACGAAATTTTTGCGAAGTTTTCTGCTAATGAAGTTGCAGGCATATGTGTCGTATCTAATTGATATAAAAGAATAAAATTTGACTAAAATGAGTATTGCATAATCTTGACGGTGACCCGCCGCCTTGATTAGTCTCCGCCCTCCACACAACTAGATCTTGTATCGGGTAACAAGTCTGTTGGTGTGAGCGATTTTGCGGATAGGGGAGCCGCCGCCATCATGAATTCCGTCGTCAAACTCGCCACCAGCGACATAAATACCATCCCATACCAGGAAGCATCGCTGGACATATGGGATAAGAAGTATCGGCTCAGTTCCAAGGATGGCGAGCCGATCGACCGCAGCATGGATGACACTTACAAACGTGTCGCCCGCGCGCTGGCCGATGTCGAGCGCGACGACATACGCGAGCGCTGGTATGAGCGCTTCCTGTGGGCGCTGCGCCATGGCGCGATTCCGGCCGGCCGCGTGACCTCGAATGCCGGTGCGCTGGAACACAAGCCCGCAACCTCGACCATCAATTGCACGGTCTCTGGCACGATCCGCGATTCGATGGACGACATCCTCGGCAAGGTGCACGAGGCGGGCCTCACGCTCAAGGCCGGCTGCGGCATCGGCTATGAATTCTCGACGCTGCGGCCGCGCGGTGCCTACGTCTCCGGCGCCGGCGCCTATACCTCCGGGCCGATGTCGTTCATGGATATCTACGACAAGATGTGCTTCACCGTGTCCTCGGCCGGTGGGCGGCGCGGCGCGCAGATGGGCACATTCGACGTCGGCCATCCCGATGCCATGGACTTCGTGCGTGCCAAGCGCGAGAACGGCCGGCTGCGGCAATTCAACCTGTCGCTTCTGGTGACCGACGAGTTCATGCGGGCGGTGCGCGAAGAGCGCGAATGGAAACTGGCATACCCGATCGGGCGGCGTGAATACGAGGCCGAGCAGCCGGATCTGGCCGATGCGCGGCATTTCGTCTGGCGCGAATGGCCGACGCACGAGGGCTATGTGGTCAACGACGAGGGCCTGGTGGCCTGCCGGGTCTACAAGACGGTGCCGGCGCGGCGCATGTGGGACGTGATCATGTCGTCCACCTATGATTTCGCCGAGCCGGGATTCGTGCTGATCGACCGCATGAATGAGATGAACAACAACTGGTGGTGCGAGAACATCCGCGCCACCAATCCGTGCGGAGAGCAGGGATTGCCCCCGTACGGCGCATGCTTGCTGGGTTCGATCAATCTGACGCGCTTCGTGCGTGAACCGTTCACGGCCCAGGCGCGGTTCGACTGGGACGAGTATCGTGATGTGGTGCGTGTGTTCACCCGCATGCTCGACAACGTGGTAGAGGTCAACGGCCTGCCGCTCGAGCAGCAGCGGCTCGAGATCATGCGCAAGCGCCGTCACGGCATGGGGTTCCTCGGCCTGGGCTCAACTCTCTCGCTGCTGTGCTCCAAGTACGGCTCGAGCGAATCGGTCAAGTTCACCGAGGACGTGTCACGCGAGCTGGCGATCGCAGGCTGGGAAGCCGCGCTCGAGCTGGCGCGCGAGAAAGGGCCGGCGCCGATCATGAACGAGGAGTTCACGGTCACCAAGGAGATGCTGCGCAAGCGCCCGGAGATGGCAAACGATGGCTGGAAACCCGGTGCGAGGATTCCCGGGCGACTGCTGCATGCGCGCTACAGCCGCTACATGCAGCGCATCGCCGAGGCGGCGCCGCACCTGGTCGAGCAGTTGGCGCAGATCGGAGCGCGCTTCACCCATCACAGCTCGATAGCGCCGACCGGAACGATCTCGCTGTCGCTGGCGAATAACGCCAGCAACGGAATCGAGCCGTCGTTCGCGCATCACTACTTCCGCAACGTGATCCGCCCGGGGCGCAAGACCAAGGAGAAGATCGACGTATTCTCGTTCGAGCTGCTGGCCTACCGCGAGCTGGTCAATCCGCGTGCGATGCCGGGATCGACCAATGAGGCCGAGGCACTGCCAGAGTACTTTACGGCGGCCGATGAGGTGGCTCCGAAGCAGCACGTCGACATCCAGGCCGCATCGCAGAAGTGGATCGATTCGTCGATTTCCAAGACCGCCAACGTGCCCACCAATTTCCCCTACGAGCAGTTCAAGAACATCTACCTGTACGCGCACGAGCAGGGGCTCAAGGGCTGCACCACGTTCCGCTTCAATCCGGAGGCGTTCCAGGGAGTGCTGGTCAAGGAGGATGACCTCAAGAACACCACCTACGTGTTCACGCTCGAGGACGGCACCGAGATCAGTGCGCGCGGCGACGAGGAACTCGAGTACGACGGCGAGACCCATAGCGCCGCCAATCTGTTTGATGCCTTGAAGGAAGGCTACTACGGGAAGTTCTGATCATGAGCAGCACACGCATAGACAGGAAGATCGTCAAGTACCGGGTGCAGAAGCCGGAGGATAAGGAGGCCGCGAAGAACCTGCCGCCGCCGGAGGAGTTGGCGCACAGCCGCGATGGCAGCACCGCCAAAGTCATCCGCATGCACGAGGAGATCCAGCGTCCCGAGATGCTGATCGGCTCGACCTACAAGATCAAGACACCGGTCTCGGATCACGCGATGTACGTGACGATCAACGATATCGTGCTCAATGAGGGCACCGAGTACGAGCACCGCCGGCCCTTCGAGGTGTTCATCAACTCGAAGAACCTGGATCACTTCCAGTGGATCGTGGCGCTCACGCGCATCATATCGGCGGTATTCCGCAAGGGTGGCGACGTCGCCTTCCTGGTCGATGAGCTCAAGGCGGTCTTCGATCCGCGCGGCGGCTACTGGCAGCCGGGTGGAAAATTCATGCCTTCGATCATCGCCGAGCTCGGCTATGTGATCGAGAAGCACCTGCAGAGCATCGGCCTGATGCGCAAGACCGAGCTGGATGTGCACCAGAAGAAGCTGATCGACGAGAAGCGCGCCGAGTTCGAGGCGCGCAAGGGCCAGCAGGATGCGTTCTCGAAATCGCATTTCCCCGACGGCGCGCAGCTGTGCAGCAAGTGCAGCACCGCGGCGGTGGTGATGATGGATGGCTGCATGACCTGCCTGAACTGCGGCGAGTCGAAGTGCGGCTGACTGAGCGTGTCGAGAATAGTGACTATATTGCAATGATTAAACACTACTAAAGTCGCTCGGCTTTGCTAGAGAATACAAAGGAATAATCGGACGCAGGCGAGAAAAGAGGCGCCGCGCCCGTCAGAGGTGTCCATCAGGTCACCCGGCCTTCGGCCACGGCAATCGGGCATCCAATCTTGCGGGCGCGCATTAGCGGCGCTGATAGCCGGACATGAACACCTCGACGGCGCGCCGCACGGCGCCACTGATCGCTTCCGGCTTGACGGAACAGAGGACGCCAAGGAGCGTGCGCTGCATCAGCTCGGATTCGAGCAAGCTGAGGAAGTGAATGGCGGCGATCTTGGCATCGGCGGTGCGAAGCTGTCCGCGCTTCATCACCTTTTTGAAAAATTCAGCGACCTGCTTTTCAATTGGAAGGACCGCGCGTTCGAAGGACAGTTTGCCGCTCTCGGAGCGCCTGGACTCTGCGATGGCTAGATGCCGGACGGCGATTGCTTCGGATGAGTAGAGCACGGTTAGGAACTTCTGCCCGAAACGCAATAGCTCCTGTTTTAGTTCGTCCGCTTCCGGATGCAGGCCGCCAGCGGCCTCCTCGAGCTCTTGCGTCTTGGCCTGGTGTATCACCTCGAAGAACAGCTTCTCCTTCGAGGGGAAGTAGTTGTACAGGGTCGCTTTGGAGCCCCCTATCCGCGCGCGGATGTCGGACATGGAGGCGCGCTCGAACCCCACCTCCCGGAACACTTCGCTGGCGGCATTTAGAATCTCCAGGCGCTTGGCTTCGGTCTTGGCTTTCATGCTGCGGATTCACAGAACCGATGGGTACAGTTTAGTTTGAGCACTGCTCAAGCTGCAACGCCTGCTGGCTCTCAGGCGCATAAGCTCTTAGGAAAGCATCGACCGCGCGTCTTGCCGCCCGCGCGGTCTCCCGATCGTCCGGAGAATCCTCGCGCACCTGCAGTAGCAGCGGCTCGAGCATTTCGGCTTCGAGCATGGCACCAAGCTGCTCGGCTGCGAGTTCAGGGTCCGAGCGGCGCAGGCTGCCGGAGGCCATACAGGCGGCCAGGAATGCTGAGAGCTGGGCGCGCAGGGCGGAGATCTTGTCGAAGAATAACTTCCCCGTGCCGGAGCGCGCCGCCTCAGCAATGATCAGCCTGCGCACCTCAAGCTGCTCTGGCGAGCAGATGAAATTCAGCACACTGCTGCCGAAGTTGAGCAGTGCGAGGCGCGGGTCGGTGCGGGATGCGTCGAGGTGCTTCAAGGTGCCGGACATGTAGTTCTCCAGTGCCGCCATCATGCATTCGACGAACAGTTCTTCCTTCGACGGGAAGTGGCTGTAGATGGTGGCCTTCGATCCGCCGACCTGCGCGGTGATCTCCGTCATCGAGGTCTTTTCGAACCCGTGGGCGCGGAACAACCGATAGGCGGTCTCGAGGATGGCCTGTCGCTTGACGTCGCTTTTTTTCAGTTGCATGTCGAAGTCCTGTAGTACTGAACCCTTCGGTACAGTTTTGCTTGACAACCGCTTTGCGTCAAGTAAACTGTACCGTAACGTACAGTACAGCTTGGGCCAAGGGAGCAGCATCCATGAAAGCGACGAATTCCTCATCCGCCTGCCAGCGCCTCGTCAAGGCGCTGATTGCTACGACTCTGGTCGCCAGTGGAGGCTGCGCACAGCTTCCTCGGATGCACCCGTCTCCGGCCGTCAAAGAGCTGACACAGCTCGGCAGCGCACAGTCCTTCTCCGCCCCGGAGGCGGCTTGGCCCGGCGATGGATGGTGGCACGTGTATGAGGACCCGCAACTCGACGCACTGATCCAGCAGGCGCTACGCGAGTCCCCTGACCTCGATCTCGCGCAAGCACGACTGGGCGCTGCCACTGGCGCGGCTCAGGTTGCCGGTGCGACACGGATGCCCGAGGTCACCGGCAATGTCATGCTGAACGAGGGCAGGCAGAGCTACAACTACCTGATCCCGCCCCAGGCGCTGCCGCACGGATGGAACGATTACGGTCTCGCGACGCTGAATCTGACCTGGGAGCTGGACTTCTGGGGCAAGAACCGCTCGGCGCTGGCAGCGGCTCTATCGGAGCAGCGCGCGGCCGAGGTTGAAATCGCACAGACCCGGCTGATCCTGTCCACCTCGGTGGCGTCGGCCTACGCCGGACTGCTCGATCTGTATACGTTGCGGGACAACGCCTCCGAGACGTTGGCGCTGCGCGAAAAGACGGTAGCGCTGTTCCGTCAGCGGCACCAATTCGGTCTGGAGACTCTGGCGAGCGTGCGGCAGCTGGAAGCTCGACAGGCTGCAGCGCAGGGCGAGTTGCTCGCGCTCGAGGAACGCATCGGTCTGCAGAACAACGCCATCGCCGCGCTCGTGGGCGCGGGTCCCGATCGGGGCCTGGCGATTACGCGTCCGACAGCCCAGTTCGTTGGCTCACAGGGCTTGCCGTCGAATCTGGCGTCGGAGCTGCTCGGGCGGCGACCCGACATCATCGCCGCCCGGTTGCGCACCGAAGCCGCCGCGCGCCGCATCGATGAGCGCAAAGCGGGGTTTTACCCGAGCGTCAATCTGATCGCACTAATCGGCGTGCAGTCGCTCGGCATCCACAACCTCACCCAATCGGGCTCAGAGATCGGCAGTGCGGGACCCGCGGTTTCGCTGCCGATCTTCAATACGCAGCGCCTGCAAGGCCAGTTGCGCGGCGCGCGGGCTGAGTACGACGCGTCGGTCGCTACTTACAACGCGACATTGTCGAACGCGCTGCGCCAGGTTTCAGATGCCGCGACCAGCCGCAAGTCACTCGATGGGGAACTGTCCGCATCGCGTGCAGCCGTCGCTGCGGCCGCTGAGGCGCACGAGATCGTCAGCAAACGCTATCAGGGCGAGCTTGCGACCTATTTGGACGTGCTGACGGCCGAAGACGCACTGATCTCGGCTCGGCGTTCGGAGGCCGAATTGGAAACCCGTGCCTTGATTCTAGATGTCGCGCTGGTGCGCGCCCTGGGGGGCGGCTTTTCATCGAGCAGCCCCGCCCAGCATGGAACTACTTGACCAACTACCTAGCGACTCAACGAGGAGAAATGCGATGAATCAGCCAAGAATAGCTCCGGTGCCGAGTATTTCGATGCCAGCAGCGAATGACACCGACGCCAAGAACCGCAGCAAGCGTCGCGGCGTCCTGTTTTCTGTGCTTGCCCTGACCGCGGCTGCGGCTGGCGCGGGTGCCTACGTGTATTGGAAGCAAGTGGGCTCTCGTTATGTATCGACCGACAACGCGTACACGGCGGCCGAAGTCGCGATGGTGACGGCAGAGATCGACGGACCCGTGGCGGCCGTGAACGTTGTGGACAGCCAGGAGGTCAAGCGCGGCGATATTTTGGTCGTGATCGATGATACGGACGCCAGACTCGCGCTGCGTCAGGCGCAGGCAGACCTGGCCCGTGCGCAGGCCCAGGTCACGGCGGCAGTAGCCGATGTTGAGCGCACCGGCATCGACCTGAAGCGGCGCGAGGCGCTGGTCGCATCGGGATCCGTGTCCGGCGATGAGCTCACGCATGTCAAGAACGGCGCCAGCGACGCCGAGGCGGCGCTCAATGGCGCGCTCGCGGCCGTAGCAATGGCGCAGGCACGCGTCGATAAAGCAAAGGTCGATCTCGGCCGCACGGTAATCCGCTCTCCCGTGGACGGCGTAGTCGCTCGCCGCCAGGCCCAGCTCGGACAGCGGGTTCAGCCTTCTACGCCCTTGCTTTCCGTGGTTCCGGTCGAGCAGCTGTATGTCAACGCCAACTTCAAGGAAGTGCAACTCGCGAAAGTGCGTAATGGGCAGAAGGTCGAACTCGTGTCCGATCTCTATCACGGCAAGATCGTCTTCCACGGCGTCGTGGACGGCTTCTCGGGCGGCACAGGCGCTGCCTTTGCGTTGATTCCGGCGCAGAACGCGACCGGCAACTGGATCAAGGTGGTGCAGCGCCTTCCGGTGCGCATTCGCCTGGATCCCGCGGAGCTTGCCGCCCATCCGCTGCGCGTCGGACTGTCGATGAACGCGGCCGTTGATCTACGCAGCAACTCGTAAAGCTGCGAACCAACTCATCAAGGTGATGCCATGTCAAGCGTTCCGATGACTCTCAAGGACGACTTCACTCTTAGCGGCGCGATGCTGTGGGTGGCCGGCATTGTGCTGGCGCTGGCGAACTTCGTCGCGGTGCTGAACATGACGATCGCCAACGTCACGGTGCCGAACATCGCCGGAGCGCTCGGCGCAGGCTCCAGCCAGGGGACCTGGGTGATTACCTCCTACGCGGTGGCGGAGGCCATCACCGTGCCTTTGACGGGATGGCTGTCCGGGCGATTTGGCGCGGTCAGATTGTTCTGCATTTCCGTGGTGCTGTTCGGATTCTTCTCGCTCCTGTGCGGCATGTCTACGACCCTCCCCATGCTGCTCGGCATGCGGGTGTTGCAGGGCATGGCCGGCGGGCCCCTATTGGCGCTCTCTCAGACCCTGCTGCTGCGGATCTTCCCCAAGGAGCAGTCCATGCAGGCCATGGGCCTTTGGGCGATGACGACGCTGCTCGCCCCCGTGGTCGGTCCGGTGCTCGGAGGCTGGCTGTGCGACAACTACTCCTGGTCGTGGGTGTTTCTCATCAATGTGCCCATGGCGCTGCTCTTCGCAGCCATCGCCTGGGGCCTGCTCAAGCGCTACCAGGACCCTGCGGTCATCAAGCCAGTCGACAAGATCGGCATGTTGCTGCTCGTCATCTGGGTTGCGGCATTGCAGATCATGCTCGATGAGGGCAAGGACCTCGACTGGTTCTCCTCGATCGAGATCCGGGTGCTCGCCATCGTCGCCGTGATTGGCTTTCTGTCCTTCCTGATCTGGGAGCTGACGGAGCAATATCCGATCGTCGATCTGCGGGTCTTTCGCCATCGCGGCTTTGCCTCCTGCATGCTGGTACTCGCACTCGCTTTCGGTGCCTTCTTCGGCATCAATGTGCTGACCCCGCAATGGCTGCAATACAACATGGGTTACACAACCACCTGGGCCGGACTTGTGGTCGCCTGGGGAGGTCTCCTGTCGGTCGCGTTCTCTCCCATCGCGGCGAAGCTCGCCAACCGGGTCGATCCGCGCCTGCTCATCTTCATCGGCTGCCTGTGGCTCGGCCTCGATGTGTTGTGGCGCTCGATTGCCACCTCCGACATGAGCTACTGGGTGATCTGCATCCCGCTGTTTTTCATGGGCGTTGGCATGCCGATGTACTACGTACCGCTGACGGGACTTGCGATGGGATCGGTGAATGAAGAGGAGACGGCCTCCGCTGCTGGACTCATGAACTTTGTGCGCACGATTTCCGGCGCCATAGCGACCTCGCTAGTCACAACTTCATGGCAGAACCGCAGCATCATTGCCCATGCCAGGCTCGCGGATATCGCGGACCCGACCGGTCAGGCTGCATCGATGCTTCCGCCAGGGTCGAATGGACAGATGGTCCGCGAGATGCTCAACAACCTGGTGACGCGAGAAAGTCTGATGCTCGCCACCAACGGCCTGATGATAGTGATCGCCGCGGTCTTCATTATCGCCTCCCTTTCCATAGTCCTTGCGCCCAAGGCGGCCCGAGCAGTCGATGCCGCCTCGGTTGGGCATTGAGTCCGTTGGGACTGCGCAACAAGGCGTCGACATATGAACGCGGCACGCAGCAGAGTCCCTTGGTGCTGGAAGATTAGTCTTCCGCGCTGGATGTCCGTGCTAGGCGTCTTCGCACTGGTCGGCTGTACGGCAATTGCACGTCGTGAGGCACCGCCCACACTCTTCAGTTCGGCAGCACCGTTGGGATTTGATGCCGACGTTCGATTCCTCAGTACGGATCGCGCCAGCGTCGAAACGAAGTCCGCTGCCGGTCTGCAACGGTTAAGAAGCTCATCCAAGGACGGTATCGTGCGTGCGTTGGTGCTTTCGGGCGGCGGCGCTGGCGGCGCCTTTGGCGCCGGGGCGCTTGTCGGGCTCAGCCGCGGCCAGGACAGACCTCAATATGATGTAGTCACCGGTGTGAGTGCCGGGGCGCTCATCGCTCCATTCGCATTTCTAGGTCCTGAGTGGAACTCACAGCTCACCGATGCTTTCACGAGCGGCCGAGGTGAGCGGATGAGTCTGCGGGGACTCACAGAGCTACCGTTTGGTGCTTCGCGGCGGAGCGCCGCACTCACCGCGCTGGTGGACCACTACGTTACCCGTGATCTCATTCAGGCCGTAGCCCGGGAGGCTGCCAAGGGGCGCATTCTTTGGGTCGCCACAACGGACTTAGACAAGGAAGAGACGGTGATCTGGGACCTGGGAGCGATTGCGGAGCGTGGTGGCGAGCCGGCTCGCAAACTATTCCGGGACGTGCTCGTGGCTTCCGCCAGCATTCCGGGTGTCTTCTCACCCGTACTCATCCACGTTCAGGAGGCGGGTGTGTCGTATGACGAGATGCATGTGGATGGCAATGCATCAACCTCGCTGTTTGTCGCTCCCGTTGCGGCCTACTTTGCACTACTGGATCAACGCAGCCTGGACGGCGCACGGGTATACGTGTTGATCAACGGACAGATAATGGACGCGCCCGAGACCACTCGCTACCAGCTCGGACCCATCGTTTCGCGCACTTTCTCCTCGGCGTTAAAGCACATGTCGAGAGCGCAAGTCTTAGCGGTGAATCAGTTCGCCGAGAAATACCGCATGTCGGTTCAATCAACGTACCTGCCGTTCGACTATCCCAAATACGCTTCAGCCGACTTCCGGGCATCCACGATGCAGGCACTTTTTGACTTCGGTGCGCGCTGCGCGCAGAGCGGACGTCTGTGGACGAAATTAGACGAGACGATTAACACTGTCGCAGCGGCCATGCCGGCACCGAAGCAAACCCGGATGGTGGATCAACAGGTGGAGTGTCCCGTGAGAAACGTCCAGTTCGCGGCTGCGGTTGGGCGATGAACGCGAGCTTGAAGTTCGTGCAGTCCGTCTCACCAGAGCTCATCATGCGGCGCTTGAAGCAAGCTCGCCCGTATTACACGGTCGACCAAAGAGCTGGCGCAGCGTGGCGGGAAGCCTCGTGGTGGCGACGACCAAGTCACCACACTTTGGCGCTGCACTGGTCGTCGCGCGCTGTTTCGAATCCCGGTGGAGACCTGCCTCTTCGCGGGCAGGTGAAGGCAGTTGAATATCGCATGGGCGACGCGCCTTACCGCAGCTCCCGCAGAGGGGAAATGGCATGAGTGCCAAGCAAGCGCCCCGATGGCTGCCCAATTACGGCAGCCGCATTCTGACCGCAGGCGCCGCCCTTGCACTGCTGTATTTCGGTCGGCACGTGCTGATACCACTCGCGCTCGCGATCATGCTCAGCCTCCTGGTGGCGCCTGCAGTGCGAGCCTTGCGGCGAATCGGAGTCGGCCGCAGCCTTTCAGTGCTCGTTGTGGTGCTGACGCTGGCGGTCTCGTGCCTCACCGTGGCCGTGGTACTCGGAGCACAGGTGTTGCGTATCGCCGAGAGTTTGCCTCAGTACGAAGCCACGATACACCGCAAGCTCGAGACGCTGGACGAAGCGACCTTGGGAAGGGTGCGGGTGCTCACGTCCGAGGCGAGCGGCCTGATCTCCATCCACAATCCAGGGCTCGTCTCCCATCCGGCCATCTATGCGGGGCACGACACACTGGAATCGCTTTCCAACGCCTCAGGATCAAATGCAGCGGCCGATCAGCCACTGCGCCTGATCGGGAAGGTGCTGACAACGCTCTGGACGCCGCTGCAGGGCACGGGGATCGTGCTGTTGGTCGTCATCTTCGTGTTGCTGGAGCATGAATCGCTGCGCGACCGCTTTATCCGCATCGTGGGCGCGACTGACATACGCGCCACAACCCTGGCGCTCAACGACGCGGGCGAGCGACTGTCCCGCTACTTCGTTTCGCAGTTTTCCGTCAACCTGGCTTTTGGCTTCGCGATCAGTGCGAGTCTGCGCCTCCTGGGCGTCCCGCAGGCCATGCTGTGGGGCGCGCTTGCCGGCGTCATGCGTTTCGTCCCGTATGTGGGGGTGGTCATCGCAGCCCTGTTCGCGACCGCCCTGTCGTTGGCGGTCGATCCGGGGTGGTCGCTTGCTGCGAGCACGTTGGCGGTCTTCATCGCCCTCGACATCATCGCTGCGCAATTCCTGGAGCCGCGCCTGTACGGTCATGCCACGGGCTTGTCGCCGCTTTCAGTCGTCATTGGGGCCATATTCTGGAGCTCGCTATGGGGGCCTGTGGGCCTGGCCCTGTCCACTCCACTGACCTTATGCCTTTTGGTCGCCGGACGACACATGAAGGCGTTTGGCATCCTGGAACTGCTGCTGGGCGATGTCCAACCGTTGACTCTGCCACAGAGATTCTATCAACGCGCACTTGCAGGAGATCCCCACGAGATCATTGCCAATGCGCGCGCATTCCTGAAGGGCAATACGCTCGCGAGGTATTGCGACCGGGTTCTGTTGCCGGCCTTGCATCTGGCACGGCTGGACGCCGGACCAAGTGCACCCGGCAAGGATCAGCACCGAAAGATTCGCCGCGTCATTGTTGAGGTCGTAACAACCTTGAACAGCAAAGGCCGCAGGATGAAACCTCATCAGAATCGAGGCGCGGTGCTCGATGAAGTCAGCGCAGGACGGTGGCTGCGTCAGCAGCGCGAGGCGCTGAGCGGAAGATGGCAGGGTCCATTGGGAGTCCCTTCCGGCTCCGTCGTTCTCTGCCTAGGCGTCGGCTCGTCACCCGACGATCTTGCCGCTGAGCTGCTGGTAAGGCTGTTGCGCGTCGAGAAACTGGACGCCCGGCACTTCTGCGCGGGAGAGGTCGAAGGCGGTCTGCCCCCCGGTGCGAACTCCGACGGAGTCTCCATCGTCTTTCTGATCAGCGCCTTCCCAAGTCCGGCACGCGAACGCAGCGAGGCACTGAGCAATCAAGTTCGAGAACTCTTTCCTCGAGCCCAGCTGGTCAGGGTGTTTTGTCGCGGCGTGATCGCTGTGCACGATGAGCGCTCGACCGATGCCGGCGCAGAGCCGACAGCAATCTCTCTCGAGCACGCGGTCGAGCTTTGCCTCGCCCGACAGCAAAAGTGCCACGAGCCCAGCACGCTCGCGACTTCCACGCTCGCGGATGTATCGGGCTAGTGCATGCAAATGGAGCAACAGTCTATGCGGAAAGCACTGTACAAAAGAACTCTCGCCGAATCTGACCCGCTGGTGCAGTACGGCTGCGGGCCCGTTCAGTTCTCGGGCGCGGACAATACATTCTACGAGCGCCGCCTGATCTTCGATAAGCTCATCGAGCCTGCTGCCGCGAGCTTGCGGGATCAGTTTGAGGTGTTTGCCTCGTCGATCAGGGATGTCCTCTCGCAGCGCTGGGTTCTCACGACGCGCACCTACGCAGAGCGGAATCCGAAGCGGACATGCGGTCAAGCCGCGGGGTAGCGGTGTTATGTACATCTTGCAGCGTTACTGGACGCCAGAGGTTCTTGTCGCGAATGCGAGTATGGGCGCGCATCTTCTTGCCGCCCTCATTCTCGGCATCCTTGTCGGCTACGAGCGTACCTACAAGGGGCGCGCGGCTGGAATGCGTGTCTATGGACTCGTCTGTATGGCCTCTACCGCGTTGACCGTCTTCGTTGGTTACGCGCACCTCTGGTACGGCGGCAGTACCACCGAGATCAGCGTAGACCCTACGCGGATCGTGCAGGGTATTGTCTCAGGCGTTGGATTCCTTTGTGCTGGCGTTATCATGAAAGACGGTTTCACCATCAGCGGCCTGACCACAGCAGCATCGATCTGGGCCGTGGCGGCGATCGGCGTATTGCTGGGCGTGGGGTTCTATGGGGCGGCGGTGCTGCTCGCGGTATTGTGCATGCTCTCGATGTCGCTGCTGCGAGACGTGGAGGCAAAGCTGCCAGGACGAACAACCTTGGATGTCTCGCTCACCTTTCGAGTAGGCAGTGCTCCTAACTTCGAGCGGTTGGGTGCTGCTGCGCAAGCACGCGGCTATCGGCTATTGCGCGAGGGCTTAACGATAACCTTTGCTGATCAGTTATTCGTCTGGAGGTTTGGGGCAGTGGCTCAGGATCGGTATCGCGCCGCTTCGCCGGCACTACTGGCGCAGGAACTCTCCAACTGGGAGGATGTGGCCGGCTTTGCAATTGCACCCCTCCGGCACTGAGCTCAGTAAAGCAAGCCCGTGATTGCCAGCATCGGCTTTGTACGCTGAGAGAAATATGCTATTTTTAAAGGCTTTTTCATTGACTCATCGAGAGGTGAGGATGTGCGAAGATAGTGACTATTCTCGGCACGCTCACAGACAGCCGGTTGCGACTGCTGTCGCTCACGGCTACGGATGCCTTGAGCGGATTTTTGATCAGCAAAATCCGCTCAAGGCATCCATAGCTCTTAACGAAGTCTGACGTACCTCGCTGTCGTCGCCAGCGGTACGCGTATCATTCGCCCGATGAATCGGCTGCTCCTGTTTGGCATACTACTTCTACTGTCGCGCTTTGCGACTGCCGCCGAGACGCTGTTGCCGCGGCCGCCCGAGCTCGAGCCGGACGTGCAGTTCTGGATTCGCGTCTATACGCAGGTGTCGACGAACGAAGGGCTGATTCACGACCAGCACCGGCTGTCGGTGGTCTACGAAACGCTGCACTTCGACGCCGACACCCCGTCGTCGGAGCGCGCCCGCCGGGTCGATGCCGAGCGCGAGCGCATCGAGGACATCCTAAAGCGCCTGGCGCGCGGCGATGAGCCGCGTGACGATGATGACCGGCGGGTGAAGGCGTTGTGGGGCGATGATGCGACGCCGGCGCAGCTGGGCGAGGCGGCATCGGATGTGCGCTTCCAGCTCGGCCAGTCGGACCGTTTTCGCGCCGGCCTTATACGCGCCGGCGCCTGGGAGGCGCACATTGGCGAGGTGCTAGCGAACCTCGGCCTGCCGGCGGAGATATCGGCCCTGCCGCACGTTGAGTCCTCGTTCGATCCATACGCGTACTCGAAGGTCGGGGCCGCCGGCCTGTGGCAATTCATGCGCTCCACCGGACGGCGCTTCCTGCGCATCGACGCTGCCGTCGATGAGCGGCTTGATCCGTACCGCGAGACCGAGGCCGCCGCGCAGCTGCTGAGCTATAACTACCGCCTGCTCGGCAGCTGGCCGCTGGCGATTACCGCCTATAACCATGGCGCCGAGGGCGTGCGCCGGGCGCGCGAGCTGCTCGGCACCGATGACATCGTGCGCATCGTGCGCGAGTACCACAGTCCCAGCTTCGGATTCGCCTCGCGCAATTTTTATGTGTCATTCCTGGCTGCACTGACAATCGCACAGAACCCGGCCAAGTATTTCGGCGGCCTGGCCCACAATACCGAACCCGGTTTTCACGAACTCAAGATGCCTGCGTCTTCCAGCCTCAATTCACTGGTGCGCGCGACCGGTGTCGACCGAGAGACGCTGCGCAGCCTGAATCCGGCGCTGCGCCCGGCGGTGTGGAGCGGCCAGCGCGTAGTGCCGGCCGGCTACATCCTGCGGTTGCCCGCAACCGGCGCCAGCTTGACCGCGGATCTGCTGGTGCAGCGCCTGGGTAACGCGCAGGCCATCGTCGTCGCCCAGGCTGCGCCGCCGGCGAAGCCATCCGCCAACGTACCGGCACCGGCACCGGCATCGGTAGCGGCAACGTCCGCGCAAGCGCCAACCGGGACGCCCGTCGCGAGCGCTGCATCGCCGGCAGCGGCCGCGTCACCAGCAGCACCAACGGTGCCGGCAGTATCCACGACGCCCGCAGCGTCCCCGGCGCCGACAGCGAGCCCGGCGCCGGCGGCTCCGCAGAGTTCGCAGTATTACGTGGTGCAGGCCAGCGACGACGCCTCGGCGATCGCCGCACGCACCGGTATCGCGGTCAAGAAGCTAATGGCGCTGAACGCGTTGCGCGATCAGGACGATATCTACGAAGGCCAGCGTCTGCGCCTGGTAGCGGGGGCGCCCGAGCCCGAGACCGTGACCACCGACGCCACCGCCGCCGTGGCCATAGCCGCGGTGCAGGAAAGCCAGGAGGAAGATGCGGCGGTCAAGGCGGCGAAGAAGCTGGCGGCGAGAACCGAGCCGGTATCCAAGGCGCAGGCCCAGGCTGAGGGTCCGCAGCTGATGGCGGGAGCGACCGGCCCGGAATCAGCGGATCCGGTGGATTATTCGGTCGCCGTCGACGGCAGCATCCGGGTCGTGGCCGCCGAAACCCTGGGTCACTACGCCGACTGGCTTGGAACCAGCGCGCAACGATTGCGCGCCATCAACCACCTGCATGGGCGCACGCCGGTGGTGATGGGGCATCGGCTGAAGCTGGAATTCGCCAAGACCACGCCCGAGCAGTTCGAGGAAGTGCGGCGCGACTACCATGAGCGGCTGCAGGCGGCCTATTTCTCGTCGCACAAGATTGCCGGCACCGAGGTCTATATCGCGCGCCGCGGTGATTCGCTGTGGAGCATCACGCAGAAGTCCCTGAAGGTTCCGGTGTGGCTGCTGCAGCAGTACAACCCGGACCTGGATTTCGGCAATCTGCGTCCCGGAACGCAGATTTCGTTGCCGAAGGTCGAAGATGTCTCGTCCCTGTGAACCCTGCACGCTCGCGGTTCAAATGTGGCGTGCCTATAATTTAGCGTAATGCGCCTCTCGACCCTTATAACCGTACCGCTGCTGCTGGCCGTCTCGGGCCTGGCCCTGGGCGACGGCCCGGATTCTGCCGGCACCGCCTCGGTGGCCAGCGTCGTGCCGGTGCCCGCGGGTGTGAGCGGCGGTGTCGGTCCGGCGATGCCGCAGGCACCGGCGGCCGCGGGCGTGTCGGCAACGATGCCAATCGCCGACCAGGTATTGGTGCGCAAGTCCGAGCGCCGGCTGTATCTGATGCGTCATGGCGAGGTGCTGCGCAGCTACCGCGTCGCGCTCGGGCTGATGCCTCAGGGGCCGAAGGAGCGCGCTGGGGATTTCCGCACGCCGGAAGGCCGCTACCAGCTTACGCGTCGTAACTCGCGCAGCGATTACTTCCTGTCGATCCAGGTGTCGTACCCGAATGCCGACGACCTGCGCCGCGCGCACCGCTATCACGTGGATCCCGGCGGCTCGATCATGGTCCATGGCCTGCCGAATCTTCAGCGCCATCCGCCCGACTACTACGCAGCGGCGGATTGGACCGACGGCTGCATCGCGATGTCGAATGCCGACATGGTGGAACTGTGGCTGATGGTTCAGGACAACACTCCGATCGATATCCTGCCTTGAGCGCCGTCCCCACAGTTCCGAAGGCCGCCGCCGCTGCAGACCAGGGCGGCGCAGGGCAAGCCGTGGACACCAGTATCGTCATCGAAGAGTCGGTGGACGCACGCGTCGGGCCGCGCGGCAGCCTTGAGATCCTATCGCAAGCCGAAATCGACAAGCTGCTCGATACCAGCCATACCGGGCTGTACACGCTGTTTCGCAACTGCGCGCTGGCGGTGCTGAATTCCGGCAGCGAGAGCGACAACGCCAAGGAGATCTTCGAGCACTACCGCGATTTCGACGTACAGATCCTGCGCCATGCCTGGGGCATCAAGCTCGAGATCACCAATGCGCCGGCGGCGGCGTTCGTCGACGGCCAGATGATTCACGGCATCAAGGAGCACCTGTTCGCGGTGCTGCGAGACATCATCTATACCTCGAACGAGATCATCGGCGCCGGCCGGCTCGACAGCCAGGATCCGGCTTCGATCACCAACGCCGTGTTCCACATCCTGCGCAATGCACGCGTGCTCGACGTCAAGACGCGCCCTAACCTGGTGGTGTGCTGGGGCGGGCATTCGATCGGCGACGCGGAGTACCGCTACGCCAAGCGCGTAGGTTATGAATTCGGCCTGCGTGCACTGGACGTGTGCACCGGCTGCGGCCCGGGCGCGATGAAGGCGCCGATGAAGGGCGCCGGCGTGGGCCATGCCAAGCAGCGCATCACCGACGGGCGCTTTCTCGGCGTCACCGAGCCGGGCATCATCGCCGCCGAACCGCCAAACGCGATCGTCAACCAGCTGGTGATCATGCCGGATATCGAAAAGCGGCTCGAGGCGTTCGTGAGGTTGGGTCATGGAATCGTGGTGTTTCCCGGCGGTGCCGGCACCGCCGAGGAGATCCTGTACCTGCTGGGTGTGCTGCTCGATCCGGCCAATGCCAGCCAGCCGCTTCCGGTGGTGCTGACCGGACCGCGCGCCAGCGTCGCCTATTTCGAAAAGATTGCGCATTTCATAGAGGGCACACTCGGCACCGCGGCGCTCACGCGGCTGAAGGTGATCATCGATGATCCGGCGGGCGTGGCGCGCTACATGGTGCAGAGCTTCGAGCAGGTGCGCTCGTTCCGTCGCAAGCAGAACGACTCATACAACTTCAACTGGCTGCTGCGCGTGCCATACGAGCTGCAGCAGCCGTTCCAGGTAACGCACGCCACGATGCGCGCCCTGGAACTGCACCGCGCCCAGCCGGTGCACCGGCTGGCGGCCGATCTGCGGCGCGCGTTCTCCGGCATCGTCACTGGCAACGTCAAGGAGTATGGCGTGGCCGCGATCGAGCGGCTCGGCCCGTATGAGCTGGCGGGCGATGCCGACATCATGCGACTGCTGGATGAACTGTTGGCGAGCTTTGTGGCGCAGGGGCGCATGAAGCTGCCCGGCAGCCTGTATCGTCCCTGCTATCGCCTGGTGGCATAACTGTCACATGCGTGCGCGCCGCCCGCGCGCAAGCTGCCGTAATCAGTCCGACTGTGCCGCGTTGTGTCGCCAGCTGCCGCGGGCGTATTTAACTGTTGCGATGCTGCGATTTGCGCACCCGCTGGATTGCGAGGCGCGACGCTGCCCGTTCAGATTGGCTGTGACCCAGTTCCTGTCGAGTGCGAGCGTGGCGCCCTAGTCTGTTAACCGTAAGGAGCGCACACGATGAGCAATCAGGATTCAAAGGTCGAGACTGCTGCCGAGGCTTTGGCACGCACATCGGCGCCGCCGAGCGGTGCGGAAGCCTACGCCCGCTGGCTCGAGCACATGCAGCGCACGCGCACGCGCCACGCCGCGATTACGCGCAACCTCTACACCTGGTCGAACTACAAGAGCTGGGCGGACAAAGTGCGCCACGACTGGCTGGCCGAGGACACGAAGGGCTAGGAACTGCGACGCCTGGTACGAGTTTAGGCCCGGCGCACCGAAGGCACCATCGTCAGCGGCGCAACGCTGCGAGGCGATGGCTTCTCCAGCCAGTCCAGCAGCGGCTGCCACGCCGATAGGTCGCCGGCCACGGAGTACGGCTTCATCTCCTCCAGACCCAGGCCCAGTTCCGCGGCGCGGATGTAGTTCTGCGAGTCGCGCAGCGTGGCGACGATCGGAATCCCGAGGGTGCCGAGAAAACGCGACAGCGATCCATAGATCAGGGTATTGAGGCGCACGCGGTTGGCGATGATGCCCAGGCGATTGTCATTGCGATGCACCTTCGCAACCAGTAGCAGGTTCTGCACGCAGCGCGAACAGGCGTGGATGTCGATGTCGGATGGCAGCACCGGTACCAGGATCTTGTCGGCGCTGCGAGTCAGCTCGGGCATCTCCTGCGCCTCCACCGCCGCCGGTGTATCGACGATGACGCGGCCGGTGCCCTCCGGGATGCGCAGCTGGAAAGTGCGAGTGACGCGCGGATCGCGTTCGAACGCCTTGATCAGGTGGATGCGCGCCTGCGTCTTGTGGCGCTTGTCTACCCAATGGGTCGATGACCCCTGCGGGTCATAATCCATCAATACCGGTCGCTGGCCCTGCAAGGCAAAGTGGCTCGCGAGATTGATGGCGATAGTTGTCTTGCCAGAACCGCCCTTTGGATTCAGCACGACGATACGCTGCATGAAGGTCCCTGTCCTGCGCGAATATTATGTCGTCAGCCAATTTAGCACACGCAGGCGTCGCCGCAAGCTGCGCGATGCATTCTGAGAAGCCGTTGCCGCTAATTCGCGCCGATCGTTCGGATGGTCGGCGGGGCTGTGAGGCGCAACACGGCGAGCGATTTCCGCACTGCCTAACATGCGCATTACAGCCTGAAACGCGGATGCCCACTTGGAAGTATTTCTACTGCTCTGGGACGAGATGGACGACTGGCTGAACGCCGCACGGCATCTGCTGGGCCGCTCGGTGACTTGAAACCACGGGCGTTAGGCCCTATACCACCGCTTTCCCCATGAGTGGAGACGGTGGGCACCATGTCGACTGGCCGCGAAACGCTGGGCTTCCAGGCCGAAGTCCGCGAACTGCTGAATCTGATGATCCATTCCCTGTACAGCCACAGGGAAATCTTTCTGCGGGAGCTGATCTCCAACGCTTCCGACGCCAACGACAAGCTGCGCTTCCTCGCACTGTCAAATCCGGACCTGCTCGGCAAGGATAACGACCTCGCTATCTGGATCGACGCCGACCCCAAGGCCGGCACGCTCACCGTTCGCGACCACGGCATCGGCATGAGCCGCGAGGAGGCGGTGGCGCACCTCGGCACGATCGCCAAGTCCGGAACCGCGGAATTCTTCAAGCGCCTGACCGGCGACCAGCAGAAGGATGCGCAGCTGATCGGTCAGTTTGGTGTGGGCTTCTATTCGGCATTCATCGTCGCCGACCGGGTCGAGGTGCTGACCCGCCGCGCCGACGCCGCGCCGGAGGCGGCGGTGCACTGGGAGTCCAGTGCCGACGGCCAGTTCACGGTCGAAACCATCACGCGCGCCGAGCGCGGCACCAGCGTGGTGCTGCACCTGAAGGAAGACGCGAAGGAGTTCGCCGACCCGATGCGGCTGCGTGCGCTGGTGCGCCGTTACTCCGACCATATCGCGTTCCCGGTGCGCATGCAGAAGCAAGGCGAGGCGTCGCTCGATTACGAGGACGTCAACCAGGCCCAGGCCCTGTGGACGCGCCCGCGCAACGAGATAAAGGACGAGGAATATCGCGACCTGTACGGGCATATTGCACACGATGGCGCCGAGCCGTTGGCCTGGAGCCACAACCGGGTTGAGGGCAAGCGCGAATACACCAGCCTGCTGTACGTGCCGGCGCGCGCGCCGTTCGACCTGTGGCAGCGCGAGGCGACGCGCGGGCTGAAGCTGTACGTGCGCCGCGTGTTCATCATGGACGACGCTGAACAGTTCCTGCCGTTGTACCTGCGCTTCATCAAAGGCATCGTCGACTCCAGTGATCTGCCGTTGAACGTCTCGCGCGAGCTGCTGCAGCAGGATCGCGAGGTCGAGGCGATGCGCGCCGCGCTGACGCGCCGGGCGCTGGAACTTCTGGCGCGACTGGCCAAGGAGGAACCCGACAAGTACGCGCAGTTCTGGCGCGAGTTCGGCCGTGTGCTCAAGGAGGGCCTGAACGAGGACCCCGGCAATCGCGAGCGGCTGCTGCCGCTGCTGCGCTTTGCCAGCACCGCCAGCGCCTCGAACGATGAAACCGTCAGCCTGGCCGACTATGTCGGGCGCATGCGGCCCGGCCAGGAGCGCATCTATTACATCGTGGCGGATACGCACGATACCGCGCGCGCCAGCCCGTATCTGGAACTGTTGAAGCAGAAGGATGTCGAGGTGCTGCTGCTTGCGGATCGCATCGACGAATGGGTCATGGGTCAGGTGTCGGAGTTCGAGGGCAAGCGCTTCAAGGATGCGTCGCGCGGAGATCTGGAACTCGGCGGCCTGGCCGACCAGGCCGAGCGTGCCCGTATCGACGAGGAGCGCAAGGAGAACAAGGCGCTGCTCAAGCGTTTCAAGGATGCGCTCGGCGACCGGGTGATCGAAGTGCGCGTCAGCGAGCGGCTGCGCGACTCTCCGGCGGTCCTGGTGCACGGCGAGGGTGAACTGTCGGCGCAGATGCGCCGTCTGCTGGCGGCCAATGGGCAAGTGCTGCCAGCGACCAAGGCGGCGCTGGAGCTGAACGTGATGCACCCGCTGGTCAAGCATATGGATACGCTCAAACAGGCCGATGAATTCCAGGAGCTGGCAATACTGCTCTACGATCAGGCGACGATGACCGAAGAGGGCCAGGTCGCCAATCCGCCGGACTTCAGCCGTCGGCTGAACAATCTGCTGGTACGGCTGGTGGCGGGCGCGCAGCCCGCGCCCGGCGCCGCGGCTAATACCGCTGCTGCAGCGCCGGCCGCCGGTGCAGGGCCCGCCACTGCGACAGGGGCTGCCGGGGGTACAGGCGCGGCATGACAGCCGCGCTGTGTGCCGCAGGCGGGCTGGCGTCGTTTGCGCTAACCTTTAGTCGGGGATGCTCGAAACTGGGAGTGCTCGAAAGTCGAGAGGTGCGGCGATGAGCAACAAACCGTCCGATGATGCGCAGCTGCGGGAGCGCCTGACGCCGCTGCAATACCACGTCACCCAGAAGAAGGGTACCGAGCCCGCCTTCACCGGTCAGTACGCCTACAACAAGGACACCGGCGTCTACAGCTGCGTGTGTTGCGGCCAGGAGCTGTTCAGCTCCGACACCAAGTATGACTCGGGTTCCGGCTGGCCCAGCTTCTGGCTGCCGCTCGCCGCCGATCGGGTGCGCACCCATGTGGACGCCTCGCATGGCATGACGCGCACCGAAGTGACCTGCGCGGGCTGCGAGGCTCACCTGGGCCATGTGTTTGACGATGGCCCGAATCCTTCCGGGCTGCGCTACTGCATCAATTCCGCGGCGCTTGGTTTCTCGGGTACGCCGAAGCCTTGAGTTTTCGGCCGCCGCGCGCGCAACCGCTGCTGATCGACGGCCCGGCGGGCGTACTGGAGGCGCTGCTGGAGGACCCGCAGGCAACCCCGCGCGCGTCGCCGGCGTCTGAGTTCGCCGTGGTCTGCCACCCGCATCCGCTGCATGGCGGCAGCATGCACAACAAGGTCGTCCATACCGTGGCGCGGGCGTGTCAGGAGCACGGCATGCCTACGCTGCGCTTCAATTATCGCGGCGTGGGCGCCAGTGCTGGCAGCTACGATGAGGGACGGGGCGAAATCCAGGACACGCTGGCGGTCGTTGCGGCGGGCAAGGCACGCTGGCCGGCCGCAGCGCTAACGCTGGCCGGCTTCTCGTTCGGCGGCATGGTGAGCCTGCTGGCCGCGGCCGTGGCGGCGCCGGCACGTCTGATCAGCGTTGCGCCGGCGGTGACGCGCGCCGAATTCGCCTCCATTGCGCGTCCTGCCGCGGCGTGGCTGATCGTGCAGGGCGAGGCGGACGAGATCATCCGCTGTGCCGAGGTACAGGCGTTCGCGGCGCGCTTCCGGCCGCCGCCGCAGCTGGTGCTGCTGCCTGGCGCCGGACATTTCTTTCACCGCCGCCTGCCCGAGTTGCGCGACGCCGCCTTCGAGTTCCTCGCCTCATCCTGACTGGCGCCATCCGCCCTGACCGACAGCGTGCGATGGAGTGCGCTGCCGGCAAGTAAATGAAGAAGCCCGGTAAAGCTGAGCCTTACCGGGCTTTCTTAAAGCCATTCGCCCGTTGCAACGCGAACCGGGCCGCCGATCAGTTCACGAACGACTTCAGGTTCTTTAATGGCAGCGCGCGCACCTTCTTGCTGGCAGGCTTTGCCTTGAACGTCATCTTCTCACCGGTGAAGGGATTGATGCCATCGCGAGCCTTGGTCGCAGGGCGCTTTACCACCTTCAACTTGAGCAGACCGGGAAGAGTGAAAAGGCCGTTACCGCGCAGGCTCTTCTTGATGATGCCGTTGAGTGAATCAAATACTTCACTTACCTGCTTGCGGGAAAGTTCCGAGTCCTTGGAAATCTGGGCCAAAATTTCCGACTTGGTCGGTGCCCCACCTTTTTTTGCCATTGGCGAATCTCCTGGAGTGAATGCTAACGTCAGTCTCGATCGACGCGAAAAGATCAAAAGCTGTATGAAGCGGCGCGCAACATAGCACACCGCTGCGCCGACGCAAATCTTTTTTCGGTAACAGACACTGCGCAAATGCCTTTTTTTATAGGCCCGCGCACATCCTGTTGGAATCACGTCCGGAAATGGCGCCGCCGATGGTGCATTGTGCGGTAACGCTGCGTCGCAACTGTGCGCGTCAACGCAGCAGAATCAATAGCATTTGAATCACAATGCAGGCCCACAGCGGCGACCAGTCGAGTCCGCCCAGCGGCGGAATGAAGCGTCGGAACTGGCGCAGCACCGGCTCGCAAAGCGATACCAGCAATCCCTGCGCGGGCGAGTAGGTGGCCGGGGCGATCAGCGATAGCAGCGCATAGGTCACGATCGCGAAGAAATAGGTCCACAGCGTGGTGCGCAATATTTCGAATACTGCAAGCTGTACCCAGATCAGCGGCGGCGGCGGTCCCAGGCCGCCGAGCAGCCAGCGTACCGATACCTGCAGCAGCGCAAATACCGCCAGCGCGACGCACGAGGCGGTATCCAGACGGCCAATCGCCGGCAGCAAGCGCCGCAGCGGCACGATGATGGGATTGGTCAGGTGCAGGATCGAGCGCGCCAGCGGGTTGCGGAAGTCGGCGCGCGACCATTGCAGCAGCAGCCGCAACAGCACCGCGATCATGCACAACGACAGCAGCGTCTCGATCAAGTAGATCAGTGCGGCCATCGATGGACTCCCGACGCTGCTGTCATGGGCGCTTGCTGGTATGCAGGCTGTCGGGCGTTGTGCTCAGCATGTCGGCGAGCTGGCTGCTGCGCGCGCTCGCGGCCTGCAGCGCGCGGGCCACCAGGGCGTCGAACCCGCCCTGCTGGAACGCGCGTAGCGCCGCCTCGGTGGTGCCACCGCTGGAAGTCACTGCGGCGCGCTGTTCGGACAGCGGGGTGCCCTGGTGCGCCAACAATCCGGCGCCGTACAGTGTGTCGGCGGCCAGCAGGGCGGCGATGTCCGGTTCCAGTCCCAGGTCTTGCGCGGCTCGCGCCATGTGCTCGGCGAGCAGAAAAAAGTACGCCGGTCCGCTGCCGGACAGCGCGGTGACGATGTCGAGCTCGGATTCGGCGCGCAGCCATACGGCGCGGCCTGAGGCGGCACCGACCAGGTCGGCGAGCGCTCGTTGCGCCGCGGTGACCGACGGTGCCGCGAACAGAGCGGTGACGCCCGCGCCCAGCAGCGCCGGGCGATTAGGCATCGCACGCACCAGCGCTATAGGGGGAGGGCAGGCGCGCGCCAGGTCCGCCAGCCGCAGACCCGCGGCTATCGACAGCACCACCGCCTCGCGCTCGAGCAGTGCCGGGCGCAGACCCGCAAGCGCGGTGCCGGCGTCCTGCGGCTTGACCGCCAGCACCACTAGGTCGGCGCCGGCGGCCGCAGCAGCGTTGTCAGCGCTGACGGCATCGATTCCCAACTCGCGCTGCAGCGCCGTGCGGGCATCCGGTGATGGCTCACCGACACTGATTTGCCGCGGCGCCACACCTCGGCGCAACAGGCCGGCAATCAGGGCGCGAGCCATGCCGCCGCCGCCGATGAATGCGATTCTGGACCGGTTGCCGGACTGCATCGGCGGCATTCTAACCAAGCTCGGCGGCCGGCCGCGGACCGAATATCGCCGTTCCGATCCTGATCAGCGTCGCGCCCTGCGCTACCGCCTCGCGATAATCGGAGCTCATGCCCATCGACAGCGCGTCGAGCGTGCCGCCCTGGGCGTTGAGCTGCTGCAGCAGCAGCGCCAGGGCGTGAAAGCAGTGCCGGTTGTCGTGGGCGCTCTGGCCCGCCGGCAGGATGCACATCAGGCCGCGCAGCTTGAGCCGCGGCAGAGCGGCTACTTCCCGCGCCAATTCCGCGGCCGCCCCCGGTTCGACGCCGGCCTTGCCGCTTTCCGCGGCGATGTTGACCTGCAGGCACACCTGCAGCGGCGGGGCATGGTGCGGGCGCTGCGCCGCGAGCCGTTCGGCTACCCGCAGCCGATCGACGCCGTGCACCCAATCGAATGCCTGTGCAATCGCCGCGCACTTGTTGGCCTGGACGCGGCCGATGAAGTGCCAGGTCAGGGGTAACTCGCGCAGTGCGTCAATTTTCGGCAGTGCCTCCTGCAGGTAGCTCTCGCCAAAGTCGGTGACGCCATGGGCGGCCGCGGTGCGCAGCCGCTCGGCGCCATGCCCCTTGCTGACCGCCACCAGTGTGATCGAGTCCACAGTCCGGTGCGCAGCCGCCGCGGCGGCGGCGACCTCGGCGCGCAGCGCCTGTAAATTCCTCACGATTGCGTCGTCGGCTGACGAAATTTGCGGACCGATTAACATATTGATGCTCGAGTACCTCCGCTATACTGCATCGGCTTGCCGCTGTCACTAGCGCGAGGGAGCGAGAACACGAATGGCTGTCGACATTGCGCAATTGCTGGCGTTCGCCGTCAAGAATAACGCCTCCGACCTTCATCTGTCGGCGGGAGTGCCGCCGATGATCCGGGTCGACGGCGACATCAAACGCATCAACATGCCGGCACTTACGCACAAGGAAGTGCACGCCATGGTGTATGACATCATGAACGATAAGCAGCGCAAGGCCTACGAGGAGTTCTTCGAGACCGACTTCTCGTTCGAGATCCCGAAACTGGCGCGCTTCCGGGTCAACGCTTTCAACCAGAACCGCGGCGCCGGCGCCGTATTCCGCAATATTCCGTCGGCGATCCTGAGCCTGGATGAGCTGCAGGTGCCGAAGATTTTTCGCGATCTGTGCATGCTGCCGCGCGGCCTGGTGCTGGTTACCGGTCCGACCGGTTCGGGCAAATCGACCACGCTGGCAGGCATGGTCGACTACTGCAACGACAACCGTCCCGACCACATCATCACGATCGAGGATCCGATCGAATTCGTGCATGAGTCCAAGCGCTGCCTGATCAACCAGCGCGAGGTCAAGCGCGACACCCTCGGCTTCAGCGAGGCGCTGCGTTCGGCGCTGCGCGAGGACCCCGATATCGTGCTGGTCGGTGAAATGCGCGACCTGGAGACCATCCGCCTGGCGCTGACCGCCGCCGAGACTGGCCACCTGGTTTTCGGCACGCTGCACACCAGTTCCGCCGCCAAGACCATCGATCGCGTGGTCGACGTGTTCCCGGGCGAGGAGAAGGAAATGGTGCGCTCGATGCTATCGGAGTCGCTGCGGGCGGTAATCTCGCAGACGCTGCTCAAGCGCACCGGTGGCGGTCGCGTGGCCGCGCACGAGATCATGATCGGCACCCCGGCGATCCGTAACCTCATCCGGGAAGGCAAGATCGCCCAGATGTATTCTTCGATTCAGACCGGCCAGTCGGCCGGCATGCAGACGCTGGACCAGTGCCTTACGGAGCTGGTGGCCAAGGGCGTCGTGAACAAGGAAGAGGCGCGCTACAAGGCATCCAACAAGGATGCGATGTAATAACGCCCTCGAGCCGGCCTACGGCACCCGCGCGTATTAACGAGCCCGTCATGGATCGCGACCAAGCCATCAAGCTGATGCAGGAACTACTCAAGCGAGTAGTCGATAAGCTCGCATCCGACCTTTTCATCACCGCCAATTTTCCGCCGGCGATCAAGATCGACGGCGAGATCCGGCCGCAGATGGAGCGCGCCCTGACCGCCGAGCAGTCGGGCATGCTGGTGCGGGCGATCATGAACGATCGCCAGACCAAGGAATTCGACGCCACCAAGGAATGCAATTTCGCAATCGCACCGCCCGGCATCGGGCGCTTTCGCGTCAGTGCGTTCGTGCAGCAGGGCCAGGTCGGCTGCGTCATCCGCCTGATCAATGCCAAGATACCGTCGTTCGAAGACCTCGACCTGCCTTCGATTCTGAAGGAAGTGGTGCTGTCGAAGCGCGGCCTGGTGCTGGTGGTCGGCGGTACCGGCTCGGGTAAATCCACCACCCTGGCGTCGATGGTCGGCTACCGCAACGACAAGACCCGCGGCCACATCGTCACCATCGAGGACCCGATCGAGTACGTGCACCAGCACAAGGGTTGCGTGATCACGCATCGCGAGGTCGGGGTCGATACCGAATCCTGGCACGCCGCGCTCAAGAACACCCTGCGCCAGGCGCCCGACGTCATCCTGATCGGCGAGATCCGCGACCGCGAGACCATGGAGTACGGCATCCAGTTCGCCGAGACCGGCCACCTGGTGCTGGCGACGCTGCACGCGAACAGCTCCAACCAGGCGCTCGATCGCATCATCAACTTCTTCCCGGAGGAGCGCCGCGAGCAGCTGCTGATGGACCTGTCGCTCAATATCCGGGCACTGATATCGCAGCGCCTGATTCCGCGCGAAGCCGGCACCGGCCGCATCGCCGCGATGGAAATCATGCTCAACTCGCCGCTGATCCAGGACCTGATCTTCCGTGGCGAGGTCGCCAAGATCAAGGAAGTCATGTCGCGCTCGACCCGGCTCGGCATGAAGACCTTCGACCAGGCGCTGTTCGAGCTGTACGAGCAGGGCCACATCTCCTACGAGGACGCGCTGCGCAATTCAGATTCGAAGAACGAGCTGCGGTTGCGCGTCAAGCTCGAGAGCAAGCGCGAGAACAAACCAGTCGAGAGCGATGGCGACCTGAGCATCGCGGAAGAAGTCGAAGGCAAGAATTTCTAGGTTCCCCATGGCAGCAGATCCACTCGAGATGACCGGCGCCGAGCAGGCGCCGCAAGTCAACACCAAGCCGCTGTTCAAGCTGATGGTGGAGCGCAAGGCGTCGGACCTGTTCTTTACCTCGAACGCGCCGATCAAGATCAAGATCGAAGGCCAGATCTACCCGATCAACAAGCAGGTGCTACCGCCAGCCGCGGTGCGCTCGGTGTGCTTCGGCCTGATGACGCCACAGCAGATCGAAACGCTGCAGCGCGAACTGGAGATCGATTTCGCGATCTCCGAGCCTGGCCTGGGGCGCTTCCGCGTCAATATCTTCTACCAGCGCGGCTACCCGGCCATGGTGTTGCGCTACATCACCGCCGACATGCCGCGCCTGGACTCGCTCGGGCTGCCCGATACGCTGGTCGAGCTGGCGATGCTCAAGCGCGGCCTGATCCTGCTGGTGGGCGCCACTGGTTCCGGCAAGTCGACCACGCTGGCCGCGATAATCAACTACCGCAACGAGAATGCGTCCGATCACATCGTCACCATCGAGGATCCGATCGAGTTCCTGCACACCAACAAGCGCTCGATCATCAACCAGCGTGAAGTCGGCCTTGATACCAAGAGCTACGGTAGCGCGCTGCGCGGCGTGATGCGCGCGGCGCCCGACGTGATCCTGATCGGCGAGATTCGCGATCGCGAGAGCATGCAGGCCTCAATCAACCTGGCTGGTACCGGCCACCTGGTGCTGGCTACCCTGCACGCCAACAACTGCGCCGAGATGTTCGATCGCGTCATCAACATGTTCCCGCTCGACCAGCACAAGCAGGTGACGCTGGACCTGTCGCAGTACCTGCGCGCGGTGCTGGCGCAGCGGCTGGTGATGGGCGTCGACAACAAGCGGGTGGCGGCGGTCGAGGTCATGCTCAATACCCCGCATATCAGCGAGCTGATCAAGCGCGGCGACGTCAGCGGCATCAAGGAATCGATCACGCAGAGCGGCGACAAGGATCTGTTCAGTTTCGACACCTCGCTGCACCGGCTCTACCAGGATGGCCGCATCAGCCTGGACGAGGCGCTGGCGCACGCCGATTCGCGCACCAATCTCGAGGCCAAGGTCAACTTCGGCTGAACCGGCTCATTGGGCATGGCGGGAGCGTGCCTCAGCTACGCAGATACGTCCTTATCTGCATGGGGGCCGGTGCCGCCCGCTACTCTAACAAGCAGGTTCAGGCGGGAACACGGCGTTCGCTTCGAATACCGGACCGTCCACGCACACGCGCTTCATGGCGGACCCGGTCGGTGTCTGTACCGCCACCGCGCAGCCGGCGCAGCCGCCGACAGCGCACACCATGAACTCTTCCAGGGCGACCTGGCACGGCACGGAGAACTCGCGCGCGACGCGCGCCGTGGCGGCGAGCATCGGTGTCGGCCCGCAGGCGAAGATCTGCGTCTCGGCCAGCGCTGCCGGCGCGGCCGCGGACAGCCAGGCGCGCGCCAGCTCGGTGACGTAGCCGTCAAAGCAGCCGGCAAAGCCCGATAGCGTCGCAAGTCTCGAGGCCATGCCCCATTCCTCCAGCAGCGGCATCGAGGCTATCACCGCGTCGGGCATGCCCGGAATCATGATGCTCGAGGGCCGGGCGCGAAACGGAAAAGGAATCTCCGAGCCCATCAGCACCAGCGGCTTCCAGGCCGTGCTGCTGCTATCGCGCAGCCGCTCGGCGAGGAAGATCATCGGCGGGATGCCGACACCGCCACCGATTGCGAGCACGCGCGGGCGCTCATGATGCAGCACGAAACCCTGGCCGATGGGACCGAGCACGCTGAGCGTCTGCTGCTGCTGCACGCCGGCCAGCGCGCGGGTGCCGGGGCCGACCACCTTATAGAGCACCTCGATCCAGCCGGCGGCCGCATCGGCGCGCATGATCGACAGCGGTCGGCGCATCGGTAGCTCGGCGGCACAGCGCAGATGCACGAAGCTGCCGGGCGTGGCGCGGGCTGCGCATCGAGGTGCGGCCAGCCGCAGTACGTGCTGCGCGCCCTCGAAGTGGACGTGCGAGAGCACCGGCGCCTGTTCCAGCGTGATGGTGCCGCGATGCGGCCGGGTGACTGGCGTCACGAGACCAGTGCGCCGGCGACGGTCTCGAGCACCGCCATGCGGACCGCGACGCCGTTACTGACCTGGGAGCGGATCACCGACTGCGGGCCGTCGGCGATGTCGGAGGCGATCTCCACGCCGCGGTTCATCGGCTGCGGATGCATCACGATCGCCTGCGGATGCGCGTGCGCCAGACGCGCCGGGGTCAGGCCGTAGCGGCGGAAATATTCCCCGCCGTCGGGGATCTCGGATTCCGCAAAGCGCTCCTTCTGGATGCGCAGCATCATGATGACGTCCACGCCGTCCAGTCCCTGCTCCAGCGTCTCAAAGCGCGGGCAGCCGGTGAATTCGCAAGCGTCCGGCATCAGCGCCGGCGGTGCCACGATGCGGATCTCGTGCGCCTGCAGGATCCGCAATACCTGGTAGGCGGAGCGTGCGACGCGCGAATGGCGGATGTCGCCGACGATCGCGATCGACAGCGGCTCGATGTCGCCCTTGTGCTGGCGGATGGTCAGCGCATCGAGCAGGCCTTGGGTCGGGTGCGACAGGTGCGCCTCGCCGGCGGACAGCACGCTGACGCCGGGGGCGACATGCGAGGCGACATGCGAGAGCACGCCGGGCTCGGCGTCGCGGATCACGAATACATCGAAATGCAGCGCCTGCAGCGTAAAGATGGTGTCCAGCATGCTCTCGCCCTTGACGCGCGAGGAAAGCTGCACTTCCAGGTTGACCACCACGGCACCGAGCCGCCGGCCCGCGAGCTCGAACGACACGCGCGTACGGGTGGAGGGTTCGGTAAATAAATTAGCTATGGTGACGCCCTGCAGCGTGCTGCCGCGCGGCGGCCGTTCGCCGATAGCGCGGGCGAAATGCTGCGAGCGCTGCAGCAGCGACTCAATCTCGTCGCGCCGCAGGCAGTCCAGGGTAATCAGGTGACGCAGCGAGCCATCGGCGCGCCGTTGCTCAATCATCGGTGCGACGCTCAATCATCAATCCGACCTTCACCCCGCAGCCAGCGTTCCAGAATGATAGCCGCTGCGGCGCTGTCGATGTCGGCATGTTGCACCCGCCGGCGGCGCTGGCCGCTGGCGCGCTGGCTCCGAAGCTCGGCGGCGGCCTCGATCGAGGAGGCAAACTCGTCGGTGCGCTGCACCGGCCGGCCGGCGCGCGCGCCCAAGGCTGCGGCGAACTGGTCGGCACGCTCGCCCAGGGCGCTCGGGGAGCCATCGGCGTGGCGCGGGCTGCCAACTACCAGCAGATCTGGCTGGTAGCGCTGCAGCAGCCGCTCGATCGCGCTCCAGTCGATACCGCGCTCGGTAACCTGGATCGCGCTTGCGGGTGCGGCGGCGTTGCTGATGGTGTCACCGCAGGCGACACCGATACGACGCAGGCCGAAATCGAAGGCCAGGACGACCCGGGCTCGCGCCTCAGGCATGTCCAGCGGTGAAGCTGACGCGCGAGCTGTCTACGCCAAGCAGCTGCCAGGCCGCCTGCCAGCGATCCTCGAACGGCAGTTCGAACACGATGCGCTCGTCGATCGGCAGGCTCAGCCAGGCGTTGTCGAGCATTTCGCGCTCCAGCTGGCCGGCCTCCCAGCCGGCGTAGCCTAATGCCACGAAGGCGCCTTCCGGACCTTCGCCGCGCGCGATCGCCGCCAGCACGTCGCGCGAGGTGGTGACCTGGACGTTGTCGGAGATACGGTGGGTCGAGTCCCAGGAGCCGCCCGGCCGGTGCAGCACGAAACCGCGGTCCGTGTGTACCGGTCCACCGCGCAATACCGGCTGCTCGCTGATGCCGATGTCGTGCGCTTCGAGCTTCATCTGCGCCATCACGTCGCCGAGCTTCATGCCGATTGGCTTGTTCAGGACGATGCCGAGGGCCCCGCGATCGCTGTGTTCGCACACCAGCGCGACCGTCTGGGCAAAGTTACCGTCCGACAGGGAGGGCATCGCAATCAGCAGGTGATTAGCTAATGATTCAGTAGTGCCCATGCGCTGCAGTATGCGGGCGCTACCGCACGCTCTCAAGGTCCCGATCGAGTATCTGCCGATACGGTCACAGCACCGGATTGCAGCGCTCCGGCGACGAAATCCCATTGATAAGCAAAGCGCAGTTGCGAGTAGTCGGCGGACAGCGCGGCGGGGAACGGTTCGAATGGGCTGGCGAGCTTCAAAATCGTCAGTGCCGCCTGGTCGAGGGCACCCGAACCGCTGCTGCGGCGCACACTCGCCTGCCGCAGGCGTCCATTAGCGCTAATCTCGACCTCCACCACCGGGCTGCCCGACAAGCCGGCGCTGCGCACGGCGGACGGCAGATTCAGGTTACCGACCCGCTCCACCTTGCGCTTCCAGGCCGAAAGATAGGGCGCAAGCTTCGAGGCACGTGTATCCGGCGTCACCCAGTGCTCGCCGTTCGCCTGGCCCCGCAGCAGCAACTCGACCGCCTCGCCGGTGCCGCTGCGCGGCTCGCCGGCCGTGTCTCCGGTGAAGTCGGGCGATGCCTGGGGCGCCGGTGCCGCCTCGCCCAAATAGCGGATCTCGGAGCCTGGAGCGCTACTGGCGAGCACCGGGCTGTCCGGATGGCTGGCAGCCATGGAATCGGTGCCGGCGTGGGTGACATCCTGAGGCGGATTGGCGGCACCGCGGCTCGCGGGGCTGGCGGCGGCCACTGTCTCATCGGTGTTGCCGCTGCCGGCCTGGGCGCGTTGCGCAAGATAGATCGCGCGCTCGTTGGACTCGGCTTCGGGAACTTCGTTCGTCACCAGCAGCACATCGAGCTGCGGAGTATCAGCGCCGGCGCCGTGCTCAGTGGCGGCGAAGGTCAGTCCGAGTATCACGATCGCATGCAACAGCGCGGCCAGGAACAGCATCGCGATCAGCCGCTGGGCGACCGGGGCGCGGCCCTCGCGCAGCGGCGCTGCCCGTGTGGCTGGCTTGAGCTGAGTTGCGGCCGTCACACCGGCGAGTATAGCCGCCAGACAGTCACTGTCGGCGCGACCGGGTCGACAGTCGACGCTCGATGGCCTCCATCAGCATGCGGCCGATGTCGAGCTTGAACTGACGGTCGAGCTCGCGTACGCCAGTGGGGCTGGTGACATTGATCTCGGTCACATAGCCGCCGATCACATCCAGCCCGGCGAACAGCACGCCGGCCTCGCGCAGCGCGGGACCGATCTGCTGGCACAGCCAGCGGTCGCGATCATTGAGCGGCCGGCCGACGCCGGTGGCGCCGGCGGCAAGATTGCCGCGATGGTCGTGCGCAACCGGGATGCGCGCCAGCGCGTAGGGCACCGGTTCGCCGTCGATCAGCAGCACGCGCGAGTCGCCCCCGAGCACGATGTCCGGCAGGTACTTTTGCGCCATCGCGAAACGCCGCCCCTCGTCGGTAAGGGTTTCAAACACGACGGGCGAGTTCTTGTCGCCCGGCTCGAGCACGAAGATCGAGTGGCCGCCCATGCTGTGCAGCGGCTTGACCACGACCTTGCCGTGGGTTTGCTGGAACGCCGCCATCTCGCGCATGTCGCGCGTCACCAGTGTGGGCGCACAGCACTGCGGAAACCATGCGGTATAGACCTTCTCGTTCATGTCGCGCAGTGCGCGTGGCCGATTCACCACGAGCGCGCCGGCGCTCTCGGCGCGCTCGAGTATGTGGGTCAGGTAGATGAATTCGATATCAAAAGGCGGGTCCTTGCGCATCAGGATGATATCGAACACAGCCAGCGCCTCGACCTTCGCCGGTCCGAGCGCATACCACTGCTGCGGATCGGGCATCACCGACAGTGTCCGCACGCTGCCTTCGGCCACGCCGTCGCGCAGCCGCAGGTCGCCAGGCTCGAGATAGCTCAACGCCCAGCCGCGTGCCTGTGCTGCCAGCAGCATCGCCAGCGTGGTGTCCTTGGCGAACTTGACGTGCTCGATCGGGTCCATCACCACGGCGAGGCGGACTTGACTGCCCATCAGTGCTCCTTCGGAACTTAAGTCGGTGATTATGTTCCGGACAGTGACTTTGGGCTGTCAGAAACGTGACGGAGCCGGCATAGCCGGGGGTGTGCCGATATGTTAAAACACGACGCTAATTGCGTGCACGTAAGGGTATCGGCTGCAGGGATTCTCGGGCCCTGAAATGTCCGGCTCTCCCGGAGGTTTTTGAGCATGGGATCGACGACAGAAGAGCGGGCTGGGTCGGCCCCGCCAAGCGGCGCCTCGACGCTCAAGGGTCTCAAGGTTCTGGTCATCGACGACAGTAAGACCATCCGACGCACTGCCGAGACGCTGCTGGCCAAGGAGGGCTGCGAAGTGTTCACGGCCGTCGATGGTTTCGATGCGCTTGCCAAGATTGCCGATCATCAGCCCGATATCGTATTCGTCGATATCATGATGCCGCGGCTGGACGGCTATCAGACCTGCGCACTCATCAAGCACAACAAGGTGTTCCGCTCGATCCCGGTGATCATGCTGTCCTCCAAGGACGGTCTGTTTGATCGCGCCCGCGGACGCATTGTCGGCTCCGAACACTACCTGACCAAGCCGTTCACCAAAGACGAACTGCTCGGCGCGATCGAGTCGCACGTCGGGAGATGAAGCATGGCACTGATCCTCATCGTCGATGACTCCCCGACCGAAGTGCACGTGATGCAGAAGGCGCTGGAACGCCATGGCTATCGCACCGCCTGGGCGGGCGACGGCGCCGAGGGTATCCGGCTGGCGCGACAGATGCATCCGGACCTGATTTTCATGGATATCGTGATGCCCGGAATCAACGGCTACCAGGCGACCCGTACGCTGTTGAACGATCCCGACACCAGCGCGATTCCGATCGTGATGGTGACGTCCAAGGGGCATGAGGCTGATCGCGTCTGGGGATTGCGGCGGGGCGCGGTCGACTATCTGATCAAGCCGGTGTCACCCGACCAGCTGGTCGAGAAGGCACAGGCGACACTTGCCGCCTGACATGCAGGAGGCAGTAGCGCTCAAGAGCCTGCGTGATCGGCCGTTCGAGCTCCTGGCCGAGCTCGAGCGCCGCGGGCGCGCCGTGACTGCGAGCGCCGCCACCGATGCAGAGAAGGTCGGCGAGTGGGTCGGAGTCGCGCTGCGCATGGCCGGGGAGCTTTATCTGGTGGCACGCGAGGAAGCACGCGAAGTGCTGGGTGTCCCGGCACAGCTGACACGCGTGCCGGGCGCCAAGAGCTGGATTCTCGGCATCGCCAATGTGCGCGGCCAGTTGCTGCCGATCATCGACCTGCGCGCCTACCTCGGCAGCGGCCCGACGCCCAACGCACGCGCGTCGCGCGTCATCGTGGTCAATCATCGCGACATTCCGGCCGGCCTGGTAGTCGATGAGGTGCTGGGTTTCCGGCGCTTCGCCGATGCCGAGTTCACGGCCGACGTGCCGCCCACGATCGTGCACTGCGAGCGCTACATCGCCGGCTCGTTCCGGCGCGGCAACGAGCAGTGGCCGGTGCTCGGGCTGCGAGCCCTGGTGGAAGACCCGGCATTCAGCGAGGCCAGTGCATGAGTACGGCGGAGGCTTCGATGCGTGTACGCCAGCCGCAGCGGCTGGTGATGATCGCCGGCGTGCTGATGGTCCTGGCGGCGATCGGGGCTGTACTGGTGCCGCTGCTGCGACTGCCGGCAGCGATGCTGGCGGTACCTGCGCTGCTGGCACTGCTTGCGCTGGTGCCGCTCGCGATGCTGTTCTCGCACCTGCGCCAGGCGGCCGACAGTGCCGCGCAGTCACAGCGCGTCGCCGAGACGCAACGCATCGAGACCGAACGCAACCAGCAGGCCATCATGCGGCTGCTGGATGAAATGTCGAACCTGGCCGAGGGCGACCTCACGGTGCAGGCGACCGTCACCGAGGACATTACCGGGGCAATCGCCGATTCGGTCAACTATGCGGTCGAGGCGCTGCGCAAGCTGGTCACCACCATCAGCCAGTCCGGCATCCAGCTGGACGGCGCGGCGCGGCAGACGCAGGCGCTGGCCTCGCACCTGGCACGCGCCAGCAACGCGCAGTCGAAGCAGATCGGCTCGGCCACCGAATCGATCGGCGCCATGGCCTCATCGATCGAGGAAGTCTCGGGTAATGCCGAGCGCGGTGCCGACGTCGCGCGCCATTCGGTCGATGTGGCGCACAAGGGCGGCGACGCCGTGCGCCGTACCATCGACGGCATGAACATGATCCGCGAGACCATCCAGGAGACCAGCAAGCGCATCAAGCGCCTGGGCGAGAGCTCGCAGGAGATCGGCAATATCGTCGAACTGATCAGCGACATCGCCGAGCAGACCAACATCCTGGCGCTCAATGCCTCGATCCAGGCGTCGATGGCGGGCGAGGCGGGCCGGGGTTTCGCGGTCGTGGCTGACGAGGTGCAGCGGCTGGCGGAACGGGCGGCCAATGCGACCAGGCAGATCGAGGTACTGGTGCGCACCATCCAGACCGATACCAACGAGGCGGTGGTGTCGATGGAGCGCAGCACCACCGATGTGGTCGGCGGAGCGCTGCTGGCGGAGAACGCCGGGGCTGCGCTACAGGAGATCGAGCAGGTGTCGAATCAGATCGCAAGTCTGGTGCAGAATATTTCCGCCAGTGCGCGCAGCCAGTCCACCGCCGCACAGAACATCGCCCGCAACATGCAAGTGCTGCGCGAGATCAGCGCCCAGTCGGCCGACTCCACCAGCGCCACTTCGCACGCGATCGCCAAGCTCGCCGACCTGTCGGCATCGTTGCGCAAGTCGATCACCGGTTTCCGCCTGCCCGGGGGCAGCACCGAGATGAGCGGCCGGCATCGCACGTTGCCGGATCCGGCGGCGACCCAGAATTCGAAGTCAGGAATCAGCACTGCGCCGAATGCGGCCGCAACCAGTGCCACCGGCGCCTATGCGAATCCCAAGGTCAAGGTCCTCGGCGGCTCCTGATGCGCCTTCCGGGCAGGCAATGAACAAGCAGCATGACTGAGCTGGCCACGCAAACCCTGCACACGGTGGCGCGCGAAATCAGCGTCGCGCTGGCCGATGGTCGTGCTGCGCTCGAAGCGCACGTGGAGCAGCCCGGCAATATGGAGCTGCTCGAGCGTTGCCGCCATGAGCTGCACCAGGTGCAGGGTGTGCTGCGGCTGCTCGAGATCTATGGCGCGGCGCTGCTGGCGGAGGAAATGGAGCAGGTGGCGCGCTATCTGATCGGCATCGGCACCGAACGCAAGAACCAGGACGAGGCGCTCGATGCGCTGATGCGCTCGATGGTGCAGCTGCCCGGTTACCTCGAGCGCGTGCTCGCCGGCGGGCGCGATCTGGCGCTGGTGCTGCTGCCGCTGCTGAACGACCTGCGCGCCGTGCGCGGCTGCGCGCTGCTGTCGGAAGGCACGCTGCTGCTGCTGAACCTGAAGTCCGATCGCCAGGCGCAACCGGCGGCGCCGGCGCCGGGCGAGCCGCCGCTGTCGGTCGGTCAATGGGCACGCCGGCTGCGCGCCCGCTTTCAGACCGGGCTGATCGGCTGGATACGCGGTGAGCGCATGGAGCAGAACCTGGAAATCATGGCCGCGGTGTCCACGCGCCTCGAGCAGGTGGCTGCCACCCAGCCGGTGTTCCAGCTGTGGTGGGTCGTGGGTGCCCTGATCGAGTCGCTGCGCGAGAACGGTGTCGACGGCAGCATCTCGGTCAAGCGCCTGCTTGGGCTGGCGGACCGCGAGATGAAGCGGCTGTTCGACCAGGGCGAGGCGCGCTATTCGCAGCATCCGCCGGTCGAGCTGCTGAACAACCTGTTGTACTACATCGCGCGCTCCAGCAGCGGCGGCCCGCGCGTCGCGGCGGTGCGTGCCTCATTCCGCCTCAATGAGCTGCTGCCGGTCGACGAGTCGATCGAGCAGGAGCGCGAGAACCTGTCGGCGCCTTCGATCAAGCTGATGCATACCGTGGCCGCGGCGATCCGCGAGGATCTGTCGAAGGTCAAAGATGTGATGGACATCTACGTGCGGCGCGGCGCCGGCCAGGCCGAGGAGCTGGTGCCGCAAGTCGCGCTGCTGAAGAAAATCGGCGATACACTTGGCGTGCTCGGCCTGGGCGGCCTGCGCGCCCGGGTGCAGGAAGCCACGGCCAGGCTCGAGGGCATCATCGCCGGTACCGAGGCCAACAGCGAGTCGGCGCTGGTACAGGTGGCGGCCGGCCTGATCAAGGTCGAGGATCATCTCGACGACGACCTGGTCGGGCTGATCCTGCCGCGCAGCAAGACGGGGGCCGACGCCGAGTCACCGGATCAGGACTTCCAGCAGGTGCAGGGAGCGGTACTGCGCGAGTGCGTGGTCAACCTGGCGCGCATCAAGGAATACGTAGCCCAGAATGTCAGCGGCACGCTTGATGCGGCCGGCTTCGACAACTGGCCGGAGCTGATGCGCGGTATCAATGCCGGCCTGCTGATGCTCGGCAAGTCGCGCGCGGTCGAGATCATCGAGGAGATCACGACGCACCTGAAGCGCGTGATGCAGCCCGGCGGCACCACGCTGGCGCCCGACTACCTCGACCGGCTGGCCGATGCGATCGTCAGCGTCGAGTATTACATCGAGACCCTGCAGGCCGGTCGCAGCGATCCCTGGTACATGCTGGACAACGCCCGAGCCTGCCTCGATGCGCTAAAGCGCGCGCCGGAGCGTGTGGCCCCGCCGACCGTCCCTGCTGCCACTACCGGGACCTACTCCAAGACGTTGCTGATTCACCGGCCGCCGAGCACCGGCGAGACTACCGATCTGCGCCGGCTCGAGCTACCGCCGGAGCTGGCTCCGGCGCAGCCGCCGATGCTGGCCGCGGGCGCCGCGATCGCCTCGCCGCACACCGCCACCCTGCCTGATCCGGACCTGATCCAGCTGTTCGTCGAGGAAGCGAAAGAGGAACTGGAAAAGATCCAGCAACAGTTCCCGATCTGGGATCACAGCCCGCTCGAGAGCGAGGCGCTATTGGTGGTGCGCCGTTCCTTCCATACGCTCAAAGGCAGCGGCCGCATGGTGAATGCGCACGCCATCAGCGATTTTTCCTGGGCGATCGAAAACCTGCTCAATCGCATCCTCGATGGCACGCTGCAACGCTCCCCGGCGGTGCTGCAGACGCTGCGCGCGGCGATCGCCGGGCTGCCGACGCTGATCGCGGAGCTGGAATCCGGCAGCTCCGATCGCACCGACATGACGCCGCTGGCCGCACGCGCGCATGCACTTGCCAGTGGCCGCGAAGAGATCGCCGCCGCTCCGATATCCCCGCCGTCACCCACGCCGCCCGATATCACGCCGGTCAGTGCAGTCTATCGCGTCGAGCCGCCAGCGCCGGCAGATACGCGGATCGATGTCGCGCCGCCGGTGGCGAGTGCGCCGGCGCAAGCCGTGCCGGCCGAGCCCGATATTGCGCTGCGCGAGATCTATGCACGCGAGACCGCCAGTCACGTCAGCCTGGTGCGCGGATGGCTGGCACGCGAGCGTCGCATCGGCGGCCCGCACGTGCTGCCCGAGGAGGTCTATCGCGCCTGCCACACGCTGGCCGGCAGCTCGACCATGGCCGAGGCGCGTCACGGCATCCGCCTCGCCGACCCGATGAACCATTGGCTGCGCAAGGCGTTCGACAGCGGCGTCGGCCTGGACGATTCGGATCTGTTCCTGCTCGGCGACTGCATGGTCGCGATGGAAGCGGTCGCCGGACACCTGGATGAAGGCACCGGCTTCTTCGTGATGCACGACACACTGCGCGGCCGGATCGCACGTGCGGAACTGGATCTGGACCGGCGCATCGCTGAGGCGAACGAGTTTGCCGGTCGCAGCAGTATCAGCCTGTCGGTACCGCCGCAGCTGTCGGCGCAGAGAAACCCCATCGATACGGAGGATTTGCAGCCGGAGCCGGAGCCGGAGCCGGAGCTGCAGCCGCAGTCGGAGCTGCCACCGCCGTCACCGCAAGTTGCGACGCCAGCGCCGGTACCGATCGCGACGTCAAATCCGCCGAGCGCGCCAGTAGCGGCCACACCGCCTGCGATGCACAGCGACGATGCGGAGCCCGCCGATTTCGATCCTGAGATCGCTGCCATCTTCAGCGAGGAGGCGGTCGAGCTGCTGGAAGCCGCGGAATCCGCGCTGGCTGCGTGGAATGCCTCCCCCGAGGACGCGGCGCAGGTAGCGGCATTGCGCCGCCCGCTGCATACGCTCAAAGGCGGCGCCCACATGGCCGGCATCGACGCGATGGGCGAGCTGGCGCACGAACTGGAGAGCCTGGTCGGCCGCATCGAGATCGGAGTGGCGAGCGCGGATGATGCGGCGCGCGGCGTGGCCCAGGAGGCGCTTGATGAGTTGGCGCGCATGCGCGAGGCGACCGCATCCGGGCGGCCGGCGGCGCGCGCCCCGGCGCTGATTGCACGTATTCATTCGGTTGCGGCCGGGGAAAGTCCGGTGCCGGTGGCGCCGGCACCGATCGTGCCGCCCGCGCCGATCTCGCCACCCGCGCCAGCGGAAGTGGCACCGCAGGCCGAAATGCCGGCCGAACTGCTGTCGGCCCTTATCTCCGCCGAGTTCGCGCCGGTCGAAGTCCCGCCGGTCGTCGCGGCCGGCGACCAGATTGGCGATACCGCGATGCTGCAAATGCCGGAACCGGAGTGGCGGCCCGAGGCCGAGCTGCCAGCAGCGCCTGAGTTTCAATCGCAACCCGAGTGGCCGTTGGCGCCCGAGGCTCCGCCCATCAGCACGTTTCCGGCCGCTGCCGGGCAAGCACCGCAAGGGGCGGCCGCAACAGAGGAGACGATAGAGGAGACGGTGGTGCTGACGCTGGCCGACCTGGCCCCGAAGGACGCCGTGCCCGAGCCTCCGCCGCAGGCTCCCCCGGCGCCGCTGCCGCCAGGCCGCGAGCCGGTACTGGCGACCGATCGCGTCGATATGGCGCGCGTGAGCGCCGAACTGCTCGACCAGCTGCTCAACAATGCCGGCGAAGTCAGCATCTCGCGTGCCCGGCTGGAGCAGCAGCTTGGCTCGATCGAATTCAACCTCGGCGAGCTGTCGCGCACGGTCACGCGGCTCAAGGAGCAGCTGCGCAAGCTCGAGATGGAGACCGAGGCGCAGATCCTGCACCGGCATGAGAACGAGGCCGGGCACCGCCACGAGTTCGATCCGCTCGAGCTCGACCGTTATTCATCGATCCAGCAGTTCTCGCGCGCGCTGGCGGAATCGGCCAATGACGTCGCCAGCATCCAGGGATTGCTCGAGAGCCTGATCGCCGAGGCGCAGAACCTGCTGCAGCAGCAGTCACGCACTGTGACCGAACTGCAGAACGGCCTGATGCGCACCCGCATGGTCTCGGTGCAGCGGCACGTGCAGCGCCTGGCGCGCATCGTGCGCCAGGCCGCAGCCGATACCGGCAAGCGCGCCGAGCTGATCGTCGAGGGCGCCTCAGGCGAACTCGACCGCCAGGTACTCGAGCGCATGCTGCCGCCGTTCGAGCACATGTTGCGCAATGCAGTGGTACACGGCATCGAATTGCCCGCCGACCGTATTGCGGCCGGCAAGGAAGACATCGGACACATTCATCTGAGCCTGAAGCGCGAAGGCGCCGAGGTCATCGTCGAGGTGCGCGATGACGGCGCCGGCATGAATCTGGCAGCCATCCGCGCCAAGGGGCTGGAACTGGGCCTAATCCGCGCCGACCAGGTGCTGTCGGACGAGGACGTGATGCAGCTGGTGCTGGAACCCGGCTTCTCGACCGCCGGCAGCGTGACCCACCAGGCCGGCCGCGGTGTCGGGATGGACGTGGTCGCGGTCGAGGTCAAGAAACTCGGCGGCGCGCTGCACATGGAGAGCACGCCGGGTCATGGCACGCACTTCACGATCCGCCTGCCGTTCACTCTTGCCATCAGCCATGCGCTGGTGGTGCGTACCGGCGATGAGTATTACGCGCTGCCGCTGCCTACGGTGGAAGGCGTGGTGCGGCTCACGCGCGATGAAGTGACGACGCATCTGCGCTCCGACAGCGCCAGTTTCAATCACGGCGGCCAGAAATATCGCCTGCAACCGTTGCCGCTGTACGTCGGCATCGAAGCCTCGCCGCTGCCGGACGGCGACGTGACGATACCGGTGGTGCTGGTACGTGCCGGCGAGCATTCGACCGGCCTGGTGGCCGATGAGCTGATTGGCAGCCGCGAAATCGTGGTCAAGCCGGTGGGCCCGCAGATCTCCGGCATACGCGGCATCTCCGGCGCCACCGTGCTGGGCGACGGGCGCATCGTGATCATCCTCGACATCGGTGCGCTGGTGCGTGCCGAATGGCGCGGCCGCAGCACGCCGGTGATTACGCGCGATCGCACCGACCGGCGCACCTTTGCGCTGGTGGTGGACGACTCGATCACGGTGCGGCGCGTGACGCAGCGGCTGCTGGAACGCAACGGCATGCGTGTCATGACGGCGCGCGACGGCATGGATGCGGTAGCGTTGCTGGCCGAGAATGTGCCGGACGTGATCCTGCTGGATATCGAGATGCCGCGCATGGACGGCTACGAAGTGGCCGCGCACGTGCGTAACGATCCGCGGCTGCGCGATGTGCCGATCATCATGATCACCTCGCGCGTCGGCGAGAAGCACCGGGCGCGCGCGATCGAGCTCGGCGTCAACGACTATCTCGGCAAGCCGTATCAGGAGAGCCAGCTGATCGATGCGATCACGCCTCTGGTCGCACAGCGGCGCGCACGCGCCCGTGCCTCGGGCGCCGCTCGATGACGGAGCGTATTGCCGAGGTCTACAGCCTGCTGATTCCGCTGGCGGATTCGAGATTGCTAGTACCGCGCGCCTGCGTGGCCGAGGTAATCGGCTACCAGACGCCTGCGCCCATGGACAATGTGCCGCAATGGTACCTGGGGTTGGTGAACTGGAGCGCACGTTTGCTGCCGCTGGTGTCGTTCGAAGGCGCCTGCGGCCTGCCGATACCGCTGACCAATAATCGTTCGCGCATCGTGGTATTTCACGCGCTCGCCGGCCGCGCCGATGGCGGCTATATCGCCATTGTGTCGCAGGGATTCCCGCAGCTGGTGCGAGTCAGCAACGACGTGGTGCGGCCGGATAATTCACGCAGCTTCCCGGAGCGCATGCCGGTGCTGTGCCAGGTGCGTATGCTGAACGAGACACCGCTGGTGCCGGACCTGGAGCGGCTCGAGGCGATGATCGCCGAGCAGACAAGCGCGATGCCCGAAAGAGACGCCGGATGAAACCGGGGTCCGGACACAGCCGTTATCTCCCGCACCTGCGATCGAATTATGCGCTCATCCAGCGTCTCTAGCTGGCAAGGGCGCATGCCCACGCGGCGATGATCGACCCCAGTGCTGCCAGGCCCGACAGCCACTGCGGCACGCGATCGAGGGCCGTTTGCAGCGCCGGGCGCGCAGCCAGCGCACCGAGGACACAGCCCACCACGAAGCCAGTGGCGTGAGCGACAATGTCGATCTGCGTCACCGCTGTCGCCGTCGTTTCCTCGCCGCCGCCGCTGCCAAACCATCCCAGCAGCACCACGCCGCCGACCAGCGGCGCCCAGCGCACCGCCCAACGCTGTGTATAGGAAGAGCGCAGCTGCCAGGAGTGCGCCGCCAACAGGCCCAGTGCAGTGAATACCGCAGTGGAGGCGCCGACCGATAGGTGGCTGGAGGGCCCGAGCAGTCCTTCGAGCAGGTTCGCGCAGGCGGCTCCGGTCACGATCAGGAACCAGGCGCTGCCGCTGCCGATCTGGGCGGCGGCGAGATAGCAGAACCAGACGCCGGCCGCGACGTTGGCGGCCAGATGGGCGCCATCCAGGTGCAGCGTGAGAGCGGTCCAGGCGCGCCACCATTGTCCGCCCTGCACGCGCCCGGCATCGAGCGCCCCGACTTCAAAGGCATCGAGCCGCCACACGCCGTTGGACACCAGCAATCCGATGGCCACCAACGTGAGGACATACACGATGCATCCAACCCAGGCGTACGGATGGCTGGGGGGCGGTGGTGGCGGGGGCGGCGGCGGGCGGCGCTCGAGTTCGTACTGGCCCAATTGCGAAACTGCGCGCGCCGCCTCGTCGGCGTCAACCTCGAGTACGTACTGCAGGCCGTCGTAGTAGATCGTTGCCGCAATGCCTATCGCCGCCAGCACGAAGGCGCGCTCATCGCAAGCGGCGCGGCGGGCGGAGCGGAACACCTCAATGGCGGCGGCGGACATCCTGCTAGCATGCACTAAACTGCGGGGGCTACCAGGAGACCCACGCCATGAGCACGCTGACACTCGCCCAGGCTTGCACCATTATCGATACCGCGCTGGCGCATGCGCGGCGCGCCGGTTTAAAGCCGCTGTGTGTCGTGGTGCTCGATGCCGGCGGCCACATGCTGGCGCTCAAGCGCGAGGATCAGGCCTCATTCGGGCGCCCGCAGATCGCCACGGCGAAGGCGGCCGGCTGTCTGGCGATGGGATTTGGCGGCCAGGAAATAGCGCGCCGCGCGCACGAGAGGACCGCGTTCTATGCGGCGCTCGGCAGCGTATTGCCGCAAGGCCTGCTGCCGGTACGCGGCGGGGTGCTGATTCTCGACGCCGCCGGCACACTGCTCGGCGCCGTCGGCGTCACCGGCGATACCTCGGAGAACGACGAGGCCTGCGCGGTGGCCGGCATCAATGCGGCTGCACTGACCGCGGACGCCGGTGTGGCCTCCTAGCATCGCCACGTCGCGCCGCCGCCGAGCGCATGGGCGCGGTCGCGGGACTGGAGCTGATGCAGAAACTGTATCCGCGGTCAGGTGAAACGGAACAGCACATCGGAAATTCGTCGGTCCAGCGCCTTGAGCCGCTCGCTAAATTCATCGATCTGCCGTCCCATGGCGGGCACTGACTGACTGGCTGCGACGCTGACAGTCACCGCTACCAGAATGCTTCGCGGACCCAGTTGCAGCGTGCGCACTTCCGGAATGTGCAGCGAGCTGCTCGCGGTTCTTAATGCCTCGATTTGCGCCAGTATTGGCGGCGCTGCCGCTTCTCCGGCTATCAGGCTGCGGGTGGCGGACGCTATCACGGCTGCATCGGCCATCAGCAGCACCCCGATCGCGACTGAGGCTGCGCCATCTGCCCATAACACGCCGAAGTAGGCGCTGGCCACAACACCCGTTGCGGCGATGGCGATGCCGATCAGCGCCGTCATGTCCTCCAACAGGCTCTCATACAGGTTTGGGTCTTTAGAGATGCCGATGAACCGCCACAGACCGACATGCCGCCCATCGACTTTGCGACCCCTGACGATGCGCTTGTACTCGCGGTAGCCGACGCTGAATGACGCGCCTTCGAACAATGTCGACAGCGCCAATACCGTCAGGCTGACTCCGGGGGCGCTGATGGGTGTCACATGGCGCAGCTCGGCCACACCCTCGTAGAACGAGGCGGCCGCGCCGACAAACAGTACCATCACGGCCACAACGAACGCCCAGAAATACACTTCCATTCCATAGCCGAACGCATGGCTTTCATCGGGCCTGGCGCGGCTGCGCCTGGTCCCGATCAGAAGCAGCACCTGGTTCAACGTATCTGCCGAGGAGTGGATGCCCTCCGTCAGCATGGCGCTCGATCCGGAAAGCACGGCGGCGACAAATTTCGACAACGCGACCAGTACGTTGCCGGCGAGCGCGGCGTACACCACCTTGGTCGATCGGTCAGCCATGCATACGCTCGTTGCTGCTCATTGGTGCACTAGAGGAAATCACCCGCGACCGCCTGCAGTGCCGCCAGCGCCGCCAGCGGTGCCGTCTCCGCCCGCAGAACCCGCGGACCGAGCCGACAGGACTGGAAACCCTGCCTTGCGGCCAGCGCCAGTTCCGCATCGCTGAAGCCGCCCTCGGGGCCGACAATCAGACTGATGCCGGCGGACTGGCCGGCCACCGAGATCAGCGAGCGCTCCGCCTCGGGCGCGAGCAGCAGCCGCAGGCTGTCGGCGTCGGCGCGCGCGCAGGCGACCGCCAGATCGGCGACCGCGTCGATCAGCGGCACCTGATTGCGACCGCACTGCTCGCAGGCGCTGATCGCGATCGCGTGCCAATGCTCGCAGCGCCGTGCCAGTCCGGCGCCATCCAGCCGTACCACGCTGCGCTCGGCGCTCCACGCGAGGATTGCCGCGACGCCCAGTTCAGTGGCCTTCTGCACGATCAGATCCATGCGCTCGCCACGCGCCAGCGCCTGTAGCAGTGTCACGCGCAGCGGCGAGTCGCGCTCGACCGCGCGCTGCTGCTCGACCTGTACCCGCACGCCGGTGCGATCGATCTGCAGGATGGTCGCGTCGTACTCGCCGCCGCGGCCGTCGAACAGCGTCAGCGGCTGCCCGGCGCGCGCCCGCAGCACCCGCGCGACATGCGCCGCGGCCGCCGCCGGCAGCAGGCGCACATCGCCGGCGGCGAGCGGCGGCGGCACGAAGCAACGTGTCAGGCGCATGGTCTCAGGCACATGCCCGGTCAATGCCTTCGAGCGCGACCTCCACCATCAGGTCGATCTCTGCCGGCGTGATCACATACGGCGGCATGAAGTAGACCACATTGCCGATCGGCCGCAGCAATACGCCGCGCTCGAGCGCGTGCCGGTGCAGGATCAGGCCGCGACGTTCGTGCCACGGAAATGGCTCGCGCGTCGCCTTGTCGCGCACGAATTCGATCGCGCCGATCATGCCGGTCTGGCGCACGTCGGAGACGTGCGGATGGTCCACCAGCGGCGCCAGCCGCGCGGTCATGTGTGCCGCGAGGCGCTCATTGGTTTCCAGCACCGGGCCGTTGAAGAAGATGCCCAGCGTTGCCCGCGCCGCGGCGCAACCGAGCGCGTTGCCGGTGTAGCTGTGCGAATGCAGGAATGCACGCTGCGCGGTGTATTCGGCGTAGAACGCCTCGTAGATCGACTCCTTGGTTAGCACCACCGACAGCGGCAGGTAGCCGCCGGTCAGTCCCTTGGACAGGCACAGGAAATCCGGACTGATGCGGGCCTGCTCGCAGGCGAACATGGTGCCGGTGCGGCCGAAGCCGACCGCGATCTCATCGGCGATCAGGTGCACGCCGTAGCGATCGCAGGCGCTGCGCAGCATCGACAGGTAGACCGGATCGTACATGCGCATGCCGCCGGCGCACTGCACCAGCGGTTCGATGATCACGGCGGCGATGTCCTCGGCATAGCGCTCAAGGGCGGTCTGCATCAGGGCGAACTTGCGCTGCGTGTGCTCGGCCCAACTCTCGCCCGCTTCGCGCCCATAGCAGTCCGGCGACGGCACGGTCAGCACGTCCATCAGCAACGGCGCGTAGGTGCTCTTGTACAGATCCACGTTGCCGACTGCGAGCGCGCCCAGGGTCTCGCCGTGGTAGGAATTGCTCAGAGTGACGAACACGCGCTTACGCGGCTGGCCCTGGTTCTGCCAGTAGTGGAAGCTCATCTTGAGCGCCACCTCAATCGCGGCCGAGCCGCTGTCGGCATAAAAGCAGCGCGCCAGTCCGGGCGGCGTGATGCGCACCAGCTCCTCGGCCAGCGCGATCGCCGGCTCATGGGTGAAGCCGGCGAGCATCACGTGTTCGAACTGCGACAGCTGTGCGCTGATGGCCGAATTGATGCGTGGATGTGCGTGGCCGAACAGGTTGACCCACCAGGAGCTGATGGCGTCGAGGTAGCGCCGGCCATCGAAATCCTCGAGCCATACCCCCTGCGCGCGCCGGATCGGAATCGGAGGCTGCTGCTCGTGGTCTTTCATCTGCGTGCACGGATGCCAGACGTGTTGCAGGTCGCGCGTGGCGAGGGAGGAATTGGTCACTGTGCTCATGGCCGCATTTTGGCATCATGCGAGGCTGTCATGCAGAACAGGCTCAGTATCGATGCCGCCACCGGGCTGCTGATCGGCGCACGCCAGGTGCTGTCGCCGCACGCCGATGAGCGGCCGCCGGGAAGCAAGCCGTCATTACTGGTGGTGCATGGCATCAGCCTGCCTCCGGGGCAATTCGGCGGAGCATGGATCGACCGGTTGTTCACCGGCAGCCTGCCGGGCGGCGCACATCCGGCGTTTGCCGATATCGCAGCGCTGCGGGTGTCAGCCCACGCGCTGGTCCGGCGCGGCGGCGACATCACGCAATACGTGCCATTTGGCGCTCGCGCCTGGCATGCCGGTGAGTCGATCTACCATGGACGCGCCGCCTGTAACGACTATTCCGTGGGTATCGAGCTCGAGGGGACGGATGAGATTGCCTACACCGAGCTGCAGTATCAGGCGCTGGCGCAGCTGATTGGCGCGCTGTGCGCCGCATATCCGACCCTCGGCACCGAGCGCCTGGTGGGGCACAGCGATATCGCGCCCGGCCGCAAGACCGACCCGGGGCCGGCTTTTGACTGGCCCCGGTTAAGGGCGCTTCTGGCCTGAGCTGTCCGGAGCGCAGTCCTGTTCCCGCCGGCGGCGCCACAGCGGCTCGCTGCCCCCCTGGCTGCGCGCCAGCACGCGCGCCAGCACGAACAGCAGGTCCGACAGCCGATTGAGATAGCGCAGCGATGCGCTGCCGACAGTCTCGCTGCGCGACAGTGCCCAGCAACGGCGCTCGGTCCGGCGGCAGATTGCACGTGCCACGTGACAGGCCGAGGCGCCTGCGCCGCCCCCCGGCAGTACGAATTCCTTCAGCGGCGGCAAGGCCGCATTGAACTGCTCGGCCTGCGTCTCCAGCCAAGCCACGCGTGCGTCATCGATCAGCTGCGTGCCGGGAATCGCCAGCTCGCCGCCAAGATCGAACAGATCGTGCTGCACCTCGATCAGGCAATCGAGCGCGGCAGCGATTGGCAGACCGCCGGAAACCACCACGCCGAGCGCGCAGTTGAGCTCATCGACGCTGCCCATCGCCTCGACCCGCAGCGTGTCCTTGGAAACGCGGCTGCCATTGCCGAGTCCGGTGGTACCGTCGTCACCGGTACGCGTCATGATCCTGGAGAGACGATGGCCCATGGGCGCTACTTTACTACAGCGCGCCGCCGGCGCCGCGTGCAATGGCTGCAGCGCGGCGCGCGGCGCTCGATCAATGGAAGCTGTAACGGGTCGAAATCGAAGCCGACCGTCCGGCGGTGTTGTAGCCGTCGGCGAGCTCGTAGTGGCGGTTGAGGGCATTGTCGAGTCGGGCGCTCACCGACCAGGCCGGAGTCAGATTCAGTTTGCCGCGCACGCCGGCCAGGAGGTATCCGCCGTCCTGCACCGGTTCGTCGCTGACGGCGTCGACATCCGCCCGCGGGCCGGCGAGCAGCAAGTCCACGCCCAGCTCGCCACGGCCGATCGTGCGTGCGCTACTGAGCGTGAAGCTGTGCCTGGTGCGGCGCAGAAGCTGCGAGTCCTCGACCAGGTCGCGGGGATCCTGCAGGCTGCCTTCGGCGCGCACCGACCAGGGATCCGCGTGCAACTGCCAGCTGGCCTCGATGCCGCGGATTCGCGCGCGATCGACATTCTCGTTCTCGCCGCCATAGATCAGGTTGGTGGAGTCGTTGACGAACACGATCAGGTTATCGATCGTGTCCTGGAACGCCGCCAGCGTCGCTTCCTGATGCTCGCCGATGCGCGACTTGATACCGACCTCGACATTACGCGAACTTTCGGGCAGCAATTGCGGATTGCCGCCGAAGCCGAAGCGGTCAGTGGCTGAAGGGGCGCGAAAAGCGGTACCGGCCGACAGTGTCAACAGCGTGCTGGTCGTCACGGCATAGCCGTACTCGCCGTTCCAGGTCTGGTGATCGCCGAACCCCGGGTAATGCGCCAGGCCGGTTGCCAGCAAAAGGCGATTACTGCCCAATTCGAATTGATCCTGCAGGTAATAAGTTTGCGCGTGAGTGCTGATCGTATAGCCGGTGCCGTAGCTGAGCGAATTGGTGTTTTCGTCGTAGACGATAGCGCCGAAAGTCAGCGTCTGGTTCAGCCAGCCGCTCGCTATCTTCACATCGTTCTGCCAGTCGATCGTGTCGCGCGAGGTGTAATCGAAGTCATTGGCAGTCCCCTGTGCATACGGATCAGCCTGTTCCTGGTGCAGGTCATCGACCACCCGGCTCAAGCTTAGCCGCACGTGCCATATGTCCGTCAGGTCACCGCTGGCATGCAGCGCCAGCAGGCTGTTGGAGAAGTCCTCACTAAGGGGCATGAAGGACTGGAACGCGGTGAAGTCGGCGTTGTAGACGGCGTTGGCGTACCGGGTGGCGCCGGTCGCCTGGTAGTAGCGCGCGCCCAGCTCGAATCCTGCGACCTGGGTGGTGATGGCCGCAGTGCCCGACAGGTTCTTATAGCCGCTATCGATCGTGTCGCCCACGTAGGTCGGAAAACCCGTGCTCTGCTGACCGGTCAGGGCCGCCTGCACGCTGGTGCGGTCGACCGTATAGTTGCCGTCAACGGCGAATTCGCCGCTGCCGTAGCGGCCGTAATCGAGCATCACGTCGGCGCCGGATGGTGCGCCGGTGCGCGTGATCAGGTTGATGACTCCGCCGATGGCGTCGGTGCCGTAGATCGCCGAACGCGGACCCTTGACTATCTCGATGCTCTCGAACAGCTCCGGCGAGATGTTCATCAGCGGAGCCAGTGCCTGGGTGCCGGAATTTATACGCACGCCGTCGATCATCACGATCGACTGGTCGCTATTGGCGCCGCGGATGAACACCGACAGCGGCTGGCCCGGACCGCCGGTGCGGCCGGTGTCGATGCCGGCGTGAAAGCGCAGCACGTCGCCCACATCGAGGGCGAGGGAGTCCTCGAGTGTCGCCCGATCGATCACGATCACCGGTTCCAACGCCTGGTCGGCCGGCTCCGGAACGCGCGTGGCGGTGACGATCATCTCGCTCAGGGCAGTGCCGGTATCGTCGGCGCGCGCGAGCTGGTTGCTGGAGATGGCAGCGAGAAGGACGGCGACTAGCGCCGTACGGATAACAATCATGACCTGGCCTTTGCATGCACGCCCGCATGGCCCAAAGCATTGGACACCTGGATGGCGGCGTGGGATGGAAAGGCGAGGCGTATCGATGCCATACCCCTGGACGCCCACCGCGCAATCCGGGAACTAGCTCGACAGGCCGGTCTCCGGGCTCGCGCACGTGGCCCCTTAGGGGCCGGCTGCATCGCCTTCCCACGCCTTGCGGGCGCAGTGGCTGTTGATGCAGTGTCGTATCGCTTACCGTTGCGGGGGCAGCGCCGGAATTGCGCGAACATCGCGCGTCACCGGCTTCCCGAGCACCTGACGAGGGGCGGACTTTAGCCAGCCCGGGCGGATACTGTCAACGCGCATAGGTCAACGCGTATAGGATTGGTGCGCAGATGCCCGCCGTGCCAGATGACCCGCCGACACCGCCCGCGGCGCAGCCGCCTGATCCGCCGCTGCCGGGCACATCAGCGCCGGCCAGCGATGCCGGCCGGCTGCTGGCGCTGCGCGAGGGCGACTTCTATATGGAGGGCGGATGCATGGTATTCACCACGGCCTATCACCTGCGGCGCGGCTACTGCTGCGGCAACCGCTGCCGTCATTGTCCTTACCAGCAGTGCACGAGATAACGCGATCATGGCATCGACAGAACTGCAGGCGGCGCTCGATGCCGCGAACGCGGCCGCCGAAGTGATCCAGGGACTCTACCGGCGCAACCTCGAAGTCACCCTCAAGGCGGACAGGTCTCCAGTCACCGAGGCCGACGTGCGCGCCGAGCAGGTGATTCACGAGCTGCTACACGCGCGCTTTCCCGGCTACGGTTTCTACGGCGAGGAGACCGGCCGGCATGCGATGGATGCGGACAACATCTGGGTGGTGGACCCGATCGATGGCACCAAGTCATTCGTACGCGAGATGCCGTTCTTCTCGACCCAGATCGCGCTGCGGCGCGCCGGCAAGCTGGTGCTTGGGGTGTCGTGCGCCTCGCAGTACGGCGAGATCGCGTGGGCCGAGCAGGGCGGGGGTGCATTCCTGGATGGCAAGCCGGTGCGCGTGAGCGCGGTAGGCGCACTGGAAGACGCTTTTATCTCGACCGGAAATCTCAAGACCCTGGCGAAGTCGGGCGCGGACTGGGCGCGCTTTGGCGCGCTGGCCGCGCGGGTCAACCGGCTGCGCGGTTATGGAGATTTTCTGCACTATCACCTGCTGGCCCGCGGTGCCGTGGACGTGGTGCTCGAGTCGGATATCAATATCCTGGACATCGCGGCACTGACGGTGATCGTGCGCGAGGCCGGCGGCGCCGTCAGCGAGCTGGACGGCAGCGAGATCGATCTGGGCAGCACCACCATCCTGGCGACCAACGGCGCGCTGCATGCGCCATTGCTGGCCGCTATGCGGCGATGAAGGCGCGGCGCGGCGGGACGCCGATGGCGCAGATCGGAGTCAGGTACAGCGCCGAGAGCTCCTCGGCAGTGAGTACCTCGGCGACCGGGCCGAGGCGATAGCGCCCATCGCCATATAGCAGCAGTGCGCGATCGGCATAGCGCTCGGCCAGCGTCGGATCGTGCAGCGTCGCAACCACGCTTGCGCCCTCGCGGCACAGCTGCCGAAACACATCCAGCACCTCGATCTGGTGATGCGGATCCAGGTGGTTAGTCGGTTCATCGAGCAGGTACACCTGCGGCTGCTGCGTCAGCAACGCCGCCATCGCTGCGCGGCGCTGCTCGCCGCCCGAGAGCGTCGCAACCGAGCGCAGCGAGAAATCGGCCAGGCCGACGCGTCGCAATGCCGAGCGCGCGATCGCCAGGTCCTGGGCATCCTCGCGCTGCCAGAATTTCAGATGCGGATGGCGTCCGATCAGGGCCGATTCCAGTGCGCTCAGGGCCAGCGATTCTTCCCGATCCTGCAACAACAGGCCGAGGCGGCGTGCCACCCGGCGCCGTGGCATCGTGGCGAGGTCCTCGCCGTCGAGCAACACGCGGCCGGCAAGTGCGGGGTTCAGACCTGCGAGCGCGTGCAGCGTCAGTGTCTTGCCGCTGCCATTGCGGCCCAGGATCGCAAGGAACTCGCCGCGTCGCAGGTCGAGGGAGAATTCCTGCAGCAGGCAGCGCTCGCCGGCGACGATCGTCAGGCCGATGACGCTCAGCGGTTCGGGGGCCTCGCTCACGGCTGCAGGCGCGTCGCGCTCCATGGCCCGCTCCTGAAGCCAGCGCCCTCGGGCTCGAGCGTGCGGCTCCAGCGCGCCCGGTCATGCAGGCGCGCAGCACCTTCGACCCACAGCTCCACCGACTGCACCCACAGGTGATAGCCACCCCAGTGCGGCGGCCGCGGTATCGCGATACCCGGATCCGGCGCGACATCGTCGCTGGCGGTGGGGGTCGGCACGCCGAGACGCCGTGCGGCCGCGTCCGCGGCCCGAATCAGTTCCGAGCGCGAAGCGATCGGTGCGCTCTGCTCGCTGGCCCACGCGCCGACCCGGCTCTGCCAGGAGCGCGAGGCGAAATAGGTATCGCTCTCGGCCGGCGTGGTCGGCGTCACGCGGCCTTCGAGCCGCACCTGTCGGTGCAGCACGTCCCAGTACATGACGACCGCGGCGCGCGCATTGGCCGCAAGCTCCGTACCCTTGCGCGACCGGTAATTGGTAAAGAACGTGATATAGCCGGCGTCGGGCCGGACCTCCTTGCAAAGCACGACGCGCGCCGACGGCGCGCCGGCCGCATTCACGGTGGCCAACACCATCGAATTCGGGTTCGGCTGCACGTTGGCGCGCGCGGCCTGTGCCAGCCAGTCGGCCACCAGCGCCAGCGGTTCGACCGGCAGCGGTTCCGGCAGAGCCTCCTTGTGCAGAGGTTTATGTGTAGGCATGGGCGGATGGTAGCCGGCCCGCGGTCGGCGTGCATCGGCGCGGCGCGTGCATCGGCAGGTCGGCCGGTCGGCTGCGACTTGCGGCCTATGCTGATAAGACTATACAAAGAGGCCCCGAAGCCGACAGGACTCCTTTAATGACTCTCGATGAGCTACGCCGCCAACTCGACGGTCTGGATAGTCAACTGCTGCAGACCATCGCCGCGCGCCAGGCGACCAGCCGCGAGATCGCACGCGTCAAGCGCGCCACCGGTTACCCGACCCGGGATTTTGCGCGCGAACGCGACGTGGTCGTGAGCGCGCGCAGCAACGCGGAAGCGGTCGGCGTGTCGCCCGATGTCGCCGAGACCGTGATCCGGCTGCTGATCCGCTCCTCGCTCACCACCCAGGAGCAGGCCAGCGTCGCGGCGCACGGCAGCGGCAGCGGTAGGCGCGCGCTGGTGATCGGCGGTGCCGGAAAGATGGGCGGCTGGTTTACTTCGTTCCTGACCTCCCAGGGGTTCGACGTCGAGGTTGCGGATCCGAGAGCTGTGGCGGGCGGTGTGAAGACCATTCCCGACTGGCGTACTTCCGCGCTGAGCCACGACTTCATCGTCGTGGCCGCCCCCCTGGGTGCGACCAACACCGTGCTGCAGGAGCTCGCACAGCGCAAGCCGCGCGGCGTGGTGTTTGACCTGGGATCGCTGAAATCGCCGTTGCGCGCCGGGCTGACGGCGTTGCGTGCCGCCGGGGTCGCGGTCACCTCGCTGCATCCGATGTTCGGGCCGGACACCGATCTGCTGTCCGGGCGGCACGTGATTTTCATTGACCTCGGCAATGCCGAGGCGCTGGCGCAGGCACGCGCACTGTTTGCGCCGACGATGGCCGAACAGGTGGTCATGGGGCTCGATGAGCACGACCGGCTGATTGCCTACGTGCTTGGACTGTCGCATGCGCTCAATATTGCTTTCTTTACTGCGCTGGCGGAGAGCGGCGAGGCGGCGCCGCGGCTGGTGCAGCTGTCGAGTACCACGTTCGACGCGCAGTTCGATATTGCCAGCGACGTTGCGGCGGAGAGTCCGGAGCTTTACTACGAAATCCAGCGCCTGAACGATTTTGGCGCCGAATCGCTGGACGCACTGGCGCGCGCGGTGGACGCGGTGCGCAGCGCCGTGTCCTCGGGCGACCAGGCGCGCTTCACCGCGCTGATGCGGCAGGGCAATGAATATGTAAAAGGCCGGCGCGATAGCGCAGCGCGCCGGGTCTGAGGGCCGCCGCGTGCAGTGCGCAGCTGCAATGCTCAGCGCGTTTGCCGGCGCAACAACACGATGAATACCGGGGCGCCGATCAGCGCCATGACCGCGCCGACCGGCAGTTCGCGCGGCTGCGCAACGGTGCGGCCAATCAGGTCCGCCAGGCACAGCAGGGTGCCCCCGGCCAGCGCTGCGGCCGGGGCCACCACCCGGTGATCGCTGGTATTGAGGCCCAGGCGCACCAGGTGCGGCGCGATCAGTCCGACGAAGCCGATCATGCCGCCGCCGATCACGGCCACCGAGGTCAGGGCCGCGCTGAGCACGAATATGCCCAGGCGCGCCGGGCCGGGCGGGATGCCGGCGATGGCGCTGCGCAGCTCGCCTGCGCCCAGGACATTGAGCCAGCGGCCGCCGATGAAGGCGCCGATCAAGGTGACGCCGGTGGCTACCAGCAGCAGCGCCGGGCGCTGCGTCCAGCTAAGATCCCCGGCCAGCCAGAACACCATGCCGCGCAGCTGGCCGTTGTCGGCCAGCGTCAGCAGTACCGTGAGCACCGCCCCGCAGGCGCTTGCGAACACCACACCGCACAGCAGCAGCCGTGTCGCGCCGCCGCCCCGGGCCAGCAGCAGTACCGCCAGTGCGACCAGTGTGCCGCCGGCGGTTGCATAAGAGTGCATGGCGGCCAGACCCGCCCCGCCCAGCATGCCGAGCAGCGCGCCGATCGCCGCACCGCCGGACACTCCCAGCACCAGCGGGTCGGCCAGGGGATTGCGGAACAGGGCCTGCAACAGCACACCGGCCAGGGCCAGCAGGCTGCCGACCGCAAAGCCGGCGATTGCGCGCGGCAGCCGCACTGTCTGCACGATCAGGCGGCTGAACTCATCGCCGCCGCCGAACAGGGCGCGGACCGCCCCGCCGGTGGAAAGGCCGGCCGAGCCGACCAGCAGCGCGGCGCAAAACGTCGCGGCTGCCAGTACCGCCAGCCCCGCCAGACCCCGCCCGTACTGGTTTCGCGTCATGCGGGTAGCCTACCGGATGCACGTCGCATCCACCCGGTTGGCGGCTTGAGCGCCCTGCCAGGGCGGGGTAAAAGTGTTCCATGAGCGACGTCATAGATCGCGATGGGTTCCGCGCCAACGTCGGCATGATGCTGATGTCCGCAGACGGCAAGCTGTTCATTGCGCGCCGAGCGGGCGGTCGTGGCTGGCAATTCCCGCAGGGCGGCATGCGCCGCGGGGAAACCGACGAACAGTCTGTGTTTCGGGAGCTGATGGAAGAGATCGGCCTGGCCGCGGCCGACGTGCAGATCATTGGCCGCACACGCCACTGGCTGCGCTACCGGCTGCCGTCACGCTACGTTCGTCACAACGTGCAGCCATTATGTCTTGGGCAGAAGCAGCGCTGGTTCCTGCTGCGGCTGCGCGACCCGGAAACGCGCTTCCGGTTCGACCTCACGCCGGAGCCGGAATTCGACCGCTGGCGCTGGGTGGACTGGTGGCAGCCGATACGGGAAGTCATTTACTTCAAGCGCGCGGTCTATACGCGCGCCTTGCACGAACTCGGGCCAATGGCCCCGGGAGGCCCGCCGCCCTATCCGTCGTGGTGGCGCACGCGCGCCGAAACGCCGACACCCGCGGTGCCGCCGGCGCCTTGGGAGCCGGTCTGAGTACTCACACAGGCTCCTAGCCTGCAGCCAGCCGATGGAAATCCCGGGCAGACTAGTCGTCCGCACCTACGCGCCCGCGCGGCGCTGGGTGATGCTGGCGATCCTGGTACTGCTGTGCGGTCTGGCGCTGTATGTCGCGTTCGAACTCGGCCGCTACAAGGCTGGCTACGACGCCATGCAGGCGGCGGCCGAACGCGAGGCGCTGCAGGTGCAGATCGCTCATTTGCAGCAGACCGAGCGCGAGACGCGGGTACAGCTGGCGGCCGCCGAGGAAGGCAGAGTAGCTGAGGTGCGCGAGCGCTCGGAACTGGCACGCACCATCGGTGAACTGCAGGCACAGGTCGAGAACCAGCAGCAGGACGTCGAGTTCTATCGCGGCGTGCTGGCGCAGCCCGGGCAGCAGGAAGCCGTGCTGGTCGCCGTGCAGCAGTTTCACATCGCGCCGCTGCCGGGCGCGCTGAATTTCTCGCTGCGCTTCAGCCTGAGCCGGCTGCAGCGGCCCGGGGAGCCGATCAGCGGCGAGCTCGGCATCACGGTCGACGGCACGCGCGATGGCGGCCCGGCGAGCGCTGACCTGGCATCGCTGACCGGCGGCAAGAACGAGCTGGGCTTCAATTTTCGTTACACCACCGGCGTTGACCAGCCGGTTACACTGCCGGCTGATTTCAAACCGGACCGCGTCACCATCGAGGTCAGACCCGAGCGCAAAGGGATGACGCCCTACCGGCGCACGTTCGTCTGGACCGTGGATCCAAGCTGATGCGCACGAGGCAGTGGCTGGACGGCATAGCGAGGTGGGCATGTTCAATCGACGCGATAAGGAATCGGTGGGGCGCATCGACACGCTGATCGGCCGCAGTGCCCGCGTGCAGGGCGATGTTGAATTCACCGGCGGACTGCACGTCGATGGCCGCATCACCGGCAACGTGCGTGCGGTGGCCGGGGCGGAAGGCTCACTGTCAGTCAGCGAGCACGGCGTGATTGAAGGCTCGGTGGAGGCGCCGAACGTGGTGCTCAACGGGCGCGTCAACGGCGACATCATCGGCCGTGATCGGGTGGTGCTGGGCGGCAAGGCGCGGGTGCGGGGCAATGTGCACTACGGTGTGATCGAGATGGCGCTGGGCGCCGAGATCAGCGGCAAGCTGGTACCGCGCAACGACAACCCGTCGGCGAACAAGGCCGGCAAGCCCGGCTGACATGAGAATTTCCGGCCGCGACGGGCTGCCGCCGCTGGGCGTATCGCGGCGACGATTTGTGCAGGGAATCGCCGGCGGCGCGCTGCTGCTGAGTGGCGCGCGCGTATTCCCGGGTACGCAGAGCGCCTCGCCAAAGGTGCTGAGCGGTTCGCAGTTCGAGCTATCGATCGATGAGCTGGCGGTGAACTATACCGGCGCGCCGCGCCGCGCAACGGTGGTCAACGGCCAGCTGCCGGCGCCGCTGCTGCGCTGGCGCGAGGGCGAGCTGGTGACCTTGCGGGTCACCAACCGGCTGCGTGTGCGCAGCTCAATTCACTGGCACGGCATGATCCTGCCGGCCGACATGGACGGCGTGCCGGGGCTGAGCTTTAACGGCATTGCGCCCGGGGAGACTTTCACTTACCGCTTCCCGGTCAACCAACACGGCACCTACTGGTATCACTCGCACTCGAGCTTCCAGGAGCAGACCGGACTGTATGGGCCGCTGGTGATCGAGCCGCGCGACGGCGAGCGCCACCAGTGCGAGCGCGATTACACCGTGATCCTGTCCGACTGGAGCGACTGCGATCCGGAGCAGATCTACGCGGCGCTCAAGCGCCAGAGCGATTACTTTAATCACCAGCAGCGCACGGCGGCAGACGCCGGCGCTGATATTGCCCGCTATGGGATTCGCCGCAGCGCCGCGGAGTGGGCCATGTGGGGCCGGATGCGCATGGATCCGACCGATCTGCTGGATGTTTCCGGGTCGACCTATACCTACCTGATGAACGGCGCAACGCCGAACGACAACTGGACCGCGGTGTTCAGCAGCGGTGAGCGGGTGCGTCTGCGCTTCATCAACGGCTCGTCGATGAGCTACTTCGACGTGCGCATACCGGGACTGGCGATGACGGTAGTGGCGGCCGACGGCCAGGATGTGGAGCCGGTGAGCGTCGATGAATTTCGCATCGGCACGGCTGAAGTGTATGACGTGATCGTCGCGCCGGCAGAACATCGCCCCTACACCATCTTCGCGCAGGCGATGGATCGTTCGGGTTTCGCGCGCGGCACGCTCTCGCCCCAGCCCGGCATGCAGGCCGAAGTGCCAGCGCTGGATGCGCCGCCGCGACTGGGCATGGCGGACCTCGGCATGGCCGCGGGCAGTGCGCCGGCCATGGCCGGCATGGCCGACATGCCTCCTGGCATGCATGACATGCCCGATATGCCCGGCATGTCCGGCGCGGCGAGCCCAACACAGCATGTGCGCGCGGAATATGGCCCGGGGGTCGATATGCTGGTCGCCAGCCCCCACCGTCGCCTGGATGATCCGGGTGTCGGCCTGCGCAACAACGGCAGGCGCGTGCTCAGCTATGCAGATTTGAAGACGCTCGGCGGTGCACTCGACCCGCGTCCGCCTGCGCGCGATATCGAACTGCACCTCACCGGCCACATGCAGCGCTACATGTGGTCCTTCAACGGGCGCAAATTCTCGGAGAGCGAGCCGCTGCAACTGCGCTATGGGGAACGGCTGCGCATCGTGCTGGTGAACGACACCATGATGACCCATCCGATACACCTGCACGGCATGTGGAGTGAAGTGGAGAATCCGGACGGTGAGTTCCAGCTGCGCAAGCACACCGTCACGGTGCAACCGGGCCAGCGCCTGAGCTATCGCGTCACCGCCGATGCACCCGGTCGTTGGGCCTATCACTGCCATCTGCTCTATCACATGGAGGCCGGCATGTTCCGCGAGGTGGTCGTGAGCGCGCAGGCCGGCGCCGGGACGCCATGAGGCAGCGCGCAGCGGCGGAAGCGCGACTGCAGTGGCGCATCGGATGGTTGTGCGCCGGCCTGCTCACACTGCTGCCGCGGTTCGCGCTGGCGGCGATGATGGACATGGATGACGCGCGCCCGCTCGGAAGCGTACTGGTGGATCAGCTGGAATGGCGCCAGGCGGATGGTGCGGCCGCCGCAGACTGGGATGCGGAAGGCTGGTACGGGGGTGACTACAACAAGCTGTGGGTCAGGAGCGAGGGCGACTGGCGCAGCGACGACGGCGCGCGCGGACGCGCCGAATTGCTGTGGGACCGCATTGCGACCCGATGGTGGAGCGTGCAGGGGGGAGCGCGGTACGATTTCGGTCGCGCTCCGGGCAAGGGCTGGGCGGCACTCGGCGTTCGCGGGCTCGCGCCATACTGGATCGACATCGAGGCGAGCGCGTACGTCGGCAACGCGGGCGCGCTGGCGGCGCGCTTCAGGGCCGAAACCGACCTGCGCCTGACGCAGCGACTGGTGCTGCAGCCCGAGTGCGAACTCAACGCCTATGCAAGGCCCGACCCGGAACGCCAGCAGGCCGCTGGCCTGTCGGATGTCGATGCCGGGTTGCGACTGCGCTACGAGATTCGCCGCGAGTTCGCGCCGTACCTCGGCGTGGCATGGACGCATCGCCCGGGCGACGGCGCGCCGCTGTTGCGCGGCGTGCCGGCCGATCAATGGCAGTGGCTGCTTGGCATACGGGCGCGGTATTGAGGCAATCGCCGCTAGTACCGGTGACCGAAACGCGCTAGCGTTGCCGCACCGAAACTCGATCGTCGCGGCGGGGCGACGCGCGCCGCGGAAAACTGACAAGTGATCAACACAAGCAACGGCGATGTCCGCAGAATCGGCAGTCCGCCGCCGCGCCGGCGGCGCCTCGGCGTCATCATCGTGGCCATTGCTGCCGCCGTGTTTCTCGGTGGCGGCACCCTGGTGTCGTATTACGTCGACGCGCTGTGGTTCGAGTCGCTCGGCTATGCAGGCGTGTTCTGGACCAGGATCGATTACCAGGCGGCGACATTTGCGCTGTTCGCGCTGCTCACATTCGCTGCGATCTATGGCGCATTCCTGACGCTCAAACCGGCGCGCTTCGATGAGTTGGTCGGCGGCCGCATCCTGATCAACCAGCAATGGGTGCGGGTGCCGATCGAGCCGGTGCTGCGGCTGGTCGCGCTCGGCCTGGCGCTGGCGATCGCAGCCGGCAATGGCGCCGGCATGATGTCGAGCTGGACTACTTTTGCCCTGTTCCTGGATGCGCCGCACCAGGCGTCGATGCCCGATCCGATCTTTGGCCGGCCGTTGGGGTTTTACCTGTTCACGCTGCCGGCCTGGCAGCTGATCGCCGGCTGGCTGCTCACCCTGAGCGTCGTCGTATGCCTGACCGCAGCCTTGCTGGTGCTTGCCACTGCGCGTGCGCGCGGCGTGGTCGAGCGCGGCTTCGGCGCCGCCAAGATCCGGTTATGGCGCGGGCTCGCCATTACGGTCGCCGTGCTGCTGCTGGTACTGGCGCTGCGCGCCTGGCTCGGACGCTATGAGCGCCTGTTCCAGGACAACGCCATCTTCGCCGGCGTTGACTATACCGATGCGCATATCACGCTGGCCGGCACGCTGGTGATCTGCGTCGCGCTGGTCATCGGCACGGCGATCGCGCTGTACTGCGCGATCGCCTCACCCGGACCGCGCTGGCTGCTGGCGGCGGCGGGACCGGCGGTGGTGTGCTACTTCGGTGTCGCGCTGGTCGGCTGGTATGTCAGCAGCTTCATCGTCAAGCCGAACCAGCTGGTGCGCGAGCGGCCGTACATCGAGCACAACATCGAGATGACGCGCCGGGCGTACGCGCTCGATCGCATCGAGCCGCACCCGTTCCCGGCGGAAACCAGCGTCGCGGCACTCGATGCGGCCAACAACCAGGCCACCCTCGGCAACATCCGGCTATGGGACTGGCGCGCACTGCAGGACACGCTGCGCCAGATCCAGGAGATCCGCACCTACTACGATTTCCCTGATATCGACATCGATCGCTACATGGTTGGCGGCTCGGTGCGGCAGATGATGCTGGCGACGCGCGAGTTGAACATAGACAAGCTGCCGGCCAGCAGCCGCAACTGGATCAACGAGAAGCTGATCTACACCCATGGCTACGGCGTCACGATGAATCCGGTTAACGGTTTCACCCCGGAAGGACTGCCGACGCTGCTGCTCAGCAATATGCCGATCCAGAGCACGCTGCCGGAACTCAAAGTGACGCGGCCGGAGATCTATTTCGGCGAACTCACCAATACCGATGTCTACGTCCGCACCGGGCAGAAGGAATTCAACTATCCGCAAGGCGACAGCAACAACCTGAACTCGTACGAGGGCGATGGCGGTATACGTCTCGGCGGGCTGCTGCGCCGTACGCTGATTGCCTATGACCGCGGCGACATCACCAAGCTGCCATTCAGCGACGATGTCAGTGCGGACAGCCGGCTGCTGATGCGCCGCAACCTGCGCGATCGGGTGGGCGAGCTGGCGCCGTTCCTGACGCTCGATCCGGATCCATACGTGGTGGTCAGCGATGACGGCAGGATCTACTGGATGATGGATGCCTTCACCACAGCCAATACATATCCTTACGCCCGCCGCTACCGGCTTGCCAACGATCCGATCAATTACATCCGCAATAGCGTGAAGGTCGTGATCGACGCCTACACCGGTGCGACGACTTTCTATGTGTTCGACACACAGGACCCGGTGATCGCCGCCTACCGCGGCGTGTTTCCCAGCCTGTTCGCTGACGCCTCCGCGATGCCGCCAGCGCTGCGTGCGCACGTGCGCTATCCGGAGCTGCTGCTGCAGGTACAGGCCACGGTGTTCGGCCTGTATCACATGACCGATCCGGACGTGTTCTACAACCGAGAGGATCTGTGGACGGTGGCCTCGGAGATCGGCAGCGCCGAGCAGCATCAGCAGCCGATGGAGCCGAACTTCGTGTTAATGACACTGCCCGGCGAGCGCGCTACCGAATTCATCGGCATCATGCCGTTCACGCCCGCCAATCGAAATAACCTGATCGGCTGGATTGCCGGCCGCAGCGACGGCGAGCACTACGGCCAGGCGGTAGTATACGATTTTCCCAAGACCCGCCTGATCGACGGGCCGCTGCAGATCGAGGCGCGCATCGACCAGAATGCGCAGATCTCCGGACAGCTATCGTTATGGAACCAGCAGGGCTCGCACGTGCGCCGCGGCAGCCTGGTCGTCATCCCTATCGGCCAGGCGCTGCTGTATGCAGAGGGTATCTACCTCCAGGCCGATCGCAGCCCGATGCCGGAACTGCGGCTGGTGGTGCTCGCGGTCCAGGACCGCCTGGCCTACGGCCCGACCTTCGAGGCGGCACTGGCGGCGATGTTCGGCGGCGCGCCATCGACACTCAGTGCGCAGGGTGCGCCGGGCGCGGCGCAGGGCCTGCAGGCCGAGACGCAGCCGGCGGGCGCGGAACCCGAGAGTGCCGGGAACCAGCCGCATGCGGGCGCGCCGGATCTGAAGGCGCTGATTGCCGATGCGGCGCACGATCTCGAGGACTACCAGCGGCTCACAGCCGCCGGCAAACTTGGCGAGGCCGGCCAGAAGCTCGAGCAGTTGAAGGGCAAGCTCGAGGAGTTGCAGCGGCGCCGGCAGTAAAGCGCGAATGCGAGCGGTGCGGACATGACGGCGCACCAAGTCCTCATTTCTGAAGGCCGCGCTTTGACGTACCCGCCGGGCGCGCCTACACTGGCCTGGATGAATGACACCGTTACACCAACCGCCGACGCCGTCGAGGCGCCGCTGCTGTTTACCGATGCGGCCGCCCGCAAGGTCAGCGAGCTGATTGCCGGCGAAGGCAATCCGAACCTGATGCTGCGGGTGTTCGTGCAGGGCGGCGGTTGCTCCGGCCTGCAATACGGCTTCGAGTTCGACGAGCAGGTCCAGGACGGCGATACCTGCGTCGAGAACCAGGGCGTCAAACTGCTGATCGACCCGATGAGCTTCCAGTACCTGGGCGGCGCGGAAATCGATTTCCGCGACAATCTGGACGGTGCGCAATTCGTCATTCGCAATCCGAGCGCGCAGACCACCTGCGGATGCGGGTCCTCGTTCAGCGTCTGATCTGGCGCATGAGCCGGGTATCCAGTCCACGGCATACTCCTAACGCCCGGCCATGAGTCGGGCCAACCCCGCCGCCGACGAAGTCATTGCGGCGGTAGATCTAGGGTCCAACAGTTTCCACATGGTGGTCGCGCGCTATTCGCACGGCCAGCTGGTGATCGTTGACCGGCTGCGCGAGATGGTGCGACTGGCCGCGGGCATCGGCGATGACGGCCGGCTCGACAAGGAAGCTGCGGCGCGAGCGCTCGCCTGCCTGCAGCGCTTCGGCCAGCGGCTGCGCGACATGCACGCCAGCGACGTGCGGGTGGTCGGCACCAATGCGCTGCGCGTTGCGCGGCGCAAGCAGGCATTTCTCGAGCGCGCCCGCGAGGCGCTTGGTTTCCCGATCGAAATCGTGTCCGGCATGGAGGAGGCACGCCTGATCTATTCGGGCGTGGCGCACAACCTGCCGAACGAGGAGGGTCGCCGGCTGGTGGTCGATATCGGCGGCGGCAGCACCGAGATCATTATTGGCGAGCACTTCGAACCGCTCGAGCTCGAGAGCCTGCAGATCGGCTGCGTGTCGCTCAGCCAGCGCTACTTCGGCGATGGCCGCCTGTCGTCCAAACGCATCGAGCGGGCGCGGCTGGCGGCGCGGCTGGAACTCGAGCCGATCCAGGCCGCGTTCCTGCGTCGCGGCTGGGCGCGCGCCTTCGGCAGCTCCGGCACCGTGCGCGCGATCGCCGACAGCATCCGCGAGCTCGACCCGGCTGCGAGCAGCATCACGCCGGCCGGTAACGAACTACTGCTGCAGCGGCTGGGCAAGGTGGGCCATACGCGCGAGCTGGATCTGGAGGCGGTCACCGAAGAGCGGCGGCCGGTGTTTCCGGGCGGTGTCGTGATCCTGACAGAGATCATCGATGCACTGGGCATCCAGCAACTGCGCTTCGTCGAAGGCGCGCTGCGCGATGGCCTGCTGTACGACATGGTCGGCCGCATGACGCGCTCCGATGCGCGCGAGCGCACGGTCAGTTCGATGCAGCGCCGCTACCACGTCGATCTGGAACAAGCCGGACGGGTGGAGGCCACGGCACTGCTGTTCCTGGCGCAGGTGCTGCAGCCGTGGGAGCTGGGCGATCCGCTGGCCGAGCTGAGCCTGAAATGGGCAGCCCGGCTGCACGAAATCGGACTGGATGTCGCGCACAGCGGTTATCACCGCCACGGCGCCTACCTGCTCGAGAATGCCGACATGCCCGGATTCGCGCGCGAGGAGCAGCAGCTGCTGGCGCGCCTGGTCGGCAGTCATCGGCGCAAGCTGGCAGTGCAGGGCCTGGAAGATCTGATCCCGCCGTGGGACCGGCGCGCCGTGCACCTGATCGTGCTGCTGCGGCTGGCGGTGCTGCTGCATCGGGGACGCAGCGGCGTGGCGCTGCCAAACATCGAATTGACTGCGCGCGGCGGCACGCTGGAACTGCGCTTTCCGGCGCGCTGGCTCAAGGAGCATCCGCTGACGGTGGCCGACCTGCAGCTCGAGATCGAATTCCTGCGACCGCACCGCATCCGGCTGCGGGTGTTCTCGGGTAATCGCGCCGGCTGAAGCCGGTTGCGCCAGTGCGATTATTGCGGCTGCGGCACCGGAACGCCGGCGTAGCGCTCGAGCAATAGCGCCTGCGCGTCCACCGGCGCGGACTGGTTGAAGCTCAGGCGCTCGTAGGTGCCGTCGGCCTGCAGTTCCCAGGCATTGGTGTTGTCCGACAGCAGCGTCTCCAGGTCGTTGAAGATGCGCTTGCGATGCTCGGGGTGCAGCACCGGAAACGCAATCTCAACGCGGCGGAAGAAATTGCGTTCCATCCAGTCGGCGCTCGAAAGATACAGTTCCGGCGCGCCATCGTTCTCGAACCAGTAGGCGCGCGAGTGTTCAAGGAAGCGGCCGACGATCGACAGCACGCGGATGTTGTCGGACACCCCGGGAATGCCGGGCCGCACTGCGCAGACGCCGCGCACGATCAGGTCGAGCTTCACGCCGCTGCGCGAAGCGCGGTATAGCGTCTCGATGGTCTTCGGATCCACCAGCGCATTGAGCTTGACGATAATGCGTGCTTTCTTGCCGGCCAGCGCGTGTGCGCTCTCGCGCTCGATCATCGCCTGCACCGACTCGTGCAGGTTGAACGGCGACTGCAGCAAGCGCCGCAGTTTCGAAGTGCGCGTCAGGCTGGTGAGTTGCAGGAATATCTCGTGCACGTCCGAGCCGATGTCCTCGTCGCAGGTGAACAGGCCATAGTCGGTATAGCCGCGTGCAGTGCGCGGATGGTAGTTACCAGTACCCAGGTGGCAGTAGCGGCGGATGCCATCGGCTTCGCGGCGCACCACCAGCGTCATCTTGGCGTGCGTTTTGTAGCCGACCACCCCGTACATCACATGCGCCCCGGCCTCCTGCAACCTGGTGGACAGTTCAATGTTGGCCTCCTCATCGAAGCGCGCGCGCAGCTCGATGATCACGGTGACGTCCTTGTCCGCCATCGCCGCGGCGACCAGCGAATCGACGATCGGTGAATTGTCGCCGGTTCGATAGAGCGTCTGCTTGATCGCCAGCACGCCAGGATCGGTGGCCGCCTGGCGCAGCAGGTCCATCACCGGCCCGAAGCTGCGATACGGATGATGCAGCAGCACGTCGCGCTGCCGGATGACCGAGAACAGATCAGTCGCGCCGACCAGCCGCGGCGGCAGGCCGGGAGTGAACGGCGGGTACTTGAGGTCCGAGCGCTGCGCCAGGTCGTAGATCGCCGAAAAGCGATTCAGGTTGACCGGCCCCGGAACCTGGTAGCAGTCGAGCGAAGTGAGAGCGAACTGCTGCAGCAGAAACTCGACCATGTCGTTCGGGCAATTGGCGGCGGTCTCTAGACGCACCTCGGCGCCGTAGCGTCGCTGGGCGAGTTCGCCCTCGAGCGCTCGGCGCAGGTCGTCGACCTCCTCATCATCCACGAACAGATCGCTGTTGCGCGTCAGGCGGAACTGGTAGCAGCCGAGCACCTGTACACCCTCGAACAGATGCGCGACGAAGGCTTCGACAATTGTCGACAGCGCGACGAAGCGCCGGCGGCCGCCGCCATCGGGCAGTGCCACGATGCGCGGCAGCGAGCGTGGCGCCTGCACGATGGCCAGCTCGCTGTCGCGGCCGTACGCGTCCTTGCCCGACAGCCGCACGATGAAATTCAGGCTCTTGTTCTGGATACGCGGAAACGGGCGCGCCGGATCAAGGCCAAGCGGACTGAGTACCGGCTCGACTTCGGCCAGGAAATGGCGCTCGACCCAGGCCCTGGTATCACGGTCCCAATCGGCCTCATCGACCACCTCGATGCCGACATCGCGCAGTGCCGGCAGCAGCACGTCGTTCAGGCAGGCATACTGGTCACGCACCAGGCCGGTGGCGCGCTGATGTATCGCCTCCAGCTGGTCGGCAATTGCCAGCCCATCCGGGCCAGTCTGCGTGGAGCCCAGTTCCAGCAGCTGCTTGAGGCCTGCGACCCGGATCTCGAAGAATTCGTCCAGGTTGCTGGAGGAAATGCACAGGAACTTGAGCCGCTCCAGCAACGGCACTCTTGGATCCAGGCTCTGCGCCAGCACCCGCTGGTTGAACTCCAGCGACGACAGCTCCCGATTGATGAACGTCTGTGGTGCGGCGGCTGGCTGCTCCACGTTGTTGGTTTGGGCGATCTTCTGGGCGCGCGCGGCGCGTTTTGTTGCCATTGAGCCGCCATTCTAGCCGCCGTGGCCCCATACCGACGATTAAGAACCGGTTACAGCAGGGTCCCGCGGTACAGCGCTCCGAGCAGTACCGGGTGCCGGGCACCGGTCACCGACGGCAAATTCCCAGGCAGCCCCGCGACATAGCGATGCGCCAGCCAGGCAAAGCCGGCCGCCTCCACGTGCTCGGGCGCTATGCCGGCATCCGCGGTGGTGCACACCTGCGAGCGCGGCAGCAGGCGCGCCAGGCGGCCCATCAAATCGAAATTGAAGGCGCCGCCGCCGCAGACCAGCACGCGCTTGGGGTCGGCACCGCTGGCGGCCTGCACGCTGTCGGCGATCGTCAGCCCGGTCAGCTCGCTGAGCGTCGCCTGGACGTCCACCGGCGCCAGCGACAGGCCGGTCAGGGCACGATCGAGCCAATGGTCGCTGAAGGTCTCGCGTCCAATGCTCTTGGGTGCCGGGCGGCTGAAGTACGGCTCGCTCAGCAGGCGCCCGAGCAACTCCGCCTGCACCCTGCCGGTGGCGGCCCAGCTGCCGTCGGCATCGTACGCGTGGTTTATATGCCGTCGCGCCCAGGAATCCAGCAGGCAATTTCCCGGCCCGGTGTCGAAGCCAGTGACGGCGCCGTCAGCGGCCAGCTGCGTGACATTGGCGATACCGCCGATGTTGACCACGGCAGCGCATTGTCCGGCGATGCCGAAGGCCGCGGCGTGAAATGCCGGCATTAGCGGGGCGCCTTCGCCGCCAGCCGCGACGTCGCGGCGGCGGAAATCGGCCACCACGTCGACCCCCAGGCGCTCGGCGATGATGTTGGGATCGCCGATCTGCAGCGTGAACGGTGCCTCAGCGCGCGGCTGATGCAGCACCGTCTGGCCGTGGCTGCCGACCGCGCGGATCTCGGCGGGCTGCAGGCCGCTCGCCGCCAGCAGCTGCGCGGCGGCCAGCGCGAATTCCACTGCGACGCTGGTGTCGAGCTGACCTAATTCGATCAGGCCAATGTGTTGGTAGTCTTCGGCCAGCCGGCGCAGCCGGCGCTGCAGCATTGGCGGCCATTCGCGGCACACGGCGGCCCGCAGGCGCATGCCATCGTCGTCGATCTCAAGCAGTGCGGCATCGATGCCGTCGATGCTGGTGCCGGACATCAGGCCGACGTACAGGGTCATTGGAGGTCCTGCAACCACACTAGGTGGCGCACTGTACGCCAAGCGACGCGTCGACGGTGCGTGACGCGCATCCTGCTACAGTTACGCTCCACAAGATGAACTCTGATGAATACCAGCGATCAACATATCCAGCGACAGATGGCCGAACTGGCGCGCGGCACGCAGGAGCTGCTGCTGCCGGCCGAGCTCGAAGCCAAGCTGAAGAGCGGCCGGCGGCTGAAGATCAAGGCCGGTTTCGATCCCACGGCGCCGGATCTGCACCTCGGACACACCGTGCTGATCAACAAGATGCGCCAGTTCCAGCAGTTCGGGCATGAGGTTATTTTCCTCATCGGGGATTTCACCGGAATGATCGGCGATCCGACCGGGCGCAACGCCACCCGGCCGCGGCTCACGCCGGAGGAAATCCAGTCCAACGCGCGTACCTACGAGCAGCAGATCTTCCGCATCCTGGATCCGGTGCAGACCCGTATCGATTTCAATTCGCGCTGGTTTGGCCCGATGGGCGCGGCCGGCCTGATCGAAATCGCCGCCAAGCACACCGTGGCCCGCATGCTCGAGCGCGACGATTTCTCCAAGCGCTTCAAGGGCAACCAGCCGATCGCGATCCATGAGTTCCTGTACCCGCTGGTACAGGGCTATGACTCGGTGGCGCTGCATGCGGATGTGGAGCTGGGCGGCACCGACCAGAAGTTCAACCTGCTGGTCGGCCGGGCGCTGCAACAGCACTACGGCCAGGAGCCGCAGGTGGTGCTGACCATGCCATTGCTCGAGGGCCTGGACGGCGTCAACAAGATGTCCAAGTCGCTCGGCAATTTCATCGGCATCAACGACGCCGCGGATGACATGTTCGGCAAGCTGATGTCGGTGTCCGATGAGCTGATGTGGCGCTACTTCGAGCTGCTGAGCTTTCGGCCGCTGGGCGAGATCGCCGCCCTGCAGCGCGCCGTGGCCGAGGGGCGCAACCCGCGCGATGTCAAATTCGAGCTGGCATCCGAGATCGTCGCGCGTTTCCATGACCAGGCGGCCGCCACAAGCGCCCAGGCCAATTTCATGGCGCGCTTCGCCCAGAAGACGTTGCCGACCGACCTGCCGCTGACCGCGATTGCCGCCCCAGACGGGCAGCTGGCCCTGACCGCGGTGCTGACGGCCGCGGGGCTTGCCGCCAGCGGCTCGGAAGCGCGGCGGAAAATCGCCGAAGGAGCGGTGCGCATCGACGGCGATAAGGTGCTGGATGCTGCGTTGCGGCTGAATGTGGGCGAAACCCACATCCTGCAGCTCGGGCCGCGCCGCTTCGCGCGCGTCATGCTGGAAAAAAGCTAGTCCGGTCAGACGGTTGTGCGGGCGCGAATATATTCGTGACAACTCGTTGACAGCGTCTCGTCTACCCCTATAATGCGCGCCCTCAGCTTCGAGCCCACCTAAGGTCCTCGTGTAACGGGACCTGAGCGGACAAGCGCTGACTACTTATGTTGACGGGAATGGCCGCAGGGCTATACTTCCCGGCCCTTTCTGCGGCCGTAGCGGCCGTGGTTTGCTGCGTCCTGGCGACGCCGCTGCTCTTTAAAAATTTGGCAGGTAACTTGTGTGGGAACTCGCGTTGATACGTCCTTTGGATGCAATTGACCGAGTGACCAAAAGTCCAGCAATGTAAGTTGGGCCTTTGAATCATTCATCACTTAAGACTCAAGATACATTTGATATTTAAGTGAAGAGTTTGATCCTGGCTCAGATTGAACGCTGGCGGCGTGCTTAACACATGCAAGTCGAGCGGTAACGCGGGAGCAATCCTGGCGACGAGCGGCGAACGGGTGAGTAATGCTTCGGAATCTGCCCAGTAGTGGGGAATAACTAACCGAAAGGTTAGCTAATGCCGCATACGACCTATGGGTGAAAGGAGGGGATCGCAAGACCTTTCGCTATT